>Ga0105252_10000403_pt1 | contig 30682 bp, 28 predicted proteins | sample EasRivMeERMZT100_FD_89675 | JGI IMG/M metagenome (GOLD analysis project Ga0105252, IMG submission 89675) | Soil microbial communities from meander-bound floodplain in the East River, Colorado, USA - East River MetaG ERMZT100 | ecosystem: Environmental > Terrestrial > Soil > Floodplain | place... | reverse complement strand
GATCTGCGACGTGATCCGGAATCTCTCCGGGATGTGGCAGATCATGTTCAAGGACAAGTACGTCAAGTACTTCGACGTGCCGCAGAACTTCGAGGACGGCATCGGCGGCGAATTCTACATCCAGGAGATGCAGCTGCTGCGCGAGGATCTGGGCAAGCTCGCCGGCAAGCCGGTCACCGACGACGCCCTTCGCGCCTCGATCGCTGTATACAACGAGAACCGCCGCGCCATCGGGGAGCTGTATGCCTACCGCGCAGCGAAGCCCTGGCAGGCGCCGACTTCCGAGGTGTACCTCGTGTCGCGCGCCGGCATGGTGCTGCCGCCGGAAGCGCACACCGCGCTGGTGCGCGAGTACATCGCGGCCACCGACGCCGTGGAGCGTCCGAAGCGCGACAACGCACGAATCGTGCTGACCGGCAGCTTCTGCGAGCAGCCGCCGCTCGGATTGATCAAGTCCATCGAGATGGCCGGCTGCTACATCGTGGATGACGACTTCATGCTGGTGCTGCGCTGGCTGCTCGATGAAGTGCCCGCCGAAGGCGATCCGCTCGAGAACCTGTCCAAAGCCTTCCTGCACCGCTCGGCCACGACCGCGTCGAAGTACGAGGTGCGCAAGGAGGAAAAAGGCCAGTTCCTGCTGCAGTCGGCGAAGAAAGCCGGCGCCGAAGGCGTGATCTTCGCGGCGCCCTCCTTCTGCGACCCGGCGCTGCTCGAGCGGCCGATGCTGCAGGCGGTGCTGGCGCGCTACAAGATCCCCTACACCGCATTCAAGTACGCGGAGAACACGGGCCAGATGGCGCCGATCCGCGAGCAGGCCGGAACTTTCGCCGATTCGATAAAACTGTGGAGCGCCGCATGAGCCGTGGAGCAGGCGGCGCCGTAGCGCGGCGCCTCGGAACGTGCGCAGCGGAGGCGCCGCATTGCGCCGGCTACGCTGTGCAGCTTCGCAGGCACGGCCGCTTCGCCGGCGCCCCGCGCACGTGGGGATGCGACCGGCGAATGCGGCAAGGTGGCGACAAACAGGCCGCCATTCCAGCACAAAGGTTAAGGAGCCACCCATGAATACAACCGTTCAGATGATGCCACCGCAACCCTCGAAGAAGCCCGTCGCGCCGGTCCAGAAAGAGGACGCGATGCTGCTGCAGAAGGAAATGATCAACCGCAACTATCACGACCTCGCCGTCGCGCACGACCAGGGACGAAAGATCTGCGCGACCTTCGTGCCGGGCAACCTGAACGAGCTGGTGATGTGCTTCGATTTTGCCCGCAGTCTCCCGGAGACGAACCAGCTCCAGAACGGCATGCGCAAGAAGTCGGGCAAGTTCATCATGGACGCCGAGCGCGACGGGCATTCCGAGGACGTGTGCACCTACGTCAAGTCCGACCTTGGCATGATGCTGGGCGGGGAGATCGGCCCGACCGGGGAGCCGTTGCCCAGGCCCGACCTGCTGCTGCTCTCCTACACCGGCTGCTTCACCTTCATGAAGTGGTTCGAACTGATCCGGCAAAAGTACGGCTGCGAGGCGACCATGCTGCACGTCCCCTACCAGGGCGACGCCAGGGTCTCGAAGAACATGCGCGACTACGTGGTGAAGCAGTTGAAGGAGACCGTGATTCCGGCGCTGGAGCGCGTGTCCGGAGTCAAATTCGACATCGACCGCCTGCGCCAGTACATGAAGGAGTCGGTCAAGGCCGAGGAAGACCTGGTCCACGTGCTGCAGTCGGCAAAGAACCGCCCCTCCCCCATCGACGGCTATTTCGGCGCGGTCTACTACATCGGTCCGATCTTCACCGCCTTCCGCGGCACGGCGGAGGCCACCGAGTTCTATCGCGTGCTCCGGGGCGAAATCGACGAGCGGGTGCGCGAGGGCAAGGGGCCGATCACGCCCGAGGGCGAGCTGGCCGAGGAGAAATACCGGCTGGTCGTCGAGGGCCCGCCCAACTGGACGAGCTTTCGCGAGTTCTGGAAAATGTTCTACGACGAGGGCGCGGTGGTGGTCGCCTCGACTTACGCGAAGGTCGGCGGCACCTACGACTTGGGCTTCCGCCACGACCCGGAGCACCCGCTGGAGTCGCTCGCCGATTACTGCCTGGGCTGCTACACCAATCTCAATTTCCCGCAGCGGATCGACATGATCTGCAAGTACATGGAGGAGTACCAGGCCGACGGCCTCCTGATCAACTCGATCAAGAGCTGCAACAGCTTCTCGGCTGGACAGCTGCTGATCCTGCGCGAGGTGGAAAAGCGCACCGGCAAGCCGGCCGCTTTCATCGAGTCGGACCTGGTAGACCCGCGCTACTTCTCTGCGGCCAACATCAAGAACCGCCTCGAGAGTTACTTCCAGATGATCAAGGCGAAAAGGGTCGCCCAGGCGGCGGCTCCGCAATCAACGCCCATGACGGCGCATTAGGAAGATTCGCATGCGCTGCTTCATCGGCATCGATCTGGGTTCGACCACGACCAAGGCGCTGGTGATCGACGAGCAGCGCAACGTGCTCGGGCGCGGCATCACCAACTCGCGCTCGAACTACGACGCCGCCGCGGCGATCGCCAAACAGGAGGCGCTCCTCAATGCGCGCTTCCACCTGTTCCGCGAAGCTCTGGGGCGCTCGGGCGCCCTGAACGGGGGGCTCGAGGACTTCATCGGACAGCTCGAGCGCGATTTCCGTCTGGAGCAGTTCCTCGAGCAGCTGGCCGACCTGGAAGCCACCTGCAGGCGAAGCGCCGAAGGCCCGCGCTTCGGCGACGCCGTGCCCGCTGTGCTCGCCGCGCTCGAGGAAACGTTCAGGCGCTTGCAGGCCGAGGCGAGCGAGCTGTTCGCGCCCGGCGCCAAGCGCAAGTCGGATTTCTTCCGCGACATCGCCGGCAGCCGCTACCTCGCCGTCGGCGAGACCGTCGCCAAGGAAGCGGGCGTGCGCTACGACATGCTGCTCAACGTCTTCGATCGCTCGATCATCGAGGTCGAGAATCGCGTCTACGGCGATTCGATCAAGCCGCACTTGCTTGCGGCGCTCACGCGCACGTTCAAGGCCCAGCCGCAAACAGCGAACCGCGAGGACGCCGTGCGCGCGCCGATCCAGGGCGTGCTCGACACCACGCTCGAGGAGACTTATGTGGTGGGCACCGGTTACGGCCGCGCGCGTCTGCCTTTCTCCAAGGAGCATATCCGCTCGGAGATCCTGTGCCACGGCCTGGGAGCGCACGTGATGTATCCGCACACCGCCACGGTGCTCGACATCGGCGGCCAGGACACCAAGGCGATCCAGGTGGATCCGCACGGCATCGTCGAGAGTTTCCAGATGAACGACCGCTGCGCCGCCGGCTGCGGGCGCTACCTGGGCTACATCGCCGACGAGATGAACATGGGCCTGCACGAACTGGGGCCGCTCGCCATGAAATCGACGAAGACCATCAAGATCAACTCGACCTGCACCGTGTTCGCCGGCGCCGAGCTGCGCGACCGGCTGTCCCTCGGCGACAAGCGCGAGGACATCATGGCCGGGCTGCACCGCGCCATCGTTCTGCGCGCCATGTCGATTCTCGCGCGCTCGGGCGGCATCCGCGACGAATTCACCTTCACCGGCGGCGTCGCCAAGAACGAGGCGGCGGTGAAGGCGCTCAGGGCATTGGTCAAGGAGAACTACGGCGATCTGACGCTCAACATCAATCCCGACTCGATCTACACCGGAGCGCTCGGCGGCGCCACTTTCGCCTGGCGCGCGGTCATCGAGGAAGGCATGACCGCGGAGGCGAGGACGTGAGCGCCGAGCAGGGGCCCCGCTGGGCGGGGATGCGACCGCAGCGAGCGGCCTCAGCCGCCGACAGCGTGGCCCGAGCATTGAGACGGAAGGAACGGAGGCGACAAACGTGACCACGACCGTCGGCATCGACATCGGCTCCGGCGCCGTCAAGACGGTGCTGTTCCGGACCGCAGGTCCCAAGACCGAGTGGCTCGCCAAGCGGGTCGAGCGCATTCGCCGGCGCGACCCCATGCAGCTCGCGCGCGAGGGCTACGACGAGGTGCTCGGGGAAGCAAAGCTGAAGCCCGCCGACGTCCCCTACGTGGCGACGACGGGCGAAGGCGAGAACGTGAAGTTCGCCACCGGCCACTTCTACTCGATGACGACGCACGCGCGGGGCGGCGTATACCTGCGGCCGGACGCGCGCGCCGTGGCCGACATCGGCGCGCTCAACGGCCGAGCCATCTCGATCGACGAGCGCGGCAAGGTGCTGCAGTACAAGATGACCAGCCAGTGCGCCTCGGGCAGCGGGCAGTTTCTCGAGAACATCGCGCGCTATCTGGGCGTTGCCCTGGACGAGATCGGCACGCTGTCGAAGAACTCGACCAACCCGGAGAAGGTGAGCTCGATCTGCGCCGTGCTCGCCGAGACCGACGTCATCAACATGGTGTCGCGCGGCATTCCCACGACCGACATCCTGAAGGGGATCCACATCTCGATGGCCTCGCGCCTGGTGAGGTTGCTGAAAGTGACCGGCATCACGCAAGGAACGGTGCTCCTCACGGGCGGCCTCGCGCTCGACGTGGGCCTGCTCGCGGCTTTGCAGGAAGAGCTCGTCGGCGAGAAGATCACCGGCCTCACGGCGGTCAGCCATCCCGACTCGATCTACGCGGGAGCGATCGGCGCAGCGCTGTGGGGCGCGTTCCGCCACGAGAAGCTCGTGCAGCTGGAAGCGCGCGCCGCCGCCTGAATTTGCCGGGAGAAAACCATGGCTCTGCTCATCAACCAGGACTGCACCGAGTGCGACGCGTGCATACCGGTGTGCCCGAACGAGGCGATCACCAAGGGAACGCCCTACGTGATCGATGCCTTGCGCTGCACCGAGTGCGTCGGCGCGGAGGACGAACCGCAATGCAAGCTCGTCTGCCCTTCCAACTGCATCTTCGATCATCCCGACTTCCGCGAAACGCAGGATGCCCTGCTGGAGAAATACAAACAGCTGCACGGGTAGCGCCTCTGTCCTGTCGATTGCCGCGGGCTGGTGCGCCTGCAAAGCGCAATCAACCCGCGCTTGAGACGGCCTTCGCGTCACGCACTCCGCTCACCGGCAGCTTCAGCAACCGGCGCGCATTGCCTTCATAGATCGCCGAGCGCTGCGCCGGCGTGATGTCCAGCCGGTCGATGATCTCGATGGTCCAGCGGATGTACGCCGAGCCCTTCTCCGGGTCGAAAGGTGCATCGGAAGCAAACAGCACCCGATCCGCGCCGAAAAACTTGAGCCCGCATTCGGTCGCCGCGGTCGAGCCGAAGACCGCGGTGTCGGCGTAAAAGAGGTGAAAGTAATCCAGCGGGCGCTTTTTGAGCTTCTTCAAGAGCGCGCCGTAGTCCTCGTCGGAGGTGCGCGTGCCCAGTTGGTCCCAGCCCGGCCCGACGCGCCCCTCGAAGTAGGGGACCATCGCGCCCAGGTGGTGCGTGATGACCTTCAGGTTCGGATGGCGGTCGAACAAGCCGGCGAACACCATGTGCGCCATGGCGACGCTGGTCTCGTAGGGCCAGCCGAAGGTCCACCAGATCTCGTAGTGGCTCTTCTTCTCGGTCTTGTAGTCCGGAGTGTCCGCGCCGCGCGCCGGGTGCAGCCAGATGGGAGAATCGAGCTTCGCCATCAGATCGAAGAGCGGCATTGTCTGCGGCGCTGTAAGGGGCGCGCCGTTCACATTCGAAAAGACCTGGACCCCGACCGCGCCGAGCTTTTTGATCGCGCGCTCGGCCTCCTCGAGCAGGCCCTCGGGATCGTTCATCGGCAAGCCGGCGATGAACGCTGGAAAACGATCCGGATGCTTCGCGACCAGCTCGGCCATGCCGTCGTTGCCGATTCTCGCCAGCTCCTTCGAAACCGGCGGCGGGCCGAGCGACTCGATAGGCGGCTGCGGCAGGCAGATCACCTGTGCATAGTCCGCAAACGTATCCATGATTCGAAAGCGCGCGTCCAGATCGACGATCGAAGGAATCGCACGCACACGCTTGTTCATGTCCCGCCCGTCGGGCAGCACCGCGAGCATGCGGTCATAGTATCTCCGGGGAAAGATATGATTGAAGATGTCGAGCTTCATTCCGACTCCTCCTGTGACAGGCGCTTGACGAGCGTGAGCCGCTGGCTGGGCGAAAACCCCGCCTTGTAGAAGAACCCGAGCAGATCGAAGTTCTCCGGCGCGACGACCGATTCGACGCGCTCGACGTGAAGCGCGTGCAGATTGACGAAGAGCTGCGAGAGCATGGCGGTGCCGATACCGCTGCCGGCGAACTGAGGGTGCACCCCGATGGTGTCGATGACCGCGGTAGGCTCGGTGCGCCCGAAATCTCCGAAATCCGTCTTCGCCATGATGAATCCGACGGTCATGCCTTGTCTCGCGACCAGCGAGACGCGGATCGCCGAGTCGTTCAAGGCTTCCTCGAACAACCGGGTCAGGTAACGATCCCGGCTGCGGCCGGTGATGTGCCGGTCTATGGTGATGATGTCGGCGAGATCTCCGGGCGCGAGGCCGCGCACGTCCGATCGGTCGCGCGCGAGCGTCTCGAAATCGTTCGAGGCGGGCGCGCCGTAGTCGACCTCGGCGCTCGCGCCTCGGCGCCCCTGGGCGGCGACCCCGTCAATGCTTTCCAGTTGGCCGATCCGTTCGGCGTGGACCGCGCAGTCGATGATGTGATCGCGGCCGAGCTCGAAACCGGCGCGATCCAGAAAACCGAGCAAAGCATGCCTGCGCCAATCCGCGACGGTGCGGATCTGGCGAATCTCGCGCTTGAGCGCCCAGCCCTCGAGCTCGCCGAGCAGCCGCATGCCGACCCCGCGGCTGCGCAGCTCCGGCCACACGCCTATGGTCTCGAGCCGAAGTGCCGGCTCGGTGCGGCCGAATTCACCGCTCATCCGGCGCGCGAGCACGTAGCCGGCGAGCTTGCCCTCCCGCACGGCCGCGAATTGAACATGATCCCCGGGTGCCTTCAGCGCGGCGTTCAAGCGCCCCTCGAAATAGGCGCGCCTTCTGCGTCCCAGGATCGCGGCGTCGATGGCGACGGCATCGTCGAAATCTCCCGAAGCAAGATGGCGCAGCTCGATGTCGGTCGTCGCCCCTCGGAGCGTGTCTTCCTCGGCTTTCTTCACGGTCAGCCTGCCTCCTCCTGCGCCCCCGCATACGCCGCGAACAGCTCGCGATCTTCATCCTCGGAGAGCATGCTCTCGAGCGCGGGCAGCATCGCCTGCTCCTCTTTCAGCGCGTGTTCGGTGAGGCGGTCGCACAACTCCAGCCCGAGCCGCTTGAGAGAATGCCAGCCGGGGGCATCCAGATTGCGCTTCTGCCACTTGCCGAGGAGCTCGAGCAGCGGCGCCGTCACCTCGCGGATGACCTTGTGATCCTCATTCAGCAGCTCGACCAGGTCGCCGTCGCCCGCGTCGGCGAGGAGCGGGAACAGCGAGCGCTCCTCGAAATCGAAGTGCCGCGCGACCTCGAATTCGAGGCCCGAACGCACCGCCCGCAACAGGGCGCCCCACGCGGGGTCGAGAAAATCGGGCGCCGCATCCGCATGCGAATGGACAAGCGCCCGCTGCAGCCTGCGCAAGAGCTCGAATACGGCTTCGTGTTCTTCGTGCAGCCGGCGGCAGGTCTGGCGCTGGAGTTCCATGGGATTCCGCTCGTCCGGCGCGGCCCTACACTGCCAGCTCGCGCACCAGGCGCTGCGCAAGGACGGCTGCCACCTGACGCCGATAGTTAGCAGCCGTCACGGTCGTGCGCAACGGTCGCACCTGGTGCTGCACCCGTTTGCCGATTTCCGCCAGCAGGGTTTCGTCTGGCGCCTTTCCGGTCATTTCGTCGGTTCCCTTCAACACGAACGGGCGCGGGTTGGTTCCCGTGAGCGCAATGCGCAGCGACCTGAGCAGCCCTCCCTCCAGGACCAGGGCGGCGGCGACCCCGGCCAGCGGAAAATCGATCGCCCCGCGGACCCTCGCCTTGCGGTATCCCGAGGAAACGTGAGCGATGGCGGCGGGAACATGCACCGCGGCGACGATCTCGCCGGCGCGCAGCGCGAGGTGCGCCGCCCCGTCCTCGACGTACAGGTCGGCGAGCGCGATGCGCCGGGAGCCGCCCGCCCCGGCGAGATCCACTTCGGCATCGAAAGCGAGCAGCGCCGGCGCGAGATCGCCGCTGTAAGCCGCCTGGCAGCTGTTTCCTTGCGGCGCGACATGGCACACGTCGCCGCGAACCTTGAGGCAGTAGCCGCACGCGCGCCGCCACGACTCGCTCTGGTTATAGAACACGCAGCGCGTGTCCAGGCACAGGTTGCCGCCGACCGTCGCCGCACTGCGATGTGCAGGTCCTGCGATACTCGCCGCCGCCTGCGCAACCGCGGGGCAGACAGTCCTGATTCGAACATCCGCGGCGAGCCGCGCGAGCGTCACGCCTGCGCCGATTCGAATGCCTTGGGTGTCGTAGCCGATCGTAGCGAGTTCCTCGATACCCGCGAGGTCGACGAGCGTCGAGGGCGCGACCAGGCCGTCGCGAAGGCTCGCGACGAGATCGGTTCCGCCGGCGAGCACGCGAGCATTCGGATCGCCGGCGAGGATCGCGCTCGCCTCCGCCAGATCGTGAGGCTTGACCAACCTGAATTGCGGCAGCACTTGCATGATCAAGCCGCCCTTGCTTTCTTGACGCGCTCGGCCCGGCGCTTTGCCTGCAGCGCCTCCAGCACGCGGTCGGGGGATGCCGGCAGCTCGGTCAGGCGCAGCCCGACTGCGTCGTACACGGCATTGGTGAGCGCCGGGAGAAATCCCGCAAGCGCTCCCTCGCCCGCCTCTTTCGCGCCGAAGGGCCCGCCGGGGTCCAGGCTTTCGACGATGTGCACCTCGATGGGCGGCGACTCGACGATGGTCGGCACGCGATAATCGAGCAGGTTCGCGCGCAGCGCCCGGCCCTCGTGATATTGCGTTTCTTCGCAGAGGGCCTGTCCCATGCCCATCCACACCGAGCCTTGCACCTGCCCTTCCACGGCGAGCGGATTGATCGCGAAGCCGCAGTCATGTCCAACCCAGACTTTCTCGACGCGGATCGCGCCGGTGTCTTCGTCGACGCTGACTTCGACGACTTGCGCCGCGTAGGAGAAGCCCGCGCTGGAGCCGATCGCGGCGCCGCGGAATTTTCCGCCCTGTGTCTCGGGCGGCGTCGAGTAGGTGCCCTTGACGCCGATCGTTCCGCCGTCCTCCAGAGCCGCCGCGACCACGCTCTGGTATACGAGCATCCGGTCGGTGCCGGTCACGCGGTAGGTTTCGCCCAGGCATTCGATGTCCGCAGGACTCACCTCGAGCTTGCGCGCGGCGGCCTCGACAAGAAGCTTCTTCAGATTCTGCGCGGCGGCGATCGCCGCGTTCCCGACCATGAACGACACGCGCGAAGAATAGGAGCCGTTGTCCTTGGGCGTCACCGCGCTGTCGTTCGCGACGACGCGTATGCGATCGATGCCGAGACCGAGCACGTCCGCCACGACCTGAGCGATCAGGGTGGACGAGCCCTGGCCGATATCGGCCGCGCCGGTCAGCGCGACGACCTCCCCGTCGAAATCGAGCTTGAGATTCACGACCGCATGCGGCTCACCGGTCCAGTGCACCGGCTTTGCCGCCCCGCTCGGGTAGTGCGAACAAGCCAGCCCCAGACCGCGTCCGCGCCCGAGCTTGCCGCGCCGCTCGCGCCAACCGGAGGCCACTTCGACCCGGCGCAGGCACTCGCCCAGGCCGTAGGAGTTCACCTGCAGATCGTTGATGCTGCGGTACGGCGCTTCCAGCAGGTTGGCGCGGCGCAAGGCAATCGCGTCCAGACCGAGACCCTCCGCCAACTCGTCGAGCAGCGACTCGAAGGCATGCCGCATGTCGACCGACCCGTGGCCGCGCATGGCGCCGCAAGGCGGCGTGTTCGCGTACACGCGCAGGCCGTGATAGCGCGACGCAGGCAATCGATATATCGCGTGCAACAGCGCCCCGGAGTAGAGAATCGTCACCAGCCCGTAGCCGCCGTAAGCGCCGCCGCGCTGAATTGCCTCGCAATCCACGGCAGTCAGCTCGCCGGTCTTCTTCGCGCCTATGCGAATGCGGATGTCGGTCTCCGGCCGGCCGCGATGCGTGAGCAGCGTCTCTTCGCGCGACAACTCCAGCTTGACGGCGCCGCACGCGGCGCGCGCGAGCAGCCCGGCGATCAATTCGAAGTTGAGCGTTTCGGTGCGGTGGCCGAAGCCGCCGCCGACAAAGGGCTTGACCACGCGGATGCGGCTTGCGTCCATCTTCACGCACTGGGCGAGCATGAGGTGCACGTAGTACGGCACCTGCGTCGTCGAGTGCAGGGTGAGCCGGTCGCGCTCTGCGTCGTACTCGGCGAGCGAGCAATCGGGCTCCATCTGCGCGTGCGTCACTTCGGCGTAGTGATACCTCGCCTCGCGCACGAGGTCGGCGGCTTTGAAGCCGGCCTCCACGTCGCCGAATTCCTGCGTGACTTTGCGCTCGACGTTGCCCTGTTTGTTTTCGTGCAGACGCGTCGCCCCGTCGGCAAGCGCGTCCTGCGCGGTGAAGTACGCCGGCAGGGGATCGATGCTTGCCGCGATCAGGTCCAGCGCGGCCTGCGCGGTGGCTTCGTCGACGGCCGCGACCGCAGCGATCGGCTCGCCTACGTAGCGCACGCGCTCCCGCGCGAGGGGGTATTCGTTCTGCGCGATCGGCAGGACGCCGTAAGGCACGTCGCAATCGGCGCCGGTGATCACGGCGCGCACGCCGGGGAGCGCGCTGGCACGCGCGGTGTCGATGGCTCGGATGACGCCGTGGGCGAGCGGGCTGCGCAGGATCCGGCCGACGAGCGCCTCGCGTGAGGGCAGGTCGGCGGTGAATCTTGCGCGACCGGTTACCTTTTCGACGCCGTCGATCAGGGGCGTCGCGGTGCCTGCGCAGCGAGCCTTGACGAACGTCATCCGCCCCTCGCCGCGGCCTGCACCGATTCGATGATCTTCACGTAGCCGGTGCAGCGGCAGATGTTGCCGGAGAGCGCCTCCCGGATGTCCGCCTCGGTCGGCGAGCTCTGCCGGCGCAGCAGCGCTTCCGCCGCCATGATCATTCCGGGGGTGCAGTAACCGCACTGCGCGCCCAGCTTCTCGTGGAAGGCGCGTTGCAGAAGGCTCATGCGGCCGTGGGTTGCGAGCGCTTCGATGGTCTCGATCTTCCGGCCCTCGCAGCTCGCCGCGAGCGTGAGGCACGCAAGGCGAGGCTCGCCGCCAACGAGCACGGTGCAGGCGCCGCATTCGCCCCCGTCGCAGCCGCGCTTGGTTCCCGTGAGGCCCGCGACTTCGCGCAGATAGTCGAGCAGCAGCAGGTTGTCGCTGACCGCGTCCTCGCGCCGCCTGCCGTTGATGACGAAGGAGACGAGACGTTTCACGGCCATTTCAGCTTGAGCTCGCAACAGGGTCTCCCGGAAACGAATCGATGCTAATATCGTATTCAAATGCCATTTTTGATACAGATCAAACGTGTCCGCGAAAACGCAGCGAGAACCCCCCGTACCGACTCAGGCGCAACCCCCGGATTCCGGTGTGCGGGTCCGCCCCGTTGAGTTCGGCGACCTGGACCGGGTGATCGCCATCGATTCCGAGACCACCGGGATCACGAAGACCGACTACTGGTACGAACTGTTCCACCGCTACGGCGCCTCGCGCAGCCGCCAGCGTCTGTTCCTCGTCGCCGAGGCGAAGGGCGCGATCCAGGGCTTCATCATCGGCGAGGTGCGCGACTGGGAGTTCGGCTCCCCGCCCTGCGGCTGGGTGTTCGGCATCAGCGTTCACCCCGGCGCGCGCCTCGCCGGGATCGGTACCCGGCTGCTCGAGGCGATCTGCGTGGATTTTCGCCACGCCGGCGTGGACCGGGTGCGCACGCTGATCGCGCGCGACAACAGCCTGGTGCTGTCGTTCTTCCGCAGCCAGGGCATGATGGCGGCGCCGTTCATTCCGCTGGAAAAGGATCTGCGTTGAAGGCGTCGGAGCCACGGACCGGCGAGACGCGGGAATGAAGCTGCAAATCAGCACGAGCCTTGCGCTCTACAGCGTGCTCGAGTTTGCCGGAAATCCAAGAGACCCGATTTCCGCCGCGGAGATCGCGGCGAAATACGAGGTCTCGACGCACCATCTGGCCAAGGTATTGCGGGAGCTCGTCCGCGCCGGCGTCATCGAATCGACCCGGGGCGTGGGTGGCGGCTATCGCTTCGCCGGAAACGCCAAGCGTCTCACGCTCATGGACGTGATCGAGCTGTTCGAAGACATCGGCGATCGGGCAGCGGGGCGCGAGCCCGGCGCTTCCACGGACGTGGGACAGGCACTCGGCTCCGTGCTCGCCGAGATCGACGAAATCTCCAAGGCGACTTTCCGCTCGATCACGATCGACACCATGCTGAAACTCATCGAGCGTCAGCGCGGCGCCCGAAGGAAGATGCGAGTCCAGCCGAAAATCGCGCGCCGGGCTTAGGCAGCGGCCCGCGACTCACGTCAAGAGATACCCGAATTTTTCCCTCGCCACGCGCGCCTTCTCCGGGCTCGGCATGTTCACTTTGGCGAATTTGTCGCGCCAGTGGAAGGGGCGGCAGGCGTCGATGATCGCCCGGGAATTGGTGTTGTTGCCTTTCTCCTTTTCCTCGGGCGGGATGCGCGGATCGAGCGGCGTGCTCCAGGTATTGGTGATGATGTCGATGGAGGTGGCCGGATCCGAACGGGTGAGCATTGCCCAGATCAGTTCCTCGAGGTTGCTGACGTCGATGTCGTCGTCCACCACGATCACATACTTGCCCGCATAGGCGCCCGCGTGGCACATGGCGGCCACGTGCCCGGCCTGCTTGACGTGTCCCGGGTAACGCTGCTTGATGGATACGCCGAGGAGCAGCCGCGAGCCGCCGGCCTCGTGCGCCCAGACGGCCGTTACGTCCGGAACCCCCGCCTGCTCAATGTATTTTCGGATCAGCGCGGAGCGCGTGACCGCGCGGTAGCGCGCCTGTTCCTCCGGCGGCCGCTGGGGCGGACAGCCGACGATGATCGGGTCGTTGCGGTGGTGGATCGCCTTGATGTCAAGCACCGGCTCCTCGCGGATGTCGCTGCCGTAGTATCCGGTCCACTCGCCGAAGGGACCCTCTAGCCTGCGATTGTTCGGCTGCACGAATCCCTCGATGACCATTTCGGCGTTTGCCGGGATGGGGAGACCCGTCACTTTCCCTCTCACCACCTTCACCGGCTTGCCGCGCAGGCCGCCGGCGATGTCGAGCTCGCACACGCCGTAGGGCATCTCGCTGCAAGCCACCAGGAACTGCAAGGGGTCGCCGCCGACGACGATCGCGACCGGCATCGGCTCGTTGCGCGCCTGGTACTTGTCGCGATGGATGCGGCCGTGCTTGCCCGGGGACATGTAGAACCCCAGCGATGTCTTGTCGTGGATCATCACCCGATAGGTGCCGACGTTGATCCACTTCTCCTCGGGGTCGATCGTGATGTTGTAGCTTCCCGTCCCGACATACCGCCCGCCGTCGCCTTCGTGCCACAGAGGCACGGGGAATTGGGTGATGTCGATTGCGTCGCCCGTGATGGTGTTCTCCAGCACCGGGCCGGTCTCGACGAACTGGTGCGGAATGGGCTTCAGCTCCCGCATGTAGGTGTCCAGGAAAGCCTGCGACAGCTCGAGCTTGCTGTAACTCAACGGGAAGCCGAGCGTCATGTTCTGGCGCCTGCCGCCGAAAAAGTTGGTGAGGACCCTCTGCCCTTTCTTGCAGCCCGGGATTTCGTCGAAGATCACGCACGGCGCGTTCTCGTCGTGCTGCACCAGCTCCGTTGCCATGCCGATATCTTCCTGCCAGGACGCGCCCTTGACGTGACGAATCTCGCCGAGCTTCTCCGCCTCCACGATCCACTCGCGCAGGTCTTCGTAGGGAATCTTGTAGCTGGGCTCCGCGCTTTCCTTCGCCTTCGCATCGGCGATCGCGCCCATGGGATTGCTCATGCCGTCGGGAAGCCTCATTCTGTCGCCCATATCGCCTCCTGTGCTTCCGGCCTGAATGCCGGCTGCTGTTCGCCGTCGGCACCGAGGCCGACATGTCACATTCGTGCATCGGACCTGACGCGGTTTGACCTAGATCAACAAGTGGCCGGGATTCCGGGCGCTCAATGGCGAAAACCGGCGTAAGACGCCCCGGCGCGAAGAAAGGACCCCCCATGAACGAACCGGCCAAACGTGCTGCAGTGAAGCGTGACGTCACCAGCCTGCGCTCGACGATCGAATGGCTCCGCGCCGAAGGCGATCTCGTCGAGACCGACAAGGAAGTGAACCCCGATCTGGAAATCACCGGCCTGCAGAAGCATTTCGACGGCAGCATCCCGATCCTGTTCAACAACGTGAAGGGCAAGCCGCACGCCCGCGCCATCACCAACCTGTTCTCGGACATCCGGGTCGTCGACAAGATGTTCGGCTTCGAAAACGCCACAGACCGCACGCGCAAGCTCGCTCACGCGCTCAATCACCCGATCAAGTCGATCATGGTCGAGGGGAGGGACGCGCCCTGCCAGGAGCACGTGATCACCGACGATGTCGATGTCAACAAGTGGATCACCGCCATCCGCCACACCGCGCTCGAGCCCGAGCTCACCGTCGGCTCCGGAATCCGCTGCGTCGTCGGCCCTTATTTCGACGGCGGCAGCGATCTCGGCTACAACCGCATGAATTTCCGCTGGGGCAACGTCGGGACCTTCCAGATCTCGCCCGGATCGCACATGTGGCAGGTCTACACCGAGCATTACGACGACGACAAGCCGATCCCCATCACCATGTGCTTCGGCGTGCCGCCCGCCTGCACGCTGCTCGCGGGCGCAGGGTTCGACTACGTCATTCTCCCCAAGGGTTGCGACGAGATCGGCATCGCCGGCGCGGTTCAGGGCTCGCCGATCCGGCTGGTCAAGGCACGCACGGTCGACGCTTGGGCCCTGGCCGACTCCGAGTACGTGCTCGAAGGCCATCTCCATCCCCGCGACAAGCGCTACGAAACCGGCGAAGCGGAGGAGAAAGGCGTGCAGGGCAAGACCTTCTTCCATCCCGAGTGGGCGGGCTACATGGGCAAGGCCTACAAGGCGCCGACCTTCCACGTCAGCGCGATCACGATGAGAAAGCCGGCCTCGAGGCCGATCATCTTTCCCCTGGGCGTGCACACGAGCGACGACAGCAACATCGACACCACCATCCGCGAGGCGGCGATTTTCGAGCTCTGCAATCGCCTGCAGCCCGGGATCATCCAGGACGTGCACATCCCGTACTGCATGACCGACTGGGGCGGCTGCATCATCCAGGTGAAAAAGCGCAACAAGATCGAGGAAGGCTGGCAGAGAAACTTCCTCTCGGCGATTCTTTCCTGCTCGCAGGGCATGCGTCTTGCCATCGCGGTCTCGGAAGACGTCGACATCTATTCGATGGACGACATCATGTGGTGCCTCACCACGCGGGTGAATCCGAAAACCGACATCCTCAACCCCATCCCGGGCGGCCGCGGCCAGACCTTCATGCCGGCGGAGCGCATGACCGCAGGCGAGAAAGCCTGGACGGCGTCGAACACCTTGTTCGAAGGCGGCATGGGCATCGATGCCACCGTGCCCTTCGGGTACGAACAGGATTTCCACCGCCCGGTCTACCCGATAGACCGGGTCAAGCCGGAAAATTTCTTCAGTACGGCCGAGATCGCCAAGATGAAGGCGCGCATGGAGGGCTGGGTGCTGTCGCTCGCGCGCACCGGCCGCTGAGGCGTAACGGGGAGCGAAATCCGCTCCGGACCGCGCGATGCTCGAAGGCATTCTGGTCCTCGATTGCACCGGCCGGCTCGGCTGGCTGGCGGGGCGCCTGCTCGCCGACATGGGCGCCGAGGTAACGAAAATCGAAAGCCCGGGCGCCGAAATCCATACATCGGACTGGCGCGCCCTCAACATCAACAAACGGCTCACGCGGCTGGATCTCGAAGAGGGAGCAGGGCAACGTGAGCTCGATCGTCTTGCCGCGAGCGCCGACGTGCTGCTCGCGACATTCACGCCCGGGACGCGCGAGGCCGCGTTCTTCCACCATGGTCGATTGTGCGCGATCAATCCGCGCCTGATCGTCGTCGCCATCACGCCCTTCGGGCTCACCGGGCCGAAAGCCGGCTGGATTGCATCGGACCTCGAAATCATGGCGGCGAGCGGCGCCATGTCGCTCGCGGGCGAGCCCGAGGGGACGCCGCTGCGCGTGTCGGCGCCGCAGTCCCATGGCTGGGCGGGAGCACAGGCCGCGGTCGGCGCCCTCACCGCCCTCGCGGCGCGCTCGCGCACGGGACGCGGCCAATGCGTCGACGTGTCGGCGCAGGCCGCGACTCTCATCGCGCTTTCTCATGCGCCGGCCTTCGTGGACGTCGACGGGACGACCCCGACCCGGGCCGGCGCGTTCATGACCGGACGTTCGGTCAAGGGCGCGCGCTTTCGCGTGTTCTGGCCGTGCCGCGACGGCTTCGTCAATTTCATCCTCTACGGCGGCGTCGCCGGAAGGCGCACGAATGTGCAGCTGGCGGCGTGGATGCGCGAATGCGGGGCGCCGCTCGGCGCGCTGGCGCAAATCGATTTCGCAAAATGGGATCCCACGCTCGCCACGCAAGGCCAGGTCGACCTGCTGGAGACGCCAATCGCGGCGTTTTTCTCCTCCGTCACCAAGCGCCAGTTCCTCGAGGAGGCGCACCGGCGCGAGATGCTCGGCTATCCCGTTTCCACCGTCGAAGACATCGCGACAGATCCTCAGCTCGCCGCGCGCGGCTTCTGGCAGGACGTGGCCGCGGCCGACAAGATCGAGCGCCACTGCGGCTGTTTCGCCATTGTCGACGGCGAGCGCCCGCCGCTCGTATCGCGCAACGACGCGCAGGTGGAGGCTCCGCGCGCGGCGGAGGTCACATGAGCGCGTCGCCGCAGGCGCTGGCAGGGATCGGCGTGGTTGAATTCGGCAGCTACGCCGCCGGACCGCATGTCGGCAAGATGCTCGCCAATTTCGGCGCCACCGTCATCCACGTGGAGTCGTTTGCGCGGCCCGACGGCTTTCGCATGCAGTATCCGCCGTACAAGGACAGGAAACCCGGAATCAACGGCGGCGGCTGCTTCGCCTATTTCAACGACTCGAAGCTCGGCATCACGCTCGACCTCAAGAACCCCCAAGGGGTAAGCCTTGCGCGCAAGCTGTGTAAGTGGGGCGACATCGTCATCGAGAACATGCGGCCCGGCGTGATCGCCCGTCTGGGCCTGGGGTTCGACGCGCTCCGGACGGATCATCCCGGGCTCATCATGCTTTCGACCTGCAACATGGGACAGACGGGCCCGCGCGCCGACACACCCGGATTCGGCTCGCAACTCACCGCGCTTGCCGGCATCTGCGGGCTCACCGGGGAACGCGGCGGCCTGCCGACGCTTCTGTACGGACCGTATATCGACTTCATCGCCTCCACCCTGGGCGCGGTGGCGGTGCTCGCGGCGCTGGAGCAGCGCCGGCGCACCGGAGCGGGAGCCCACATCGACATCTCGCAGTACGAAGCCGGCCTGATGTTTCTCGCGGGGCCGCTGCTCGACTATCACCTGACAGGCCGCATCGCCGAGCGCGCGGGAAACGACGATCCGGACGCTGCGCCGCACGGCGCCTACCGCTGCGAGGGAGACGGCTGGATTGCGCTCTCGTGCTGGTCGGACGAAGAATTCGAGGCGCTCGCTGCCGCGATCGGCCGGCCGGAGTGGGCGTGCGACGCGCCTTACGCCACGCTCGCGGACCGCAAGATCGCCGCCGACAAGATCGACGCGGGCATAAGCGCATGGACGCGCGAGCGCGAAGCCGCCGCTGCGGCGGAGATTCTGCAGCGTGCCGGCGTGCACGCGCATCCGGTCAACACCATGGCCGACCTGTTCACCGACCCGCAACTCGTCGCCCGCCGACACTGGCACCGCCGGCACCACGCCGTGATCGGCGAGCATGCGTATTGCGGACCGGCATTCCTGCTGTCGGAGACGCCGGGCGAGGTCACCGCAGCCGCCCCGCTGCTCGGCGCCGACAACGACAAGGTATTCCGCGAGATCCTCGGGCTCTCGGAGCCGGATTACGCCGCCATGCGCGAAGCCGGCGCCTTCGCATGAACGGCGCCGACGACAAGGCCGCGCTGAAAGAGGGAATCCGGGCGTTCCTGCGCACGCACCACGTCGTGTCGCTGGCCGTCCTCCTCGACGGAGCGGCCCACGCCGCGTGCGTCATGTACGCCCTGGAAGACCTCTCGCTCTACTGGACCTCGAATCCCGGCTCGCGCCATTCTGCTGCCATCGAGCGCGATCCCCGCGTCGCCGCCACGGTCGCACCCGACACCACCGATTTCCGTTTCATACGCGGAGTGCAGATCGCGGGGCGCGCGCGCAGACTCGGCGAAGCGGCCGAAGCGGCGCGCGCCCGCGAACTGTTGCGCGGGCGGTTTGCGTTCCTGCGCGATTCGGATGCAATGCCCGCCGCGATGCGCGCCGCGCTCGACAAGAGCGCCTTCTATCGCCTCGATCCCGAAACCATCACGCTGATCGACAACTCGAAGGGCTTCGGGAACCGGGAGTCGCTGCGGATCGCCTGACGCGGGAAGAGCGGCGGAGCATCGAGCAGTTTCAGCCCTGCTCCCCTGCCTCGAGCGCCTTGGATCCGATGATGAGCTTCAGCACTTCGCTCGCTCCCTCGTAGATGCGCAGCGCCCGGATTTCCCGGTAAAGCCGCTCCACCGGCATCCCCCGCACGACGCCCAGCCCGCCGAAGAGCTGCACCGCCGCGTCGATCACCTGCTGCGCCGATTCGGTTGCGAACAGTTTCGCCATCGAAGCCTCGCGTGTGATGCGCCCGCCGACGACGTCCTTGGTCCACGCCGCGCGGTAGATCAGCAGGGCCGAGGCGTCGACCGCCATCGCCATCTCGCCGAGCTTGACCTGGGTCAGCTGGAATTCGGCCAGCGCTTTCCCGAACATGCGCCGCTTGAGCGCGCGCGAGCTCGCCTCGCCCATCGCGCGCCGCGCGAAGCCGAGCGCGGCGGCGCCAACCGTCGAGCGAAACGCATCCAGCGTGGCCATCGCGATCTTGAAGCCTTCGCCGGGCCGGCCGAGCAGACGGTCTGCGGGGACGCGGCAAGCGCGCAAGCGCAGCGTCGCCAGCGGATGGGGAGCGATGACCTCGATGCGTTCGGAGGCGTCCAGTCCGGGAGTATCCGCATCGACGATGAAGGCGGACAAGCCCTTCGCGCCCGGCGCTTCGCCGGATCGCGCGAAGACGACGTAGTAGCCGGCGAGGCCGCCGTTGGAAATCCAGGTCTTGATCCCGTCGAGGCGCCAGGAATCGCCCTCGCGCGTGGCGGTGGTCGTGACGGCGGCGACATCCGACCCGGCGTCGGGCTCGGAAAGAGCGAACGCGGCGATCGCCGATCCCGCCGCGACTCGCGGGAGAAAGTTGCGTTTCTGCTCCTCGCTGCCGTAGAGGCTGATCGGGACGCTGCCCAGACCCTGCATCGCCAGGGCAAAATCCGCGAGCCCCGAGGATCTCGCGAGAATCTCGCGCGCAAGGCAGAGGCTCCTCACGTCGAGATTCTCGCGCAGGCCGCCATAGGCGCGCGGAACGCAGACCCGCAGCAACCCCGCCTTTCCCATCTCGGCGACCAGCCGGGCCACGCAGGCATAGACGGAATCCGAAGTCTCTTCGGCGCCCGAGAGCAGCGGCGGCAGCGCTTGCGCCGCCCAGCGCTCCACCTCGCGCGCGAAATCGCGATGGCCGTCCTCGAAAAACGGCCAGGCGAGGTAGCTCGCGTCCGCCATCAGTTCCCTTCGAACACGGGTTTTTGCTTCGCCACGAAGGCGTGATACGCGCGCTCGAAATCGCCGGTCTGCATGCACAGAGCCTGGGCCTGGGCTTCCGCCTCGATGCATTCGCCGAGGCCCGAGTTCCATTCCTGCCACAGCATGGTCTTGGTCATGCCGTGGGCGAAGGTGGGGCCGTCGGCGAGCCCCTTGGCCATGGCGAGAGCTTCCTCCATGAGCTTTTCGGAGTCCACCAGGCGATTGTAAAACCCGAAGCGCTCGGCCTCCTCGCCGCCGACGACACGCCCTGTATACAACAGATCGGCGGCGCGCGAGAGTCCAATGAGGCGCGGCAGCAAGGTGCACGCGCCCATGTCGGCGCCTGCCAGGCCGACGCGCACGAACAGAAAGGCGAGCTTGCTGCGGGCGGTGCCGAAACGCAGGTCGGAGGCGCAGGCGATCATGGCGCCCGCTCCCGTGCACACGCCGTCGATGGCGGCGATGATGGGCTGAGGACAGGCGCGCATGGCCTTGACCAGGTCGCCGGTCATGCGGGTGAAGGCGAGCAGCCCGGCCATGTCGTCCTTGCGCTTCATCTCCACCAGCGGGCCGATGATCTCGTGGACGTCGCCGCCCGAGCAGAAATTGCCGCCCGCGCCGGTGATGATCACCGACTTGACGTCGGCGGCGTAGTTCATCTCGCGGAACAGGTCGCGCAATTCTCCGTAGGACTCGAGGGTGAGCGGATTCTTGCGCTCCGGCCGGTTGAGCGTGATGGTGGCCACCTTGCCCGATACCGAATAGGCGAAATGAGCGGCCTTGTATTTGGCGAGTTCGACTTTTTTCATGATCAAGTTCCTGGGAGTTCGGGTTTTCGCATCAGCCGGCCATGGTAAGTCCGCCGCTCACGCTGAGGACCTGTCCGGTGATGTAATCGGTGTTCGCTCCGGCGAAAAACGCGACCGCCGCCGCCACGTCCGCAGGTTTGCCGAAGCGGCGCATGGGGATGGCCTTGATGAAGGCATCGCGGATCTTCTCGGGAACTGCAGCCATCAGCGGCGTATCGGTCGGTCCAGGGCAGACGCAGTTGACGGTGACATTGTAGCGGGCGCTTTCGCGCGCCAGCGCCTTGGTGAAGCCGATGAGCCCCGCCTTGGCGCCGGAATAGACGGTTTCGCCCAGGCTTCCCACCCGGCCGGCGTCGCTGGCGATGTTCACGATACGGCCGGACTTGCGCTCGAACATCTGCGGCAGCAGCGCCTTGGTGAGCCGCATGGGGCCGACGAAGTTCAGGCCGATGACTCTTTCCCAGAAGGGATCGTCGCTCTCCAGAAAGGGTATCGTCTTGCCCCAGCCGGCGCCGTTCACCAGGACATCGACGCGCCCGAAGCGCTGCAATACCGCAACGACGAAGGTCTTGATCGAGTCGGCATCGGTCAGATCGAGCTGGATGTATTCCGCTTTCCGGCCTTTCTTGCGGATTTCGGCGGCGGCCGCCTCGCCGTTGTCGCGCGCGATGTCGCCGATGCAAACGGTGGCCCCGCTCTCGGCCAGGACCTCGGCCGTCGCGCGGCCGATGCCCGAGGCGCCGCCGGTCACGACCGCAATCTTTTCGTTCAGATTCATGATGTCTCCTTCGATGGGTTCTGCGTGGTGCTGCGATTCAGGAATTCGGAAACCCTGCGGCGGGTTTCGGGATGCTGGTACAGGCGCCGGCTCGCGGCGAGCTCCTCGGCAAATCCGTCTCGAGCCGGATCGCTTTGCGCGGCGATGCAGCGCTTGGCCTCGGCCAGCGCCGCTCTGGGCAAGGCGGCAAAACGCGCCGCAAGGTCCCGAGCCGTTTCGGCCAGGCCGGCGCGCGGCGGCGACCACTGGACGATTCCGAGCCGTTCGGCCTCGGCGCCGTCGATGACCTCGGCGCCGAGGATCAGCCGGCTGGCGATGCCGCGCCCGCACAGCCGCGCCAGCCGCTGCGTGCCGCCGGCGCCGGGAAGAAGTCCCAGCCGCGCCTCGGGCAAACCGAGTGTGGCCTCCGCCGCGGCGACGCGAATGTCGCAGGCGAGCGCCAGTTCCATTCCGCCCCCCAGAGCCGCGCCGCCGATCTCGGCGAGCGTGACCAGGGGCGCGTTTTCGATGCGCGCGAAAAGACGCTGCATGCGAGCTACCACGTCCAGCATCGCATCGGGGCCGCCAGCGGCGGAGAAGCAGGCGCGCATCAAAGCGAGGTCGGCGCCGGCGCAAAAAACTCTCTGGTCGCTGCGGATATGCAGCACCGTCACTTCGTCGTCGTCGACGATCTGGTCGAGCGCCGCATCGAGGCGCGCGATCAACGCGTCGTCGAGCGCGTTCACCGGCGGGCGGCAAAGCGTGGCCACGGCTACGCGCCCGTTCTTTTCGACTGTAAGCATCTATGCGACCTCGTGGACGAGATACAGGTCCTTGAGCTTACGCCGCTGCAGCTTGCCGGTGGCCGTGACCGGCATCTCGGCGATCCATTTCACGAGCCGCGGTTGCTTGATCTTCGGCAGCGCGGCGATCCCCGCTTCGATCCGCTCGCGCGCCTCGGGCTCACGGCCCGCGGCTGCCACGACGAACAGCGCGACCGACCCCAGCCCGTCGCGCCCGGTATGGCCCACGGCGGCGAGCTGTTGCACGCTGCCGGCGGTGCATGCGATCAAGGACTGCTCGACCTCGATCACGCTCACCCACTGTCCGGAAATCTTCAGCATGTCGTCGTCGCGCCCGCAGAACTCCAGCGTCCCGGCGCCGGTGCGGCGGAACAAATCGCCCGGGGAAAACCAACCCTCGCTGAAGCTGTCGCTCTCGGCCTGAGGACGCTTCCAGTAGCCGAGCGCGACCGAGGGATGCCGCAACCAGATTCGCCGGGGCGCCTCGCCGGTCTGGCCCGGGGCCTCGCGCGGGCGTGCCTCGACCATGGGTGACGGCGTCAGCAGTCCGCTTTCGTTGCTGCAATAGAATACGAGAGCGATCGTTTCCGTCGCGCCATAGCCGGATACGGGTGCAATCCCCGTCGCCTCCTCCCACAGCCTGTGCACCGAGCCGGGAAGCGCTTCGCCTGCGGAAACGAAATGCCGCACTCCGGCGCGGGCAAGCCGTCGGGTGACGCCTGTCTGCAGAATCTTCAGATACAGCGTGGGCACCGAAAACATCACGGTCGGACGATGCCGCTCCGCTATCTGGACGACACGCTCGGCCGAGGGCCACTCGCTGTCGAGGATCACCGTCCCGCCGAGGCGCAAGCCCGCGAAGAGGGCATTGCCGAGCGCGTAAGCGAAAAACAGCTTCGAGGTCGCGTACAGGCGCGCGCTCGCGTCCACGCCCAGCACGGTCTTGGCGAAACCCGCCGATTCGATCACCGCGCGTTGCGCGTGAACCACGCCCTTGGGCAGCCCCGTCGTGCCCGAGGTGTAGATCCACAGCGCGGGCGAATCTCCGGCAAGCTGCTCGGCGGAGACGGCGCCTGCGGATTCCCGGAGCGTGCGGGCTTCGTCCTGCGTCACGACCCGCGGGGAAGCGGAATCGCCGCGCTGCAGCCTTTGCAGCGTCGCGGCGCCGCCCGCATCGCAGAAAATGAAACGCGCCTCGCTGTCGGCCAGCACCACCGACAATTCCTTTTCGAACAGCCGCGAGTTGAGCCCGATCGCGACGCCGCCCGCCCACATCGCGCTCAGGTAGGCGATGACCCACTCGATGCTGTCCGGCGCGTAAATGAGAACGCGATCGCCTGTCTGAAGGCCGAGCCTGCGCCAGGCTCCGGCCGCGCGGCGCACCGCGTCGCGCAACTCCGAATACGACGCGCGCGCATCTCCGCACTGGAGTGCTGTGCGTCCGTCCTCTCCTGCCGAAAGCAAGGACTCGGCGGCGTTCATCGACATTGCGGCTCCCGAGGACTCCCCGATCCCTGGTACGAAGACGATACAAGCTGACCAGTCTTTCTTATAGCAACGACTCGGAGCAGATTTGATGTAAATCAATCACTTTCGAAATACGTGCTTGGACACGGCCGAAGGGAGCGTGGCTGCGACGGGGCCTGCGGGCTCACGGCAGAAGCTGCCGCGGCAGAGCGACGCCGGGGCTGTTCTAGCCGCGAAACGCGGACAGGTCCGGCGCGATGTCGAACGCGCGCCTCGCAAAGAGCAGAAAGCGCTCTGCGCGCGCCTCGTCCCAGCCTCCGTGCCGGGCGTTGCCGCGGAACTTGCGCTCGAGTTCGTCCCCGGAGAGCGGCTCGTGCACGCCGCCGCGGATATGCGGCTGGCGCTCCTCGAACGTGCGGCCGTCCTTGAGCGTCATCTTCACGTGGCCCGTGTAGGCCTTGGGGTAGGGATTTTTCGGATCGACCACGTAGCGCACCTTGGATGCGAGCGCCAGGATGCGCGGATCGCGCACCGTGCTCTCGGTGAATGCCTCGAACCCGACGCTGCCGGTCGCGAAGGCGACTGCGATATTGAACGGCGTGCTGAATTTTGCGGCGTATTCGTTTGCCGGGCGGTGCTTGGACGCGAGCGGCTCCCACAGCCGGTGGACGTAACCTTCCGCGGTCTCGCACAGCACTTCGGCGACGTCGTCGGCGCCGAAGCCTTTTTTCGCCAGCCGCAGCGCGCAATCGATGTACGGCTGGTTCATGGTACCGGTCGCATAGGGCTTGAAGGTGATGCCCTTCATCAGCCACTCGCGCCCGAACTCCCGGGTAAGCGCATCGAAATCGCCGCTCGCGGTGTGCGCGAATCCGAAAAACAGACCGTGCGTGCCCTCGAGCACCGTGCGCGGGCCGAGAAATCCCTCGCGTCCGATCCGCGCGGCGTGCACGCCGGCGCGCGCGGCCCAGCCCGCGTGCAGGCGCTTGGTCCATGCGCCCTCGGCGAGGTATTCGATGATGCCGCCCGCCATGCTGCCGGCGACGCCGAGCGCGTCGACCGTCTGCTTTCGATCGAGGCCGAGTGCCGCCGAGACTCCGAGCGTCGCCGCCATGGCGCCCAGCACGCTGGTGGGATGAAAGCCGGCCTTGTGGATGAGCTTGGGCGCGACCAGGCTCAGCCGGCACATCGTCTCGACGCCCACCGCGATCCCGAGAAGCGCGGCGCGGCCGTCGCGGCCGAAGCGCTCGCATCCCGCGAGCACCGCGGGCACCACGACTGCGCCGCTGTGCACCGGGCCGCCTTCGAAGGTGTCGTCGAAATCCTCGCCGTGCGCGGCCGTTCCGTTGATCATCGCCGCGTCCTCGGCGCGGAAGCCCTGCGCGTGCCCGATGGCGGTGCAGGGCCCGCCGCTGTCGACGCTTCTGATCAGCGCGGCCACGTACTCCGTGCCGCGCGCCGCCACGCACAGGCCGGCGACGTCGATGAGGAGATCTTCGCAGCGCGCCCGGACTTCCGGCGGCATGCGCCCGGCGTCGAGTTCCGCGACGCGATCGACCAGCCGTTCCGCTACGGACCGGCCCTGCGACGACATCGCCGCGAAACTATCGAACGACCTTGATTCCGGCCTCCTTCATGATCCCGCGCATCCGGTCGGTGAACTCGTCGTAGAACTTCACGAGATCGGCGGAAGTCTGGTAGCCGTCTTCGAATTGATTGTCGGCGATGTACTTCTTCCACGACGCCGTTTGCGACAGCCGGCGGAACACGCCCTCCCAGTACTGGACGTTTTCCCTGGGGATTCCGGGCGGCGCCACCACGCCGCGGACCTGCGGAACGTTGGGCACGTCGAACCCCGCTTCTTTCAGCGTGGGCACGTTCGGGAAGCCGGACAAACGGTTTTCGCTCACCTGCGCGAGCACGCGCAGGTTGCCCGCGCGAATGTGCTCGCCCGCTTCAGCCGGCTCGATCACCATGATGTTCACATGGCCGCCGAGCAACGCGGCGATGCGCTCGCCGCCGCCGGGAAACGATATGTACACCCAGCGCGCGCCGCTGTTCTGCTGCAGCAGCTGCCGCACCACGTTGTCGCGGCTCGTGACCGAGCCGCCCGATTGCTTGAGCTGGCCCGGGTTCTTTTTCGCCGCATCGATGAAATCGGCGAGCGTCTTGTAGGGCGCGTCGGCTTTCGCCGCGATCAGCGCGGGCTCGAGCACCAGGCGCACTATCGGCGTGAGGTCCTTGAGCGTAACGGTGGCCTGCGCGCTGGTGAGCGGATTGGTGAGCCAGACGCCGGTGAAAAAACCGATCGTATTCTGGTCGCCCTTCTTTTCCGCGAGGTAGGCGGCGGCGACGGCCGAGCCGCCGCCGGGCTTGTTCACCACCTGCACGCGCACCGGCAGGAGATTCTCCTTCTCCATCATCACGGCGACCGCGCGCGCGAGCACGTCGCTGCCGCCGCCGGGCCCGGTGTGCACGACGAGCTCCACGGGCCGCGTGGGCTTGAAGCCCTGGGCGAAGGACGCCGGCGTCGTGACCAGACCGGCAAAGACTGCAAGTGCGACCAAGCGAAGCTGCATTTGCGCGACCGCGCGAAACTGCATTTTCATGGGATTCACCCTCCTTTTTGTTCCAGCGCCCGCAGGCGCCAGGCGTTGAACTTTCCGAATAGCGGAACCAATAGAATCAGCACTGCCAACGATAGCATCACTGCGGGCATCGGCCTAGCCGCGAAAATCGAGAGGCTGCCTTCCGACATCATCAGGGACTGGCGCAGCGCCCGCTCCATGGCGCCGCCGAGCACCAGCCCGAGGATGAGCGGCGCCGACGGGTAGTCGAGCTTGCGCATGACATACCCCAACAAGCCGAAACCCAGCAGCAGCCCCAGGTCGAACAGGCTTCCCGAGACGCTGTACACGCCGACCATGGACACGCCGAGAATCAGCGGGAAAAGAACGTACGCGGGCAGTCGCAGCACCTGCGCGAACACCGGCACCAGCGGCAGGTTGAGGACCAGCAGCATCACGTTGCCGATGTACATGCTCGCGACCAGGCCCCAGAACAGCGCGGGATTCTCCGGGATGAACAAAGGCCCGGGCTTGAACCCCCACAGCACCAGCGCGGCGAGCAGGATCGCGGTCGTGCCCGAGCCCGGAATGCCGAGCGTCAGCAGCGGCACCAGCGCGCCGCCCGTTTCCGCGTTGTTGGCGCCCTCGGGCGCCGCAACCCCCTCGGGGACGCCGGTGCCGAACTCGTCGCGCCTGCGGGAAACCGCCTTCTCCACCCCGTAGGAAAGAAAGGACGCGATCGTCGATCCGGCGCCCGGCAGTACGCCGACCACGAAGCCGATGACCGATCCGTTGAGGAAAGCGAAGCGGCAGTCCTTCAGGTCGCGAAGCGTGGGCAGCAGATTGCGCAGGCCCTTGGGCGAAGGCAGCGCCTGCGCCTGCTCCCGGGTCTCCATGTTGGCGAGCACCTCGCCGAGCGCAAAAATGCCGATGGCGACGACGATGAAGTCGATGCCCGAGAGCAGCTCCATTCTTCCGAAGGTGAAGCGCGACGTGGCGCTGAAGAGGTCGGTGCCCACGCCGGCGATCCACAGCCCGACGAGCGTGGCGAGCAGCGCTTTGAGCATCGAGCTTCCGGCGAGCAGCACCACCATCGCGAGTCCGAGCGCCATCAGCGCGAAGTATTCGGGCGAGCTGAAGGCGAGCGCAAATTTCGCGAGCGGCGGCGCGACCAGCATCAGGCCGAGCACGCCGACCGTGCCCGCGACGAAGGAAGCGATCGCCGCGATGCCGAGCGCCGCGCCGGCCCGGCCCTTGCGCGCCATCTGGTAGCCGTCGAGGCAGGTGACCACCGAGGCCGACTCACCGGGGACGTTGAGCAGGATCGCTGTGGTGGAGCCGCCGTACTTGGCGCCGTAATAGATGCCGGCGAGCATGATCATCGCGCTCGCGGGATTCATCGCGAAGGTCAGGGGCAGGAGCATCGCGATCGTCGCCGGAGGTCCGAGCCCCGGCATGATCCCCACGAAGGTGCCGAGCACGACGCCGAGGAAACACCAGAACAGGTTCGCCGGCTGCAGCGCGATCGCGAGCCCGTCGGCGAAGCCGGAGATGACTTCCACGGTCAGAAACCCAGGACGCCGACCGGGAGGGCGACGTCGAGCGCAAGCCGGAACACGAGGAAGAATCCGGCCGCGCTCGCCGCCGCCACCAGTGCGGCGATTTTCAGCGGGCGGCGGTACATGACCGCGACGATGAAGTAGGTGAGCAGCGCGAAACTGACGAGGAAGCCGAGCGGCTTGAAGAGCGCGACCGACACCGCGAGCGCGAGCCAGGTCGAGAGCGCCCGGCCCAGCGGGCTCCACTCGATCGCCGCTCCGCGATCGGAGCGCCGTCTCAGCTCCGACACGACCAGGACCGCCGAAAGCGCCAGCATCGCGATGCCGTACCACAGCGGGAAGAAGCCGGGGCCGGGCCCTTCAGGGGTGGCGTATTCCCACTGGAGCGCCTCGACCATGATGTAGATCGCGAGCGCCGCGAGCGCAAGTCCCGACCACAGGTTTCCGGCGTTGCGGGTTCCGTCCTGCATGCTCCCCTCAGATCGGCCCGGCTATTTCCTGGGCGACTTCTTGTAGCGGCCTTTCGGAACGACTTCGCAGACCGTGCCGCCGGGCGCCCGGAATTTCACCGGGACGACGCCGGGATCGCTGATCATCTCGCAGCCGTAGGCGCGGATCTCCTTTTCGGCCCGCTCGAGATCGTCCACTTCGACGGCAAAGTGATGGATGCAGGGCCCCTCGCCCGCGGCTTTCGACTCCGCCGAATCGGTTCCCGCGTCGTATTGCATGATCGAAAGGTCGATCACGCCGTCGGAGAGATGGCGCGAGGTGTGGTCGCGCACCTTTTCGGTCTTGGCTTCCTTGAATCCGAAGACCTTCTCGTAGAACCGGGTGGAGCGCTCGAGATCGTCGACCTTGAGCGCGATGTGCACGATGCGGTTCATGGGCTCCTCCAGGAAAATAATCGTCGTCCCCGCTCAAATATCATTCGTCAGCCGCGCAGTAAGGGGCGCAGCCGGCGAACGTCCTCGAGCTCCTCGATATTCCAGACGGCGTCGCACAGGGCTCGCGCCCGCGCCTTGCCCGACACCGGCGCCATCAGATCGTAACTCTTGGCGTCGACTTCGGCGCGCGTCATCGGGTTTTCCGCGGTGCCGCGCACCGCCTGGGTGTGGTGCCGGAGCTCGCGCCCGTCGCGCAGCCTGATCTCGACGATGCCTTGCCGGCTCGGCATGGCCTGCGTCAAGGCGTCATCGCCGCGGAGCTCGATGCGCTCGCGAAGCGCCAGCACGTCGCGATGGCGCATGCGCTTCTCGTCGTGCGAGGATTTGAAAGTGACCGTTCCGTCGAGCAGCATGACGGCACACATGTGCTGCATGCAGATGTCGGGCATGTTGCGGTTGTCGACGGTGTTCGCGCCCTGATGCGCGACGCGCACCACGACCCGCTCGACGTCATCGGCGCGGAGGCGGTGCACGCGGATCAGTTCCAGCAGGGAATCGAGCGGGGCCTGGATGGGCGAGCCGACCGACCAGCGCTTGATGTTCGTCCTCATGATCTCGTAGCTTTCGCCCAATCCGCGCGCCAGCACCTCGGGGTCGGGCGCGCGGCCGTAGGCCACGAAGAAATTGCGCTCCCCCGAGAACACGTCCTCGACGCCGGTGAAGCCGTGGGCGACCATCAGGGCCGCAGCCACGCCGTTGCGCGCCGGCATGCCGCCGAAATCGAACGCCTTCTCGACGTGCTCCTCGTCGCGCATCCAGCACGAGATGCCCGAGGCCTGCTGCGCGGTGTACGACAGCAGATGCCGCATCTGGCGCTCGCCCAGGACCGCCAGCGCCCCGGCAGCGGCGGCGGCCCCGAACATCGGCCCGAAGCTGTGCGTCGAGTGCCCATCCTCGCGGAACTGGGTGGCGTCGAGCGATTGCGTCAAGCGGCAGCCGACGTCGTAGCCGAGCGCGACCGCCCGCAGGAGCGCCGTGCCGCTGCGCCGCTCGCGCTCGGCCATCGCGAGCGCCGCCGGCACGATGCCGCAACCCGGATGGGTGAGCGAGGGCGCGTGCGAGTCGTCGGTCTCGTCCGCGTGCGCGAGCATTCCGTTCGCCAGCGCGGCGTTCGCCGCCGCGGTGACGATGCGGCTGCCGACCACGCAGGCCTCCTTTGTTCCGCCGAGCGTTTTCACGAACGAGCTGGCCTTCTTCCCCGGGTGCAGCCGCGAACCGGACAGCATCGCCGCGATCGTGTCGAGAACATGGTGCTTGGTCTTCTCGGCGACGGCGGCGGGAAGCGGCTTTCGCAGCGCCTGCGCGATGTAGGCGCTCAGACGCTGCATGACCGGCGAGACGGGAGGGGCGGTACGCATGCCTTCTTCCATGACGTGAGCGGTCGGCCATTCTAAACGCTGTGACCCGGCGGGAGGTCGCCCAATGGGCTTCGCGGCGGAGCCACATCTGAGTATCATGTCCGCGAGGAGAAACCCATGAAACGCGTCGGTTCCGCCTGGCTCTGCGCCGCGGCGCTGCTTTCGGGTGCCGCCAGCGCCCAGACTGTTCGCTTTCCCGAGAAGCCGGTGCGCTTCATCGTCGGCTTCACGCCCGGCGGCCCGAGCGATATCCTGGCGCGCGCCCTGGGCCAGAAGCTCGCCGAGGGCTGGCCCCAGCAGGTGGTGGTCGAGAACCGGCCCGGTGCCGGAGGCAATATCGCCGCCGAGGCCGCGGCGAAGAGCGCGCCCGACGGATATACCTGGCTGCTCGGCAACAACAGCGTCCTCGCGACCAATCAAAGTCTTTACCGCAAGCTCGCCTACGACCCGGTCAAGGATTTCGCGCCGGTCGTGCTGGTGGCGGTGCAGCCCAACATCCTGGTCGTCAATCCCGCCGTG
>Ga0105252_10000402_pt1 | contig 30753 bp, 39 predicted proteins | sample EasRivMeERMZT100_FD_89675 | JGI IMG/M metagenome (GOLD analysis project Ga0105252, IMG submission 89675) | Soil microbial communities from meander-bound floodplain in the East River, Colorado, USA - East River MetaG ERMZT100 | ecosystem: Environmental > Terrestrial > Soil > Floodplain | place... | reverse complement strand
GATCTCGCCGACTTCGCGAAGGACTTCGCCCTCAACGGTCGACAGCGTCGACGGTCGCCCTCGCACGGTAGCTTCCGGCTGTGACTTGCTCACGCTGCGGATCTGCAGCTGGCGCGCTCGTCACCATCGAAGGCGACGGCATGCAGCGCCGTTGCTTCGTGTGCTCGAACTGCGGCGAGGTCACGTCCCCGGTGTCGTGCATGCAGTACGTGCAGGTCAACGGACTGAGGGATCTCTGCGCCGGCCACGCCCTCGCCTGGTGCTCAGGCTGTCACCGAGCAGCCTGCAGGAAGCACCTGACGCGTCGCCGACCTCGAGGACGCCGCACAGCTCCGCCGATGTGCACGGCGTGCACCAAGCGCTCTCGTAGCCGCGCACGTCACCACGTCCGCGTGCTGCCTCACCCGGCTGAGCTCTGGTACAGCGGAGTCGAAAAATGACCCCCCCTCCCCGTTCCACGTCATTGGCGGAGGCTGCGTGATGCAGCGCACGGCGATGCGTCGGAGGACCGCGCAGAAGCGAGAGCTCGCGAAGGCCTCGACACTCCGTGCGCGCTCACGGAAGCAGGCGTCGAAGGATCGCAAGCGGGCCCCTCACAAGAAGGTGTACCTGCTGCAGCACCCCATGTGCGAGGCGCGCATCGAGGGCGTTTGCACCGGACGCAGTCAGCATGTGCACGAGCCCTGGTTGCGTTCAGCAGGAGGGCCTACTGACGAGCCGCTGAACTACAAAGCCCTGTGCTTCCGCTGTCATGCATGGGCGCACACGCACCCCGAGCAAGCTCGAGGGCTCGGCCTCCTCGTCCGTGCAGCTGATGGCGCACGCTGGCTTGCTGCACGAAGGGCGGCAGCGTGATGCCAGCACCGCTGCGGGTGTGCTCGCAGCCAGGCTGTCACGCCCTCGTGCGAAAGGGGCGATGCGCTGCGCATCTGCACGCCCAGCAACAGCGCCACAACGCCCAGTTCGGTGGCTGGTCATGGGCCGAGACAAGGAAACGCATCATCGCCAGGGATGGCGGATGCGTCATGCCAGCGCCTCACGAGGGCGCGCTCAAGGTCGACCACATCGTGCCTCGTTCGCTCGGTGGCTCATCTGAGGACGCCAACCTGCGCACGCTCTGCAAGGCCCATCACGACGTCGTGACCGCCAAGCAGGCAGGTGAACGTGCAGTACGCCTGGGAAGGCGCGCCCAGCGATGAGCGAGCAGCGTTCATGGCGCGAGCCTGCTAACGGCCTCATCCATGCAGTGCTCGTCGATCCGTTTCGTTGTGCCCATCCGTTCTGCAGCACGCTGCACGTCAAAGAGCTGCGCACCGAATGCGGTATCGAGCTCGAGGTGGTGCACGACGAACACGACTCGCCGACCTGCGTCGCCTGCCTGATCGCTGGCGACCTCGACGCCTGGGGCGAGCAACTGCAGATTCATGCCCTGATCGGAGCGCAGGTATGACGGCGCTACCGACCCGCGTGCCGTTGCTCATCGAGTACCGCAAGGGCGAGCGCCTCGCCCGCTCGCTGGTCTACGTGCTCGCGCAGGCAGACGGGCTGGTTCTCGCCGCAGCCACGCTGGACGGGCGCGCACCCCTCGGCCCAGTGCACATCGAAGAACGCGCGATTACTCGCTGCGTGCGCTTGTCTGAGGGCGAGCGCGTCGAGGGGGTGGGGGGTGGCTGAAATCGCTGCAGTGCACGCATCCAGGAAACCGCTCTGCCCCTTCTCGAATCCTGTACGAGTTTTCCGGGGGTTTTAGGTGGGATCGCGAGGCCCGATGCCGAAGCGCGCGATCGAGCGCCGGCGCCGCAACCTCAGCGGCGACGTCGACACGATCGTCGTTGCCGGCCGCGTCACCGTGCCGGCGGCCGACGCCGCCTGGCACCCGATCGCGATCCGCTGGTACCGGTCGCTGAGACGGTCCGGCCAGCAGGTCTACTACGAGCCGTCCGACTGGGCCGCGGCGCAACTCGTCGCCGAGGCCATGACGAAGCTGCTCAAGCGCCGCACCTTCTCGGCCGAGGCCTTCGCTGCGATCTGGAAGGCGATGACCGACCTGCTCACCACTGAGGCCGCGCGCCGGCGCGCGCGCATCGAGATCCAGCGCGAGATTGGGACGCCCACCGACGACGCGAAGGTCTCGGCCATCGACGACTACCGCAAGAGCCTCGGCGCCGACGAGGACGAAACCGAGTGACGACCGCCGTCCGTGTCGAGCCGGTGACGATTGGGCCGACGTGGCGGCGCAACGCCGCTGGGCGATTCGTGCTGCCACGGCGCACGCTCGGGTGGGAGATCCTCGGCTGGACGCACGAGTACCTCGAGCAGCCGGACGGCCCAGACGCGGGCGATCCGTGGAAGTTCACCGACGAGCAGGCGCGCTTCCTGTTGTGGTGGTACGCGCTCGACGAGCATGGACGCTTCGTCTATCGCGACGGCGTGCTGCAGCGCATGAAAGGCTGGGGCAAGGACCCGCTAGGCGCTGCCGTGTGCGCCGTCGAGTTCGTCGGGCCGTGTCGCTTCGGTGGCTGGGGCACGGACGGCAAGCCGCTCGCGATCCCGCACCTGGCGAGCTGGGTGCAGACCGCCGCGGTCGCGATCGAGCAAACGAAAAACACCATGACGCTGTTCCCGGGCCTGTTCAGCACGCGCGCGATCACCGAGTTCGGCATCGACCTCGGCAAAGAGAAGATTTACGCCTACGAAGGCCAGTGCCGCATCGAGGCAGTCACGAGCGCGCCGCGCACGATGGAGGGCCACCGCCCGACGTTCGTGCTGATGAACGAGCCTCACCACTGGCTCGCGAACAACGAGGGCCACGCGATGGCGCGCGTGATCGTGCGCAACCTCGGCAAGTCACGCGACGGCTCCGCGCGCTCGCTGCGCATCACCAACGCCCACAACCCGGGCGAGGACTCGGTCGCCCGCCAGGACCTCGAGGCCTACGAAACCCAGGGCGAGGATTCGGACATCCTGTACGACTCGGTCGAGGCGCCGGAAGACGTCGACCTCGACGACGACGAGCAGCTGCGCGCCGCGATCGAGGCGTGCCGCGGCGATTCGTACTGGCTCGACGTTGCTCGCGTCATGAAAGAGTGCCGCGACCCGCGCGCCTCCGAGCCCGAGAAGCGCCGCTACTGGCTCAACCAGAATCGCTCCGACCGCAGCGGGTGGATCACGCCGGCCGAATGGGGCGCGATCGCCAGGGACGAGACGGTCGAGGACGGCGCGCTCGTCACGCTCGGGTTCGACGGCTCGCGCTTCCGCGACTCGACCGCGCTCGTCGCGACCGTCGTTGCGACGGGGTTCCAGTGGGTCATCCGCGTCTGGGAACGACCGGAAGGCGTGGCGCTCTGGGAGATCGACGCCGAGGAGGTCACCGAAACAGTCGCCGAGGCCTTCGAGCGTTACGCCGTATGGCGCATGTACTGCGACCCCTACTGGTGGGAGGACACGATCGCGCACTGGGCCGGGCGCTGGGGCGATGACCGCGTCGTCTTCTTTCACACCAACCGCCTCGGCGCGATGTCGATGGCGGTCAAAGACTACGAGACGAGCGTGCGCGCCGCCGAGCTCGGCCACGCTCCAGATGAGACGTTCGCCGAGCACGTCGCGAACAGCGTCAAGCGCCCCACGGGCTTCAAGGACGAGGACGGGTTGCCGCTCTACGTCATCAAGAAGGAGAGCCAGGCGAGCCCGCACAAGATCGACATCGCGGTCGCAGCGGTGTTGTCGCAGCAAGCCCGCAAAGCGGCGATCGCAGCAGGCGCGCTGGACGATCCCGATCCGCAGTTCTACACACCATGACGCTACTGAACCTGACCACGTTCGCACGTACAATGAGTGCATCACTCGCCCGGTGGGCGCGGTCGAACGCGGCGATGCTCGTGCAGGCCGCCGGCATCGCGAGCATCACCGGCGGCCTCTGGATGGTGTACGAGCCCCTTGCGCTGATCGTGGCCGGCATCGGCCTCATCGTGATCGGCGCCGGGCTCGCACCCGAAGCGCCGAGGAGCGAGTGATGCCGCCAACCATTACCGACGTCTTCGTACGCGGGGCCTCGCGCATCCGCTCCTCGGTCACGCTCGACAACATCAACCTCTCGAACGCCTACACCGGCAACTCCAATCGCCCGGGCTTCGGCAGCATCCCGCTCTCGGGCAACAGGAGCGCCACCTACGAGGCGATGTACCGCCAGAACCCCTGGATCCGTGCCGCCGTGGACCGCGTCTCGGGTGGCATCGGGCGCATCCCCTGGGACGCGTATATCGACGCCGACGAACCAGGGGAGCGCGAAAAGCAGCGCGAGGGCCAGCTCGCGGAGCTGCTCGCCAACCCCTACGAAGACGGCACGCCCTCCGTCATCAAGCAGGCGATCGTCAAGAACCTGCTCATCCACGAGAACGCGGTGCTCGTCAAGGTGCGCCCGGGTGTGGGGCGCCCGCCCGTTGAGATGCTCCCGTCGTCGTTCGGCTACTGGGAGATCGTGCCAGGCGAGCGTCGGCGTATCGATTGGTACATCTTCCACGGCGAGCTCGCGGGCCGGCCGCAGCACATCCCCTTCCGCCCGGAAGAGGTGATCCACTTCCACACCTGGGGCACGGGTCGCGGGCTGCTCGGTGATTCACGCATGGAAGCGCTCAGGCAGACGCTGCAGATCGATGACGCGGTGCGCCGCACGATGATCGGCGGCTTCGAGAACGGGCTGCGCATTGTCGGCGCCTACTCGATCGATGGCATCCTCAAAGACAAAGCCGCAGCCGAGCGGATGCGCGCGCAATTGAACGAGACCTACGGCGGCGTCGACAACGCCTTCAAAATCATGCTGCTCGAGGGCGGCGCGAAGTGGCAGGAGATGTCGCACTCGCTCGTCGACTCCGATGCGGTCAAGCTCAAGGGCCTCACCAAAGAGGAAGTCGCCGCGGTGATGAACGTCCCGCAGCCGAGCATCGGCATCCTCGACCACGCGACCTTCTCGAACGTCACCGAGCAGCACCTCATGGAGTACCAGGACACATACCAGCCCTGGACCGTGCTCATCGAAGAAACGTTGCAGGAGCAGCTCATCGAGGACGAGCCGACGATGGCGGGCCAGTACGTCGAGTTCAACTACAAGCAGATCCTCAAGGGCGACCCCATCAAGGAGATCGAGGCAGGCGTGAAGGCTGTTGGCGGCCCCTACATGACCGCCAACGAGTTTCGTGGCACGCAGAACATGCCGCCGATCGCGGGCGGCGACGTGCTCAACGCCCCGCCGAATGCTGCCGGCGCGCCCGCTCAGGGTGCCGCGTAGATGCCGGCGCCCGTGGTTGCGGAGCGCGTGCTGTGCTGGCACTGCCGCAAGGTGATCGCGGAGGCGTGGGGCTCAGGGACGCGCATCACGTGCCGCCACTGCGGCGCGGTCAATCAGTAGGGGGGCACGATGATGGACGGGAACGTCCCAGACCTCGGCGCGGTCGCGCGCAAGCCGCCGGAGCATCCGAAGGCCGCAGTGCAGCCGGTCGCGTTCATGCGGCGGCTGGAGGAAGACGGCACCTACGAGCCGGAACTGGTCCGCCTGCCGAACGGGCAGATGGCGGCAGTGCCACACCGCACGGACTTCGTCGACGCCGAGCAGCTCGTCGAGATGATCGTGGTCGAGGTCCGGAAGGAGCTGCGAGCGTTCGCGGTTCGAATCGGGAAGCCGGAGGCGGCTGGGGAGTAGGCCGCCTTCCGCGCTTGGGTCTGTCTCAGTCGGCGTTCACTGTACCGAGCGTCGTGCGACAGGCGCTGCAGCGCACGACGATGATCGACTTGCCCAGCACCGTCTTACGGGTGCCGGAGACAGACTCGGATGAGCACTTGGGGCACATCCCAGGGCTACTTCTTGCCCGGCTTGCTTCGCGGCTCGGTGACTGTAGTCGCCGGGCGCCGCTCAGCCTCGCGGGCGGGGATGTACTGACCGGTACGGGCGTCGCGCCCGATCCGGCCGCCGTCTCCGCCGCTCTTGCCACCACCTGACTTCGAACCAGCCAACTTGTCCCTCCGCAATCGCTCGGGCTTGCGCCCGCTCTTGTGAATACATACATGATAACGAGTTTTGGGCGACGTAACGCTTGACAGCCGCGTATGCGAGTGCTCAGAATCTCCTTAGTGGCCTGAGTGCCCCGCTAGCGCGACCCGTCGAAGACGGTTCCCGCTGGCACACGGGGGCACGTCTTGGGGCCGGAATCCAAGCCAGACTTCGCACTCGCCATCCGCGCGCTGCTCGCTCGCCCGCTGGCGATCGCGCCCGAGTACCTCCATCCGCTCATCGCGCGCCTCGAAGCCGGCGCCACGCTGGAAGTAGAGGGCGCCACACCGCGTTCCGCGCCGGTGCGCTCGCAGGGCGGGACCGCGGTCATCCCGATCGTCGGCCCGATCCAGCAGCGGGAAGACATCTTCAGCTTCTACGGCCTGACCGTGTCGGTCGAAGGCTTCCAGCGCGCGTTTCGTGCAGCCCTTGTCGACGACGCGGTGAAGTCGATCGTGCTCGACATCGACTCGCCAGGCGGCGATGTGTCCGGCATCGACGAGATGGCCGCCGAGATCCACGCAGCGCGTGGTGGGTCGAAGCCCATCACCGCAGTCGCGAACAGCTGGGCCGCGAGCGCCGCGTACTACCTCGCCTCGCAGGCCGACGAGCTCGTTGTCACGCCGTCAGGCATGGTCGGCAGCATCGGCGTCATCACCGTGCACGGCGACGCGTCGCGCATGTACGACGCGGCCGGCATCACCATCACCATTCTCCGCACGCCCGAGCACAAGGCCGAGGGCAACCCACTCGAGCCGCTCGCCGACGACGCGCGCGACTATATCCAGGGCCAACTCAACACCTACTACGGAATGTTCGTCGACGCCGTCGCGCGCGGCCGCAAGGTCAGCGCGCCGACGGTGCGCGACTCCTTCGGGCAGGGCCGCATGGTCATGGCGAAAGAGGCTGTGCGCCTCGGCATGGCCGACCGCGTTGCCACGCTCGACACAGTGCTCGGACGGCACGGCGGCGCGTCGAGCGCGCGCGGAGTGCGCTCCGAGTACGACACCACGATCACTGGCGCCGAGGACGACTCGGCGGACACAGACATTGACCGGCTCGCGCGAGTGAACGAGCTCGTGCTGGCGCGTCCGTAGGGAGGCCACTGATGGCGACTGAGATGTTGACCTCGGAGAAGGTGCGCGAGGAACTGCGCGCGACCGAGCGCAAGGCCGCCGAAGCGTGGGCGAAGCTCGACGCGCGGCGCAAGGAAGTGGCAGCGGCCGGGGTGAACCTGCTCCTGAAGGAGCACGAGGACACATTCAACGAGCTCGACGCGCTGGGCAAGGAATACGACCAGCACAAGAGCGACGCGGCCGAGATGTCCGCGAAGCTCGTGCAGCTCTCGCAGTGGGACTCGAACGCGCAGCCGTTCAGCCTGCCACCCGGCGACCGCGGCCGGATGGACGAGCAGCGCCATCGCCGCCTCGGCGACCGCATCACCAAGAGCGAGCAGTACGACGCGATGCGCCGCTCTGGCGCGTTCTCCTCGGAGGCCGCGTTCGCTGCCCAGGTTGGCCGCGGCTTCGACCGCCCGATCGAGCTGTTCAGTCGTGACGAGATGGAGGCGCTGCTGCAGCTGCAGCGCTACGGCGCGACCACCATCACCGGTGGCGGCGCGACCAGCGCGGGCCCGTTCATCCAGAACGACCTGATCCCCGGCTTCGTCGCGTACGCGCGCAAGCAGCCGACCCTCGCCGCGATCGTCGGCCAGGGCACGACCGACTCCGACGTCGTCGAGTACGTCACCGAGTCCGCGCCGACCTCAGGGGCCGCGGAGACCGCAGAAGATTCCGCGGCCGCAGAGTCGACCTACGCCTACGCGACCAACACCACGAACGTGCGCGAGATCACGCACTTCGTGCCGATCACACTGCGCGCAATGGCCGACGCCGGCCAGCTGCGCACCATCGTCGAGGGCCGCCTCGCGATGGACACGCTCAACCGCCTCGACACGCAGCTCTACGCGGGCGGCGGCACCGGCGTCGACCTGACGGGCGTCACCGTTGCGTCAGGCATCGGGACCTTCGCGCTCGGCGCGTACACCCGTCTCGACGCGGTGCACCGCGCGATCACGACCGTGCGTGTCGCGGCCGGCGTCCTCGCGGATGCCGACTACGTGATCATGCACCCGAACGACTGGCAGAAGATCCGGCTCGAGAAGGACCTGAACGGCCAGTACCTGCTCGGGCCCGCGAACATCGACGGCGCGCGCCAGGTCTGGGGCATCCCGGTCATCGCCTCCACCGTCGCGACTGAGGGCACCATCACCGTCGGCGACTTCGGCGGCTCGTCCACCATGTGGCTCCGCGAGGGGCTCTCGGTCACGAGCGGCCTCGACGGCAACGACTTCACCAAGCGGCGCGTGTCCCTGCTCGCGGCCATCCGCATCGCCTTCGCGGTCACCCGCGCGGGCGGGTTCTGCACGGTCACGAGCTTCTAAGTAGCGACCTAGCAAGCCGAGGGCGGCTAGAGGAGCACGACGATGGTGATGACAGCGACCAGGATGAGCCCGTCACGCGTGCCGAAGTTGCGCGCCGTGCGCATCGCCGTGACCACCACGGGGAGCGCGGGGTCAGCGAGCGGCGACACCACCTCGGACATCATCTGCGGCCAGGTCGTCGCGGTGCTCGTCAACTGGCACGCCTCAGCCCCTGGCGGCACGTCTGACATCACCATCGAGGGCGCGAGCTCGGGCATCGACCTGTACGCGAAGTCCAACGCGGTCACCGACGTCTACAAGTGCCCTAGCGCTTACGGCCTCGACGCGGCCGCTACTGCGCTCACGGGGGACGTGACGCCGCAGCGCCGCTGCATCAACGAGGGCGTGAAGGTCTCGGTCGCGCAGTCCGACGCGCTCACCAACTGCGTCGTCGTGACGGTGCTCTACCGGCCGCTGCTGGCCGAGCAGGTGACCGTCACGACCACGGGCAGCGCCGGTTCGGCATCTGGCAACTCGGACTCTTCGCGCATCGTCGGCGAGATCCTCGGCCTGCTCATCAACTACCACGCGAGCACGCCGAACACGGCCGACATCACCATCAAGACGAAGACCGGCTCGGTCAACATCTACGCCAAGTCGAACACCACAACCGACGCATTCTCGGCTCCGGTGATCTTCGGCGTGGACGCGGCGAACAGCGCGCTCTCGAGCGACGTCACACCGCAGCACTACTGCGTCGCCGACAAGATCAACGTCGCACTCGCGCAGGGCGACGCGCTCACCGGCGCCGTTGTGGTCACCATCTTCTGGGCGCCGCTCGAGGCCGTCCGTATCGCGGTGACCACCACGGGCTCGGCGGGGTCCGCCTCCGGCTCGACCACGGTCGCGGTCGAGGGCGAGATCCTTGGCCTGCAGGTCGTGCCACACGCCTCACTGCCGGCCACCGCCGACATCACGATCTCGTCCGCAGCGGGTGGCCACAGTGTTTGGGCACGCGCCGACAGCGCCGCGGCGGCCTACGTCGCGCCGCGCATCTACGGCGTCTCGATCGCGGACTCCGCGCTCTCCGGCAACGTCACGCCCGAGCCATATGTCGAGCACGGCGGACTCACTGTCGCCGTCGCGCAAGGCGACGCGTTGACCGACGCGCTCATCGTCGACGTGTTTGTGAGGCGGTAGCAGATGTCCGATCTGCATCAGGCTGTAGGCGACGGCACGCATGTCCGCACGCTGCGCGAGCGCGGGTCGGCCCTCGTTGAAGACGTGCAAGTCGTCGGGGATGTCCCGGCGTTGCTCACTCAGGTGCTCACAGAGCTGCGAAAGCAGTCACGAATGTTAGCAGCGCTCATCGGCGAGGACTTCGACGATGACGAATAAGGGAGGCTCACGATGAGCTTGGCAGCATCACTCCAGGCGCTCATCCGCTCAGGCGCAGCGCGCAACACACCGACGCTGTTGGAGGCGAACGAGGCGCACGACCTGCTCGTCAGCGGCGGCTCGTTCCCGCGCTACACGGAGATGGCACGGCGTGGCAACGGCTACGCCACGATGGCGACCGCCGCGGTTGCGGCGCTGGTGGTACGGCCAGACACCACGGCGGCGCTTGAAATCTTCAACAACACGCCCGGCAAGGTAATGATCATTGACCGGCTATTCTCTCACAACCTGGTCAGCTCTACCACCGGCCTCGGCGGCGGCGCAAGCATTTACGCGATGGTCACGCTGCCCAAAGCGGCACCTACCGATGCTGCGCTGGCGATCCGGTCGCTGTCAGGCAAGCCATCACAGACCAAGACCGTGCTCACCGCTGCCTCCACGACCGTCGTGGACAACGGCTGGTTCCCGTATGGCAGTACGAGGATGAGGGAATCGGCTGGCTCGGTTGTGCCTGCCGGCACGCTGGAGGCCCTGGTCGAAGGCCGCCTGCTCGTCCCATACCTGTCGTCGCTCTGCCTGCACGTCGTCTCCGGCTATGTCGCAGACACGTTCACATCAGGCGCGGCCTGGTACTGGGAGTCGGTTACGCCCGAGTAGCCGCCGCGCGCGCCGCTGGCGGTGACAGACGGGTAGGGGGGAACGCGTGATGGCAGAAGCACCAGGCTTCGTCATGAAGGCGCCGGGCGAGGAGCGCACCGTCTGGGTGCGCTCCGAGGACCGCGCCGCCTGGGAGAAGCAGGGCTACACGGTCGAACGCGAGACAGGCGGGCCCGCGGAAGAGCAGTCGGGCGCGGAGGGCAGTTCCACCGCCGCGGACTCCGCGCCCGACGCAGCACTGATTGGCGAAGCCACCGACGAGCCGCGCGAGGGCATCGAGGTTCCGCTCGGCGAAACCGCGACGCTGACGTCGGACGAAGGCGAGCCGGCCCCGGAGATCGAGCAGGCCGACGAGCCACCGAAGCAAGCAGTGACATACCCGCGTTCGCGTGGGCGGAACAGCGCCCCGCGGGGCTAACGGGGTGCCATGCCGAACACGTACGGACGGCTCTCGGAGCTAAAGGCCGAACTAGGGATCACGACCACGACGTCCGATGCCGTGCTCCTGCGCGTGCTCGAGCGCTCCGCGCGCGCCATCGACGAGCACTGCAACCGCCACTTCTACAGCCTGCTCGCGCAGACGCTGCTCTACCCGACGAGCGAGCGCCCGGCGCACATCAAGCAGTACCAGCTCTGGCTCGACCAGGACGTCATCAGCATCACGACACTGAAGACGGACGACGACGGCGATGGCACCTACGAGACCACGCTCACCGCGAACACAGACTACTGGACGTATCCGTACAACAATCAGACGCACGAGCCCATTCAGCGGCTCGACGTGAACCCGGACAGCGCAATGCTGAGGTACTGGCCGAGCGCGCCGCGCAGCGTGCAGCTCATCGGCAAGCGCGGATTCTCGGAAGAGACGGCCGCCGCCGGCACGATCGCCGAGGAGCTCGACTCATCCGAGACGGGTGTCGACCTGACCGCAGGCCACGACGTCGGCGTCGGTGACACGATCATCGTCGACTCCGAGCACATCGACGTGACGGCGATGGCGTCGACGAACACCGCGACCGTCACGCGCGGCGTCAACGGCAGCACCGCCGCGGCGCACACCACCAGCACAGCCGTCGCGCGCCGGCGCTTCCCGCGTGAGATCGAGCTCGCGTGCGTGCTGCAAGCCGCGCGCTTCTTCCGCGAGATCCAGACCGGCTACGGCGGCTCAGTGGGCAACAACGAGCTCGCCGGCTTCTCGTTCCGCGCCATGTACCCGGCGTATCGCGACGCGATCGACCCCTACCGCATTCGGGTGATCGCCTGATGGGTAGGCAAGCCGCCATCTCCATCGAGGTCACCGACGCGGCGAAGCTCCAGAAGGCGCTGCGCGTGCTCGCAGAGGAAGACGCGCCGTACCTGCGGGAGGCGCTCGCTGACGCTGGCCGTGACCTCACGCACGCCGTCTCAGCGCGAGCCCCGGGCTCGATGGGTGCCAAAACACAGTTCGCCGGCGTGAAGGGCAAGGCGCACGGCCTACGGGCCACCGTGCTCGTGAAGCACCCAGGCGCCAAGTCGATGGAGTTTGGCCGCAAGAACTGGACACGCCAGGGTCGCAAGGTGCGCCACACCCCAGGGCAAGCCGCGCGCCCCTTCGTCGGCATTGTCAGGGGTGGGCAAGCCATCGGCGCCGTCGAGGCGAAGGTCAAGGAGCGCATCGCGGACGCCGTCTCGCGCGAGTGGGACCGGCTCGGCTGATGGCTATCTCGCAGGCCACAGCGATCGGTCGCATCCGCGACCTGCTCGACGAGATCAGCGCGCTCGAGCGCGTCTTCGCGCCGTCCGAGAACGACGCTGACAAGCTCCCCGACGTGCTCAACGAGTTTCCCTGCGTCGTCGTGCTGCAGGGCACCACGCTCGACTACATCCTCACCACGGGCGGGCACCGCCACACCTACGAGGTGCGGCTCGTCTACTACCTGCGTCAGGGCTCCGACACCGGCGAGAGCGCGTACCAGGGCGTCGCCATTCCCGACGCGATCATCGAGAAGTTCGTCGGCAACGTCACGCTCGGCGGCCGCGTCAATTCGTGCGTCGTCGCGCGCCAGTCCGGCACGTCAAACCTCGAATACAACGAGATCGACTACATCGGCGGCGAGATCGCGCTGCGCTTGAGCGAGCAGGCGTCGGCGACGCCGGCGATAGGGAGCTAGTCATGGCACTGCTGAACTACATCGGCCCCGATCCAAGCGCGCTCACTGGCGCGCTCCCGCTGCCCGAGGGCTGGCCGGCCTACGAGCACGAAGAAGCGGACGCGACCATCGCAGCCGCGAAGGTCGCGAGCGGCAACTACGAGGTCGCGAAACCAGCAAAGCCGAACAAGACCGCGGACGGAGCGTAAAGCGATGGCGACGAGCATCTATCCGCTGAACAAGGTGCAGATGGGCATCGAGTCCACCAAGGGCACGCTGGTCGCCGCAACGGACGTGATCCGCTGCGACGGCGAGTGGGTCGAGGAGCAGGGTTTCTATCGCTCGCAGTACCCGCAGGGTGTGCGCTCCAACGCGGGCGGGCTTGGCGTCATTACCAGCAAGGGCGTCCGCATCAACATCGCAACGGAGTTGAACCCCTCCGAGGTGCTGTGGCCATTACACACAGGCGTCCTGGGCGGGATCTCCCCATCTGGCGGCGGCAACGCGAAGACCTGGGTCGCGACGCCGGCGCTGACGACAGGCATCCCGACGATCGCTGCGGCAACGGTCGAGTGCATCCGCGCAGACGGTTCGACCAACCACTTTGCGCGCGAGGCTGGCTACGCCATGACCTCCGCGTTCGGCTTCGAATGGGCCTTCAACGAAGAAGCCCGCATGAACTGGCAGATGTTCGGTCGCGCGTCACAGACGAGCACGCCGACCGGCGCCCTGACCGAGTACGCCACGCGCGACGTGCTGGTGAGCAACCTGCTCTTCGTCTATCTCGACACGGCATGGAGCAGCCTCGGAAGCACGCAGCTCACGGGCGTGATCCGCAATGTGCGTTTTGAATGCAAGACAGGGTACGAGCCGGACTACACACTCGACGGGCGCTCGGATCTCGACCTCGTCCAGCACAAGGTGGGGCTGATCACTGCGCGCCTGACGTTGCTGCTCGAGCTCGACGCCGTCGGCGCGGCTCGTTTCACCGAGTACCGCGCGAACACGCCAGGCCTGTTCATCCGGCTCAAGAACACCGGCTCCGCGATCTCCGGCGGCGGCAATCACACGTTTCAGATCGACGGCGCCTATCGCTTCACGGGCCCGCCGGCGATGCAGCGCGACGGCGAGCAGATGCTCGTTGCCTGCGAGCTCGAGTCGTATTACGACGCCACCGGCACGAAGACGCTGGAGTTCACGGCGATCAACGAGTTAGCAGCCATCTAAGGCACGCAAGAGGGGGAACATTTGTGCCGCTGGAACTGGGAGACCGCTCCCTTGTGCAGATCGACCTGCCGACCGAGGGCGAGTGGGTTCGGGTAAAACGCGCGATCTCGAAGTACGACGAGCGCGAAGTCGCCATGCGCGCGAACGCCCGCGCGAAGACGCTCGGCATCGACGTCGACACGAGCGATGCGCTGTTCGCCGTCGAGCTCTCATACGCGACGCTCGTCGTCGTGTTGAAGCAGTGGTCGTTCCCGGACCCGATCACGCCCGAGACGGTGCGCTCGCTCGACGACGCCGCGCAGACGGTGGTCTTCGACCGGCTCCTCGAGCTGTACCCGCAGCCACGGACGGATGATGACCGAAAAAACTCGTTAGAGGGTGGAGCTCCACCGTCCGAGGTGGAGGAGCCTACCCTCGCGAGCTCGGTTGGGTCGCAGTGATGGACCGGGTCGGCGGCTACGCCGGCTATCTCGCGCTGATCGAGGACGCGCGCGCGTATGACGACGTCCTGATCGCGATGGAAGGCGCCGTCGACGCCCAGAACGTGAGCGCCCTCGAAGCCGAACTGCAGGCGAACGTACGTGGCCACTAGCCAGCAGCAGCTCGCCTTCGCGGTGCGCGCCGTGAACGAGGCGAGCGCCGTGCTGAAGCAGGTCCAGGCCGACATCGACGGCGTTGGTGACAAGGCCGAGCAGTCGACTAAGAAGACCGGCGGGCTCGGTTCCTCGCTCGGGTCAGTCGGCAAGATCGCCGGTGGGTTCGTTATCGGTGCGGCGCTCACGCAGCTACCAGGGCTGCTCACTGGCGCGGCGCAGGCCGCAGCAGACGACGAAGCCGCGACCATGCGACTCGAACAGTCGCTGAAGAACTACGCGGCGACGATCGACGATGACGTGTTGGGCGTCACCCGCGAACTGATGGGCGATGTCGAGGAGCGCATCAAGGCCGGCCAGAAGCTCGCGTTCACCGACGACGAGGTCCGCGACTCGCTACAGGCGCTGCTCGCCGCGACCGGCGACTACGGCGAGGCGACGAAGCGCCAGGCCGCGGCCTTCGACCTCGCCCGCGGCGCGGGGATCCCGCTCGCCACGGCCACGAAGATGCTCGGCAAGCTCAACGAGGAGAACATCGAGGTCTTCAAGAAACTCGGCATCGTGCTCGGTGAGAACGCGACCGAAGCGGACGCGCTCGCGGCCGTGCAGGCGAAGTTCGGCGGTCAGTCCAAGGTATTCGCAGAGAGCACGGCCGGGCAGTTCGAGGTCGCCAAGATCCAGATGGGCGAGCTCAAGGAGCAGATGGGGAGCGCACTACTCCCCGTGCTCACGAAGCTGGCGCCGGTCGCCATCAAGTTCTTTGAAGCGGTCGCGAAGGTGCCGGCACCAGTGCTCGCGGTGGGCGTGGCGATCGCGGGCGTGCTCGCAGTCGTGGCACCGCTGATCCCAGCTATCACCGCAGTCGGTGCAGTCGTCGGCGCAGTGGCAGCGGGTCCGCTGCTCGCGGTCGTGGCCGCGTTCGCCGCCGTGATCGCGATCGGCGTCCTCGTCTACAGGAACTGGGACACCATCAAGGACCGTGCCGGCGACATGGCCGAATGGGTCATGACCGCGTTCGGACGCGTCAAGGACTTCGTCGCGGGCATCTTTGCCAACGACATGCTCCAGGCGATCGCGAAGGTCGCCTTCCTGTTCACGCCGCTCGGCCCGCTCGCCGTCATTTGGAAGTTCAAGGACGAGATCGCGAGCGCGCTGTCCGGCCTCTTCGACGTGTTCGCGAAAGCCTTTGGGCCGGTTATCGGCTTGCTCGAGAAGGTCGGCGGCTGGCTGTTCGACATCATCGGCAAGGTGAAGAACCTCGGGATGACAGAGCAGCCGCGTTCCTTCGACACGCCAACATTTAAGGCATCCGGCAACCCGGACATGTTCGGTGAAGGCGAAGGCTTCGACTCGGGCGGGGTGATCCCCGGACCACGCGGGATGCCCGTACTCGTCAAGGCACACGCAGGCGAGACGATCCTCCCGACGCACAAGGGCGGCGCATTCGGCAACACCTACAACGTTACCGTTCAGGGACTGATCGTCGGCACCGAGATGGAGCTCGCGCGGGTACTGCGCCAGGTGCTCAACAACGACTCGCAGCGTGGGACGCTCGGCTTCGCATGACCACCGCCGTCCTGATCGACAGCAGCAGCAACCAGGGACTGCAAGTTCACTCGTCCCGGCGTCGCGTCGTGCAGAAAGACGCGAACACCATCTACGTCTTTTACCAGGACGAGGCACCGACCTCGCACGGGCACTCATACAAGAAATCAATCGATGGCGGGCTGACCTGGGCGGACAACGTTCCGCTTGGCACGGACTCAGTCAGCGACACGCAAGTCGACATCTTCTGCGACAACTGGCAGAACCCCTCCGTCGTCCACATCTTCAACTGGCGCGACACGAGTGGCGGCACCCGCGGCGGGTGGCATCGCAAGCTCACGCTCTCCTCTGACACGCTCAGCGCGCTCGTACACGCTACGGGCGCGCTCGGCGCGAGCGGCGGCGGTGGCTCCGGTGGTGTCTGCGTGGCGACCTCAGGCCGAATCCACGTCTGTGCCAACGGCTCCATCGGCGGCACGAAGATGGTCTATTCGGACAACGGCGGTTCATCGTGGGTCGCTGCCGGTGCGTCATTCTCCGAGCACATCGCCGAAGACCTCTGCCAGATGTGGGACGACCCCGAGTCCGCGGACCCCAACGACATCCGCGCGATCTACTTCGACCAGTCAGCCAACCAGCTCAGTCTCAAACAGTACGACGCCAGCGCGGGGACGATCTCCGAGACGGTGATCGCGACGCTGACATGGGGCAGCGCGACCGCGCACATCGCCTCACTGGTCATGCCCAACGGCCACCTGTACGTTGCGGCGACCAACGGCTCGGGCGAGATCCTGACCTGGGACATCACCGGCACCACTGTGACCGCGCGCACATCAGTGGTCGCGAGCGGCGGCACCGCACCCGGCCTGATGGCGTTGAGTAACGGCTTTGTGTACTGCTACTACGTCGCGTCCGGCGCGGTCTATCGCAAGTTCTCGACGGACGGCATGGTCACGTGGAGCGCGGCAACGCTCTACAGCTCGCGTGCGAACACCCCGACCGAGATCATGCTCCCGGCCTACTCCCTCTCGAACACCTACACGCCGGTCGTCTACCGCGAGACCGCCTCGCTCTACATCGAAGAGCCCGTCCCGCAGCTCGAGGTCGATGAAGAAGTCGACCAATACCGCCTCATGCTCGCGGAAGAGGGCTTGCCCGATGTCCCGGTACTCGACATCACAAGCCAGAACTTCGCCGACAAGGGCGAAACGCTAGTCCGCTTCGAACGCGGCAGCGATCCGGCGGTGCTCGGTAACCCCCCCCGCGCCGGCGAGGCGTCGGTGCGGCTCACGAACCAGAGTGCAGGCTACGAACTGGACCAGCCCAAAGAAGGGCTCGCGCTCCGGCTGAACAAGCGCTACGACGACGGCGTCGACGACACCTGGCACCACCACTTCCAGGGCAACATCACCGTCCCTGGTACGCACTTCGGAGCGGGCTCCGATGGTTTCCGCATCGTCAAGACGCTCCGCGCGATCGGCTCCCTGGCGAAGCTGCAGGGCAAGACCGTCTCCACTGAACTACTCGGGCGCGGTTACGACAGTCCAGTCTCAACGGGGACGTGCATCGAAGCGCTGCTCGACGCCGCAGGGTTCCCGCTGGCGTTGCGCGACATCGACGCTGGCCAGGTCATGCTCCCGTACTGGTGGGCGAGCAACGAAGACGCGATGTCGGCGCTGCAGAAGCTGCTCAACGCCGAGGGCCCCACCTGCGAGCTCTACGAGGACGGTGAGGGCCGGCTCATCTTCCGTCAGCGTTCAGCGCGCTACACCGAGTCTCGCTCGACCACGGTCCAAACCACGATCACCTCGCAGGGTGCCGCCCCGCACATCAGCGGCCCCGTCGGGCAGCCGATCTACACCCCGGGCAGCATCGGCTCTGTGATCAACAGCGCCAAGGCGCAGCGCATCTCGCGCACGAACGACACGGCGCTGTCGACCGTCTGGGAGGACGACAACGGCTCGGGCGAGTACACCCTCCGCCCGAACGAGAGCCTGACGCTCGAAGCCGTTGGCGACGAACCCTATTTCGACGCGGTTACGCCGGTCGACGGGGTGGACTACGAATACGCCCTCGGCAGCGTCGCAGTTTCCCTCGACCGCGACTCGGGGCAGAACGTCCAGATCACATTCACCGCCGGTCCGAGCGGAGTGGCGCTCGGCGGCGTGGGCGGCGACGGGATCAAGCTCCGCGCGTACACCACCATCGCGCGCGGCCCGTTCAACGAAGTCGCGCGCGTGGACGCCTCCGCCTCCATCACCAACTACGGCGTGCGTCCGTGGCAGGGTGAGATGTGGGCGGACATGTTCTGGTGGGACATGCATGACAACCTCGACGCGATCGTCACGCTCGCCAAGGAACCGGTCGGGCGCGTCATCGTCACCATCAACGCGCTCTCCTCCGACGAGGCCAACGAGGCCGTCGCCATGCGCGAAATCGGGGACCGCATCCGCGTCATCGAAACGGCGCTCGATGCTGACTTCGACTGCTGGATCCAGCGCATCTCCGGGGAGATTAAAGCGCCGGCGGCATCCCCCGACGGCGACCCGCCGGGGTGGGAGGCCTACACCTACGACTGCCTTGTGATCGCGCCCAACTCAGGCTCGCAGGGCTCAGGCATCGGGGAAGAGAACCCCTACGACTCGATCAACAACTCGACGCTCATCTCAGAAGGGGCGGGGCAAATCGTGGCACTACTCGGATACGATGCAGTCCTACAGAACGAAGTAAAGGGCTGGCCTCCACTCGTCCAGGTCGGTGCAGGCCTAGACCTCGTCACGGCTGGCCAGTGGTGGGACACAGTCGCCACGCCTACGACCGAGTTTTCGGCCGTCCCGGTGTCAGGCGAGGCCGGGCTCGATGCCAAGTTCTTTCATGTCGGCAAGTGTGTCACCAACGCAGTGAACGAGGGCTTTCACCAACGGTTTACATACGCCGATGAGCCACGCATCAAGTCAGGCAAGGTGATCTCAGCGCTCATCTGGGTTGGGAGCACGGCTGGCTCGGTCGATTGCACCGTCAAGCTGCTGAACTCCGACGCGACCGAGACGGTCGGGACGCTGGTTGCTACCGATGGCGACTGGGATCTGTACGCGGTGCTTAACCACACTACCGCCGGCACCTATGTAGACCTGCAAGTCACCAAGGACACTGCGGGGACGTTCTACGCTGGCGGCAACATCACGGTCATGCTCGGCGCGAATGTAATCGGGCTTCCGCCGCGGAAGCTGGTATACCGCAAGTACGACGCGACCAGTTCCGCCACGGCCAAGGTGAGCAACGACGGGGAAGGTGACACGGACACATGGACTGATGTCGATTGCACTGCACAGACGAGCGCGCTTGCCGCGCGCGTGCAGATGGAACTATTGATCGCGGAGTTCACGGCTGGGTTCCGGTACTACACACGGCGCAACGGCGATGCTGGCGCGCCCCAATATCACCTGATCCAGGACACCACCGTCGAGACGCGGCCCACGGTGCAGGTCGAGGAAATCCTCGATGACGCCCAAATCTTTGAATACAAGATCGACCGGTGGACGGGTTCTACCACCGTGGGCACGGCGAAGATTTATTTGCTCGGATACTGGGAATGGGAATGAAGAGCGTGGAGACGGGCTGGCGGCCCGGTGGAGCGCATCTGTGACAAATGACCGCCCGCTGGGCGTGCTCTCTGAGGAGTTCGAGCGTCTCTGGGGGCACATCGACCAGCGCCTCGAACGCACCGAGGACATGCTCGACCGCCGTATCGCGCAGGCGGAGGGGCGCGTCGAGGCGCGGATCGCAGATCAGGCCCAGGAGATCCGGGCGCTGACCGAGCAGGTCAAAACGACGAACGGACGCGTGACGGCGCTCGAACTGTGGAAGGCGGCAGTAGCGGGCGCGCTCGCCGCGACCGGCATGAACTGGCGTGTGCTCGCGGGCGTGGTCACGACGTTCGTCGCGATCTCCGCGCTCGCGGTCTCTATCGCCGTGGCGATGCTGCAATGACGAGTGTGCAGACGGATAGCGTGATCCCCGCCGCACTCGGGTCGCTGTTCGAGCGGCTGATCCGCGAGCGCTGGACCGGCACGGTCAAGCTCGACTTCAAGGACGGGAACGTGAGTGCGCGCGTCGTAAAGGTCGCGCGCGGGGAGAAGGCCAGGGCGAGCTAAAAGAAGAGCGAACGAAGCAACCGGGAGACCTGCGCCTGCGACCCCTCTCAGGCGTGTGAGCCCCGGTCCCGCGCGACGGCATCAGCCGATAGCGCGAGATCGGAGCGTCACATGCGACCAGCCAGGGGCCTCGCCATCGGCGCTGCGATCGCGCTCGTGCTGTGGGCGGCGATCGCCGGCGCGGCGTGGGTCGTGCTCACCGGGCCGTCGCCTGCCGGCGCGCAGACGCCGGCCACGCCGCTCGTCAGCGTGTCGGTAGACACCAGGGCGCTCGAGGCGCTGATCATCGACCACGAGCGCCGGCTGCGCGCGCTCGAGGCGGTCGCGAGCGCTACGGCTGCGCCCACGGCTACGGGCAGTGCCACGGCTACGCCCAGCGTCGCACCGACAGCGACACCGCCACCAGCGCCCGCAGTGAGCGGCCTCATGCAGGTCGCAGGCTGGGACGTGGGGACGAGCGCGGTCACCCAGGCGCGGGCCGCCGGCGCGAGCATCGTCAAGATCAGCGCGTCCTTTCCGCACCGCAGGACGAGCGACCTGTCGCAGTCCGAGCTGCAACGGCTCACCGCGAGTTTGCAGACCGTCCGCAACGCGGGGATGCAGGCGGTGGTCCGCTTCTCGTATTGGTACCACTGGGACGAGCCGGAGCCGCTCAACTTCCGCATCGACGCGCAGCCAGCGCAGGCCCATCGCCACGTCGACCAGCTCGCAGCCGTGATCAACGCGAACGCCGACGTCGTGCTCGTCGTCGAGGCCGGGCAGGTCGGCAAGTGGGGCGAGTGGCACTACCACAACATCCCGGCGCAGTTCCGCACCTACGGAGAGCGCTCGCTCTCCAACTCGACCACGGGCGCGCGCGCGGACCTCGTACGGAAGCTGCTCGACACGTACCAGGTGCCGGTCGCGTTCCGCTACCCGCGTGACATCCGCTGGATGTGGGGCTTCCTCAACGACAGCCAGAAGTCGCGCGTCGCTATGCACAACGACGCCGTGCTCACCGAACCCGGCGAGTGGGGCACATGGGAGTCAGGCGTCACCGCCGGCGAGACCGACGAGCAATGGCTGCGCCGGGTGTTCCTGAGCACGCCGCGGACCGTCGGCGGCGAGTTCGGGGAGAGCACCGGCTACAACGCCCAGTCGATGGCGAGCGCGTACCTGTCGCTCGCGTGGCGGCAGTACGCGTACCACTCGCACGACTCCGGGGCGCCGACGCGGGCGCTGCTCGAAAGCATGAGCCACCCGCGCGGCGGGTCGTACTGGGACGACATCGTGCGCAACCTGGGGCGGTGGCCGTGATGACGCAGCTCATCACCGTCCCCGACTACTGCCGCAGGCCGCGAGTGCTGCCGATCTCGCTCATCTGCATCCACGCGACGCGGGGCGACGCGCCAATGGACGTGCAGTACCAGGCGACGGTCGACTGGTTCACGCGCGCTCCGAACCTCGGCGGCTTCGGCCCCACGGCTGACGTCGTGATCGGCGCGAACGGCGAACGCGCCGAAGTCGTCGGCTGGCGCGAGACGCATTCGGCCTTCGCTGCCGGGTATGGCGGCAAGGGCTCGGTGCTGCAGTACGCCGTCGACGAAGTCGCGATCGCGATCGAGGTCGCGCAGCCGGCGACGCAGGAGCCGTACACCGCCGCCGCGATCGCGGAGCTCGTCGAGTTCCTGCGGCCGATCGTCTCTGAGTTGCAGATCCCGCTTGTGCACGTCGGCTACTGGGACCAGGACCGCTACGCCGACGTGCCACGTGGCTTCCTCGGCCACGAGGACACCGCCAACGGGACGCGCCTCGGCAAGTCCGACCCGGGCCCGCTGTTCCCGTGGGATGACCTGTTCGCGCGGCTCGCCTACGACCCGGAGCCATTCGGAAGGGATGACGACGTGCAGATCAGACAGCTCGACCAGGGCGAGAGCATCGCCGCGCTCAACAGCGCTGCCGTAGCGCACGGACTCGCGATCAACGACCAGCAGGGGCTCACGGTGGTCGAGGTGATCGACCCGCCGGATCCATTGCCGAAGCCGCCGGCCGGCGGACACGGCTACTACTTCACGACAAAGGAATAGGGAGGACTGCCATGACCTTCAACAAACAGGACTTGTTGACGTTTGCGATCGGCCTCGGCGTCGCGATCGGAATCGAGCTGGGCGACGCGCTCAAGAACCTCGACCCGACCGTGATCGGGGATGGGCGCTTCTGGACGAACGTCGGCATTGCGCTGCTCACTGCGGCCGGTCGCTATGCCGCCACGCGCGTCCCTGAGCTGCTGACCAAGATGCGAGCACCCGCATCGTGAAGCCGAAGCGGATCTGGAAGCGCGTCCGCGACGCGCTCACGGGGCGGTTCGTGAAACGTGACGAAGCCGAGAAGCGTCCGGCCGAGACGGTCACGGAGACGGTCGAGCGCTGACCGAGAAGTGCTGGACGGCAGTCCTATTGGCGTTCCTGCTCGCGTTCGTCACGGCGACTGCGCTCAACGTCTGCGGCGGATCGCCCACCTTCTAGGCTGTCGTGGCCGGATTGACTCCTATTGGATACAAGGGCCAAACTCATCGCAGTGGTCGGAGGTGGCCCGGGCAGGAATCGAACCTGCACCCTCCCGGTACGAACGGGGTGCTCGTTCCATCGAGCTGCCGGGCCGCCTCCAACCGCAACGCATCGAAAGCAAAGCCCTCGTCCGACCGGCGAGGGCTTCGTTGTGCTCTGGCGGGATCCGTAAGAGGATTCAGGCCAGGCGACGAGCTTGATCCTCGTAGCCGGTGACCGAAGCGAGCGCCCCGGACTGCGACCTCCGGGGCGTTCGTGCGTCTAGCGACAAATCTCGCCCCAGAACGCTGCCCCGTCAAGCGTTCGGTGATAGCGCCTAGGCAGCTATACAGCACTGGTGTTCGGGAACGGTCGGCGCGCCAACGGCCATGTCACGTCAACGATGTAGCCGTTAGCAGTCACTCGAAGAAGCGTGGGTAGATCCTCGGGATCGGTTCGCCGTTCCAAACCTCGACCCGCGCAATGTAGCGCTGCACGAGCGTCTTGCGGTCTTGGATTGAGGCGCGCGGATCCACAATCACACCCATGTCCTCAGGCAGCTCCGCGACCTCTCGCTGGCGTGCGGCCGTCGCCGCGATCGCCTCGAGCAGCCGGTCACGTTCCAGCGTCAGTCGGCGCTTCTCGCCGTCGAGGATCCGGTTCGTCGCGCCGAGCTGTTCCTCCGAGCTGATGGAGCCGGCGAAGAATAGCCGCATCGTGCGCTCGAACTTCGCATCGACTTCGGCGAGCGCCTTCTTCACGTCGAGTAGCTGCACCTGGGCGAGCGTCGACCGCTCGCCGATCTCGTCTCGGACGCGTGCCACGTTGCCGGCGACATCCTCGAGGAACGCCACGACAGCCTCGTCGAGGACATGTGTCATGTGTAGGTTCAGGAACTCGCAGCCGCGCTGTCGACGGTGCCAGCCGCACGAGTAGAACGGGTATTGCACGCGCTCACCGGTCCGGTCGCGCTTACGACGCTGCCAGTTCTGGGCCCCGTGCATCGGGCCGCCGCAGTGCCCGCACTTCAGGATCCCGGACAGCAGGAACGTGCTCGTCTGCGTCCGACCAGCAGGGAGCGCCGCCTTCGTGTGCCGGCGAGCCTGGGCGGCGTCGAAGAGGTCGCGCGAGATGATCGCCGGGATCGCGCCAGGGATGCGGACCTCGACGGCCGCACGCCGCGAGTTCGCACGCGCGTTGTACGTGTAGACCCCCGTGTACCGCTCGCGATCGAGCAGCATCGCCACTTCTCGTGGCACCCACAGCCCGTGCAGATGCGGCCCCGCCTGCTGCTGCAGCGCGTAGCACAGCCCGCGGAGCGAGGCGTTGTGGAAGGTGTACTGCTCGAACACCCACCGGACCAGGCGCGCTTCCGGCTCGAAAATCTCGAATCGGAAGTTCACCCGCCGGTCGTCCTGGTCGAGGTCCCACCGCCGGCGATAACCGAAGGCCGCTTTCCCCAGGGCCGCACCCTTTGACGCTGCAGCTAACAGCCCGTCGGACGTCCGTGCAGCGATTCGCTCGACCTCCTGGCCGGCCTTCCACGCTTGCAGGACGAGGGTGATGAAGTCCGGGATCGCCTCTTCCGTCGGTTCGACCGTGATCCCGGCATCCTGCAGCTCGAGCACGCGCATCGTGATCTCGCGGTCGTTGCGACCGAACCGGTCGAGCCAGGTCACCACGATCACATCGAACGCCCCCGCACGCGCGGCCGCGAGCAGTCGCTGGTACTCAGGTCGCGCGTTCTTGCGGCCGCTCATCACATCACTGAACGTGCCAGCGACCTCGTATCCGCGCTCAGCGCATCGTGCGCGAAACGCTGCCGCCTGGAGGTCGAGCGAGTTGCGGTCGGCCGATGCCTGCTGCTCAGTCGACACCCGAAAGTAGCCGGCAGCCCTCACGGAGGTTCCTAGCGCCGAGCGGACCGCGCGGAATCTACATCAACGAACCGCGTAAAGCGCGACCCGTTGTAGCCGCGGCAGTGCTGGATGAACACTCCGGCGAAGTGGTCAGCCTCCGCGGCTTCGAGTGGGGAGTCGAACAGTGGTCCGTCGGGGCCATAGGTGTAGTGCTCGAGATCCCGGTGCCGCAGCACGTGATGGCCGACAGCCAGCGTGACGAACCGCTCGCGCTGCCAGCCGCTCACCAGTCGAGCAAGCAGCAGTCCCGGTCGAGCAACATGCGGAGCGGGCGGGAGGTAAATGGCGCGGTCGGCGGGGTCGAGGTCCGCGCGGCGCAGGAAGAAGCGCAGCTCGTCGGCGGCCCGGATCGGGCTGCCAAACTCGCCGGCCAATGCCTGAGCCAGGACACGGACGTCCCGCACCACCACCCCCGCCCGCTCCGCGCGAGACGGTGTAGCACCGCGGAGCCGTGATCTCTAAGTCCGCGACGGCTCTACTTCGCGACGCCCCACTCGACGAGGCAGCCCTTGCTGCCGAGCGACGCGAAGACGGACGGATGCAGCTGGTAATGATCGGCGGTGCAGAAGAGCATCTTGTTGTCGACGATCACGCGGTCTTTGAGTCCGTCGTACTGGAAGCGCTCCCCGGTCGGCCGCAGGATCCGGATCGTTGCTGCCGGGAAAGTGTTCTTGGCACCGACGTTGTCGGTGAACACTGCAAGCGTCGATACCTGCAACTCCTGGACTTCGGGGTACGTCGACCAGACGGCCTTACTCGCGACCAGCGCGACGTGCGAGGTCACGGTGAGAGCGTCAGCCTCGTTTAGAAGCTCGGGATGAACGTCGACTTTCAGTAGGCCCTCAAGTTCCGGCCACCACTCCACCTTCAGGTTGTCGTTCACCGCGCGGACCATGAAGCCGCGGTTGTCGCGATACGACTTGGCCACACGTTCTTCGAGGGAGAGCGCCGACTGCGGTGCTTGCTGTTGCTCACCCGCTGACGCGGTGCCAGCCGCGCTCGCGGCCGTGCGGGCCTCTTCAGGCGGTTCGGGAAGCAGTGCACCCAGGATAATGAGGAGCACAACGGAAATCACCGGCCACTTGATCCACCACTTGAGGCCCCAGAAGCGTGACCACAGCGCTGCCATCGTTCCCCCGATCCACGCGCCCCGCAGCCTGACCGAAGCCGCATAAAGAACGCGTCAGAACGGCTAAGCGCCGCTCCGCCGCCTCGGCTGCCGCGAGGTTCGTGGTTGCGGCTCGGAACGCGCGATGTCGGCCTGCAGCCGTCGCTGCGCAGCGGCTGACGCCCCTTGGTAGGTGCCTGGTGTTTCAGCTACGCGACGAAGGGGTTCAGTCCGTGCTTCCGCGAGCGCGCGCACCAGCGTAAGCACGGCGCGTTGCTCGGCGGGCCGAAGCGTCGACCAGCCAGGCACCTCATCTTCGATAGCCGGCGCACCCTCGCCGAGTAGAACTGCCACGGTCGTGTAGAGCGCAGCCGCGAGCGCTCGGAGGTTGCCGACGTTGGGCGCGCTACCTCGCTCGATGTTCCGAATAGTGCCAACAGCCAAGCCAGAGGCCTCAGCGAGTGCCTCCATCGACATGCCAAGGTCGCGCCGACGCGCTTCCACAATGACGCCCAGCCCGGGCACCTGATTCCTCGGCACGGAGGGGAATGTGGCCCGCAACTTGTTGACTTACCATGCAGTGAACTGTATGTTCCCTCCAACAACTTGCTGCTGTCAGGCGCACCTGCTCACGCCGGTGTGCCGAAGGGGCCGAAAACCGGGTGTCTGTTCGCAAGTCTGTTGAAAGATCGCAAGAAGCGCCGACCTCGGGAGAGATCGCGGGCCTTCTAGGCGAGCAGATGGCTCCGCCCCGAGTGTACGCGTACGAGATAGCGCAGGAACTGGGCTGCGACCCTTCGGCGCTGAGCAAGTTCATCAACGGGCGCGGCTCGCTCCCTCACGGGCAGGGCATCGCGTCCTACCGGGCAGCGCTGAAGGCGTGCAAGCGCCGCAAGGCGCAGGGAGCGGCGGCGTGAACGCCCGCCTCCCACGCGAAGGCGTGCTCTACGAGGTCGGCGGAGACCGTGTGGAGCTCGACCAGCTGAAGGTCGAGCTCCACAAGCACGAGTGCGACTGCCGCGGCACGTTCGACCACCGCTGCCCGCAGCACAGCGCCTACATGCAACAGCACCGAGGTGCCGCATGACAGACATCCTGATCATCCCGCCGCTGGTGATCGTGCTCGTCGCGCTCTACCAGGCGTATCGCGAGGTCACCCGGTGAACTGGCAGGAAGGGATCGCGCAATACGTGGCGGCGTGGCAGTCAGTCGGCATCCCGGTGTCGCTGGGTGTCACGCTCTGCGCCGCCTGGGCGCTCATCGAGCGCAAGCGGGCGCGTCGATGACCGTCAGCGTGCTCGAGATCCAGACGACGGCGGGACTCATGTACGAGCCGCTGTGCAGCGAGCACGGCGCGATGCCGGCCACCTTCGACCAGAACGCAGCAGTCGGCTGGGCGATGGTCCACGCCGCCAGGCGTGACGGCCAGCCGCAAGACGAGGTGCCGGTCGCCTACCTCCCAGTCACTGCGCCAAGGGGGGTGCTCACATGATCGACGGAACCGTGGAGATCCCGGCCAGGGTGATGGTCGCGTTCGGCGTCGCCGGCACCGCCGGGCTGGCCTTCATGACGATCGGCATCATCGAAGCTGCTCGCGGCCACTTCGCGAGGCCGAAGCCGGCGCCGGAGAACCCGCTCACGCGTGAGCTCGTGGGCATGTGGGACCGCAACGCGTACGAGGGCGTGCAGCCCGACACGTTGCGCCTCGCGCGACAGACCGCGGCGCTTGCGCGCATGGAGCTGGAGGGCGCCAAGCCCGAAGCGCTCCTGCACGAGCTGAGCCGCATCGAGGACACGCTCGGCGCACTGGGCGCGCGGCTCTTCGCGCAGACGCCGGAAGGCGCGGAGCACGAGGCGGTGATCGCGCGGCGCGTCACGCCACTGGCGGCGACAGCAGTCGAAGCACGTGACGACGCCGCGCAGTCCGAAGAGATGGCGGCGGCACTCGCATGAGCGGCTCAACGCGCTGCACGTGCTCCGCGATCCCGCGTCGCCATCGGGCGAGCGATCACACGGTCGTCGTCTACGACTCACGGAAGCCAGTGAGCAAAGAGCAACTGCGCGAGGCCGCGAAACGCGCGCACGCATCGGCGACAGCAGCAGGGGAGACGAGCGCTCGAGTCGTTGAGGGTGGTGGTCATGCAGCGCCCTCGATGCCGCTCGCCTCGCCTGCTGCGTCGCCGAGTAGCCAGGGGCCCGGGGAGGGATCCAGTGAGGCGGCGGCGCAACACACCGACGTGCTCGAGGTGGTGCGCGAGATGCATTCGGAGGCAGCAGGCGTCGATGCGGCGGGGGCCGATCGAGAGCCGGACGTGCTGGAAGCGAGCAGTCCTCTCCATCCAGAGGGCAGCACGTCCGGCGATCGCGTCGTGTCGACGCCTGCGCGGCCGAGTGCGCGCGACCCGCGCCTCGGGTCCTTCATGAGCCTGCAGGCGTTCCAGAACGCGCTCTGGCGCAAGCACCGCATCAACACCACGACCGCACGCCAGGTCGCCGGTATCGGCTACGACGAGCCGCTCGAGGTGCTGCTGGACTACGCCGGCGGGCTCGAGGCGCTGTTCAGTGCGTGCACCGACCACGCCAACGGCATCCGCAACGAGGCAGTGAGCGCATGACCGCGGTGAGCATCTATCGCAACAGCCGCGTCCCCTTCGGGACGGCCAATCACGGAGCGGTGGCACTGGACTCGCCGGCGCGCGCGCCTGCCGGTGAGTCCAGTGGTCGCGCAGCGAGGAAGCGAGAGAGGCAGGCCAGACGGAAGGGTCGTGCTACGCGTTCCCGATAGCCCTTTGTTCGCAGCCGGGTAGCTCCCGGCGACTGCTGGCAACGGACGAGGGGCTATCGGGGTGGAGCACCCCAAAAGGAGATCGCGGACAAGACAACCGGTGTCAGTCGCTGGCCTCATAAGCCAGAGAGCGTGGTTCGACTCCACGGTCCGCAACCAGTTCAAGGAGCAGTCCGTTTCCCGGTGGGTTGGTAGGCGGGGGCCACCGATCCGGGGCAAGGGGGAACGGTAAGTGGCAGACGAAGACACCGTCCCGACGATCCATGCGACCGTCGGTGCGGATGGTGAGATCGAGTACGGCCAGGGCACGGCCGAGACGCTGCGCGAGCTCGTCGAGCAACTCGCCGGCGAGAGGCGTGTCGTCACCTTCTCCATGCACGGCGAGGACCTGCGCGCGCTGCTCGCGCGCTGCCTGCTGTTCACGGCGAGCGGCAAGCAGGCGCCACCACAGCTCGACGCCGTGCACATCACCATCGCGCCCTCGTGGGCGGTCGGCGCTGCAGCCGATGGCTACACGCTCGGCGTGCAGAAGATCCGTTGCGAGTCCGAGTCGGGCGGCTCGTTCCTCATGCCCGCCTACGATGCCGCGCGCATCCTGGGCATGATCCCGAAGCCGTCGAAAGACGACACCCTCGGCGACGTGCAGATGGACTTCGTCGCCGGCGAAGGCGAGAAGCTCCCGCGCCTGTTCAACCTCCGCTACGAGCACGGCTCGCGGATCATCACCTACTCGTGCGAGGGCATGGACCCCGCGACCTACCCGGACTACCAGGCGCTGATCGACTACAAGCGCCCGGAGCAGTTCGAGCCGTACTTCGCGATGCGCCCCGAGTTCATGGAGCTCGTCGCCAAAGCGGAGATCGTCGCCAAGGACCAGGCGCCCGGCATCGTGCGCTGGTACATGCTCGAAGGCGGACAACTGGCCGCGTTCTTCACCACCGCACCTGAGCACGACGCGTTCACCGCGTTCCTCATGCCGCTCGAAGTCACCTGGGAGGAAGACCGCACCCACGAGGCCATCGCGGCGATCATGCGCGACCTGTCACCAGACAGCGCCACGCTCCGCCCGGCCACGGAAGCGCTGCCCTTCTGATGGCCGGCCTCAGCGCGATCCAGTGGACTGACCGGTCGTGGAATCCCACTACAGGTTGCACGCGTGTGTCTCCTGGCTGCGACAACTGCTACGCCTTCGCGCTGCACGACAAGCGCTACAAGGGCCAGCATGACGCCGCCCGCCTGGCCGTGTGCCTCGACGAGACCCTTGAGAAGCACATTCACGACAAGGGCTGGCCGGAGGTCGCGAAGGACCTCGGCCTACACGGTCCGCAGTGGGCAGCCGAGGCGCGCAAGCGCGGCCTGAAGCTCCCGCTTCCACCGCAGTACGACGTCCCGTTCTCCACGGTGCAGGTGCTCGATGACGGTCGCCTGACGCAGCCGCTGCACTGGAAGAAGCCAGCGCGCATCTTCGTGGACTCGATGGCCGACCTGTTCCATGAGGACGTACCGGACGACGCCATCTACGCCGTCTTCCAAGTGATGGCGCACGCCAGGCAGCACGCCTTCCAGGTGCTCACGAAGCGACCCGAGCGCATGTCGCGCTTCTTTGACGAGCACCGGCACATCACGTGCGAAGACGAAGAGCACGAGTGGCACCACTCGTTGCCATTGCGAAACGTCTGGCTCGGCGTCAGCGTCGAGGATCAGCACTGGCTCGACGTCCGCGCGCCGCTGCTCCTGCAGACGCCAGCGGCTGTGCGCTTCCTCTCCTGCGAACCGCTGCTCGGCCCCATCGACCTCGACCGGGTGCCGTACCTGGTCAGCGGCTACACCGAGCCTCCCTATGACGACCGCATCGACTGGGTGATCGTCGGCGGCGAGAGCGGCGCACACGCGCGGCCGTTCAACGTCGCCTGGGCGCGCTCGCTCCGCGACCAGTGCCGCGAGACCGGTGTCGCCTTCTTCATGAAGCAAATCGGCAAGCGCCCGGTCGAGGAGCAGTGGTCGAGCGAGGGTGGTCACACGCTCGGCGTGCGCCCGTACCGCGCCGGCAGTCGCCTCGATGCCCACGGCGGCAATCCCGACGAGTGGCCAGAGGATCTACGCGTGCGCGAGTTTCCGCGTGAGCTGATCGGCACCGCAGGAGATCCGGACGCCGACGAACGGCGCGCGTGGATGGCGACGGACTGGCTCGTGCGCGTGTACACGCCCGCGTGGCTGCGCCTCGCGGGCCTCAGCGACCAGGCGG
>Ga0105252_10000401_pt1 | contig 30835 bp, 31 predicted proteins | sample EasRivMeERMZT100_FD_89675 | JGI IMG/M metagenome (GOLD analysis project Ga0105252, IMG submission 89675) | Soil microbial communities from meander-bound floodplain in the East River, Colorado, USA - East River MetaG ERMZT100 | ecosystem: Environmental > Terrestrial > Soil > Floodplain | place... | reverse complement strand
GTCATGACGATCTGGACAATCGCGGGCTCGCCGCCGGCGAGTGCGCCCTTGAGGTCGCCCTTGAGCAGGGAGGCAAACGGCTCCTTGTCCTTCCACTCCGGGTACCGCGGCGCAAGCGCCCTCACGCGGTCGAGCGCGAAGGCAAGCTGGAAGTACATCGGCTGCTCGGCCCACAGCGTGCCGTCGTTGTCGAACACCGCGATTCGTTCGGGCGCCGGCACGAAGTCCTTCCCAGCCTTCGTAGTGACGCGCTTGACGAAGTCCACGATAGACTGCTTGGCCTTGCCTTCGTTCCAGGATGGTAACGGGTCGGCGGACTGTGCCAGGGTCGCTGCGGGCGCCAGGGCCAGCATCAGCGCTACGGCAAGAAACCGCGGCAGTTGTCCAGTTCTCATCGTGGCGCTCCTATCGATTGCTCTTCGGAATCTTGCTCGGCATCTCAATTTGACTTCGTCGTAAAGGTCTTCACTTTGACGCCGACGAGTCCTCGCGCTCCCCGGCGCCCTCGCTCACCCACGCCGCGAGCTGGGTATAAGCGACCGCCAGCACCACCGGCCCGACGAAAAGTCCGACTATGCCGAAGGCGAGCAGCCCGCCGATGACGCCGGCGAAAATCAGCACCAGCGGCAGGTCGGCGCCGCGCTTGATCAGGAGCGGGCGCAGGATGTTGTCGAGACCGCTGACGATGACCGTCCACACGAGCATCGCCGTACCCCATGCGGGATTGCCGCTCCAGTAGAGCCAGATCACCGCCAGCGCCAGCACCGGCCCGGCGCCTATCTGCGCGACCGCGAGAACGAACATGAGCGCGGTCAGGAACCCCGCCAGCGGCACGCCGGCCACCGCGAGCCCGATGCCGCCGAGCACGGACTGCACGACCGCGGTGACGACGACGCCCAGCGCGACGGCCCGGATTGCCTGGCCGGCCAGCGTGACCGACTGCTCGCCGCGGGATCCGGCTAGTCGCCGCGCGAATGCACGCACGCCCTCGGCGACGGCTTCGCCCTTGTAATAGAGCATCGCCGAAATGATCGCCGTCAGCAGCAGATGCAGGAAAAACCCTGCGAGAGTGCCGGCCTTGGTCAGGATCCAGCGCGCGGCGTCCTTCGCATACGGCACGACCTGCGCGTGCAACTCGTCGGCGCGAAGCGCCGCGGCGGCCTGCCATTCGGCGGCGAGCTTCGGGCCGATGACCGGCACCTGCTCGACCCAGCCAGGCGGGGCGGGCATCCTCGCCTGCACCAGCGTCTTCAGCCACGCGCCGACGTCACCGGCATGCTCGACGATCGTCAGCACGGCGAGCGCGAGCGGGGCGATCACGACCACCAGCAGCACGGTCGTCATCACGATGACTGCAAGGCCGCGCTTCCCCCACAATCGCCTCTGCGCCGCCCGCATCAGCGGCCAGGTCGCCACCACCAGCAGCGTCGCCCAGATCAGCGCCGGCAGAAACGGCTTGAGGATCCACAGGCTCGCGGCGATCGCTACGACGATGAACAGCACCGCCAGCAGGATGCGCGGCAATTCGCGTAGACCCGGGACGTTCAATTATTTTCCCTCGCCGACGACCCGCTGGTCGGATGGCGCCGCTCCAGGATCGCGTGGGCTGGTTCGCTACTTGGCCGATTTCGCGGCCTTGGTTTCCTTCGGCAGCATCTGCAGCGCCAGCGCCTCGGCGTACACGACGGTGACGAGGTCGCCGAGCTGGATTGCTTCCAACTGCACGTCGGGCGCGACCTGGAACTCCAGCTCATTGCCCTTCGGCCCTTTGACCGCGATCGTGCGGCGGGTGCGATCGAGCGCCTCGACCGTCGCGCTGATCTGCATGGTGTTTACGACGACACCACCCGGCGTGGCGCCCTTGGGGGCAAGGCGGACCGTTCGATCCTTGGATGCGGAGGCCACGCCACCCTTGCTCACGGCCACGGCGACCGATTCGACGTAGCGGACCTGGAAGCGCGATCCTTTCTTCACCTTATCGAGATTCTGGGCCTCGGGGGGGACGTTCATCGTGACCGTACGCCCTTTGGGACCGCGAAGGGTCACGGTGCGGGCCTTGCGGTCGATGCTCACCACCGTCACGATGGCTTCGGACTCGCCCACGATGACTGCGCCGCCCTGGATTTGCGCACTCGCATAAGGCGCCAGGGCAAGCGTTGCAAAGGCTGCTGCAATTAGGGTGCTTCTCATTCTGATCTCCTTGGTGTGTGGATCACGGGCAACTCGCCCTTAGGCCTGTCTTCTACTGAACGAGCGGGATCTGCGCCGCCATATCGTACTTGATCACCGCGCGGATCTTGTTCTCGATCTGGAGGTAGCGCGCGACCTTCATGCTCGGGACCGTCTTTTCCAGACGGGGCGCGTAGCTGCGCTTGAGCTTCACCTCGGCGTCCTCGATCGCCAGCATCTCATTCATCAGCTTTTTCGCTGCTTCATCGGACACCGGTCCCTTGTTGTAGGCGTCGGCGTAGTTCTTGATCAGGGCGCCGAGGCGCTGGTTGATCTTTTGAAGATCCGCCTGGTAGGCGTCGTAAACCGGCCAGAAGCCTTTCGCCTCGCCGTCGGTCAACTGCATGTTGGCGGCGACGACGAGCCTTTTGTCGGCTTTGATCTTCTGGCGCAGGATGTCCATGTCCGACGCCGTCTGCGCGACTGCGGGCAAGGCCAAGGCAGCGGCAACGGCGAAAAGCACAATTTGGGCGTATTTCATTTCAGATTTCCCTTCGGTTAAGAATGAATTGGGGGTAACTCGTGACCACGCTGCCGTTCAGCACATGCTGGGAGCAGTCGGCCTGAAGACGATCGGATCGAGTCACGCTTTATGACTCTCGCATTTTATATGTTTTGCCAGTGCCCAGGGAGCTTTGGCCATATCGCTCTGTGAAAACGCTCATGGTCCATCACAAGCTGCCCACTGGAGACCCGATTGTAGTAATCTCTGCCCGGGCGCATGCGCCTCATTACTTTATCTGCCGAGCCAGGAGAAATCATGAAATCGAGACGCGGATTGTTTCCAATCATCGCATTGGGCGCGCTGGCGGGAGCGCTCGTTCTGCCTTCGCCGGCGAAGGCACAGTCGCGGGCGCATAGCTGGGAATTCATCCTGCCCGTCACCTACTCTCCATCAGTGACCGTCACCGGACAGAGCGGATCGAGCGCGGACCTGAACTCGGACTTGGGGTTCGGGTTCGGAATCGGGTACAACCCCAGCAATAACTTCCAGGTGAACGGCATGTTCACCTGGAGCACCCGGAGCTACAACGCGACCCTCGTCGACTCCCCCAGCGGGACGCCCAGGAAAGCGTCCGGCACTCTGGAGAGTTCCACGTTCGCGGTGAACGCTGTTTACTTCCTCAACGCTTCGGGAGTCACGCCCTTCGTCTCGGGCGGGATCGGCAGCACGTTTATGGACTCCAATATTCCCAACGGAGTGCCCACGAGCGGATGCTGGTATGACCCCTGGTGGGGTTACTACTGCGACACCTATTATCCGACGAAATCCGAGACCGCCGTCAGCTACACGGCTGGAGTCGGGGTGCGGATTCCCGTGAACCGGGCGTTTTCCGTGCAAGCGAGCTATAACAAGCTGTGGCTCGACCTCAGCAATTCAAAACCGGACCTTGACGGCTGGAAGCTCGATTTCGTCTTCCGCATGTGAGGCAGTTTCCCGTTCAGAAGCGCCCCGACAGCCCGACCAGCGCCTCGCCCTGATAAAGCGCGGTGCCGCTGATCGAAACGACGCAGCCGGTGTTGCTGCCGCAAAAAAAGCCGCCGTCGTTGTTGAGCAGCGTGGCGTAACCGCGCGCCTCGAAGCGCAAGCCGAGCCTGTCCCCGAGCGGCAGCATGTAGCCGAAGCCGAGATTGATCGAGGGCTTCGCCTCCGAGTTCAGCCCCGCATAGTCGGGCCGCGCGACCGTCGCGCCGATGCCGCCGACCACGTAGCCCCCGGTGCCGCGGCTCCCCGGCTCCCAGAAGTAGGTGCCGCCGATGTGGTAGTACTCCATCGTGAGCGGCAGCTTGGCCACCGCGGCCAGGAACCCGCCGGAGGTGAGTTCGGTCTTCTGGCGGCTGTAGAAGAGCTGCACCTGCTTCTGGGCCTCGATCCCGATGTCCAGGGCGAGCGCGTAGCTGGCGGCGTCTTTCACGTTCACGCTTGCTCCGGTGGTCGTATCCGTCAGGCCTCCTCCCATCCGATAACCGCCGTACAAAGTCACGCCGCTCTCCATGGCGCTTTGCGCCCGCGCGAGGGGCGTCGCACCGATGCAGGCGGCGAGCAGCACGCACAGTGTCGTGGCGCGCGCGTCAGGACTTACCAAGGTCACGTCCACCTCCTATGCAAGATTAGAAGCGTCTCTCAAAGACATATCGTAGCGCGGGGAGTTTACACCAGGTCGCCGGGCCTCAATGCGCGCCCTGCCGTCCGCGGACGGCGAATCCGGCCTATACTGTGCGCTGACCGTTGCATCGAGGGGAGACAGAAATGTCCACGATGAAGCGCCTGTTCCAGTTGATGGCCGACAAGAAGGCTTCCGACATCTTTCTGTCGGTCAGCTCGCCCATCAATATCAAGATCAACGGCGTCGCCGTGCCCATCAACCAGCAAGCGATGGACGCCAATACCATACGCAGCCTGCTCCTTGAAGTCATCGACGACAAGCAGAAGAAGGAGTACGACGACACGCTCGAACTGAACATGGCGTACACCTTGCCGGGCGTGGGCAGCTTCCGCATCAGCGCCTTCCGGCAGAAAGGGTCGCCCTCGGTGGTGGTGCGCTACATCCCCGGCAGCATCCCGCCGCTCGACACGCTCGGCCTGCCGGGCGTGCTCAAGGAACTCATTCTGGAAAAGCGCGGACTCATCCTGATGGTGGGGGCGACCGGCTCGGGGAAATCGACGACGCTTGCGGCGATGCTCGACTTCCGCAACGAGCGAACCACCGGCCATATCCTCACTCTGGAAGATCCGATCGAGTTCATCTTCCAGAACAAGAAATCGATCGTGAATCAGCGCGAAGTCGGCACCGACACCCTGGACATGAAGATAGGACTGAAGAACGCGCTGCGCCAGGCGCCCGACTGCATCCTCATCGGCGAAGTGCGCGACAAGGACACGATGACCTCGGCGATCCAGTATGCGCAGTCGGGGCACTTGTGCCTCGCGACGCTGCATGCCAACAACAGCTACCACGCGATGAACCGCGTCATCAGCTTCTATCCGCTGGAGAGCCGCGCCGCGCTGCTGCAGGACCTGTCGTCAACGCTGAAGTGCGTCGTATCGCAGCGCCTCGTCAAGAATGTCAGAGGCACGCGCTCCGCGGCAGCCGAAGTCATGCTCAACAGCCGCCATATTGCGGAATTGATCGAAAAAGGCGAGATCAGTGAAATGAAGGAGGCGATGGAAAAGGCGCTGACGCCCGGCTCGCAGACCTTCGAACAGTCGCTGTTCAACATGATTCGCGCCGGCACCATCACTCAGGAGGAAGGGCTTGCCAACGCCGATTCCGCCAACAATCTGCTCTGGCTCATCAACAACACCGATGCCGGCGCCGATATCGCGGCCGGCAAGGAACGCAAGCCCGAAACAAAGTCGTCTACGGCCGCGCTCAGTAACACGTCGTTCAACGACTTCAAGCTCGACGCCGACACCGAGCGCGAGCGCGCATAGAGGATGCCGCAAGCCAGGGCTCGCCGCCGCTCGATCGGCCGGGCCGGTTCCGCCGAAACCCGCCATGCCGGCCGCTGAAACGGCTGCCACGCTCCAACTCGCTCGCGAACTGATTGCGCGCCGCTCGGTCACTCCCGAGGACGGCGGCTGCCAGCAATTGCTTGCCGAGCGTCTGGCGCGCCTTGGGTTCGCGATCGAACCGCTCCGGCACGGCGAGGTCGAAAATCTTTGGGCGCGACGCGGCACCGCCCGTCCCCTTCTGTGTTTTGTGGGACATACCGACGTCGTGCCCACCGGGCCGCTCGACAAGTGGACGAGCGACCCCTTCGTCCCCACCGAACGCGACGGCAAGCTCTTCGGGCGCGGCGCCGCCGACATGAAGACATCGATCGCGGCCTTCGTCGTGGCCGTGGAGCACTTCGTGAAGAAGCATCCCACCCATGAGGGGTCGATTGCTCTCCTGGTCACCTCCGACGAGGAAGGCCCGGCCGTGGACGGCACCGCCAGGGTCGTCGAGCTGCTGAAAGGCCGGGGCGAACGCATCGACTATTGCCTCGTGGGCGAACCCACCTGCGTGGCGAAGCTGGGCGACACGATCAAGAACGGCCGCCGCGGATCTCTCTCGGGCACGCTGCGCGTCAAAGGCGTGCAGGGCCACGTCGCTTATCCCCATCTGGCCAGGAATCCCGTCCATCTCGCGGCGCCCGCGCTCGCCGAGCTTGCGGCCACCGAGTGGGACCGGGGCAACGAGCACTTCCCGCCGACCACCTGGCAGATTTCGAATATCCACGGCGGCACCGGCGCAAGCAACGTCATTCCCGGCGAAGTGGAGGTGATGTTCAATTTCCGCTTTTCGACCGCGAGCCAGCCCGACGATTTGAAGCAGAGGGTCGAATCGATTCTGAAGCGGCACGGGCTCGACTTCGAGATCGAGTGGTCGCTCTCCGGCGCGCCTTATCTGACGCAGCGAGGCAAGCTGGTCGACACGCTGGTCGCCGCAATTCGCGAAGTCACCGGCTCGGCTCCCGAAGTGAGCACCACCGGCGGCACCTCCGACGGCCGCTTCATCGCCGACATCTGTCCCGAAGTGGTCGAATTCGGCCCGCTGAACGCCACCATTCACAAGCTGAACGAACATATCGAACTCGCCGCGATCGAGCCGCTGCGCGAGATCTATTCTCGCGTGCTCTCGCGGCTTCTAGCATCCTGAGCCGCTCCCGCCCCACTCCGCGCATCGAGGCTGCTCCCCCGGTTGCCCTGCGCGACTGGTTGAGTTATGCCGAACGGCGCTTCCGCGCCGCGCGCCTGTGGTTCGGCCACGGAACCCACGGCGCGAGAGACGAAGCGGCCTGGCTGCTCGCGCACGTGCTGCGCCTGCCTCACGAAGCACTCGGGCGCTCGCTCGCGCGCAAGCTGACCGCAGGCGAGCGCCGCCGGGCCGCCCGCCTGATCGAAGAGCGCGTGCGCTCGCGCCGTCCGCTCGCCTACCTGATCCAGGAGGCGTGGCTGGGAGAGCGCCGCTTCCATGTCGATGAGCGCGTCGTCGTGCCGCGCTCCTTCATCGCCGAGCTGCTGCGCGACCGCCTCGCACCCTGGGTGTCGCGTCCGGCGGGAGTCCGCCGGGCGCTCGACCTGTGCACCGGCTCGGGATGCCTCGCGATTCTGCTTGCGCTCGCCTTCCCGCGCGCGACCGTGGACGCGAGCGACGTTTCCCGCGCTGCCCTCGCCGTCGCGCGCCGAAACGTGCGTACCTATCGTCTCGGCCGGCGCATCAGATTGTCCGCGGCCGACCTGTTCGCCGGCCTGAAGCCTGCGCGATACGATCTCATCGTCGCCAATCCACCTTATGTCGATTCGAAGGCCATGCGCGCGCTGCCGCGCGAATACCGGCACGAGCCCAGGCTTGCGCTCGCCGGAGGACGCGATGGTTTTCAGTTCGTGCGCCGGATTCTGAAGGATGCGGCGAAGTTTCTCCGGCCGCGAGGACTGCTCGTGGTGGAGATCGGTCACCATCGCCGCAGGCTCGAGCGGGCGTTCCCGCGGCTCCCGTTCATCTGGCCCGAGACCAGCGCCGGTGACGACTGCGTGTTTCTCCTGGCACGCGAGGACCTGCCCGATTCGCCTTGACCGCCTTACAATGATTGCCTGAGAGGAGGTCCCAGATGAACGCTCTGCGCGCCACGGTCCTGGTCCTTGCCGCCCTGGCGGCGACCCCGGCTCTTGCTCAACCCGCCTACCCGACCCGCACGATTACCATCATCGCTCCGTTCTCGCCCGGAACCGGCATCGATATCCTCGCGCGCAGCTTCGGGCAGAAGCTCGGCGGGCGCTGGAACGTTCCGGTCGTCGTCGAAAACAGGCCGGGCGCGAGCGGCAACATCGGAACCGAGCTCGCCGCGCGTGCCGCCGGCGACGGTTACACGCTGATGATGACCGCGACCACGTTTGCGCTCAACCCAGCGCTCAAGAAGAAGTCCAGCTATGACCCCCTGAAGAGCTTTGCTCCGGTAAGCCTGGTGGCGACCGGACTGCTGTGGTTCGCAATCAGTGCGAACACCAAGGCCGACTCGATGTCCGAATTCGTCGCCATGGCCAAGGCCAATCCCGGGAAGCTCAACTACGCCTCTTCGGGAAACGGTACGCCGCAGCACCTCACGATGGAGCTGTTCAAACTCACCGCCAAGGTCGATATCACGCACGTTCCCTACAAGGGCGCTGCCGAGGCCACGAGAGATCTTGCCGCAGGAGTAGTCGACGCCATGATCCTGCCGGTGCACACGATCGCCGCGCTGGTGCAGGCCGGAAAGGTCAGGCTGCTCGCGGTGCTGAACGAAGAGCGCTCGCCGGTTTTTCCGGCGGTGCCCACCTTCAGGGAAGCCGGCTATCCCGGGGTTGAGTCCAGCGTCTGGTACGGGTTGATGGCGCCGGCCGCGACGCCTCCGGAGATCGTGCGCAAGCTCAACGGCGAGATCAACGCCCTCCTCGCCCTCCCGGAAATGAGGGAGTTCCTCGCCAAACAGGGACTCATCCCCGCGGGAGGAGAACCGGAGCGGCTGTCGAGCCTGGTGAAAGCCGAGCTCGAACGCTGGACGCGGGTCATCGCCGAAGCGAAGATCCGCGCCGATTGAGCGGCGGCTATTCCATGAACGATCCCGCCCCGCTCAAGATCTGGAACGATTACGACCGCCCTCACACGGACCTGAGGGAGTTCCTCGCCCGCATCGAGCGCGCGGGGGAACTGCTGCGCATACCCGGGGCCGACTGGAACCTGGAAATGGGCACGCTCGCCGAAGCCGTGAACGAGCGCGCCAACGCCCCGGCGGTGCTGTTCGAGAAGATCAACGGATATTCGCAGGACTTTCGCGCGCTGTCGGGCTCGACCAATTCGATGCGGCGCCTGGCGATCACCCTGGGTTTTCCGGTTCCCGGGCATCCCCTGGACGTGGTGCGCGCCTACCGCGACCGGATGAAACTCCACAAGCCGCTCCCGCCCCGCACGGTGCGCAGCGGGCCGATCCTGGAAAACGTGCAGAGCGGCGACGACGTGGATGTACTGAAATTTCCGGTTCCGTTCCTGCACGAGCTCGACGGCGGCCGCTACATCGGCACGGATGATCTGGTGATCATGCGCGATCCGGATGAGAACTGGGTCAACTGCGGCACCTACCGGGTGATGGTCCACGACGCGAAGCGCGTCGGCGTGTGGATGTCCCCGGGAAAACATGGGCGCCAGATCCGCGAGAAATATTTCAAGCGCGGCAAGCCTTGCCCGGTGCTCGTATCCTGCGGCCACGATCCCATGCTGTTTCTCGCCGGCGGCAACGAGCTGCGTTTCGGTCTTTCCGAATACGACTATGCCGGCGGACACCGCGGCGAACCCTTCGAGGTGATCGAGAGTGGGCTTCACGGCCTGCCGATGCCGGCGCACGCCGAGATCGTGCTCGAAGGAGAAATGCATCCGGGAGAGACGGCGCCCGAAGGCCCGTTCGGCGAGTTCACCGGCTACTACGCGGGAGGCAAGAGCGAGCAGCCGGTGATACGCGTGCAGCGCGTCTACCACCGCAACGATCCGATCCTCACCATCGCCACGCCGATGCGCCCGCCATCGGATTTCTCCTACAGCAAGTGCGTCATGAAAGCCGGGATGATCTGGGACGAAGTCGAGCGCGCGGGCCTCTCCGGCGTGAAGGGCGTCTGGTGCCACGAAGCGGGCGGCGCGCGCATGTTCAACGTCATCGCCATCAAGCAAGCCTTTGCCGGTCACGCCAAGCAGGCGGCGATGGCCGCGGCGAGCTGCCAGTCGGGTTCCTACCTGGGCCGGTTCGTGGTCGTGGTCGACGACGATATCGATCCCACGAATCTGTTCGATGTGCTGTGGGCGATGTGCACGCGCTGCGATCCCGCGGAGGACATCGACATCATCCGGAAAATGTGGAGCGGCCCCCTCGATCCGCGCCTGCCGCGCGGCGTCACCTGGAACTCCAGGGCGGTGATCGATGCCTGCCGGCCGTTCGAGATGCTCAACGACTTCCCGCCCGTGGCGCGCGCCAGTCCCGAGCTGCGGCGGAAAGTCGAGGCAAAATTCCGCGAGGTCCTCTCGAAGCTCTAGACGCGCTGCGCTATAATCCGACCCCTGCGGTGGCCGTAGCTCAGCTGGTAGAGTCCCGGATTGTGATTCCGGTTGTCGTGGGTTCGAGTCCCATCGGCCACCCCAACTACCCCTTGTGAACCACCGCGGCCAGCTTGTCCTGGTCGATGACCACGTCCACGACCGCCGGCAAGCCGCTGTCTAGCGCCCGCTTGATGGCGGGAAGGACCGCCGAAGGCGCTTCGACGCGCTCGCCGTGGGCTCCGAATACGCGCGCCAGGGCGGCGAAATCGACGTTGCCGTAGTCGACCCCGAAAAGACGCCCGCCGTACAGCTCCTTCTGGAACGCGCGCTCGTTGCCGAGCCCGAAGTCGTTGAACACGACGCACACCACCGGAATGCGCTCGCGCACGGCGGTCTCCAGCTCGCCGATGTTGCACATCATGCCCATGTCGCCGACCGCCGCCATCACCGGCTGTTTCGGACGCGCGAGCTTGGCGCCCATGGCGATCGGAAATGCCGCGCCGACCGATCCCCAATCGTCGCTGTACATGTAGGTGTGCGGCTGGTGTGTATCCATGAACACGCGCATGTGCTTCCCCGCGTTGCCCGCGTCCACGATCATGATCCCGTCGGCAGGCAGTGCCTGGCGCATCGCGTGAGCGACCACCGGCGGAACGATGGGACGGGCCGCGGAGTCGAGCAGGCCCTGGCGTTCGGTCTCCCAATCCGCCTTTAGCTTGGCGACGTCGATCCATCCTTTTTTCATGCCGGTTCGGCCAAGGCGCTCCGCGAGCCCCTCGATGAAGGACAGCGTCGATCCGACGACCGCCTGCGCGACCGGGAAAACCACGCCGATATCGGTTCCCACCATGCTGTGATGAATGAGCTTGGCGTCGCGGCTGATGAGCCCGTACTTGAAGGCGGTGGAGAAGACGTCGATGTGCGCGCCCACGGCGATGACGACGTCGGCCTGCGGCATCGCGCGATTGGCGCTCGAATAGCCGTTGCGTCCCAGCGGCCCCAGCGCGAGCGGGTGCGACGTCGGAAACGCATCCGGGTGGTATTGCAGCGTAGCGACCGGAATTCCGGTGCTCTCGGCGAGGCGCTGGAGCGCCGGGAGCGCATCCTCGCGCAGAACCCCTCCTCCGGCGAGAATGACTGGACGCTTGGCTTTGGCGATCTCCTCGGCGACGCTTTCGAGCTCGCTTGCCGCGCACGCCGGCAGCGAGGTGGGTCGGTAGGCCTCCGGAGAGATGGGCTCGGGCTCGACCTGTTCGAGCAGGATGTCGCGGGATACATCGAGGTGGACGGGTCCGAGCGGCTCGGCGAGCGCCACCCGGAACGCGCGCCGCACCGCCTCCTGGACTTTCCTGGGCGACGGGATCGAGTACGCCCACTTGGTGATCGGCCTGAACATCGTGACCTGATCGATGTCCTGGCTTGCGTCCTTTTCCCGGACCCAGAGCTCCTGCGCGCCGCTGATGCTGATGATCGGAACGTAGCCCTTGAAGGCGGCGCCGATGCCCGTGGCGAGATTGGTGACGCCCGGACCTTCGGTCGCCGTCACTATAGCCGGCCGGTTCAGCGCCCGCGCGAAGCCGTACGCCATGAACGCCGCCCCCTGCTCGTGGCGGGTGAGGACGAACCTGATCTCCGGCGTCGCGCGAAGCACGTCGAGAATCGGCAGGTTCATCGTCCCCGGAATGCCGAAGACGTGGTCGATCCGCTCTCGGCGAAGGCAATCGACGATCGCTTGCGCGGCCGTGATCATGAGTACCTCTGAAAGCTCAGTGCTTCTGATACTGCGTCGCCCCGAACAGGATCTCGCGGGCCTTGGGATCGTACTGACCGGGCGGCGTGGTCTGAACGTCGGCCAGAACCTTGAGCGCACGCTGCACTGCAGACCGTGCAGCGATTCCATCGAACCATTTTTTCACGTTCGGAAAGTCCGCCCAGTCGATTCCATTTCGTTCGCTTGCGCGCAACCACGGAAAAATCGCGATATCCGCGATCGAGTACTCCGCACCGGCAAAATATCGCGCCTCCGCAAGCCGCTTTTCCATTACGCCGTGCAGCCGCTTGACCTCGTTGCCATAGCGATTAATGGCGTACTCGATGCGCTCGGGCACCGCGTTGCTCCGGAAGTGCCCTGACTGCCCCATCATCGGGCCAATCGATCCCATCTGAAACATCAGCCACTGGAGCGTGACGTACTTGCCGCGATCGTCTCGGGGCAGCAGTTTTCCCGTCTTCCCGGCGAGGTAGATGAGAATTGCACCCGACTCGAACACCGCGAGCGGCTTTCCGTCCGGCCCTTCGCGATCGACGATCGCCGGAATCTTGTTGTTGGGGCTGATCTTCAGGAAGTCGGACTGGAACTGCTCGCCCGTGCGGATATTGACCGGGCGTACTGTGTAAGGCAGTCCGGTCTCTTCGAGCATGATATGAATCTTGTGCCCGTTGGGCGTCGGCCACGTGTAGACATCGATCATCGAAGTTCCTTTGTTTGCAGCTGATAGGGAGAATGGCGCGCCCGGCGGGAGTCGAACCCACAACCCCCAGCTTAGAAGGCTGGTGCTCTATCCAGTTTGAGCTACGGGCACGAGTTAGGTGCAATGCAACCGCCTCGCGCGCTCGCGCGGCGGCAAAATCTGGTCGGGGTGGAGAGATTCGAACTCCCGACACCTTGCTCCCAAAGCAAGTGCGCTACCAGGCTGCGCTACACCCCGCGGGTGGGGAATCTTACGCCTTCGTCCGCGGCATGGTCAACGCGAAGCGATCGACGGCGATTCCAGCCGCGAATTCGCTTGCCCCCCATATTGATTTCTGGTATCAAATTAACTCCTGCGATGCGGAGATTACGACTTGGAGCTGCTGCACAAGACTTTCCCGCCTTACTTGCCGAAAAAGGGCGAGGAGTACATGAACGCCAGGCAGCGCGACCATTTCAGGAAAGTCCTCGGCACGCTGAAAGTGGAGCTGTCGCAGGACATCGACCGGACGGTTCACGCGATGCAGGACGAGGCGACCCTGTTCGCCGATCCCAACGATCGCGCCACCCAGGAATCCGACATCTCCCTGGAACTGCGCAACCGCGACCGCGAGCGAAAGCTCATCAAGAAGATCGACGAGACCCTCTTGCGCATCGACAAGGACGACTACGGCTACTGCGAGAACTGCGGCGTGGAGATCGGTTTGAAGCGACTCGAAGCGCGACCCACGGCGACGCTGTGCATCGACTGCAAGACGCTCGACGAATTGAGGGAGAAGCAGGTCGGGAAGTGACCGGCGAGTGACAAAACAAAAGGGCGCCTCGGCGCCCTTTATTTTTTGCGTCCTGCTCGCTACGATTGGGTTGCCGCGGCCGCCTCTTTCACCGCTTTCATGCTGAGCCGCACCCGGCCCTTTTCGTCCGCCTCGAGTACCTTGACCTTCACCTGCTGGCCCTCCTTGAGGTGATCGGACACATTGTTGACGCGCTCGTTGGCGATCTGGGAAATGTGCAGAAGACCGTCCTTGCCCGGCAGCAGCTGGACGATTGCGCCGAAGTCGAGAAGCTTCAATACCGTTCCGTCGTATACGCGCCCCACTTCCACATCGGCGGTGATGTCTTCGATGCGCTTTTTCGCAGCCTGACCGCCTTCAGAGGACACACAGGCGATCGAGATGGTGCCGTCGTCCGAGATTTCGATCGTCGTCCCGGTCTCTTCCTGCAGCCCGCGGATGACCACTCCACCTTTGCCGATCACGTCGCGGATCTTTTCGGGATTGATCTTCATCTTGATGATACGCGGCGCGTAGCTCGAGATCTCGGTGCGCGAGCCTTCGAGGGCCTGCTTCATGAAGCCAAGGATATGCATGCGGCCCTCGCGCGCCTGGGCCAACGCAACCTGCATGATCTCCTTGGTAATACCCTCTATCTTGATGTCCATCTGCAGCGCCGTTATGCCGCGCTCGCTACCCGCCACCTTGAAATCCATGTCGCCAAGGTGGTCCTCGTCGCCCAGGATATCGGTCAGCACGGCGAAACGCTTGCCGTCCTTGATCAGCCCCATGGCGATTCCCGCGACGTGCGCTTTCATTGGCACGCCCGCATCCATGAGCGCGAGGCTCCCGCCGCACACCGAAGCCATCGAGGAGGAGCCGTTCGACTCGGTGATCTCCGATACGACGCGCATCGAGTAGGCGAATTCTTCGGCGGCGGGCAACACCGCGACCAGCGCCCGCTTCGCAAGGCGCCCGTGACCGATCTCGCGCCGCTTGGGCGAGCCCATTCGGCCGGTCTCGCCGGTCGCGTACGGGGGCATGTTGTAGTGGAGCATGAAGCGCTCCTTGTATTCACCCATCAGCGCGTCGATGATCTGCTCGTCGCGGCCCGTGCCAAGCGTGGCGACAACCATCGCCTGAGTTTCACCGCGGGTGAAAAGCGCCGAGCCATGGGTGCGCGGCAGCACACCGACGCGGATATCGATCGGCCGCACGGTGCGAGTGTCGCGACCGTCTATGCGCGCCTCGCCGTCAAGAATCTGGTTGCGAACGATTTTCGATTCCAGATCGAAGCAGATTTCCTTCACGGCATTCGCGTCCGGTCCGCCCTCCTTGCCCACCCCGACCTCGCCGAATACCCGCTTCCAGATGCCGTCGATCGCCTCGGAACGCGCCTGCTTTTGCTGCAGCGCGAAAGCCGCTCGCAAATCGCTCTCGGCAAGTTCCTTGATGCGCGTTACCAGCGCCTGGTCCTTTTCTTTCGCCTTCCAGTCCCAAGCCGGTTTTGCCGCCTGGTCCGCCAGTTCGTGGATCGCCTGGATCGCAGCGCGCATCTGCTCGTGCCCGAACACGACGGAACCGAGCATGACGTCTTCCGGGAGCTCGTTCGCCTCGGACTCGACCATGAGCACGGCGTGCTCCGTGCCGGCGACCACGAGGTTGAGCTGGCTTTCCTTGAGCTGTGTCGCGGTCGGGTTGAGCACGTACTGGCCGTTGATATAACCCACTCGGGCCGCTCCGATCGGTCCGTTGAACGGCATGCCCGATAGCGTCAGGGCAGCGGACGCGCCGATCAGAGCCGGAATGTCGGGGTCCACCTCCGCATTGCACGACAACACCTGCGCGACCACCTGCACTTCGTTGTAGAAGCCGTCCGGAAACAGTGGGCGGATCGGACGGTCGATGAGACGCGAGGTCAAGGTCTCCTTCTCGGAGGGTCGTCCCTCACGCTTGAAGAAGCCTCCGGGAATCTTACCGGCCGCGTAAGTCTTCTCGACGTAATCGCAGGTAAGCGGAAGGAAGTCCTGTCCCGACTTTGCCGCCTTGGATGCAACCACGGTGCACAAGACGACGGTGTCGTCCATGTTCACCACGACAGCGCCGTGCGCCTGGCGCGCGATTTCGCCGGTTTCCAGCGTCACTTGGTGGGCGCCGTATGTGAATGTCTTCTTGATGGGGGTTAGCCGCATGGTTTTCTCGATCGGTTGACGGGGCCCGGGCGTCCGGCCCGGGGATTCTGATAAGGTTGGCTCGGGCGATGCTTCACCAGGCCGATTCCGGAATTGAAAACGCCCATCGGTGTGCGATGGGCGTCGATCAGGTTACTTGCGCAGGCCAAGTTGCTCGATCAGCTCGTGATATTTCCCGTTGTTCGTGCGCTTGAGATAGTCGAGCAGCTTGCGGCGCCGGCTTACCATTTTCAGCAAACCGCGCCGGGAGTGGTGATCCTTGACGTGCGCCTTGAAGTGGCCGGTCAGCCCGTTGATGCGGGCAGTCAGCAGCGCGACCTGAACTTCCGGAGAACCGGTATCGCCCGCGGCGCGCTGGTGCTGTTGGACGATCTGCGCCCGTTGCGTAACGCTTGCCGGCATGCTCTTCTTATCCCTTCGCGAAAGGCCGGCATTTTACCTTGAAATCAGGGCCTTCAACAAGGTGTTTTGCGGCGGGGTAGTCGGCTATTTCGCGTCGCTCCTGGCGCGGCAAGCGACACGCTACGGGGTCCCGGCCGCTTGCGCCTCCATTGAAGCGGTCGGCGCGCGGCCACCCATAACGCGTGTCGCCGCGCAAGTCGCTTGAGCGAAACAGCCGACTACCCCGCCGCCTAAGCCGAAGACCCGCCCTATCGCATCGCGACGAGACGCTTCGGCCGGAGCGCCCCGCTCGCATCGACCTCCCCGGTGCCCAGGAACACCCCGGCGTGGTCAAAGACTGCGACGTTGCCGCTCGGGGAATCTGCCGAAACCGCCTGACCCTGCCGAAATTTCGCCGCCAACTGGGCCTCGATGATGAGGCGCGGCCGGGATCCAACCAGCGCTTCCGGCGGCAGGAGCCTCCCCCGCCGCTCAGCGGGAGACAGCGCTTCGAGCCCGTCCAGCGCGATCGACTGGTCCAGCCGGAACGGGCCCACGACGGTGCGCTCGAGTGACGCCAGATGCGCACCGCAGCCCAGCGCCTCGCCGATGTCCTCGGCGAGCGTCCGGATATAGGTGCCTTTGCTGCATTCAACGAACAGCACGGCGGTGTTCCCCTCCATCCTCTCCAGTTCGAGCCGCCGGATCGTGATCCGTCTTGGGGAGCGCGGAACGGACTCACCGTTGCGGGCATACGCATACAAGGGCCGGCCAAGGTGCTTGATCGCGGAGTGCATCGGTGGCAGCTGCTCGATCTCGCCGCGAAAGGGCTCCAGAACTGCCAGAAGCTCATCGCGCGAAACCCTGGCTTCCGAGCGCGCGAGCACCGGACCCTCGGCGTCGCCGGTCGCTGTGCGTTCGCCGAGCTTGAGGCGGGCGCGATAGGTCTTGTCGGCATCGAGCATGGCGCCCGAGAACTTGGTCGCCTCGCCCAAACCGATCACGAGGAGGCCGCTTGCCAGGGGATCGAGAGTCCCGGTATGGCCGGCGCGCGTCGCGCCGAGAAGTCGCTTGGTCCGCTGCAGAACGGCGTTCGAACTCGGACCGGCCGGCTTGTCGATGAGCAGCACCCCGCTGACCGTCTCGCGCGGCGCGCCCTTCATCGGCTCGACCTAATCGGATTTCTTTCCGGCTACCGCGGCGTCGATCAACTGTGACAGGCGCACGCCGTGCTCGACCGAAGGATCGTGATGAAAATGCAATTCGGGGGTGACGCGCAGTTTCAGGAGCCCGCCGAGCTGCGCGCGCAGGAAGCCCGCTGCGCGCTTCAGCCCCTCCTCGGTACGGCTCAAGGATTGCGCATCGCCCAGTATGGTGAAGAATACCTTCGCGTGAGCAAGGTCGGGGGACACCTCGACCCCGGTGAGTGTCACAAAGCCGACGCGGGGATCCTTGAGCTCCGAGCGCAGCAGCCCGGACAGTTCACGCTGGATCTGATCCGCAACCCGCCGCAGCCTTTGCTCGTTGGCCATGAGAATGGCTGAGAGTTCGAAGTTTGAGCTGAGAGCTCCGCTCCGGGCTCTCGAGCGCTACAGCGTCCGCGCGACCTCTTGCACTTCGTAGATCTCGAACTGATCTCCGACTTTGAGGTCGCTATAGCCCTTTACCGACATGCCGCACTCGAAATTGGCTTTCACTTCGCGTACGTCGTCCTTGAAGCGCTTGAGCGAATCGATTTCTCCCGTATGGACGACCACGTTGTCGCGCAGCACTCTGACCAGGGCGTTGCGGCGCACCAGGCCCTCGAGCACATAGCATCCGGCGACCGCGCCGACTTTGGAGATCTTGAATACCTGACGCACCTCCACCAAGCCGAGGACATTTTCCTTCTTCGTCGGGGCAAGCATGCCCGACAGCGCCGCCTTCACTTCGTCCACGGCGTCATAGATGATGTTGTAGTAGCGCACGTCGATGCCCGAGGCTTCAGCCGCTCTGCGCGCTGCCGCGTCTGCGCGCGTGTTGAAGCCGATGATCACCGCCTTCGAAGCGAGCGCAAGATTTACGTCGGACTCGGTGATCGCGCCAACAGCGCTGTGCACGACATTGACTTTGACCTCTTCGGTGGAAAGCCGGGTAAGCGCGTGTACCAGGGCCTCCTGTGAGCCCTGCACGTCGGCTTTGATGAGCAGCGCAAGCACTCTGACCCCGCCCTCGCCAATCTGCTCGAACATGTTCTCGAGCGTTGCCGCCTGCTTCTTCGCGAGCTTCACTTCCCGGAACTTGCCCTGGCGGAACAGCGCGATCTCGCGCGCCTTGCGCTCGTCGCCGAGCACAATGACTTCCTCGCCCGCCCCCGGGACGTCCGAGAGGCCCTGGATCTCGACCGGAATCGAAGGTCCGGCCTGCGCAACCGGATTGCCGATCTCGTCGAGCATGGCGCGAACGCGACCGAATGAAGAACCTGCCAGCACCACGTCTCCGCGCTTGAGCGTCCCGGACTGAACGAGCACCGTCGCCACCGGGCCGCGGCCTTTGTCGAGTCGCGCCTCGATCACGATTCCCTTCGCCGGAGCATCCACGGGAGCCGAGAGCTGCAGTACCTCGGATTGCAGCAGCACCTGCTCGAGCAGCGCGTCGATTCCCTGGCCGGTTTTTGCCGATACCGGCACGAACGGCGAGTCCCCGCCGTATTCCTCCGGAACGACGCCTTGTGCCACCAACTCCTGCTTCACCTTGTCGGGATTGGCCTCGTGCTTGTCAATCTTGTTGATAGCCACGACCACAGGGACTTCGGCAGCCTTGGCGTGGTGGATCGCCTCGATTGTCTGCGGCATGACTCCGTCGTCGGCTGCGACGACAAGAACCACGATGTCCGTTACCTTCGCGCCCCGCGCGCGCATCGCCGTGAAGGCCTCGTGACCCGGCGTGTCCAGAAAAGTGACCATGCCTCGCGGCGTCTCGACGTGGTATGCGCCGATGTGCTGCGTAATGCCCCCCGCCTCACCGGAAGCCACTTTGGTGCGGCGAATGTAGTCGAGCAGAGACGTTTTCCCGTGATCGACGTGTCCCATCACGGTCACGACCGGAGCCCTGGGCTTGAGCGCCGCCTCGTGCTGCTCGGGCGCTTCGGCAAGCAGGGATTCCGGGTCGTCGAGCTTCGCCGCTCTGGCTTGGTGACCCGACTCGGTGACGACGATCATCGCCGTTTCCTGATCGAGCACCTGGTTGATGGTGACCATGTTGCCGAGCTTCATGAGCGTCTTGATGACTTCTGCGGCCTTCACCGACATCTTGTGGGCGAGTTCCCCCACGGTGATGGTCTCCGGAACCATGATTTCCCGGATCACCGGTTCTGCCGGCGCGCTGAACTGTTGCGCGCTCTCCGCAGGTGCGGCCGCGGTCCGGTGCCTGGCCCCCTTCGGCGTATGCCAGCCCGAGGCTCCTTGCACGTCGCCCCGGGTTTTTATTGTCCGGCGCTTGACGCCCTCGTCTTTCCAGACTTTGATTTCCTTCGCCTTCTTCACGCCCTTTTTCTCGGTGCCCGGCGTGACTTTGGGCTTGTGGAGAGTCGTGTCGGCGGCCGCAGGCGCAGGCGCCTGCGTGGCCCCCGCCGGTTTGGGTTCAGCCTCGCGCGCGACCTTGCGCTCGCGCTCCTGCTTTTCGGTCAGTTCCGCCGCCTGGCGCGCAGCCAGCTCCTCCTGGCGGCGCTGTTCCTGCTCCCGAAGCTCCGTTTCTCGCGCGTCAACGGCTGGCCCGGAAGGCGCCGGCGCTTCCGCGGGTGCGCCCGGTTCGGCATCGCGCTTGACAAAGATGCGCTTTTTCTTGACTTCGACCTGGATGGTGCGCGCCTTGCCGCTCGCGTCCGACTTCTTGATGATCTCGGAAGTCTGCTTGCGCGTAAGGGTGATCTTGTTCTTGGGTTCTGCGGAGCCGTGGGCCTTGCGCAGGTAGTCGAGAAGCCTGGTCTTGTCCTGCTCGGACAACACGTCTTCGGCCACGCGCTTGTGCACGCCCGCCGCCTTGAGCTGCTCGAGCAGTACCGACGGCGGAACTTTCAGCTCGCCGGCAAATTGAGCAACACTCGTCTGAGCCATGAGCCTGCCCTACTCCTGGGCAAACCAGTGTTCGCGCGCCTTCATGATCAGGGCCTTGGCGCGCTCGGATTCGATCCCGGTCAGTTCGACCAGATCGTCAAATGCAAGATCGGCAAGGTCGTCGCGTGTCTTCACACCGGAGGTAGCGAGTTTCGCGGCCAGATCCTTGTCCATACCTTCGAGCGAGAGCAGCGCCGGATCGAGGTTTTCCGCCTGCTCCTCGCTCGCAATCGCCTGCACCAGGAGCGCGTCGCGCGCGCGGTTGCGCAGCTCGTTCACGGTCGCCTCGTCGAAGCCCTCGATCTCCATCATCTCGTTGATCGGCACATAGGCGACTTCCTCCAGGCTCGAGAAACCTTCCTGGATCAGGGTATTGGCCACCTCCTCGTCGACGTCGAGCCGCTCCATGAAGACTTTCCTCACCGAGGAAGCCTCTTCCTCGTTCTTCTTTTGCGACTCCGCCTCGGTCATGAGATTGATCGTCCAACCCGTCATCTCGGAGGCGAGCCGCACGTTCTGTCCGCTGCGGCCGATGGCGATGGCGAGGTTCTCCTCGTCCACCACCACATCCATGCTGTGCTTGTCCTCGTCGACGAGAATGGAAGACACCTCGGCGGGCGCAAGCGCGCCGATCACGAATTGCGCCGGGTCCTCCGACCAGAGCACGATATCCACGCGCTCCCCGGCCAGTTCCTGGGTCACGGCCTGCACGCGCGCTCCGCGCATCCCGACGCAGGTGCCGATCGGGTCGATGCGCTTGTCCCGGGAATGCACCGCGATCTTGGCGCGTACGCCCGGATCGCGCGCAGCCGACTTGATCTCGAGCAGGCCCTCCTCGATCTCCGGGACTTCGAGCCGGAACAGCTCCATGATGAACTCCGGCGCCGTGCGCGACAGCATCAGCTGCGGCCCGCGCACATTGCGGTCGATGCGCATGACGATCGCGCGCACGCGGTCGCCCACGCGCAAGTTCTCCTTGGGAATCATCTGGTCGCGCGGCAGCACGGCTTCGACACGGCCAACCTCGATGATGGCGCTGCCGCGCTCGATGCGCTTGATCGCCCCGTTGATGAGTTTTTCGCCCCGCGACAGAAAATCGTTCAGCAGCTGTTCGCGCTCCGCGTCGCGAATTCTCTGCAAAATCACCTGCTTCGCGGTTTGCGCCCCGATACGGCCGAAATCGATCGGCTCGAGCGCCTCCTCGATGTAGTCCTCGAGCTGGATGTCCGGGTACTGCTTCTGCGCCTCGGAGAAAGCGATCTGCTGCGACGGGTTCTCCACCGTCTCGTCCGGCACCACGTGCCAGCGGCGGAATGACTCGAAATCCCCCGTGTTGCGATCGATGGCAACGCGTACATCGACGTCTTCCGAGAACCGTTTTTTCGTCGCGGAGGCGATCGCCATCTCGAGCGCCCCGAACACGACCTCCTTGTGGACGTTCTTCTCCCTCGCGAGCGCGTCCGCCTGCAGCAGCAGCTCGCGGCTCATGTAACCCTCGGGCATCATGGCTTGGGCACCAGGCGGGCGCGGTCGAGGTCGGCCAGCTCGAAGTCGAGACGGCCGCCGTCGAAAACGAACTCGACCCGATCGCCGTCCACGGCGTGCACCGTGCCGACGAAGTTCCTGCGCCCGTTGACCGGATGGCGCAGCCGCACCTGCGCCTCGCAGCCGGTAAAGCGGGCAAAGTCGGCTGCTTTTCTCAGCCTGCGGTCCAGACCGGGCGAGGAAACCTCCAGGCGGTCGTAATGGACCCCTTCGACCTCCAGCACGCGCTGTAGTTGCCGGCTGACCGACGCGCAGTCGTCGAGCGTAATACCCCCCAGGCTCATCCCGGGCAGTACCTCATGTTGTTTCTCAATAAACACTCGTAACATCCTACCATTATTGACATATTCAAAATCGGCAAGCTGGTATCCCAAGCCGCCGACCGTGCGCTCAAGCAACTGCTCGAGCGAGTTCACGCCCATCCGCCGCACCCCTGCAGAAATAAAAAATGGGCTCGAAAGCCCATCCCAAAACCCGACGGATTATAGCAACAAAGCTCAGCCTAAACAATTGCTGCCAGGAGGGGACGACCAGCGTCGCCGCCCTGGCTCCGCGCGTTCGAACCGACCGGCGGCTCAACGCGCGGCTATTTTCTTCCCGTTTTTCTCCACATGCGCGCCTGTGCGCTCCAGCTCCGCCAGCAGCGCTGCCGCATCCCGGGGCTCGAGCTCGCGCCACTGCCCGCGACGCAAATGCGAAGGCAGCCGGAACGGCCCGAATCGCACGCGCATCAACCGGCTCACCGTGACTCCCAGCGCTTCGAACATGCGCCTCACTTCGCGGTTGCGCCCTTCGCGCAGCACCACCTGGTACCAGCGGTTGGATCCGCCGCCTCCACCCACGGCGATGCTGTCGAACTTGGCGCTGCCGTCCGCCAGAACGATTCCCTCCGAAAGTTGCCGCATTTGATCGCGAGAAAGTTCGCCGCGCACGCGTACCGCATACTCGCGCTCGATCTCGTTGCTTGGATGCATGAGGCGATTGGCAAGCTCACCGGAGTCGGTGAAAAGCAAAAGGCCGCCTGTGTTGAAATCCAGTCTGCCGACCGCGATCCAGTGTCCGCCTCGAATTCGAGGAAGATGCTCGAAAACCGTGGGCCTGCCTGAAGGATCGCGCACCGTCACCAGTTCTCCCGCCGGCTTGTGATAGATGAGCACGCGCGGTGCGCTCTCCTCGAATCTCAACGATACGGCGCGCCCGTCGAGCGTGACGCGGTCGCCCGGCCCCACCCTCTGCCCCAGCGTGGCGCGACGGCCGTTGACCGCGAGGCGCCCCGACGCGATCGCGGCCTCCATGTCGCGGCGCGAGCCCTGGCCCACGCGGGCCAGGGCCTTGTGCAGTCTTTCGGAGGGCGCCGCTGGGCTACGCCGGGCTTGGCTGAGCCGTTGCGGGCTCGTCGGGCGCGGGCTGCGAAGCGGGCGGCGGGGTCTGCGTGAGATCAAGCGTCTTGGCGATGTCGTCTAAAGGGGGGAGTTCCTGCAATGAGCGCAAGCCCAAGTCATCGAGGAAGCTGGGGGTGGTCGCGTACAGTGCCGGGCGCCCGGGCGTCTCCTTGTGTCCGATCACGTCGATCCAGCCGCGATCCTCCAATCGCTTGAGGACCTCGGACGAGACGGTGACGCCGCGGATATCCTCGATATCGCCGCGCGTGACAGGCTGCCGATAAGCGATGATGGCAAGCGTCTCCAGCACGGCGCGCGAGTAGCGCGGCGGTTTTTCCGGGTGAATGCGCTCGAGGTATTTCTGTACCGAGACGCGCGTCTGAAAGCGCCAGCCGCCGGCAGTCACGGTGAGCTCGACACCGCGGTCTTTCCACGTGTCTCGCAATTCATCGAGCAGCCGGCGCAGGGTATCGGCGCCGATGTCCTCGTCGAACATCTTGCGCAGCTCCGAAAGAGGAAGCGGCTGCTGCGCGGCCAGCAACGCCGCCTCGAGCACTAGCTTGACTTCATCCGGACTGAGCATGGGCAAGCTTCACGTAAATGGGAGCGAAGGGTTCGGACTGCGTGACCTCGAGCAGGCTCTCGCGAACCAGCTCCAGTATCGCAAGGAAATTGACGATCAGCACCGGCACCCCGCGCGTCGGATCGAACAGCTCGCCGAACTCGGCAAAGCCGCCGCTCCGGAGCCTGCGCAGGATGAGGCTCATGTGCTCCCGCACCGACAGCTCCTCGCGGGTGACGCGGTGGTGCTGCGTCATCTTTGCCCGCACCAGAAGCGCGCGCCACGCCTCCTGCAGGTCGGCGACGGTTGCCTGCGGCAGCCTGTGCGCCAAAGTCTGCTCGATCAGAACCTCCACGGGAAAGAAGTCTCTCCCGAGCTGCGGCAGCGCGTCGATCTCGTATGCGGCGCGCTTGATCTTCTCGTACTCGATCAATCGCCGCACCAGCTCCGCGCGCGGATCTCCTTCCACGTCGGGCATCGCCGGCCGCGGCAAGAGCATGCGCGACTTGATCTCCATCAGCATCGCCGCCATGACCAGGTACTCGGCGGCGAGCTCAAGGTTCTTGGTACGCATCACCTCGACGTATTCCATGTATTGCTCGGTGAGCCGCGCCATGGGAATGTCCAGGATGTCGATGTTCGCCTTCCTGATGAGATACAGCAGCAGGTCCAGCGGCCCCTCGAAAGTGTCGAGGAAGACCTCGAGCGCGTCGGGCGGGATGTACAGGTCCTGCGGAAGGTCGGTAAACGGCTCGCCGCGCACTTTTGCCACGAGCGTACTCGGTACGCCGGCCACGAGCGCACCCGGCACGGCCGCGGGCGTCGGGACATCGACTTGCCCCGGAGCACTCATGAGTAGGCGAGGCCCATCGCTTGGCGCACGTCGCGCATGGTCTCCTGCGCGAGTTCGCGCGCCTTTTCGCACCCGTCGGCTACGATGTTGCGCACCAGAGTCGGGTCGTCGAGATATTTCTGGGCGCGTTCGCGCATCGGTCCCTGTTCGGCGAGCACCGCGTCGATCACCGGCTGCTTGCACTCAAGGCAACCGATGCCGGCGGTGCGACAGCCTTGGTCGGCCCATTTGCGGGTCTGCTCATTGCTATAAACGAGGTGAAACTGCCAAACCGGGCACTTGTCGGGATCGCCCGGGTCGCTGCGCTTGATCCGCGCCGGATCGGTCGGCATGGTTCGGATCTTCCTCTTGACCGATTCGGCATCCTCACGGAGCGAGATTGTGTTGCCGTAGGATTTTGACATCTTCTGTCCGTCTACGCCGGGGAGCTTCGCTACGGCCGTCAGGAGTGCTTCGGGCTCCACGAGGATCATCCGCCCTCCGCCCTCGAGAAAACCGGCCAGACGTTCCCGGTCGGCGACGGAGAGATTGCCCTGCTTCTCCAGCAGCGCCCGCGCCGCGGCAAGCGCTTCGGCATCGCCCTTCTCCTGGTACCTGGCGCGCAGATCCATGACCACCTTGGCCTTGCGGCTGCCCAGTTTCTTCACGGCGGCCTTGGCCTTGTCCTCGAAGCCCGGCTCGCGACCGTAGACGTGGTTGAAACGTCGCGCCAACTCCCTCATCAGTTCGATGTGCGGGACCTGGTCCTCGCCGACCGGCACGTACTTCGCCCTGTAGATCAGCACGTCGGCCGCCTGCAGCAGCGGGTAGCCGAGAAAGCCGTAGGTGGCCAGGTCGCGGTCGGCGAGTTTTTCCTGCTGGTCCTTGTAGCTCGGGACGCGCTCCAGCCAACCCAGGGGCGTAATCATCGAAAGCAGCGCGTGCAGCTCCGCGTGTTCGGGGATGCGCGACTGGATGAACAGGGTCGACTGCGCCGGGTCGATGCCGGCCGCGAGCCAATCGATCACCATGTCCCAGACATGTTCCCCGATCACCTCCGGCGTATCGTAGTGGGTCGTGAGCGCGTGCCAGTCGGCGACGAAGAAAAAGCAGGGATGCTCGCTCTGCAGCTTCACCCAGTTCTTGAGAGCGCCGTGGAAATGCCCGAGGTGCAGCGCACCCGTTGGGCGCATGCCGGACACCACGCGTTGTTCGTACATGCTCTGGCGCGGCTACAGGCGGAAGATCGTGCCGATCAGGCCGATCGAAGCCCGCACCATCGGCATCATGAGCGCGCCCAGCACATGCGGTGGAATGAAAATGAGCGCAAGCAGGATGGGAAAGCCGAACGGCTCCAGGCGCGCGTAGCCGAGCGCCAGGCGGTCGGGCAGCAGGCTCACGGCGATGCGCCCGCCGTCGAGCGGCAGGATCGGCAGCAGGTTGAGCACCATGAGCACGATGTTGACGGTGATGCCCGCCTCCGCCATCAGGCTCAAAGGCAGGGAGAAGTCGCCTTTCGGGAAGAGCAATGCCGCCTTCAGCACCAACGCCCAGCCCAGCGCCATGACGAGATTCGCCGCCGGGCCCGCCGCCGCCACCCACAGCATGTCCCGTTTGGGATGGCGCAACGCGTGGAAATTCACCGGAACGGGCTTGGCCCAGCCGAAGAGGATTCCCGCACTGCCGAAAAGCTTGCTCGTGACGAGGATCAGCAGCGGAACGACGATCGTCCCGACCAAGTCGATGTGACGCAGGGGATTGAGGCTGATCCGCCCAAGCATGAATGCGGTCGTGTCGCCGAAGTGGCGAGCGACATAGCCGTGAGCGGCCTCGTGCAGCGTGATCGCGAAGATGACCGGAATCGCGTAGATCGCGATGGTCTGGATGAGATCTTCCATGACGCGCTATTTTATCAGAGGCGCATCATGGCCCTGCGGCCTACCAGTCGTGCCAGACGGGTTTCAGATCGTCGGGCAATTGCGGCAAATCGCCGAGATCCGCCCTGCTCTCGCCCTTGCCGTGATAGTCGGAGCCGCGCGAAGCGAGCAGCCCGAACTCTCGCGAAAGGCGCGCGAACTCGGAATACTGCTCCGGCGTGTGGGCGCCTGTGATCACTTCCACGCCGGCACCGCCGCAGGCTTTGAACTCGGAGAGAAAAGCGCGCATCTCGGTCGTGGACAATTTGTAGCGGCCCGGATGTGCGATGACGGCGATGCCGCCGCCTGCGCGGATCCAGCTCACGGCGTCCGCGAGAGACGCCCACTGGTGCTGGACGAAGCCCGGCTTGCCTTTCACGAGGTAGTGCTGAAACACGCTCTTCACGTCCCGCGCATGGCCCGTCTTCACGAGGTGACGCGCGAAATGCAATCGGCTGATGAGGTTTGGGTTCTCGGCGTAGGCCATCGCCCCCGCGAGGCTGTCGGGAACGCCGGCCGCTGCCAGCGCATCCCCCATCCTCTTGGCCCGCTTCACCCGGCCTTCGCGGACCGATTCGAGTCCGGCACGCAGGACCGGGTTTTCCGGATCGATTTGCAGACCGAGGATATGAACCGCGGTCTCTTTCCATGTCGCCGAAATCTCGACGCCGTCGATAAAGCGAATGCCTTCCGACCCGGCCTGCGCGCGCGCTTCGGCGAGCCCGGACAAGTCGTCGTGATCGGTCAGCGCGAGCATGTCGACCCCGTTCGCCGCGGCGCGTGCGACGAGCGCTCCGGGCCTGAGCAAGCCGTCGGAAGCGGTGGAGTGACAATGCAGGTCGATATTCACCGAGCGATGTTACCCGAGAAACTCCTCGATCACCGCGGCGAGCCGCTCGGGTTGATCGTGATGAATCATATGACCCGCATCGGGGATGATGCGTTCCGTCAAGCGCTGAAAACACGCCTTGCGCTCCGCGAGATCGGCGCTCGAGATCTTCATCATCTCGGGCAGTTTCGATTCGGCGCCCTCGACCCAGAGCACCGGCGCTGCGACTTTGCGCCAGCAGGCCTGGACTTCCTCGATGCGGTAGAGAATCGGATTGACGAGCTTGTGCGCGGGATCGCTTGCGAGCTCGACGCGGCCGTCGGGCTTTGCCCTCCCCCAATGCCGCGCGAGGAACGAGGCTTTCTCGCCGGTCAAACGGGAATTGTTGGCCCGCAGGCGTTCGGCCAGGGCCTCGAAGGAATCGTAGTCGCGAAACCCGAGCTTTTCACCCGCAAGCTCGGCTAGCCAGCGTGCGTAGCGCTCGGGCGCTTTCTCGGCGCGCGGCCCGGCCAGTCCCAGACCTTCCAGGTTGATCAAACGCGCCACGCGCTCCGGCCGGATGCCGGCGTACATAGCCGAGACATTGCCGCCCATGCTGTGTCCGATGAGCGTCACCGGCGCCTCCAGCTGGAAATGATCGAGCAGCCGGTCGAGGTCCGCCAGATAATCAGGAAACCAGTAGCTATCTTCCTTCGTCCTCTCGCTGAGCCCGAAGCCGCGCCAGTCGGGCGCGATCACGCGCCAGTCGCCTCGCAATGCGTCCACCAGGAACTGGAACGAGGCCGACACGTCCATCCAGCCGTGGAGCACGAACAGCTTCGGCGCGCGCGCGTTGCCCCAGCAGCGGCAGTGGTAGCGCAGCCCGCGGATCGGGGCGAATACGGATTCACTGGCCTTCATCAAGCGCGCGATGATAGCAGGCCGCGTGCGTCTGATATCATCGGGCCGCAATCATGGCGGTGCTTACACTCGGCGAGCGCAAGGTCGCATTCCAGGGCGAGGAGTGGTTCATCGCGGACAACGCCACCGTGATCGGCACGGTGGTCATGCACAACCAGGCGAGCATCTGGTTCAACGCGGTGGTGCGCGGCGACAGCGACATCATCACCATCGGCGAGCGCACCAACATCCAGGACGCCGCGGTCCTGCACGCCGATCCCGGCGTTCCGCTCACGCTCGGGAAAAACGTCTCCGTCGGCCACCAGGCGATGCTGCACGGCTGCACCGTCGGCGACGGCTCGCTCATCGGCATCGGCGCGATCATCCTCAACCACGCCGTCATCGGCAGCGGCTGCCTCATCGGCGCCGGCGCACTCATTCCCGAGGGCAAAACCTATCCCGACGGCGTGCTCGTGGTCGGCTCGCCCGGCAAGATCGTGCGCGAGCTGAAGCCGGAGGAAAAGGCCGGACTGCTGGAGAACGCCGACATCTACGTCCGGCGCTCCAAGCTCTACCGCGAGAAACTGAAGCCGCAGGAGCGCTAGCTCATCTGAGCGGACATCGACGCGTCGCGACCGCGTTGACCGCTGATTTGTCGCACATCGTCGCCGGCTGTGCAGCCTATCCGCTGTTACGCCTGCGAGGTACGCAGTCTATCCTGCTGGAGTCAGCGCATCATCATTACCGCAGCCATGACAGCCAACATTAAGGCCGCCATCACGGCAATGTGAAGCGGGCTGCCGAACATATGGCGCAGGAGTCCGAACCGCGTACCTTCTTGGACCAATGGCATGGCGCAGTGAGGGCATTTCCCGGCGGTCAATTCGCGAACATCCGAGTGCATCGGGCAAAGATAGAGCGGCGCCGAGCTCATATGCGACGAACGAGGATCGCTTTCTTCTCCTCGAACTCCTCTTTGGAAATATCACCTTTCGCGAAACGCTCGCTTAAGATCGTTAGTGCAGATGCCGTTGTATCTCGATGCCGGTCCCAATGGCCCCATGGGTTGCGAAGCATGAAAAGCGCGCAGAGAAAAATCATCAGGCCAAACATCAGGAGCGGAAAAATCCACCAGAATCCCCACCCACCAGCCCACATATGCCAAGGACCAGGCCAATCCCAACCAGGCTGCGGCTGGTTGGACTGCGCCATTGCATGCCACGGCTGGAGCAGCAGGAAAAGGGCGTTCAATTCCAAGAACCATTTGCGACTCATGCTTGCCTCCAATCAATAGTTTATTTGTAGACCATCCCAGGACAACGGTCTTGATCTGTGTCAATCTAGTTTCGGCGGCCCCGGGCCATCTGATCCCTTAATGCAGCCGACCGGCCGGAAGCGCCAGGCCGCTGATTGAGCACGTTAAGAGCAATTTAGAAGACCCCCTCAAACGGAGGATCATTTCGATGAACGCGCGCCTCACTGCAGCTTTGTTCTTTTCGCTATCAGCCCTCGTCACCACCGTCCACGCGCAGACCTTCCCCTCCAAGTCCCTGCGCATCATCGTTCCCTTCCCGCCCGGCGGCGCGGCCGACGTCACGAGCCGGCTCCTCGGGGAACACATGGGGAAAGGTCTGGGGCAGCCGGTGATCGTGGAAAATCGTCCGGGTGGCGGAGCGGTGATCGGCTACGAGCTGGGCGCACGCTCCCCCGGCGACGGCCACACGCTGCTGGTGGTGTTTCCGAGCTTCGTCATCAATCCCTCGGTCAGACAGGGATTGAAGTTCGATCCCCTGAAGGATTTCAAGGCCGTGGGCCAGACGATCTCGCTGCCGATGGCGTTCGCCGTGCACCCTTCGGTGCCGGCGAAATCGATCCAGGAGCTGATCGCGCTTGCCCGTGCCAAGCCGGGCGAAATCGCCTACGGAACGCCCGGCGCCGGCACAACTCACCACGTCGTCGCCGAGATGTTGAAGCTCTCCGCGAAGATCAACATCGTGCACGCACCTTTTCAGGGCGAGGCGCCGGCAATCACCGCTGCCGCGGGAGGCCACATCCCCATGGTATTCGTCAACGCCTCCGCGATCGCGCCGTTCGCAAAGAGCGGAAAGATCCGAGCGCTCGCAGTCACGACGCCCGAGCGTGCCGAGGTGTTGCCCGATGTGCCGACCATGCGCGAGGCCGGATATCCCGAGATCGAAGCGACCAACTGGAGCGGACTAGTGGTGCCGGTCGCGACACCACCCTCCGCGATTTCGCGCCTCAACGCCGAGCTGGTGAGCGCGCTGCGCAACGCTGAGGTGCGAGAGAAGCTCAAGACCTATGGAATGTCCCCTGTCCCAGGCACGCCGGAACAGTTCGGTACGTTCCTGCAATCCGAAACAGCGAGGTACGCGAAAGTCGTGCGTGAGGCGGGAATCAAGGCCGACTAGCCCGGCGACCGCGCTATTGACACTGGATCCCCGCTTACGCGGGGATGACCCGCGCTTACGCGCGGGTCACTTCGGCGCCATGCGGATGGCGCCATCCAGCCGGATTGTTTCTCCGTTGAGCATTTCGTTTTCCACGATGTGCTTCACCAGTGCCGCGTATTCGGCCGGTTTGCCCAGCCGCGGCGGAAACGGCACCTGCTTGCCGAGCGCCTCCTGCACATCTTTTGGCATGCCGAGCAGCATCGGCGTCTCGAAGATCCCCGGGGCAATGGTG
>Ga0105252_10000400_pt1 | contig 30899 bp, 29 predicted proteins | sample EasRivMeERMZT100_FD_89675 | JGI IMG/M metagenome (GOLD analysis project Ga0105252, IMG submission 89675) | Soil microbial communities from meander-bound floodplain in the East River, Colorado, USA - East River MetaG ERMZT100 | ecosystem: Environmental > Terrestrial > Soil > Floodplain | place... | reverse complement strand
GCTGAAACAAAGACGGCGGCGCGTGCTCCGAGTCAATCTCGGCGGCGACACCGCTGGCGGCTTAGAGCGCTTGGCGGCAGCGATTCAAAAGTAGCTAGGCTTCTCCAGGGAGGGAAAAACTAAAATGGAACTAGGCATGATCGGCTTGGGCCGAATGGGCGCCAACATGACCGAACAGCTGGTGCGCGGCGGCCACGCGGTTAAAAAAGGTTAATTGCCGATGGCGAGTGATCCGCACGAATATCTGCAGCAGAGTTTGGGACAAGCCAAGAGACCGCACGGCTGTTTGGTTACGATTTTCGGCGCTTCGGGCGATCTAACCAAACGCAAATTGATGCCGGCGCTTTACAATCTCGCCCTCCAGAAACGGCTGCCGGAGCGTCTCGCCGTGGTCGGTTATGCGCGTAGCGAAATGAGCCACGAAGCGTTTCGTGAAAAGATGCGCGAAGCGGTCCAAGAATTCTCCCGCACCGGTCTGAAAGACGAAAACGTTTGGAACAAGTTTGCCAACGCGCTTTATTACGTGCGCGGCGGATACGAAGACAACGAAGGCTATAAGAACCTCAAGCAGTTCATCGACAACTTCGACAGGACCAGCCGGGTGTTGCCGGCGCGGGTGTTTTATCTGGCGACGCCGCCAGATCTATACGGTTCGGTCATCGACCACATCTCAGCGTCCGGATTAGCGCCGCGCGAGATCGATATCGAACCGCGCACGCGCGCGGTGATCGAGAAACCGTTTGGCACCGACCTGCAATCGGCGCGGGAGCTCAATCGGCGGGTGCACGAAGCTTTGGGCGAGAAGCAGATTTATCGCATCGACCACTATCTCGGCAAAGAGACGGTGCAAAACATAATGGTTTTTCGTTTCGCCAATGCCGTCTTCGAGCCGATCTGGAACCGCCGCTACGTCGACCATGTGCAAATCACCGCGGCCGAAAGCGTCGGCGTGGAAAACCGCGGCGGCTACTACGAAGATGCCGGCGTGGTGCGCGACATGTTTCAGAATCATCTACTGCAGCTGCTTTGCCTGACCGCCATGGAACCGCCGGTGAGCTTTAACGCCGACGCCGTGCGCGACGAAAAGGGCAAACTTTTGCAGGCGGTGCGGCCCATCGCGCCGGAGGAGGTTTCCACTTTTGCCGTGCGCGGCCAGTACGGCGGCGGTAAATTGGGCGATCAATCAGCGGTTGGTTACCGCGAGGAACCGGGCGTTGCCATGGATTCGACCACGGTCACCTATGCGGCGATCAAATTTTTTATCGACAACTGGCGCTGGGAAGGCGTGCCATTCTATTTACGCTCGGGAAAGCGCATGTCAAAACGGGTCTCCGAGATCGCCATTCAATTCAAACGGCCGCCCATGTTGCTCTTCAAAAACAGCGCGGTTGACGAGGTCAATCCCAACGTCTTAGTGACGCGCATTCAACCCGACGAAGGGATTTCGCTGACGTTTGAAGTCAAATCGCCCGGCCCCAATGTGGGTGTCAGTCCGCTCAGCTTAGATTTCAATTACGCCGAGTCCTTTGGCAACATTTCGCCGGAAGCCTATGAGACGCTGCTCGAAGACTGCATCGAGGGCGATTCCACTCTATTTACGCGGCATGATTGGGTCGAATCGGCATGGGCACTGATGGATCCGATCATTCAGGTGTGGGGCTTGAGTAAACCGAAGAACTTTCCCAATTACGAGGCCGGCTCTTGGGGCCCGCGCGAGGCTAACGAATTCATGCAGCGCGACGGGCGGCGCTGGCGCCGCCCGTGATGGGATTCGGATTGATTAACCGCAAAGAACGCAAAATTAGGAATAGGATGATGCACCACGAAGGCACGAAGGACAGGAAGGTTTTGGAGAATTAAAACTCCGAACTTCGTGCTCTTCGTGTCTTCGTGGTGAGGATAACCATGGGCCATCGGAATTTGGTTCTCGCCGGCGATATCGGCGGCACGAAAACTCATCTCGCGCTGTTCTCGGTCGACGGCGAAAAGCTGCGTTCCGAGTCGCTGCGCACGTTTCCCAGCAAACGCTTTTCAGGTCTAGTCCCGGTGCTGCAAGAATTTCTCGCCGGTGATCAGAATAAAATCGATTCGGCCTGCTTCGGCATCGCCGGGCCAGTCGTCGACGGCAAGGTGAAGACGCCGAATCTGCCGTGGATGATCGACACGGAAGAGCTGCGTCGATCGTTAAAACTTGCCAGCGTCTCACTGCTCAACGACCTCGAAGCGGGCGCGTATGGGATCTTTACCCTCGACGACGATGAGTTTTTCACGCTCAACGAAGGCACCCTGCGTCAGTCGGGCAACAAGGCGCTGATCGCCGCCGGCACGGGACTCGGCCAATCGATCTTGCACGACGACGGCCGCCACTTTCATCCGTTAGCTTCAGAGGGCGGCCACGCCGATTTTGCGCCGCGCGATGAATTAGAGATCGAGTTGCTACGCTACTTGATCGCTCGCTTCGGCCACGTGAGCTACGAGCGGGTGATTTCCGGCCCTGGCCTTTATAACGTCTATCGTTTTTTCAAAGAAAGCCGCGGCCTGGAAGAACCGAAAGCGCTCACCGAGCAATTCGCCGCTGCCGACGATCCGAGCGCGGTGATCTCCAAGGCGGCGCTCGCCAACGAGACCGAGATTTGCGTGAAGAGTTTGGCATTGTTCGTCTCGATCTACGGTGCCGAAGCAGGAAATTTGGCGCTACGAGCCGAGTCGGTGCGCGGACTCTACATCGGCGGCGGTATCGCGCCCAAAATTCTCGACAAGCTTAAGGACGGCACCTTCATGCGCGCCTTCGTTGACAAAGGACGCTACACCGAACTGCTCACAGGTATTCCCGTGCAAGTCGTGCTGAATGACCAAGCGGCGCTGCGCGGCGCCGCTTACTACGCCGCCAATCTCGCCAGTGACTAACCGCGAAATAATCACCTGCCGCGACATTGACGAACTCAGCCGCAAAGCGGCGCAGCAATTCGTCGCGCTCTCGGGCGGCTCGACGCCGAAAGCGCTTTATTCCTTGCTAGCGACCGGCGAGTTCCGTGCGCAGCTGGCGTGGCGGCAAATTCACCTCTTCTGGGGGGAGATGGGCGCTGTGTGCCGCCGGATCACGCCGAGAGCATTTATCGCATGGTCCATGAATCGCTGCTGTCGAGAACGATTATTCCCACGGAGAATGTTCACCGTATGGCTGGGGAAAAGGCGCCGGCGGTTGCGGCGCCGGAGTATGAAATACAATTGCGAAAACATTTTCACACCGAAGACGATACGATGCCGCGCTTCGATCTGGTTCTCCTTGGTCTTGGCGAGGATGGTCACACGGCGTCGTGATTTCCCGGCAGCTCGGCGTTGGACGAAACGGAGCGTCTGGTAGCAACGACTTACGTCGAGAAATTAAACGGCCACCGACTGGCGCTGAGGTTTCCGGTGATCAACAACGCCGCGCAGATTGCTTTTCTAGTTGATGGGGAGTGCAAATCGGCGATCGTCAAAGAACGTTTGACTACCGAAAAGTGCGACTACCCCGCGGCGAGGATTCGGTCTGAGAACGGTCAATTGATCTGGTTCGTCACTCAAGACGCCGCCGGCGGTCTGGCAATTTGATCAACTGTCATTTGATCTTGGTTAACTCGCGGCGAATCTGCTCGTTGGACGCGCGTTTTTGGTAATCCACCTCGACAAATTTCCAGCGCACCACTCCTTTCGGATCGATGACGATGGTAGTGGGATGAGGCCAGCCTTTGCCGTCCGGGTTGAAAATTCCGTAGCGGTCGATCACTTTGTGGTCCTTGTCTTCGAGGAGCGGAAAGTCGAAGTCGCCGTCGAAGCGCTTGCGCAACATCTCGCCGAATTTTTTCGATTCCTCGTGATTGTCGACGCTCACCGCCAGAATCTGAACTTTGTCCTTCTGCGCTTTGGTCAACAGGCTTTTCAGCTTCCCGAGCTGTTCCAGGCAGAAGGGTCACCAAAAGCCGCGATAGAAAACCAAGACGACGGATTTTTTGCCGCGAAAATCCGACAGGGTGATCGCTTTGCCGTCGCTATCTTCGAGGGTAAAATCAGGCGCCGGTTGACCAACCTTGACGCGGTTGAGATCGGTCGCCGGCTGCGGGGCTGGCTCCTTTGGACCCAGCTGAGCGAAGACGGCGGTGCTCACTATGCTTGCCAAGGCTAAAGCCACGATCGTTAAGGGTCGTTTCATTAAATTTCTCCTGTAAACGGTGTACGCCGTTATTGGTTCCCGGGAAGCTCCCGTGATACGGCGACTCTCTCCGGTTTGGTTACATCCGATCGAAATCGGCGCTGCGCGATGACGCGAAACAGGCCGGGCGACAGCCGCTTGACCCAGCACATGAGCGCGAGCCAACGTGGCATCACCACTTCAAATTTCTTTCTTTCGATGGCGCCCATGACCGCCTGCGAAACCGCCGCCGCGTCAATGAAGAGCTGGGGCGGCGACCTGGGTTCGCTGTCTTGAAATTCACGGTCAAATTGAGTGCTGACCGGTCCCGGGCAAACCACCGAAACGTTGACGCCTAACGGTTTGAGCTCGTAGTAAAGACTTTCGGACCAGCCGTTCATGGCGAACTTCGACGCGCAGTAGCCGGCCATGTTGAGCGTGCCGATCTTGCCGGCGCCCGACGAGATATTGACGATATGGCCCGAGCCTCTGGCGATCATCGAGGGAAGAACTTCATGCGTGCAGTAAACCGCGCCGAGATAGTTCGTCCGCATGATCGCTTCAATGGTTTCCAGCGGGGTATCGGCGAAAGGTTTGCGCATGCCGATGCCGGCGTTGTTGATGAGAATATCGACATGACCGAAGTCAGCGAGCACTTTTTGCATCATGCCGCGCACTTGCTCGGCATCGCCAATGTCGCAAGCGATCATCAGCGACTTGGGACTGAACTTTCGAACTTCTTTCAAGGTCTCGACCAGCCGGTCGCGCGAGCGGCCGCAGCCGACGACGACGGCGCCGTGGGCGGCGAGATCGATGCCAAGTTGCTTGCCGATGCCGTCCGATGCGCCGCTGATGAAGATGACTCGATCTTTGAAGTCCATAGGATAGAGAAAAATTTTTCCCCGCAAAGACGCTAAGGCGGCCAAGTTCAGACAAATGAAAAAAGATTCCCGTTTTGCATTAATATCGCCGCAAGTTTTCGCGGCTCGGGCAAATTCTCCGGTGATCCGGAATACTCGAACACGGGGATCGATTCGCACCAAGCGTGTCCTGAGTGAAATCGAAGGGGCGCAAACCACGCCAAGTTCGGAATCGAAAGATAGATCATATTCCAAAACGTCTTGTTCATTTTTTCCGACCTTGGCGACTCTTCGTCGTAGCTCAGGACATGCTTTGCGCGGGATACTCCGAGTCTTGGTTGCGGTTTCGCAGCGCAGGGCTCATTGCGCCGTTCCGCGAATAGTTTTCCAGCCGATTTCCGATAGCTTCACAGCGGCATGCAGGCCTGCAGCGCTTCGGGCAGATTGGGGTAACGAAACTCGAAACCGAGTTTTTGCGCGGCGGCGGGCATGACGCGTTGTCCGGTGAGGAGCATGTCAGCCATATCGCCCAATCCGATGCGCAGAATGAATCCCGGCACCGGCATCCAGCTCGGCCGGTGCAGGACTTTGCCGAGGGCTCGGCTGAAGTCTGTATTTCGTTCCGGATTAGGCGCGGTAGCGTTGATCGGGCCGGCGGCATGCTGGTTTTCGACGAGGTACAAGATCAAGCGCACCTGGTCCTCCAAATGAATCCACGACATCCACTGCTTGCCGGAGCCTAACGGCCCGCCGGTAAACCATTTGAACGGCGGCACCATTTTTTCTAACGCGCCGCCGCCGGGGCCGAGCACGATACCGGTGCGCAGCAGGACCACGCGCATGCCCAACCGTTCCGCTTGCTTGGCTTCCTCTTCCCAATTGCGGCAAAGCTGGCCGAGAAAATCTGTGCCGGCCGGCGCTTCCTCGGTGACGATCTCATCGCCGTGCGGGCCATAGTAGCCGACCGCGGAAGCGTTGATGAGAAATTTTGGCTTTTGTTTCGCTTTGGCGCAGCCTTGAACGAGCACGTGTGTGGCGTCGATACGGCTCTTTTCCAATCGCCGGCGCTGCGTGGCGGTCCATTTCTTTTCCGCGATGGGCTCGCCGGCGAGGTTGATCACGCCGTCCACGCCGTCCAACTCGGCGTCCCAATCGCGCAAAGTGCCCGGCGTCCAGTGGTGCCAACGTTTGACGCCAGTGTTGGGTTCGCGCGGCGCGCCTCGGGTAAACAGCGTAAGGGTGTGGCCTCTTTGCAAAAGTTGCTGGCAGAGCGCCGTGCCGATAAAACCCGAAGCGCCGGTGATGACTAATTTCATGCCGGATGATTTCCTCGTTGCTTTTAACTTAACGCATGGTCGAGCGAGTGTTATGCTTCAGGATGAAACTATTTCCGCGTCGAAGTGTCAAGATGAAATCAGCGAAGCAAGCGGCCATGCGGCGGCGCGTGGTGATCACCGGCATCGGCGCGGCTTTACGCTTGCCGAGCGGAACAAGCTGTTCGACGCCGCCGAGATCGGCAGCTGCGAAGATCACCGGACGTTTCCGTTTCGGCTGTTGGCGCCGATCAGGGTCAGGGCTTCACTATGAACCCATTTGATATTGCGATAGTCGGCGCCGGCCCGGCTGGATCGGCTGCGGCGATTTCTCTGGCGCGACGCGGCTACGCTGTTGCGCTGATCGACAAAGAACAGTTTCCGCGGGAAAAACTCTGCGGCGATTTTATTAATCCAAGCAACCAGCCGATGCTCGAACAGCTTGGGGTGACGAGCGAGTTGTTCATGCAGGATCATGAAATCGTCACCGCCTTTCGCATTACCGCCGACTCCGGTGCCGCGGCCGAGGCGGCGCTGCCATCGCTTGACGGCGCTCCGGTCTTCGGTCTTGGTTTGCGGCGCTATTTCTTCGATCAGATTCTTTTAAACAAAGCCGAGCGGGAGGGCGTCACGGCATTTCCAGGCTGCCGGATCAAAGCTTTGCATCGCCAACCGTATGGCTGGCGTATCGGCTATGGCCGCGGCGAGTCGATCGAGGAGTTAAACGCGCGAGTATTGATCGGCGCGGACGGGCGCATCCTGGGTGGCGCACCATCTCGGCATGGCCGGCGGCGTGGCGCGCGGCGGTGGCCGCATCGGCTTTCAGCTGCGGCTCAAGTGTTCGCGGAGTTTACGGGGCAGGGTAGAAATCCATCTTTTCCCCGGCGGTTACGCCGGGGTCTTGGGGCTTGGCGACGGCACGATCAATCTCTGCTTGGCGGCCGATCGACGCCGTTTCGGCGAGCCCGTCGGCGGTCGTGTTGGCATTGACGCGCTGTGCGAGTCACGTTTACCGCAGAATCCCCATCTGAAAGAGATTCTGCGCTTGAGCGAACCGGTCGAGGCGGCGCGATCGACCTATCCGATCTATTTTCCGCCGCGCCGCTCGGTCGGCGATGGAGTGATGTTGATCGGCGATGCGGCGCGGGTCAACGAGCCGGTGAGCGGCGAGGGTATTTTCTTCGCGATGCGCAGCGCCGCCATCGCCGCCGCGGCCATCGACCAAGCATTTCGCGGCGGGAGTTTTTCGGCCCGGGAATTATTCGAATACGAGCGGCGCTGCCGCGCTGAATTTCGCCTGCGCCGCGGACTGAACGGGGCGATTCGCTTCTTGATATACCGTCCGGCGCTGCTCGCGCCCTTCATCCATCTGTCCGACAAAAAGAAGCGGTTGCTCGAATCCCTGGTCCACGCCATCTGCCGGCCGGAAGCCGCCGCTTGATCACCCGCCGTGGCTTGCTGTCGCTGTCGAGCTTGGTTATGGTCACAAAATAAGCGTAACTACTTTGCGGACGGGGTTTTAACCCCGTCCGCGACCAAAGGGGATGCTCGCCCCCTTTGGAAACCCCATTAAGGATTGTGCGCGCCTCAAGAGGCGGGGTCTATTTAGAATCGAACTGATTCTTGCTGCGAACGATGAAGGACACTTGACGCATGGCCCAAGAGTTCAGTACCGACGAAGAAAAACGCCTCGCGCCTTTTTTCACCAATCTCGACCGCGACACCTTCGGTCTCAAACTGCCCCAGGAAGTCGCCGGTGCGCTGTTCTCGCGCTACAGCCGCTCGGCCAAGAGTTTGCGGCGCACATTCCTCGACGAATTTCTCGGCGATCCCGAGCTGGCTTTGAAGGACTTGCTCGGTGGACAGATTTCTTCCGGCGATGACAGCGCGGCGCTGAAAAAAGCCCGGGCGTTTTTTGAACGGGTGCTGGTTGGTTACGGCGACGACTCCGTCGCGCAGTTGGGCGGCGCCCATGTCGCCTGCGAAAATATTTCCAACGTCGCGGCCAAATTGTTGGAAGACGCGCGCATCGGCATCGCGCCGCTGGAAAAATCGACGCGCTACGTGCGCTTCGATCAGAAGGACGCCGCCGGCGATTTTCTTTTTTACCGCGAGCCCAAGATCATGGCGTCGCGCCACCGCGACGCTTATCTGGAAACGATGAATCTGCTGTTTGAGACTTATTCCAAAGAGATGGAGCCGATGCTCGATTACGTCGCCAAGTCGTTGCCCATCGAGCAGCTCGAAGTGCGCGACCCGGTGTCGGGCAAAGGCTTGAGTTACGCCGACGCGGCAAAGGAAGAACGCTTAAAACGCTGGGCGGAGACAGCTTATCGCGCCACCGTGCGCGCGCATGCCTGCGATGTGCTGCGCAGTTATCTGCCGGCGGCGACTTTGACCAACGTCGGCATGTTCGGCGTCGGCCAGGCGTTCGAGTATTTGCTGTCCAAATTCTATTCCCATGAACTGAGCGAGATCAAGGAATTGGCCGGCGCGATGCACGGCGAGCTCAATCGACTGATTCCATCCTTCGTCAAACGGGCCCAGCGCAATAACTATCTTGTTGCTACGACGGCAGCAGCGAAAGCGCTGGCAGCCCATGCGACGGCGCTGGCGCCGGGCGCGACTGACGAACCGGTGACACTCGTTGATTACGACTCGGAAGCGGAAGGGAAAGTGATCGCGGCGATTCTCTACGGCCAGGCGCGCCAGCCGCTGCAGCAATTGCGCAAAATCGCTGCGGCGCTGAGCCAAGCCGAGCGGCAGAAAATTCTTCAAGAGTATTTCGCCAAACGGCGCCACCGGCGCGACAAGTTGAGCCGCGCTTTCGAAAACGTCTATTACACCTTCGACATTCTCGGCAATCTCGGTCTGTACCGCGATCTGCACCGCCATCGCATTCTCACCCAAGAGCGCCAGGAGTTTACGACAGTGCATGGCTACGACACGCCGCTGGAGATCGAAGAGGGGGGATTTAAGCGCGAGTTCGACCATTGCATGAAACGCGCGGCGGAGTTGTACGAGGCAATTTACCGCGATCTGCCGATCGAAGCGCAGTATGTCGTGCCGTTTGCCTACAAGATTCGCTGGTACATGAAGATGAACCTGCGCGAAGCCCTGCACATGTGCGAGTTGCGCACCATGCCCCAGGGCCATCCTGACTATCGCTTCATCTGCCAGGAGATGTGGCGCAAGATCCAATCCGTCCATCCGGCGCTGGCCGAGTCGGGAAAATTCATGGACTGGCAAAAGTACCGTTTGGGGCGGCTGCAGTCGGAATTGCGGACGGAGTTTAAGAAGTCGGCGTTTGAGAAGTAGAGTCAGGAGTCGCCGAAAGGTAAAGTCCAAGCCGTGCAATGCGGATGCCGGATTGACTCTTCGCCGCGAACGGCGATATAGGTGCCGAGTTCGTCGCGGGTGAATTAACAACACTTCAACGTTCGGAGGAACGATTAGATGGAATGGCAAGAAGCACTCCCCCTGTTGCAGGAGAATCACACCGGTGTCGCGATCAGCGTCACGCCGAAGGGCCGCGCGCAGTCGACCATTGTCTCGACGGCCGTGCTGGAGGGCAAGGTCGGATTCGCCTCGCGGGGTTATACCGTGAAGGTCAAGAACATCGAACGGACCGGCCGAGCGACCGTCACGGTCATCAAGCTCGACACCCGACGCTACGTCACCGTCGAGGGCCCTGCGTCCATCGAGCCTTGGCAAGACACTAAAGCGCACATCAAGCGTCTAAAGGATCTCTACGTTGCCATGGGCCGAGCCCCCAAGGGTACCGACGAGGAATTTGCCCAACAGATGCGCGATGAAGAGCGGAACCTGGTTCTCGTGACCCCCGAGAGCATTTACGGCAGTCTCCGATCAGGCACTTAGCACATTTCCCCTTTGCCCCACGAGGAGCATCAATATGATCGCCAAACCGAAAGCGCCTCGAGTCGGGGTAAAAGCCCCTGAGTTTCTCATCGAAACATCTGATGGCAGGTTTCCGCTGCGTCAATTGGCCGCGCAATATGAGAAACTCGTTCTCACGACCCAGGATAGTTACCGATATCATCCGAACTGAGCCGCTAGCATGGCTGCTTCGTTGAAGCAGGATTATGCGAAAATTCTTAAGGCGGGAGCCGATCTCGTATTGATCTCGCCCGATTCTCTGGAAGAACATCGCAAATATGCTCTCACGCTTTTCGGCGAGGAACTCCCCTACCTCTACGTCTCGGATAGCAACCTCGACATCGCGCGGCGCTACGGCCTGACCCGCAAGGAAGAGCATCCCCACGGTGGATTCTATTATCGTTCGCTCTGGATATTGAACCGCGACGCTAGGATCACTTACAAGAGCGTTCCCTGGGAAGGCAACGCGCAGGTTGAAGAGTACCAGAAATTATTCACGCTCATCGACAGCAAACCAGGAGAATGGAGATCCACCTGTGGCTTGAGTGAGCCGGAGAGGTTACACGCAAGCTGAAATTGAGGAAACAACAGATGGAACAAAAGCCAGGGGAAGATCGCAGAGGAACGGGCGACGAACCCGAAAGTCTCATCTCGATCCATCTTATGAACGCGAAAGTGGCCACTCATCAGCGCCCGACTCTTAAACGACTGGAACGTTTTGAACGCTCCCTAGTCCTTTGGCGCCTTACCGCCGGCCTTGATTTCTTGGCCTTCGGGACTGAAGCGAGAATTAGAATAGGTTTCCGCCCTGCTGCCCAGGAAAACATAGCCGGTGTGGTTTGGCGCTTCTTGTTGGTAATATTGACCCTTGGGGATTACGACCAACACGCCCGGGGTAATTGATTGCCTCGTCCCGTCCGGGAAATTTATGAAGCACTCCCCTTGGAGACCATAAAAGGCCTGATCTGCCGTATGTCTGTGCATCGGACCCTTGTCGCCGGGTACACTATGGTGAATCCAGACATGATAGTTGTCGGAATTGAACAGGAGCCTCTCATGCTTGCCGGCTCCCGCACCTTTCAACGCCGGGTGCTGGTTAACATCGATACGCTTAGCGGGCATAAACACCTCCACTATTTTTATTTTAGAAAATTTTTTTCTAGACGATGCGACGGCGCAGTTGGTCGTTTCCTCGCACAAGAAAACAGCCTGTTTTCATCGTCAACGTTCCGCTCTCGTGCCTCACCGATACTCTAAACTAAAATCTCGTGTCAACCAGGCAAGCACAATTAGCCGACCAATCGCCGAGGAAAACGTGATTGTGTTCGTGGGAACGACACTCAGATCTTTAGTGCATTCGGTTGGACCGTTAATTTCCTAGTCAACGCGGAAAATTTCATCGTCGCATTCACCGCGATCTGTCGATTCTAATTGCCCAGGTGCAGCGCTAGTCGATGGTCGGTAGCTGGTGGTGGAGAAAGGCTTCCTTACGCGTCCTGCCGGACTCTTCGATCGCCAGGATCACTTCCAGGGTAGCCATTCCCCAAGCACCGTCGGCGGGCAGCGGCCGGCCGCGCACGATCGCATCGTAGAACGTGTTGATACGCCCATCGCGCCCGTCCTCCCCTTTGACGCCGAGCTTGATCTCGTATAACTCGTCGTCGCCGTACACCGTGAGACCTTCAGGACTCATGCGTACGTCTCCCTTATCGAAGCTTGCGATCAACGGCCCGCCCATGATCCAGCCCAACGACGGCCGCGCCGGCTGGGGCTCGTTTCGGCTCATGCGCGCGCCGCCGTAGCGTTCCGCGCGCGCCGCTCGCTCTTCCCAATCAGCGTCGGGTGCCGCGCGCAATTCACGTCGCGCCTTGGCGTGGTTTGCCGGATCGACCGAGAATCCCCGTTGCACCAACTCCATGGAGTCGAAGTGGTCGTAGCCGCTGCAGACGGCGCTCGCCACCGTGCCATCTTCGAAGTCCAGATAGGCGGTGTAGCAGCCGGGCACGCGCCGGTTGGGGTCCCAGATGTCGGCGCTGCCGCGCAGGCTGCGCACCATGCCGCCGGCGATCGTTCTGATGTAGTCGAAGTGGTGCGCTCCCTGGCGCCACAAGATGCCGCCGCCGAATTCGGGCGTCAGCTCTTCGGCGGTGCGCGGGCGGTAGAGCCAGTCGACGAAACGCCAGCTGTTGATCATGCGAAGCCTGCCGAGTTCGCCGCTGCGCGCTATCTCGCGCAAGCGCAGCACGCGCGGCTCGAAGCTGTGTTTCACGTTGACGCCGAGTAACACGCTGTTGCGCTTGGCAGTGGCGATCATCTGCTCGGCTCCGGCGATATCGATCGTCATCGGTTTCTCGATGAGCACGTGTTTGTTATTTTCCAAGGCCATGCGCGCGTGTTCGGCATGGAATCGGTTCGGCGTCGCAATGTAGACCAAGTCAACGCCGCGGCTCGCGCACAGCCTGGCAGCATCGTCATAGGCCTCCGCATCCGGAAAATCCTTGCGGAACCGCTCCATGATCTCGGCGTCAATATCTGCTGCCGCGGCAAGGCGAAACTTGGGATTCCGGACAAACTTTGGAATCATGGCGAGGGACGCCCCGCCGAGGCCGATTACGCCAACAGCTAAAACTCGTTCGCTTGCCGCTGCCATCTATTTCCTCCTACCGCGGCACGTGCCGCGTCTGGCTAGTGTTTTCGATCACTATCCAAGCTTGGAGGAATTGTCCAGGTCTGTCGGAAGCTCCCGACGCGGGTGAGGGTATTATACCCTTGTAGCCGGCCGGCCTGCTGATCTAAGGTGGTAACAGACACCGCGGCGGCGCAGAGGTCGCAGAGTCAAGAGTTTTTGATCAAAGAACACTCCGAACTCTGTGTGCTGAGCGTCTCTGCGGTGAATTCTCTTCTTTCTGTGGAAGCCATGCTGACCGAAAAACAAAACGAGCAGATGACTCATGTAGGACCGGCAACGCCGATGGGCGAGCTGTTTCGCCGTTATTGGCATCCGGTAGCGGCGGTCTCCCAGATGAAGCAGCGCAGCACGTTCCAAGTAAAAATCCTTGGAGAAGATCTGGTGCTGTACAAGGATCGCTCCGGCACTTATGGGCTTGTCGAACCGCGCTGTCCGCATCGGAAGATGTCGATGATGTACGGCATCCCGGAAGAGGACGGTATTCGATGCGCCTATCACGGTTGGCGCTTTGACAAACAGGGGCGCTGCAGCGAGCAGCCTTACGATGATACCGAGGATCCGGAAGGCCGCTTCAAGCAGAAAATAAAAATCAAGTCCTACCCGATCCAGGAGCTGGGCGGTCTCCTGCTCGCCTACCTCGGTCCTCTGCCCGAACCGCTGCCGCCGCGCTGGAACCTATACGTAATGGAAGACGTGCTGCGCGACGTCGGCTATGCGGAAATTCCCTGCAATTGGCTGCAGATCATGGAGAATTCGCTGGACCCGGTGCACGTGGAGTGGCTGCATCAGAACTTCTATAATTACGTCGTGGAACAGATGGGCAACGGACAGCTCCAGCGCCCGCGCCAGAAGCACGCGAAGATCGGCTTCGATCGATTCGAGTTCGGCATCGTCAAGCGGCGTATTTTAGAAGGCGAGACCGAAGAGGATGACGACTGGAAAACAGGGCACCCGGTGGTCTTCCCTAATATGTTGAGACAGGGCGTGGCGGAAAAGAAAAACGGCGCTGGATTTCAAATCCGAGTGCCGATTGACGACACGCACACGGCCCATTGGTGGTATCGCTGCTATGGGAAGCTCGGGAGCGAACGAGGGCAGCAAGCCGAGGAAATCCCATTTTATGAGGTGCCGGTGCCGCAACTGGCCGACAACGGGCAACCTCAATGGCAGTTCCTCGATAATAACAGCGGCCAGGACATCGCCGCATGGATGACTCAGGGAGCGATCGCCGACCGCTCGACAGAAGCGCTGAGCCGTTCGGACAAGGGCGTCATCCTCTACCGTCAGTTGTTAGAGGAACAGGTCGGGATCATGGAAAGCGGCCGAGATCCGATGAACGTGTTTCGCGATCCGGCGAAAAACATCTACCTGCACCTGCCAACCGAGGAGAACTTTCTCGCAGGTCTTGCCAATAAGTCAGACCGGCGCACAGGAGCAAGCACGAAGTACAGCCCGATACTGGACGGCAGGAAAGCCGAACGGGATGGTTAGACCGATACGAAGGGTGAGGGTCTGAGATGTGCGGGTTACCCATTCGAAAGCGGTGATCAAGAGGCAATAAAAACGTCGACGCTGCAAACTGAACGACCGTCATTGCACCGCCGCAATATTTAAGCACCTCCCGCGAAACTCACCGCGCAGTCATTTTGCTATGGCGCTTTCCAAGCATCGGGTTGGGAATCTATAGCTCGAATCGTGTTGGCACTGTAGCGTCTATAGAAGACAGTGAATTTACCAAAGTCCGATCACCCCAAGTGATACTATAATAACCGACGTGACGGCAAAACTGCTTATCGAAAGGGAAGTCATCACCGATGCCGAGTTTCCAGCTAGGATCGCAGAGCGGCGGCCGATGCGCCGAGAAAACTCATCGCAATCCGGTTACACGCGAAGGTGTTGGGTTGGCTGCGCAAGACCGCCGAGAAAAAAGGACTGCCGTATCAGTCGCTGGTCAATGAAATCTTGGCTGACGAGATGCAGAAAGCGAGTTAGTCAATACTCAGGCCTGCCCCTCACGCCTCTATGGCTTTCCCTACGCTCAGCGTTGAATCGAAACCGTTTGCAACAGTGGCGAGTGCCCTCCGCAGGGATCGAAGCATCTCCTACTTGGCAAAGATTTCCTGAGCCTGGCGCGCGATGAACTCCAATTGCTCGCCCATAGTGGCGTCCAATGGAATCAGCTTGATATCCTTCATAGCCGCTTGTTCCTGCGCGAGATCGGCGCGCGCCGACTGGCGCTCGAAGGTGAGCACTTGACGTTGTCCTTCCTGAGACAAGACAAAATCGATAAACAGTTTTGCCGCGTTGGGATGGGGCGCCTTGGCCGCGAGTCCATAGCCGACCGGCACGACGAGTGCCGAACCCAAGGTCGTCCAATTGACCGGCGCGCCTCTTTGCATCAGCGGCGTGAGCACGCTGTACGTCGAGTCGATATCGACGTCCGCTTCGCCGGCGAGCACGAGTTGCGCTCTCATCGCGGTGGATTCACGCCGCACGGCGGGTTTTTGCTTGGCCAGGGCGCGCATGTAGTTGAGCCCTTTTTCTTTGCCCATCACCTGCAGCATCCAGCCAAACCATTGTTCCCGCGGGCTGACCATAAGTCTGCCCGTCCAGGTCGGGCCGAGCAAATCCTCCCAGGTCTTCGGCAGCTGGTTTCGCGCAACTGTCTTGGTGTTGTAGCCGATGACGTGGACATTCATGCTGCTGGTTGTCCAGTAACCCGGGTCCTTGAATTCTTTGCCGTAGGCGCGCTCCTCGGGTGAAGCATAGCGTCCGAGAAAATTACCCTTGCGCAAGAAATGCATGCCAACGGCATTGTTCTGTAATAGATCAGCGAGAAACTTTCCTGAGCGGGTTTCCGCAATTATCCGCGGGTAGAGGTTGTCGCTGGTCAGCCGATTCAGCTTGACGTTAATGAAGGGGTACTTCGCTTGGAACTTCTCGTTGATCAGATTTGATTGCCGCAGGTCCGTAGTTCCGTAGATAACCAGTTCGCCTTCCTTTTTGGCTGCTTCGATGAGCTTGGCGGTATCGCCGGATTGAGCCCGTGCCGACTGGGGCAGCTCAATCCATACGCACAAAAGAATGATTAGCGTCATCAACGCGCGGCCCAACGGTTGGTTCACGTTGTTCCTCCTATATTTCAAGTAAACCCTGCCTCTTGAGGCGGGAACCATCAAATGGGGTATCCAAAGCGGGCGAGCACCCCCTTCGGTCGCGAGCAGGGTTCAAATCCCGCTCGCGAATCCAATTGATTAGAAGCCGTCCTTACCCTCCTGATGAAGCGCGACCGAGCGGGCTCGCCGGTGTTTCGCGAGCGGCGATCGCGTGGCTGAATGCTCTAACATCACGAACTTTGTGTCAAGATGGCAGGATAGACCCTCGTCCTCATCACCGCTTCTCGCTTAAGCTTCGCGGTAAATCTCTTCCGCTTCGTCATCGAACACCTCATTCAGGGATTTTGACTTCTTTCTAGGTGCCCGTCAAACCCGGGCTACCTCATTTTTCAGATCCCTAAGAATTCTCCCCATCGCTCTTACGCCAATAAAAAAAATCGAAGTGCATGTCCTTTTGGACGGCTCACTGCAGTTTTTCCATAAACACGAAAAAATCGTTAGCTTCGACTCCAAAACAACGCACGCAATTGGCTTATATCGAACCAACAAGAAGCGCGAATGGTTCTGCTATGGACGGATTTCCAATCAATCAACCGATTATCAGCAACCTTTCCCGTGACATTTTTACGTTGCTGTTAACCTGACAGATTGACGTTGTTACGACACCGCTCCGGAAAATGGGTTGCCGTATCAGTCGTTGGCAAGTAAGATATAGGCCGTGTTCAGAATCTGGTGGGATGCGACAAAAACTATAACTAACCAACTCCAGACTTGACCCCCCTCGGCCAGTCCGATACTGGACGGCAGGAAAGCCGAACGGGATGGTTAGACCGATACGAAGGGTGAGGGTCTGATATGTGACTGTCACCCAGTCGAAATCGGTGATCACGGGGCAATAAAACGTGGATGTTGCAAACTGGACGTCCCTCATTACACCGCGATCGTGCGAAAGATGACAAGGTTCCCGAAAGTCCTTTCAAGTCGCGCGAGGATAGGGTCTGGCAGAGGCGGTTTGAGAATTGAAGCTATATTGGACTTGAGATGCTCGGGATTCCCCGTTCCCGTTAACACGACATCCACACCCGGTTCGTGACGGTAGAATCGATAGGCCGCTTCAGGAATAGTCAACGCCCCGCCGTCACGAATGATAAAATCCAGCGGCTCGTCTGAATTCAGCGAATCGGCGGCAACCAACCCTTTCTCGACGAGAGATTGGCAAATTGCCTTAAGGCGAGGCGGTTGGCTCAAGCCGCTGCGCACGGCGTACATGCCGATAACGCCGACGCCCTGCTTTTTGACGAGAGGGAAAATAGTCCTCCGCGCGCAAGGAATCAACAGGTTGAAACCAATTATGATGATGTCCCAGCAGTTATCCTCGATCGACTGCTGCAGCATGGTATGCGTGGGGTCTTCGAAAAAGCGTTCGGTGATCCCAATGGCGCGGATTTTTGCCTCTACACGAGCTTCTTGAAAACCGGCATGAACCGCTCTTTGGCGTAGCCATAATCTTTAGGACCAACGCCATGCACATGGTAAATGTCGATATAGTCCGTGCGCAACTGTTTCAGGCTCTGCTCCAGGCTTCGCCTAATTTCCTTTTCCGGATTTCCGTTATCGCTCAAAGGAAAAGTCTTCTTCGTGGAAACCACCAACCGGTCCCGCGGCACCTCGGCAATCGCCTGACCAACGACATGTTCAGTGCCGTACGATTCAGCGGTGTCGAAAAAATTGACCCCAAGTTCGATCGCCTGGCGCACGAGGTCAATCGAAAGCCTGCCGCTCTTGTCTTGTTTCAGCCCGACCAGACTTGGGCCACCGCAACCTAAGCCCGCAACGCTAACTTTAATTCCCGTGTTACCGAGAAGCGTATAGTCCATAGAATAACAATCGCGTATCGGTTCAACCGTCCAAGAGTTCAGCGAATATGAAATTTAAACACTCTTTTTCGCTGAATTAACGGCAACAGTTGAGCTATCCGCCAAATTTCAAATACCGGGCCAAATCCTGCTGAACTTTCAAACCTTGGCGCATGAGCGATTGGAACCCACGCAGAACTTCGTCCCCTGAGATGTGACTGAAATCAATCTGGGATTTGCGAAAATCAGCTTGTAGTTGAGCGTCGCGCAATGCGGCTGCCAGTGCGTTTCTTAGAAGATTAAATCGGTCCGGCGCCACTCCAGGGGACGTGGCGAGGGCTCGGCCGATGGCCAGCGGGGTTGCTTTGATCGCCATCAGCGATTTGCCAACAGGATTCACAGCAAACGTCTCATCCACGGGTAGATGTTCAAACCCGGGCGACGGCACGTTGCTCTGATGAGAGGGCGCACGGTCCCCTGCTGAACCACGGGACGAACCGATGCCGCAAAAGCGGCCCACACGTCTACCTCTTTGCGTTCGATGGCAAGGACGATGTCGGGATTGGCGGGATAGCCGCTCACGAGCTTGAACTTTGCACCGGCGAACTCCTTTAAGAGTAATGGAAAATCATAGGCGTTGGATCCTACTGCCGTGGTTCCGACCAAAAGCTCTCGATCCGCTTGCTGCACTTGTTCAAAGGTGTGATAGGGAAGGTCCTGCCGCACGGTGAGGACCACGCCATCGGCACCAGAAGAGCCGATCCAAGCAAACTTGGTTACATCGAAGCGGACCGCTTCCTCTTTGACGAGTTGCGCGATGGCAACGTTGGGATTGGCGGCCAAGAGCGACAGCCCATCGGGTTTTGCGATATTAAAAACATAGTTGGTGGCAACCATGTGCGCCCCACCCAGCATGGGCTGAACCGACACCGAGGGGTTACCCGGAATGTACTTGCCCAAATACTGGCTGATAATTCTAGCCGCAACCATGCTGCCACCGCTCTGGGTACCGATGAATATCGTGATTCTCTTACCCTGGTAAAAAGCATCGTCGGACCACGCGCTAGAACCATAGGCCAGGGCCATTGCAACAAGGAGCAATAATTTTGACAGCGGCTTAACGGCCGCCCGAACCAGCCTTATGCGCGGCGTAACTTCTCCGACTGCCAAATTGCAGCTCACGCGAAAGTGGAGTGCCACCTGGTCAGTGAATAGTCTAAGCCTGTCGTTGCTCATTTGTTCTTCTCCAGGAGATGGTTGTGGAATTCCTCATCGGACATGGACTCGATTTCGTTTAAGATCTGCGTAAGGGCTCCCGCGCCACTTCCCTCGGCTAGGGCGACTAACGCATACTCGGCCATTGAGGCAACCGAGGGCGAGTCGAGTAAGTGCCTTATGGAGATATTCACCTTGAGTCTTTGCATCACTCGGGCGATGATTCGAGTTGCCAAAAGGGAATCACCACCCAATTCGAAGAAATTGTCATGGACACCTATCTGCTCTAAGCCAAGAACTTCAGCCCATATCGCGGCTACATCGGTTTCCATCACAGTTCTGGGTGATACCAACGGGTTTTCCAGGGGCGGCCGATCTCGGCCGGGAGGCGGCAGACGAAGACGGTCGGTTTTTCCGTTCGGGGTCTGAGGAAGCGCATCGATCGAGACAAACACCGATGGAATCATATAGTCCGGCAGCACTCGAGCGAGACTCTGGCGTAGCTTGGTAACGGTGATGGGCGGATTCGTCGTCGGAACGAAGTAGGCGATCAATCGCTGTTGAGATATGCCATCTTGGCGCCCAACGACTACGGCAGTCTCGATACCCTCAATGGCGCGCAGGGCAACCTCAACTTCGGCAACATCGATGCGAAAACCGCGAATTTTGACCTGAAAATCCTTGCGGCCAACGTGAATCAAGCAACCATCCGGTTCGCGAACGCCCAAGTCGCCCGTTAAGTATATCCGCGCATCGCTACCCGTTGGGTCAGGCAAGAAAACCGCATGGGTTCGTTCCGGGTCGCGCCAGTATCCCAACGAGATATACCGGCTCTTCACAGCGAGCTGACCAACGTCCCCTGGACCGACTTCTTGACCCGCGTCATCGAGCACCAGCACATCCTTGTCTTGCAGGGAATAGCCAATCGGCAACTTGCTGCCGGTTATCTGGGCTCCATGCGGAATGAGAGCCCAACAAACGGTCAAGCATTCGGTCGGTCCCAGGGCATGGGCCAGAACGCAATGGGGTAGAAAGTGTTGATTGAAAAAATCGAGATCAGCTCGAAGCATCGGTTCGCCACCGACCGATAGTACTCGGACATCCGGGAATTGCGAGCCTTTATCCAAAGTGCCCATAAAGTCCCGAAACGTCGTTGGGACACTTCGTAGAATTGTTATCTGGTTGGACAGCAACCAATTCGGCAAAGCGCCGAAGCCTGTTTTCTTAATATCATGGGGGTAAACCGACCCACCATTTAGCAGAGAGCTGTAGATCGTTCGCACGGAATTGGCGAAACTAACCGAGGTGTGTAACAACCAACGATCCTGCTCGGTCACGCACCAGCCGTTGGTCAGGTTGCGAACGTCGACAAGCACGTTTTGATGCGTGTGCATTACGCCTTTTGGCTGTCCAGTGGAGCCCGAGGTATAGAGCAGCAGGGCCAGGCTGTCCGGGGTTGGATAAACACCTAAATCGTCATCGGGAAGATCGAGCTTTACATCGGCGATATTGATGACGTCTACAGGTTCGCCGCATAGTTGGCGGGCAAAAGCAAAATTTTCCGGATCTGTGACGACCACTTTGGCGCCGGAATCCTGCAGCATGGATTGCAGACGATCGGTTGGATAACCGGCATCCAAGACCAGGTAAAACTTGCCGGTTTTTAACACCGCCATGATCGCGACGAGAACCGGCGCACCATGATCGAACAATAGTGCGATCGGCTCTGCCGACCGGTCTCGGCGTAAAAGGATCTCTCGTGCCAGTCGATTTGCGGTACGATTAAGCGATGCGAAGGTAAATGTTTCGCGCTCCGATTTGATTGCAACTCGATCGCCGTAAGCGCGTACCTGCTGCTCGAAGCGCTGCGGAATCGATTGTTCGATCTCTTCGTCTGCAAAAAGCTTAAAATCCCCTGTGGGGCGGATCGCAATGCGCGGAATCCCGTTGGCTGTTGTCATCTGTGCATTCCAAAGTTAAACGTCGTTAAGCAAGCGCCGGAGTCTACCTGCTCTATGCTGCTAAAGTCAATCGAACCTATTGCGCCGTGTAAAACTGAGAAATAGTTCGTTGCGCTACTTGAGAATCTAACCCTCCTTGGCCGCATGATGAAGAGAAAATAGGAGGAGAGTATGGAGGAATTTAAGCCATCTTTCTCATTGGGAGGAGACGGCGTCGCATCATTACAGGCTGCGGTGATCAAGAGGCAATAAAAACGTGGACGCCGCAAACTCGACGCCCCTCATTACACCGCGATCGTGCGAAAGATGGCGCGGTAGTGCTCCAAGTGGTCGACGTAAGCTTTGTAGTCCTTGTCGCAACGAATCGTTTTTCGTCGTTGATTGCCGCGCACGATGACGTTGGTAGAGGAGACCTGGCGCAAACACTCGAGGTCGGCGGGCCGTGGCGAAAGAGCGATCAAGACTCGCTCGTTGTATGAAGATTGTAGTGATTGTGGTTCTGCTGAAAAACTTGCGTTCACCCTTCGACGGTGCTCAGGGCGAACGGGAGGGGATTGATAATCTTAAGAATTTTCCGTTCATGCTTGTCGAAGCATTCCTAAGGGTTTTTCAGCAGAATCGATTGTTACGTCTGACCGCAGCCCCGCCTGGAACGATCGCTGATTTGAACGGCTTCAACGGTTTGAACGCACAATGTTGCTTAGTCGCTAGTCAACGACAACTTTTTAGCCGGCGAGATGCGGAACGCGAGTTAGCATCTCGCGAGTCGTGTCTGGATCGATTAGGAAGCGCTGCGCAGGAGGCGTATCTTTCCCATCTGTCAAGCCCTCTCTGACACCTCGTCCACCTTGTCCGTCAGCGCACTGACCGCTTCCACCTTCGCCCTTGCGGCCACCGGCAGCATAGACTATGGCTGGAACAGTTTTGAAAACGCTTTCAAGAACGGCATGTTTTTCAACGCGAGGAGGAAGTGATGGTCATCCCTTCAGTCATATCGTCGGTACAAGGACGGAAGGCCGCGGCAGCGCGCCTGGCCTTTGTGATCGCCATCGTGGTGCAGGCGCTTGGTCTGGGAGCCGGCTGGCCACAGGAACCCGCTGAACCGCGGATCGATGAGGAAATCGCCAAGCAGGAAAAAATCTACCACAGGCGGGGCGCCGATGTTCCCCGCGGCTATATCACCAACCGAGGGCTCTCGGACTACGCGGAGCTTCTTCCCACCGGGTTCTGCGACGCTCTCGGTAGGCTTGGCAGCTCGGACCGATGGCTGGATATCGGAGCGGGCGCCGCGCAGGCCATACTGGATTACTACGCCCCTGAAGACGCCGCGGCGCCGGCTGAAAAATGCGCCCGGTCCGGCGCCAGGGCGCGCGCGGTCGCGATATCCATCGAGGACCGCCAAACCGACAAGTGGCGAGAGCGGGCCGCGAGCCTCGGTGATGACCGTATACGCTATCTCTCCGGCAAGCGCCTGCGGCAATATTCGCCCGAGGAGCTTGGAAAATTCCAGATCATTACCGACGTGTTCGGTGGTTTCACCTATACCGAGAACTTGTCCCAGTTCGTTGACAAGGTGCTGAGCTTGCTGGAGGTCGGCGGTGGCTTCTACACGCTGGTGCCAGGCGTGCACTTAGAGGGTGGCGATAAACTTGGCACCTGGTATCTGACCGAGCTGGAGGATGCCGCCGGCCGCCCCGAGAAAGTGTGCTCTTGGCTGAAGAAGACCTCCTGCGTGAAAGTCAGCTGCGAGTCGAAGAGCGACTGGAAAAGGCCCACCGAGCTGATAAACATTCGGAAGGTTTGCAGCGACACCTCGGTCCCGCGCATGAAATTAGTGGAGTTCGTGGCGGGATATCCTCCCGACAGGCGATTCCAACTGGACCAGTAGGGTGATAAATCTTGGTTTACAGTCCGCGAACCGGAAAGATCAATGACGGGTCCAGTTGGATGGTTTTCAGGCTTCCCCAACGTCGCGGCGCATTTCAAGCCCATGCAGAAGCGTCCGAGTTTTAAGAAGCTGCTTTCCTATGGGAAAGAAGTAAATGACGGGTTTGCCAAGTCGGCCAAAGCAACTATAGACTCTTGCCGACTCAAGCTGTTGCCGGGACGCATAAAGAGCAAGCTCGAAAATTAAAAATTTCACGATTCAAGACCTCTCAATTCGACAGTCAACAGCGGACTTGTGCAACAGTCATGCTCAGGCAACCCACAGTCGGCAACGGCATGGGAATCGCCATGAAAACCAACCTGCTTTTGCTCGCCATTCTTTATTTACTCGGCACCGGTAGTTTTGCCGCATCAAACCCTTTTGATGAAGCAAGCGCTGCGTACGAGCGCGGCGACTATGTTCAGGGGATGAAACTCTTTCGCCAGCTTGCCGCGCAGGGACACCAATGGGCGCAGAGGAGGCTGGGTTTGATATATGCAGAGGGGCAAGGCGTGCCGCAGGATTATCAGGAGGCTGTAAAGTGGTATCGCCTCGCGGCAGCGCAGGGAAATGTCCCGGCGCAGTATAGTCTGGGTCTGGCGTATGAGAAAGGGCAAGGCGTGCCGCAGGATTATCAGGAAGCCGTGAGGTGGTATCGTATCGCGGCGGGGCGGGAAGACGAATGGGCGCAGACGAGGCTGGGTTCGATATACGCAGAGGGGCAAGGCGTGCCGCAGGATTATCAGGAAGCCGTGAAGTGGTATCGCCTCGCGGCGGCGCAGGGATACGCACCGGCACAGTCCAGTCTGGGTCTGGCGTATGAGAATGGGCAAGGCGTGCCGCAGGATTATCAGGAAGCCGTGAAGTGGTATCGCCTCGCGGCAGCGCAGGGAAGCCAATTTGCGCAAATTAATCTGGGTGTGATGTATACCAATGGCACAGCCGTGCGGCAGGACTTTGTGCGTGCGCATATGTGGTTTACCCTCGCTGCCGCAGCGTTGAGCGGCAATTCTGGAGATACGGCGACAAAGAATCGAGTTAGAATTGCATCAAAAATGACAGCCGAGCAGATTGCAACCGCGCAGGAGATGGCACGGCGCTGTCAGGAGTCTAAGCTTAAGAACTGCGACTGAAGCACATGCACTCAACGGGGCTGGCAACGTATGGACAGCCCCCTTACCGGGATAAAGTTGGGTAAACGAAATGTTGTCAGGCTTTGTTCATTTGCTTATTGGCTCAGTGTTGTCAAATGAGCAAAGCCTGATACTAGGCCATTCGAAGAGCGACTGGGACACGCCCACCGAGCTGATCAACATCCGGAAGGTTTGTAGCGACGTCTTAATCCCGATCCTGAAACTATTGGAGTACCAAGCGGGGGCTCCTCCCGGCAGGCGATGCCAATTGGAGCCGTAGGGGTGATGGAGTTGAATTCACAGCGCCAGTGCGCGATGAACAAAACGAAAAGCTGGAAAGTCTGGAAGTAAATGTCCTACCCTTTATTTCCCCCTGTGAATCGTTCTCAGGAGTAACGTGCCAGGAACCGCAGTCGCGATCGGCCGATTAGGTTTTCGCATCCCAGCCCTTCTGCTGATCGGCCTCATGACGCATTCGGCCGGCTGTGCGCGCCGGTTTCCGGAGCCTGAAGTCACTGAGATAAAAGCTGCAAACCCCGCCGAGCTCCAGCGATATCTTTTGTCCCGCAAGCCCGACGTATCGCAATTTAGATTGCGTGGGCCCTTTGCCGTCAGCGAGCGCAGAGACCTGGAAATCCCGCTGGCTTCCGGTCTCACGGTGACAGCGGACTTGTACCTGTGCGCGGCGGCCCGCAAGGCCCCCTTGGTCATCGTGTTGCACGGTCTCGACAATTCCAAGGAGGACCATGCCTTCCAAGCGATGCACTTGGCCTCCTGGGGCATGCATGGCCTTGCCATCGACTTGCCCAAACGCGGCCCATGGATCGCCAACGGCAGAACCCTTGCCAGGCTGGTCGACGCCATTCATCGGACGCCGCAGCTCGTCGACGACCGCATAGACGCGGACAAGATCATTCTCGTGGGCCACTCATTCGGCGCGACCGCCGTCGCCACCGCGTTGGGGGAAGGCGCCCCCGCGCTGGGCGGCGTGCTTCTCGATCCCGCCGGGATCGGCCGGGAATTGCCGCAATTGCTGAGGCGGATCACCGTTCCGGTGATGGTGATCGGTGCGGACGAGGACATCTGGCCCACCCGCAACCGCGGGCAATTTTACCGCTTCATTCCGCGCGCGGTCGGAGAGATCTCGATACGGGACACGGTCCACCAAGATGCACAGTATCCCAACGAGCACACGCTGCGCGCATTCGAAGACAACCCCGATGACACGGAGGAAGCGCAGATCGCTTTCGTCAGCGCACTGACCGCCTCCGCCTTCGGCCTTGCGGCCACCGGCAGCACAGACTATGGCTGGAACAGTTTTGAAAACGCTTTCAAGAACGGCACGTTTTTCAACGCGAGGAGAAAGTAATTATCATGGGTTCAGTCAAATCGTCAGTGAAAGGATGGAATACTGCGGGAACGCGCATGGCCGTTCTGATCGTCATCGTCCTAGAGGCGCTTGGTCCGGGAGCTGGCTGGTCACAGGAACCCGCTCAACCGCGGATCGACGAGGAAATCGCGAAGCAGGAAATAATCTACCGCAGCCGGGGCGCCGATGTTCCCCGCGGCTACGTCACCAGCCGAACCCTCTCGGACTACCTGGGACTTCTTCCCTCCGGCTTCTGTGACGCGCTCGGCAGTCTGGGCAGCTCGGACCGATGGCTGGATATCGGAGAGGGCTCCGGGCAGGCGATACTGGACTACTACGCACCCGAAGACGAGGCGGCGTCGGGTGAAAAGTGCGCGGGGTCCGGCGGCAAGGTGCGCGCGGTCGCGATGTCTATAGAGGACCGCCAAACCGACAAGTGGCGAGAGCGGGCCGCGAGCCTCGGCGATGACCGTCTACGGTATCTCTTCGGCAAGCGTCTGCGGAACTATTCGCCCCAGGAGCTGGAAAAATTCCAGATCATTACCGATGTGTTCGGCGGCTTCTCCTATACCGAAGACTTGTCCCAGTTCCTGGAGCAGGCGCTGAGCTTGCTGGACATCGGCGGCGTCTTCTACACGCTGGTGCAAAGCGTGCATTTAGAGGATGGCAAGGACAAACCCACTACCTGGTATCTGACCGAGCTGGTGGATGCAGCCGGCCGCGACGTGAAAGTGTGCTCCTGGCTGAAGAAGACCACCTGCGTGAAAGTCGGCTGCGAGTCGAAGAGCGATTGGGACGCGCCCACCGAGCTGATAAACATCCGGAAGGTTTGCAGCGACGTCTCTGTCCCGCGCATGAAACTATTGAAGTACGAGGCGGGGAATCCTCCCGGGAGGCGATTCCAATTGGGGCCGTAGGGTGATGAAACATGGCTCGCAGTTCGCGGACGGGAAAGATCAGGGTCACTCATGCAAAGAAAGTCAAACGCACCTCAACGGGTCGCGCCGCCTCCATCCGCAAATCGCCTGGGCCAACCTGTGTGCCTGCGCGACGGCGCCGCGATCGCGAGCAAGAAGTTGTGGAGTTGAATTCAAAGTGCCTCTGCGGGATGAACAAAACAAAAAGCAAGAAAGTTTAGAACGTAAAAGTCTGCCTCTTGATTTCCTCCACGCATTTCTTTTGGTGTTGCCGCCGCGCCACCCAGTTGGAGGTGGACATCTCAGGCTTCCCCAACGTCGCGGCGCATTTCAAGCGCATGCAGGAGCGCCCGAGCGTCAAGAAGCTGCTCGTCTACGAGAAAGAAGTGAATGAAGGGTTTGCCAAGACGGCTTAGGCAACTATCGGCCTCTTTTATTGATCAGATCAAAATCCGAGAGGGTTGCTTTGATTGCGTTATAACTCACCTGCGCCCTCCATGGCAATCTGAACACGCAACTTAAAATAATAATTCAACACTCAGGCAAGACCGCGCCAGTCCTCGACCCTACATTTTCGGCAGCGATGACGCACCCAACGTCTTCTTGATCACCTCGCCCGCATCTTGGGCAGCGTTGGAAGATCTATTTCTTCCCGACACAGACGCAGTTTTTTTCTTTACTCTGCGCGCCGAGATTGGTTCCCCGGATCCAGTCTGGGGTCCGTGCAAGTCGTTTAATCAAAGCAGGCATCAGGGAGTAGGCAATAGTCAAGAGAGGGCGGTTCCAATAGTTTCAGTCGTTCCATCGCTTCGCTCCGTTCAAGCCGTTTAAAATTTTCCAGTCGTCGTTCTCGCAGGTCCATCGACACGGTCGCCGAAACCGGGCGGTGGGCGGCGATGTCGTTTGATGCTTTCAAACGCAGAGGCGATCGCGAAGAGCGTTGTTTCCTCGAAGGGGCGAGCGAGGAATTCCAAAGCAACAGGCAGCTCGACTTTTTTCGGTCCTTCCAAGCGGCTGCCGTTTGGATCTCTATCGTCCGGCACGCGATCATAGACTTCTCGGGTGAATCCGGCCGGCACGACGATGGCTGGAAAGCCGGTCTCGGGGCTCAAATTGACCGCGAAGCTCGCGCCCGAACCTCTATAGGTGTCGAGGTCGGATTTCAGCACCGGCTCGCCGGGTACAAGGGTCGGATCGGACATGACCGTTCCGGCTTTTAGAATTTTCGGCTCGGTCCGCGTCTCCACGGTTTTCGCCAAACGGTTCGTCAAGATGATGTGCGGCGGAATCGTTGTGTAGGCGTAAACTAAGGCGTCCAGAGTATTTTCCGCCATGACTTGGAGAATGATCCGCCGCAAGGTCTGCATTCGCACCAGATGATCCATCTGGGCCGGTGTGTCCAAAGTAGCGGCGTCGTCGCTGAACGCTCTCTTGAGATTATCCAGGCTGCCGGAAAACATCGGCATGGCGAGCATGTCTTCGAGATTTTTGAACTTCGCATCGCCGCGCTCGTGCAAGTAGCGGTTGATCGCGTAGTGCGCTTCGTGGCCGCGCGGTTGCGCGGCGAGCATGCGCAGGTTCACGCCGCGGGCACCGGAGGGAATCAGCCTGCGATCGAACGCCATCGACACGATCCGGTCGATGGGCTTGGCGGACTCTGGAAACGCCGCGGGAAAATTTCTCACCAGCCAGCCGGGCTCGAGATAGGGAACCAGATCCGCGATCGCTTTGTCGACGTTCACCGGATCGACGATCGTTGCCCCAGCTTTTTTCATATCGGCGATCGCCTCGTTGGCGACGCGAATAGGGTCGCGATCGGCGAGGCTCGCTTCGATCATGAGATCGCGCAGCACGCCCAGCCTTTTTCCGCGCAGCGATTTTCCACCGGCAAACCGCGCATACGAAAGCCTGGGCTGCGCGGCGCAAGCCGCCGTGACCGCATCTTTGGGATCGTAGCCGGTGAGAACCTCCAGAAGGATCGCCGTGTCTTGCACGGTGCGGCAGATCGGGCCGCCGCGGTCCCTGGTAAACGACAGCGGCACGATGCCGTCGCGGCTCACCAGCCCTTGGGTCGCGACCAGGCCGACCAGGCTGCAGCAGGATGACGGAAAGCGCACCGAGCCGGATGTGTCCGTGCCCAGCGCGCACGTGGTGAGGTTGGCCGCCACCGCCACGGCCGAGCCGCCGCTCGATCCTCCGGGTATCCTCGTCGTATCGTAGGGATTGCAGGTCTGGCCGCCGAAGGCACTGCGCGCAATTCCCGCGGGAGCGTACTCGTCCATGTTAGTCTTGCCGAGAAAGATCGCGCCGGCCGCGCGTAGCTTCGCGACCATGGTGGCGTCGTCGGGCGGGCGATCGTCGGCGTACTCGGCCGCCGCTGCCGCCGTCGTGCGCATGTCGAAAGTATCGTAGTTGTCCTTGATCGCGATCGGGATGCCATGGAGTGGGCCGGCAAACTTGCCGGTGCGGGCGAAGTGCCGATCGAGTTCACGCGCCCGATCCAGCGCGTCGGGATATTTTGCGTCGTCGCGCCCGCTGTGAGTCCGTTTCAGTTTGTCGGGAAAACCGAGCTTGATGCGCTTGTCTTCTTTCAGATTGAGAGTGATGAAGGCATTGAGCTGCCCGGCATTCGGGATCGGCGTAATATTTCCCAGTTGCAGTCCGGTAGCGGCATCGACATCACCGCCGACGCAGACGCCGTTATGGGCCCGGATGCGCTCGAGATAGCCACTCACGAGCTCCGTCGCCGTCAGCTTCTTTGCGCGAAACGCCCGATGCACTCCGGCAATCGTCGCCTCTTCCATGCGGAAGGCGGTTTTCTTTGCCGCCCTTTTATCTGAACGTTTTAACTTTCGCCGCGAGCGCATGATTCACCCCCTCACCGGAAGAACAGAGCGTCAACCTAGCAAACCGCCGCCGTCGGGTGCAATCGCCTATCTGAAAACCCTGCTCACTTTGGGGGCAAATCCTGCTCGAGGGGCCCGAGGGTCATCCCGAGTTAGCCCCTTATCGCGACCCCCATCGCAGTTACAGCGCAAGTTTTCATCAACGTTTTCTGCCCAGCACGAGCCACGATCACGAGCAAGAAGCCTTTTGCGCAGAGCGTATGCGACAATAGGTATTTCGTCCACGAACCCTACCTCCGGTTGGAATTCTAGACGGATTGACAGGCAAACACTTAAATCCTTTGCTTGCCTGACCGCCATTGATACCTATCTTTCGCCGCTTTAGTTTTCGTGTACAGTGAATTAAGCGGTAATAAAATCTCAGGGGGTGAAGCGTGATAAAGTTACCTGCTTTGAGCTGGCCGCTACAGCTTGTCGGAGTGATGGGGCTTTCGCTTTTTAGCGCGCTCGTTTGTCTCACACCGGTTCACGGCGGGGAGACGTCTTCGGGCACCGGCGCCAGTTACGCGCTGACTGAAGGGACAAACGAGTTCGGTCTGTGGGCTGGGGGATCACCGGACTCCTCCAAGATTATCGGCAACACCGAGGACCGAAAGCTCCTTTTAGTTGCGCTCCGCTATGGACGAGTTTTGGCGGCCTGGGAGTCGCTCTCTTTAGAATACACCTTGGATATCTTTCCAGCCGCGGTGGTGTTCGAACCAGATAGCGTCAGAAGAGGGCGTTCGACGATTTATGGAGCGGGTCTTTCTCCTTTAGGCTTTAAGATCAACTTTGCACAGGAAAGCTGGATCAAGCCGTTTGTGGCTGCAAGCGTCGGGTTTCTCTACTTTGTCGACGATGTTCCCGTGCCCCGGTCATCGCGCTTCAATTTTACCCCGGAAATTGGTTTAGGCGTGCAGTTTTTCCTGACGCCGAAAAATGCAGTGACGCTCGGCTACAAGCTTCATCACATGTCAAACGCCAACACCGGCCGCAGCAACCCCGGGATGGACTCTCACGTAATCTATGCGGGTTTTTCCTTTTTCTCTCCCTAGGAATCTGTCGAGTAATCGCAATTGTTTGTCGACGCGCCGAAAAAGTTATGCTTCTATGACACATGGCAACAACCTTTCGTGATTGGCACGTTGAACAGCTGACGATGTTTCCATCTTCGCTTCGGGGTCGCGTCTTTCCATTCGAGATTCGTCCATAAAGCAATCCGCGGGATAATCGCGGATGCTACTGAGTACAATCGACCTTTGAGCAGGGCTCAGGGTGAGACTTCGATATGCCAACTATCTTGGTCAGTTCCGCGAACGGGTCGGACGATGCTCACCGCTGAATTTTTAACGTTTCTCTGCGACAATATAGGATCACTCGGCGTCGAAGGGCCACATCGGGTAGCGCCACGCGGAGAATCATGAGATTTCCGCTTCGTGCCAAAGGTCGCAAGGCCACACCCGTGAAAGTTTCTAAGGTTTCCAGCCCGCTTGGGTCAACTCGCTGTCCGCTTTTTTGGCAAAGCTGAAATCATAGGCCCGCTCGATGGGAACTTCCTTTGCGACTTTGAGGACCTCGCGGACGATGTCG
>Ga0105252_10000399_pt1 | contig 30984 bp, 25 predicted proteins | sample EasRivMeERMZT100_FD_89675 | JGI IMG/M metagenome (GOLD analysis project Ga0105252, IMG submission 89675) | Soil microbial communities from meander-bound floodplain in the East River, Colorado, USA - East River MetaG ERMZT100 | ecosystem: Environmental > Terrestrial > Soil > Floodplain | place... | reverse complement strand
CAGATATTAACCGCAGGAGCGAAATGTAACCTGATATAAATTCGCAAAACCGTAAAACACTACGAAAAAACCGATCTATCCCGATTGCTCGACTTCAAGTGCAGTTATTCAGAGGTTCCTTAAGTGAAACCTGAAACCTTTTCTCCCTCAAGCACTCGACCTTCCTCATTGCCCCTCGACAGGGTGTCTACTTCACCTGAACCGTGACCTTTGATATCCGCCCGGTGAAGCGCGACTTCGCCTCGGAACCGATGGACTCGACTACCGGTGTGCCGAGATCGATGCCCACGTCGGCGGTCTCGTCCGCTGAAAACATTCCGGCCTGCGTGTGCTCGATGCGCCGCTCCGCAACCTTCTCGTTATTCACGAACAGCGTCCCCATCCCGCCCTTGCCAGGACCGCCGCCGTCGTAAGCGAACTCAAAACGGAGCGTGGCCTTGCCGGGAGCGAGCTTGCCGGTGGCAGCGATCGAGGCACGCTGCAAGCCGAGAAAATTGTAATCGTAGGCGGGCACACCGTCCTTGACGTACAGCGACCAACCGCCGAAGCGTCCGCCCTGTGTGATGACCGTGCCGTTGGCGCCGCTCTGCGGCACTTCGATCTCGGCGGTGATGGTCTTGGAGCGATTTTTCACATTGACGAAGACGCTTTCCATCATGCCGGTCATACCCTCGGCAAGCGTCAGCGATGTGCGCCCGGCCATCAGGTCGGGACGGCCGACCGCTCGGGCATCCATTCGCTCCAACACGCGGTCGTCGATCGGCAGCACATGGTGCGTCACGGCTTCCCGCATGAAGACCGCCTTCATCTCGGCGACCTTTTTCGGATTTTTTGCCGCCAGGTCATTCGCCAGACTGAAATCCGCGCGTGCGTCGTATAGCTCCCAGATATCGTCCTTCAGTTCGTGGCGCGGCTTGTACTCCCACGGCGCGCGGTGAATGGTGCGCGCGAACCAGCCATCGTGGTAGATGGCGCGGTTGCCGGCGATCTCGAAGTACTGCGTGGTGTGGCGCTCCTTGGCTTTGGCATTCTCGAATGAGTACACCAGGCTCTTGCCTTCCATCGGGATCTGCGCCGTTCCGTTGACCACCTTGGGCTCCGGCAGACCCGCCGCTTGCAGAATGGTCGGCGCAACGTCGATCACGTGGCTGAACTGCGTGCGGATCTCGTTCTTGGCCTTGATTCCCTTGGGCCAGTGAACCACCATACCGTTACGTGTGCCACCGAAGTCCGAAGCCACCTGCTTCATCCAACCGAATGGCGTGTCGAGGGCCACGGCCCAGCCGGCGGCCATATGCGGATAGGTCTCCGGGGAGCCCCATTGGTCGATGCGCTTCAGCATGTCCTCGACTTTTTCCTGCACGCCGTTGAAGTAGGTATACTCGTTAAACATGCCGTTCTCGCCGCCCTCGCCGCTCGTGCCGTTGTCGCCGGCGATATAGAAAACAAGGGTGTTGTCGGCCTCCCCGACTGCCTCGAAGGCCTTGAGCATGCGACCGATTTCGTGGTCGGTGTAATCTAAGAATGCGGCGAACACCTCAACCTGGCGGGCGAACAATCGCTTCTCGTCGGTCGATAGTTTACCCCAGTCCTTGATCGCCGCCGGCTTCGGCGCCAGCTTGGTGTTCGCTGGCACGATGCCCATCTTGATCTGGCGCGCGAGCGTTTCTTCCCGCAGATTGTCCCATCCCTGGTCGAACTTGCCCTTCCATTTCGCGATCCAGTCCGTCGGCACATGGTGCGGCGCGTGGGTTGCGCCGGGGGCGAAGTAGACGAAGGCCGGCTTTTCGGGCGTCAGGGCTTTCTGGTATTTGATCCAGGCTACCGCTTTGTCCGTCATGTCGGTCATGAAGTGGTACTTCGGATCATTCGGCAGCTCAACCTGGGCGTCGCCGTCGTAAAGAAACGGCGCCCACTGGTTAGTCTCGCCGCCGATGAAGCCGTAAAACTTGTCGAAGCCCTGGCGGGTCGGCCAGCGGGAGAAGGGGCCGGATACGCTCGCTTCCCATGCGGCGGTTTCATGCCACTTGCCGAACGCCGCCGTGCTGTAGCCGTTCAAGCGCAACATTTCCGCCAACGGAGCTGTCGAATTGGGTATCTGGCCGGTCGCCCCTGGAAAGCCCGTCGCCATCTCGGTAATAAAGCCCATGTTGACGGTGTGATGGTTACGCCCGGATTTGAGCGCTGCCCGCGTCGGCGAGCATAGCGCGGTCGTGTGGAAATTATTGTAGCGCAGTCCATTCTGCGCCAAGCCATCGAGCGTCGGAGTGGCAATCGGACCGCCAAATGTACTCGTGGCGCCAAAGCCCAGGTCGTCGATCAATACAATCACGACATTGGGGGCGCCGGCCGGGGCCTTGACCTCGAAGTGAGGCGGCAACTTTACTTTGCGTACATCGAGTTCCTTGTACACTGGCCGCTTCGGCTCCGGGATCGGCAGCACCGTGCGGTCAGTGGGTAGAACCACCCGCGCCGGGGCAGTTCCCTGAGCGGCGGTCGCCGCCGCAGCCGTCACGCTGAAAAATATCGCTGCGAGCAGCGCAGCTCCCCGATAACCCGGCTGCAGCATTTGGATGTTCATACTTTCTCCTCCGGTTTTTTTGAATCGCCGATTCACAATGTCATAAGGTCTTCTACCTAAGATCAGCAACGCCATATATTGGACCTTGGTCCAATACGGCGAAGGCGGGTCATGGGGTCGACTCCGTGCGCGACGTGCCATCCCCTTCGTCAATGCATAGGAATCGCACTATAGTCTCTTCCTTTTGTCCCTTAGCCCCTCAACCGTTCAAAACCTACAAGGCGAAGGTGGTTGCGCACTAGCGTCCGGCGGTAGCTTGCGGGGCGGACCCTACGGCAACCGCGTCTTTATAAGCCAGAATCTCGACGCGGCGGTTTTTGGCCCGGCCCGCTTCGGTCCGATTATCGGCTACAGGCGCGCCTTCGCCGTAGCCGACCACGAGCATGCGTGAAGGATCGATCTTCCGTTCGACTGTCAGAAACTCGGCGATACTGTCCGCCCGACGTTTCGATAGTTCGTAGTTATGCCGGTCCGAGCCGAGGTTATCGGAATGGCCTGCCACGATAAACATAAGGCCACTGTCATCCGATTGGCCCTTCAGGTCACTCAAGAAGCTATCGATATCTTTCTTCGCTTGGGCGCTGAATTGAATCGAATTGGTTGAGAAGTTCGCTCCCCCGGTGAAGTTCAACACCATCTTTCTTTCCGGCTTAAGCCGCTGCAAGCTTTCCAGCGCCCGATCGGCTTTTGCGTTGGTCTGGCTGAGCCGGCCTTCGAGGTCGGTAATCTGTTTCGCCATGGTGTCGACCCGGGCGTCAACGTTGGCCACCTTGCCCTCGACGTTAGTGACCCTGCCGCCCATTTGGGTCACGTTAGCCTCGGTGTCCGACACTCTCTTGTTGATCGGAAACAGTTGTTCGTTAACCCAATCCTGTGTCGCCACGCAGCCGGAGGTGAAAAACATAAGAAAAATAATTAACAGCGAGGCTCCTCGCCGTAAACAATTCGATGACGTCATATAAGTCTCCTTTTTCATGTAGTGCGATTGTGGAAATAGTGGAATATAGACCGTTAGCAGATTGCTAAAAAAACAAATGTTAAGGCGGTAAGATGCGCGAGGCGCTGAGTACCGGGGGAATTTCGTATGCCGATTGCGCGGCGATCGCGAAGCCCGGTTGGACATACAATATTGCCAAAAGAATTAAAGCCCGAGCCGGAAAATCGACCCGGTAACGTTTACGCAGATGCTTTAGATGCGTCAATTAATCACCCTCCCAAAATTTAAAAAATGTTGTTGCGAGATTGATCGAATATTGCGATCAAGGACTATTGAAGCGAGCGATCTCCTCTAACAACTGTTCAATCCCTGGTTCCAAGATTCCAATATTCGAGTATTCCAACGTTCCAATTCTTCGTCATCAAGCGTCGCCTGCCTACGGCATCCCGACTGTGCCGCTTTTAAGAGCTGCTCGCACCGTTTTAATCAGCAGCTCGTCGTTGACCGGTTTGCGTAGAAACGCCACGGCTCCGCAAGCCAGTGCTTTCTGCCGGACTCCCAGGTCATCGTGGGCCGTGATAAAGATAACCGGAAGCGGACTGCCCATTCGCGCCAGCCGCTCTTGAACCTCTAACCCGTTTAACCCCGGCATCTGCACATCGACAACGGCGCAGTCCGCGTGAAACGACGGCATCGCTTCGATGAGATCGAGGAACTCTCGCCCCGATGTGAACATTTCTGCATCCATACCGAGGGAGCGCATCAGCCGCTTCAAGGCACGACAAACAGATTGATCGTCATCGACAATGGCGATCATTGGTTTTGCATTGCTCACATTTGGTTCGCGCGGCGCGCTGACCGCGATGAGAAATTTGCCGCACCGATTGCGCTACGGCAAAATCTAACGTGGAACGATGGAGCTGTATATTGGACCTTGGTCCAATACGGATAAGGGGCAGGAGAGGGAGAAGGGTTTCGGGTTTCGGGTTTCGGGTTTCGGGTTTCGGAATCATGACGCGGTCTCCGATACTGAAACCCGACACCTGACACCTGAACGCTGAAACCTGATATCTGCTACGCATTGCCAATGCCCACGCGTTCCGCTATGCGCACCAGTTGGGCGACCGAAACCACGCCCATCTTGTCCATAACCCGAGCGCGGTGAACCTTGATGGTCTTTTCCACGGTGCCGAGCTTGAAAGCGATCTGCTTATTCATCATTCCGGTCACTACCAGAGTCATGACCTCGAGCTCGCGAGGAGTGAGGCTTTCGAGGCGCCGGCGAATTCGATCGGATTCTGCGCGCTCGGATTGGTCCCTGGCGGCCCGAGCGAGGGATTGTTCGATAGCCCTGAGCAGATCGATATCCTTCACCGGCTTTTGTAGGAAATCCACAGCGCCGGCTTTCATGGCGCGCACGCTGGTCGGAACATCACCGTGGCCGGTGATAAAAATGATCGGCAGGTTCATCCCCGACCCCTGCAATTCGCCTTGCAGATCCAAGCCGGACAAACCTGGCATTTGCACGTCGAGCACCACGCAACTCGGGCCCTCGCTGCAGTAGCCGCGATCGAGAAACTGCCGCGCCGAGGCAAAGCTCTCCACCTGATGGCCGGCGGACTTGATCAGCCGCGCCAGCGCCCGCCGCACCGAAGCGTCGTCATCGACGAGGAAAACAGTCATCGGTGATCGGTGATCAGTGATCAGTTATCAGATATCGGCAATCGACCATCCGCGCGACAGAAAAGATGAGATTTTTCCATCATTGAATTAAGCATGCGGCCAATTTGCTGCAGTTCCACTAGCAAGTCCTCGGCCCGTTTAAAATCAACATAGTGACAGTCCGAGGCTTCGCCGAGCCAATGCTGAGTTTCCATCTGCTCGGCGTCCGCATCAGAGAGCTTGCTGATGAAGTGCTTTTCATAGCGGCGCTTGGCCCACGCCTCAGCAATTTGCGCCCCGATAGAGCGGGACGCCCGCCGCATTTGATCGGTCATGGAGTAGGTCTCCTCTTTTGGAAAGCCCTTGGACAGTTCAAACACCGCAAGTGAAACTTCTTTAGCCTTCCGGTAAACTTTCAGGTCGCGAAAGCTTTGGACATGATTCACTCCCTGCATCTTTCACCTCCGACGAGTTGCTGATCACCTGTTACTGGCCATTCATGACTCTTCACTTATCACCGATTACCGATGACTGATCACTTTATGTCCCTCGACACTTTCCGCCGCCGGCACCGTAAAATAAAACGTCGCGCCGCGGGCCGGATTGTTCTCCGCCCATAAGCGCCCGCCGTGGGCTTCGATGATGGAGCGACTGATGGAAAGTCCCATGCCTAAGCCTTCGCGCTTGGTGGTGTAAAATGGCTGGAAAATTTTGTCGATCTTATCCCTCGCCAGACCGATCCCGTGGTCGCCGACCGAGACTTTCAACGTTTCGCTGCTTTCCGATTCAGCCTCGACCACCACCGCGCGCTCGCCTGGCGGGCAATCCTTCATCGCGTCGAAGGCGTTCAACAATAAATTGAGCATAACCTGCTGCAACTGCACTTTGTCGCCTCGCACCCGGGGCAGGCCGGCAGGCAGTTGGAGGGAGACGCTGACGTTTTGCAAAACGGCATCGCTATGAACCAGCCGCACGACATCGCTGATGAGACCGGCTAGATCGAGGTCAGAGAATTTTAGGTCTTCCTTTTTTACCATCGCGCGCATCCTTTGGATCACCTCGCTGGCGCGGTTGTCGTCCTCGACGATGTCCCGGAGTATCTCGGTCACCTCCTTGACGTCGCTGGGGTTCGCCGCCAAAAAACGCTGCGCTGCCTGCGCATTACTGAGGATGGCGGTCAGCGGCTGGTTCAGCTCATGGGCCAGCGACGCGGCCAATTCGCCCATGGTCGAAACCCGCGTCAGGTGGGCAAGCTCATCGCGCTGTTGACACAGGTCGGCTTCCGCCTTTTTACGCGTCGTGATGTCCGTCGACGCGCCCAAGATCTGATTCGCGACGCCATTCTTTTCGACTATTGGACGCTTAACGGTCTGCAACCAACGGATCTGGCCGCGAGCGTCGGTTAAGCGTTCCTCCGGTATGAAGCGCTCTTGTAACCTGTCCATCACGTCCAGGTCGATGCGGTGGAAGTGCTCGACTTCATCGCGGTTCGGATTGAAATCCGCGTCGGTTTTGCCAATCAGCTTTTCCACCGTCGTGCCGTAGGCGTCGGCCACGGCTTGGTTCACCAGAGTGAATCGTCCGTCGCGGTCCTTGGCAAATATAAAGTTCGGATCGATGTCGATGACTTGCCGCAAAAATGCGCGTTCACCCTCCAAATTTTCTTCGCCACGTTTGAGCTGCGTAATATCAGTGGCAGTACCGATATAACCAAGGAACGCGCCATCGGGTTCGGATCGCGGCACTCCATGATCCAAGACCCAACGATATTCACCGTCGAATCTGCGCAGGCGATATTCCATCGAAAACTCTTGTCGCGCGTCGAAGGCTTTAGCATAGGTTTCAAGACAGCGGTCGAAGTCTTCGCGGTGCACGCCCTCCGTCCAGCCGTCGCCAAGCTCCTGGTCAAGTGTACGGCCGGTAAAGTCGAGCCAGCCTTTGTTGAAAAAGGTGCAGAGCTTGTCCGGGCCCGAAATCCAGATCATTACCGGCGCCGCGTTGGCCACGGTGCGAAAGCGCTCTTCGCTCTCGCGAAGCGCCTGCTCGTTTCGTTTGCGCTCGGTAATGTCAACCATCAGGCCGCGAAGCTGCAATGGCTTGCCGTCCGGACGCTGGCAACTGACGATGTCGTGCACCCAGACTACCTCTCCCGCTAGATTGATCATTCGATATTCGAAGTCGAATTCTTCAACGCTCTTGCTCATCGTCAAACAGGTGTCGATCGCCCGCTCCCGATCATCAGGGTGGATATGAGCGATCCAAAAGTCCTTTTCGTACCATTGCTCTACCGGATAACCGAGCAGCTTGACAGCCTGTGGGGCGACATAGGTAAACATCCAACTGTCCACATCGGCTTGCCAAATTACCGCCGCGGTGGTCTCCACCAGCCGGCGAAAATTATCCTCGCTCTCACGAAGTTGCTCTTCGGTGCGTTTGCGCTCGGTAATATCCATCACCACACCCATCCTGCGCACGCCCCGACCGCCCGGTACGTTAACGGTCGATCCTTTCGCCAATACCCAGCGCTCCCTGCCGTCGGCAAGCACTGTACGAAACTCTCGTTCAAACAGCATACTGGCATCCTGCGCCCGCTGTATCTCGGCGATCACTCGCGGGCTGTCTTCAGGATGAATGCGCGCGATCAAGTCGCCCGCTTGCATCGGTTCGTTTGCGCCGATCCCCAGTACCGAACGTAGCACCGGGTTGGCCCAGACATCGTCGCTGTTCACATCGCGCGCCCACAAACCCAATCCAGCCGCGGTGGTGGCCATTTCCATCATTTCTTGGCTTTCGCGCAGCTTGACTTCGACGCGGCGCCGGCGCACTCGTTGCGCCAGCAAACCGGCAATCAAGAAAGCTTGCAACGAGAGAATGATGAGGGCCGCGATGACGTAAAATTTGTACTGCTCCCACATCGACAAGGGCCGGAAGCGGACGATGCTGTTTTGCGGCAGGCGGCTTTCGCTGATGCCCCAGCGCTTTAAAGCCCGCCAGTCGAAATTCGGCACGCCGTTACTAATAATTTCCAGCGGCATCGAGATTGGATCGGCGCCGCTCAGAACGCGGTGCGTCAGTTCGCCGGCCCTCTTACCCAATGAGGGAATATCTGCAACCGAACCCCCGACGGCGCCCGTGCCCAGCATCGGGTCCGTCATGACATAGACTGGAACGTTGGTTACCTTAGCGATTGACTGAGCCGCCTGGGCGGAAATGATCGCGCGGCCCGCGCCATCTCGAAACATCCTGGTGAATAGGATCGCCGTTTGCGGCGGCAACGACGTAACGGCTTTAAGTATCTCCGGCATGGACCGATTGTCCCAGACCTCGACCTCGAGCCGTCCGGCAAACGAGTCCGCCGCACGCCTGGCGCGGCTCATCACTTGACGGTCCACGTCCGCAGTGCCGCCGATGAGCACAAGGCGCCGTATATCGGGCTGCAATCGGAGCAGCAGCTCTATCGTTCCGCCTGGGTCCAAGCGCTGAGCGATACCGCTGACACGGCTACCGATCCGGCCGGTGGGAAACTCTTCTTCGGTCAAACCAACGGCAACTACGGGAGTGCCTGGAAATATTTGCTCAAGAAGTCTTTCAGCAACGCCCAGGTTGCCGACGTAAATGAGTACGACAAGATCCGGAAAATCGTCAGCGTACTTGTCGCGCAGGTAGTCACGAAATACCCGATGATAGCTTTCGCTTGGAAACCGCACGATATCGAGATATTCGGAGTAAAACTCCAGGTCACCCGCATGAAGCTGCCGCAGCCTGTCGAGGGCGTTTTGTTCGACGACCGGGAAGCCCGTAGAGAATCGGCTTCCCGTGGCAACGATTAGGACGCGATTGGCGCGTACCCCCTCTGCGGCGTGGATTTCAAGCGTCGCCGTCAGGCAAACTATCGCGCAAAACGCGTAAGCAACTAACCAGCCCAAAGGTGACGACACCCGGCCCGAGATCCGTTTTGGCCATGCTAACTCCATCGTCTGCGGGATATTACGACTACCCTCGAATAGAAATCAACTCACAGAGCTGCCGGGATGTTCGTGCCGTTTCCCAAACTCCATCGGCCGCCTGGCCTCGAGCGCTTCACCAGTCTTTTTTCCTTTTCGCTTTGATGGGTCTACGTTTTCAGAGATAGCGTCGAAGCTGGCAAACCCGCGTGCAGCTATGCACACATGATTGCAGGCAGGACGTGCGCGGGTTTGAGTTAAGCGTGAGTATTGTGTGCCGGAAAAGATTTCTGTCTAAAATTGAACAATAAACAAAGCACTGCGCGGCCGGGGTATGGACCCCGGCGCCAAGTATAATAATCGCAAAGGAGATGCTCGCCCCCTTTGGAAACCCCATTTGACGGTTCCACGCCGAAATCGGCGTGCTCAACTTCAAATCTAGTAAACCATGCGTGCTTTGCGTACTTGATCGGCGCGAATCCAGCCCTGTATGGCGAAGAACTCCGATAGATAGCGCACCGCTTGATCGCCGCTTGCCGCGGCCATCCGGGCGACATCTGATCTGTATGTTTTCACACCTGACACCGCGGCGCTGGCAACCACCATCCCAGCGCTGACCCCGCCCTGCGCCGCCGCGCCGGCACCAAGGGAAGGCGCCGCCCCCGGCATCTTGCCGCTATCGGCTTGGGTGGTAAATTCCATTAGCTTGCGCGCTTCTTGCCCCTGGTACACTTGGACCTGGGTCTGCACCATCGATGCTCCCGTGCCGAAGCCGACGACCAAACGACGCAGCGGGTTACCTTCATCGATGGTTAGAAACTGGCCGTCGATCAAGATATCTTGACCGCTAGCTTGCGCGCCGCGATCAACCCGCTCGACGATGAATCCTAACGACCTCAAGCCATCGACGACTTCCTCACCCAAGGCATCCTTCACTTCCTTGGCGAGCAAACGCTCCCGCTCGGCGGCGTCCTTTATGCTAGGCTGCTGCCGCATGATGCCCTGATACTCTTTAACTTCCTGCTCCCTGACGGCGAAGTCGTAGACGAGTATGCGGTTAGGCCGCGCCAGGTTAGTTTCAGGTACTAAAGCCGCACGGTGAATGCCGGTCTGGCCGCAGGCGGCAACGATGCAGAGCAAGAATCCACCAGCGAAAACACGCACTCGATTCGGCATCACGTAAGTCGCTCCATTCAAGGATTTGCATTCTTGAAGCAGATGACGGGCGCGATTACCACGTCGGCAATTAGCAGTTCCGAGCAGCTCGGTAACGATCGGACCGCCAGCGTGATTTCGCCGCCGCGCTCGGTTCAAGTGCAACCGATCCGACAGTGTCGGTGCCCGAGTGTGCAACACTCGACCCTCGTCCCTCGACACTTTGCCTCACTGCACCAGCGGCACACCCTGGGCGAGGTCGTACCTGATGACGGCGCGAATCTTGTTTTCGATCTGTAGGTACCGCGCCACCTTGATAGTCGGGAGCGCTTTGGTCAATTTTGGTGCGTAGGCGCTCTTGAGATTGGCTTCGGCCTGCTCGATCGCAACCGCCTCGTCGATCAGCTTCTTCGCCTTGTCGTCGGTAAGCGACTTGCTGCGGAAATCAGCCGCGTAGCTCTCCAGCAAGCTGACGATTCGTCGATTGATCTTTTGCAGGTCCTTTTGATACTCGTCGTAGATCGGCCAGAAGTTTTTCGCTTCCGACTCCGTCAACTCCATGTTGGTCGCCACCACCAGTTTCTTATCCGCTTTGATCTTGTCACGCAGTATCTGCATGTTGTCGGCCGGCTTGTCCTGCGCCGCCAAACCAATCGATGCGAGACCCACCAGAATGATCGCGACTGCAACGCCCTGTGTTTTCTTCACCAAATCCATTCTCATCGTATTGCTCCTCTCGGCTTCAGATATCGGTTGTCGGGGTTTCGGGTGTCAGGAACCGAGTGTCAGGTGTGGAGGGGAAAACATCTTGTCATTTGTCACTCCTCCCTCGACGCTCGACACTTGTAAGGCTCACCTACGGATTCGGGTTGATGCGCGTAATCTTCGTGCCCTGAATGCCAACTCCGCCCATCAATCCCTTCTGGTCGAAGATGAATGCGTACACACCTTTTTGCAGGGTTGTGGTCGACAGATTCTTGCCGAACCCTTCATCCAGCACGACCAGACTCGGTCCTGTCCCCAACTCAAAGCCTTCGCTCTTATCAATATACTGTAGCGAGGCATCGTCCATGAAAAACAACACATAGCCAAACTCCTGAATACCAGCCTGGAATCCGTAGGATGCCGCCAGCGACCGGTAATAAGCGACGGTCTTGCCTTTTTTGCGCAGTGCGCCGTCGCCGAATTGCCCCGCAATAATAAATCCGCCTTTTACGATGCTAGGGAAAACCAGCACCGCCACAGCCTTGTCGCCCAACGCTTTTGCGGCCGGGATTTGCTTGGAGAGTTTAGCCACAGTCGCGGTAACGCCGCGGTCAATGGCGCTCGCGCTCGCCGCCGGCGCCGCAGCGGGAATTAAGACATTGAAACCGAGGATGATCACCGCGATCGCAACGTTCATACTTGTTTTCACGAAATGAAATTTCATCTTGTTTCTCCTTCAGGCCTCAGGTTTCAGGTGTCAGGGAGTGGGTTTCAGGTTTCGGGTGTCAGGCAAGACTTCCGATCCTGAAACCTGAACACTGAAACCTGACACCGCACTTTCCTTCACGATAACCGGTCACTGATGACTATTCTTCCTCTCGTCCCTCGTCGCTCCACCCTACTGAGCCAACGGCACCGTGGCGGCGAGATCGTACTTCAGCAGCAAGCGGTACTCACTTTCGATCTGTAGGTAGCGTGCGGCCTTCTTCGCCGGCACCGCTTGGGTCAGCTTCGGCACAATCGCTTTGCGCTGTTTCACCTCGTCCTGTTCGAGGGCGATCCATTCGTCAAGCAGCTTCTTGGCCTTTTCATCGTTGAGCGACTTGTTGCGGTAGTCCGCCGCATAGCTTTTTAGCAATGCGCCCAACCGCTCATAGAACTTCAGCAAGTCTTTTTGGAAGTCCTCGTACACCGGCCAGAATCGCTGCGCTTCCGCTTCCGTCAATTCCAAATATTTCGTGACGATCAATTTCTTGTCCGCCTTGAGCTTTTCATGGACGCTCTCCATGTTGTTCGCCGGTTTGTCCTGCGGCCACGCCGGCGCCGCGAAACCGAGTGTGATCACTGCGATTCCACCAACGATTATTCTATTCACGAAATTTCTTCTCATTATCTTTCTCCTTCAGCCGTTAGGTTTCGGGTGTCAGGCAAGACTTCTGATCCTGAAAACTGAACACTGAAACTTTTTCTCTTTCACTTGCCCCTCGACACGCGTCACTCTTTTTCACCACTCGACACTTATTGGTTTCTCCGGGTTAGCGCCTGACGTCCCGGCGACGAGATCAGGTAGGCGATCATGATCACTGGGACGAGGGTCCAGAGAACCGCTCGCGCCGGCGATTCTCCTTGGATTACGACACTTAACGCGAGCAGCAGATTCACCAACGCGACGATTAGCCCAAGCCACCAAGCCCAGGCGTAGTGCAAGAGTGCTGCACAAGCAAAAACGACGTAAAGCAACGCGATCGCAGCGACGAGCGTGCCGCGAAATATCGCCACCATACCAACAGCGGGAAGCAGCAACAACCCCTGCCCCAATAAATCGGTGCCGATGTCGATCCACCGAAAAGCGCGCGAGACGCCGGCGATACTTTGGATAAGCGCCAGCACGGCGATGACTGTCGTGCCCACCGCTCTCTCCGGCTCGACATTTATCATTGACTTGTCTCTGTTAGCGAAACGTCACGTGTCAGGTGTGTCGGGTTTCGGGTGTCAGGTGTCAGCAGGCTGTTGAAAAACTCAAAACCATCCGGGTAATGACACAGAGCGAATAGGGCGATGGTTGAAATCGCTACGTTTTTTTCGCGCGTGTTAAGCTGGTTGAAATTGAAAAGCGACTTTTTCAACAGCCTGTCAGGATCTGAAACCTGAACACTGAACACTGTTGCAACTCGGCCTCTGAACTCGTCACTGCTGGACCTCCGTCCAAGTTTTGTCGGGATTGTATACAGTCATGCCCTTTGCAACGGCAGCCGTGTTCTTGCCCAGATCCTTTTCAAACACTTTACCGTCATGATTGACGATGAAACTCATGACGCCGGAGTTGCCATACTCTGCCGGGTAAGCGACCAGCGCAAAACCGCCGATCATTTTGCCTCTCCACAGGTAGCTATAAGCGCCGCCTGGCGCGTCCTTCCCTTGCGCTGTCAGAAATCTGTAGTAGTAACCGTGAAAGGGAGCAGGTGAGCTAGAAGGCTTACCTTGATAACCTTCGCTCCTGGCCTGAACCATGATGGGACCGAGCGGGCTTTGCGGCTCGCCTTGCTTCGTATTCCAGTACAATCCGTTTTTCTTACCTGAGTCGCTAATGAACTTTTGAGCGTATTCCAGAAGTCCATCTCGATTGCGGTCCTTTATCGCATACTCGCGTTGGGCATCGACGACCGCGAGACAAGCTTGAATGGTGAAAAGCTCGTTCTCTCCGATCCGCCGATTCAGGATTTCTTGCTTGCCTTTTTCAGAATCAAATATCCAGCTATTACTTTTCTTCACGAGCGGAATAGGGAAGGGCCATTCCTGATTCCCGACGATCAGAATGGTGCTATCCTTTTCGGTCGCCAGCCGATTCTTTTGATCGTAGGCCGCAAGGAACCGCTCCCGCCGCTGTTTGTCGGCCACCGCATCGCCGGAAAATAAAATTTCTTTAGTTTGCGCACCGAAGATCGCCGACAATTCCTTAACGTCGTTGTTTCTAGCCGCTGCCACCGCGGCTTTGGTAGCCTCTTCAGCCGACGAGAAACTCTTTTGCTGTGCCACCGCCGCATAGGACAGGTTGTAAGCCAGCAAGAGCATGGCGACAAACAACCAGCCGGCAATCAGCCAAAAATACCCCTGTCGGTTTGTTTCCACTCTGACAAGTTCCATTTTTTCCTCCATCCGAGAGAAACGGAACGGTAGCGAACCCTCATTCCATTTTTCCACCATTCCATTATTCCAAATCTTGATTCGACCGAAACCCGACACCTGAAACCTGTTTATCTGCGCCGTCCCCCGCCACCCCCGCCTCTGGCACCACCCCCGCCTCTGGCGCCGCCACCAGAACTCCCTCGGCTCGCGCTACCGCGCTGGCTGGCACTGCGCGCCGAGCTGCCACCGCGATCGACGCCTTCAAACGCACCGCCGCGGCTTCCACTACCGCCTAATTGGCTCGCGCCGCCGCGATCCGCCGTCGCTGGGCGATTTCCGCCACCGAGTTGGCTGGCTCCACCTCGATCACCCAATCCTCCTCGATCGCCGGCACCACCACGGTCACCAACCCCACCTCGGTCACCGACGCCTCCCTTACCAAGATCCTGTCTGCCTTGTTCGGCGCGTCCGCGGAACTCGTCTCGCGACTTTACGGCATCGGAGGTGCTCGCACGGTTAAATTTTTGAGCTGTCCCTTGATCCCGATACGCCACGCCTTTCCGATTTTCCGGGTTGTGTTGCCATTTGCCTTGACCCTTTTGATTGAGCTGTCCTCTGTCCTGTAATTTCTGCTTGGCTTGGTCGCGATTAATATTGTTATTAATGTTGGTGTTGCGATTGACATCGATGTCGACATCGCCGCCGCCCCAGTTGCAATTGCCCCACGCGTAGCCCCAGGCCGCGCCCATCGCGACTCCCGCGCCAAACGCAAGCATCGACGAGGCGACATAGCCCGGCGGATAGTAATAGTAGGGCGGGTAAGCCGGGTAGGGCCAAGCGCCGTAAACAACCGTTGGGTTATACGTTGGCACGTAGACCACCTGCGGACTAGCGGATTCGATCTTGATGATCTTTTCCTCGACGATTACGGTCTGCTCTTTGGTCGTCTTGAGGTTCCCAGCCGCCTGCGCCTTGGCGCGCAGGCTTTGGATGGTGCTCAAAACCGCTTTTTGGTCGGCTAAGAAAGCGTCACCGAGCTTTTGCGTCCAGTCAAGTTTCTCACTCATCATCGTCAGCACCTGCGGAAAATTGACCAGCGATTTGACGCTGGGGTCCCAGGTCTGTTGCTCGAGAGCTTTCGTCAAAGCGTCGCCCTTAAGGTTCTTGTTCTGCTTGGCGAAGCGGTCGGCGGTGACGATTTCGAGTGGGTAAGTGGACGCCATCAAAATCTGCGACACCAACGAGTCAGGATGAAGCGCGATGGGCGCCACCAGTTGCTCCAGCTCCTCTTGTTTGAACGCCGCCGGCGCTGCGGCCTGCTGCGCCAAGAGATTGGGTGGTGTCGCGAGAAAAATGATCATGAGCCAACTTAAAATTGGCCTGGTGATGTTTGTCATCATATGCAATCCCCCGATTTCAAAGCTTCGCTCCTTCACAACTCTTGAAGACAAAGATTTACTCGCGCCAAGACGCGAGGCTCGGAATTCTAATTCTCGTAACTTCGGTCCTTTGCGCGAGATGTTTCGATCTCTTTTTTTGCGTTCTTTGCGCCCTTTGCGGTTAACTCTCCTAATCCGGACCGTCTTTCGATGACGAATTTCCTGGTCATCCCGGTCAGAGCTACTTCAGTCTCAAAGTCACGCCCGACGGTCCGAGGCTGAGCCGCGTGCCTGATTCCTTCCCCTCGTTAGCGACAACAATGACCGTCACGCCATTGCCATTGCGCATCGATAATTCACTCTGGCCGCCGCGCACGGCAAACGCCGCTTGTGCCGCCGCGTAGTTGCCGGAAAATTCGTTCAGGCTTTTGAGATCGTAAACCTTTCCTACCCCCTGGAAGCTAGATACCCCGAGATCGGCAAGGTTGAAACCCGAGATCGTAAACGGGTAATCCTTGCCCTGAAAACTCAACATCCCTTCGCCCGAGCTGCCGCCGATGCCGATTCCGACGGACTTGAAATTGAGCGAGACAAAACCGCTGGGGATACGCTCTTCGGGCTTCTGGTAATCGGGATAAATCTCCGACCAACTGAACAAGCGCGCGTCGCTGCGCTCCTGGACTTGCCAGCCGCGGCTGTCGATTTCTTTGCGCGCCTGCGCGCTCACCGTCCCAGCGACCCACAACTGTTTGTTCGCCGGCCGGGTCAACTGAGTCACCCGATTGTCGGCTGCGGTTAGTAGCTGGGCCATCTCCTGCGTCCAAACCAGATGGTCCAAGGGAACGTTGAATACGACTTCGTTTTTGGTCGTTCGCGCCGCGGCGAACTCGCCCAGTGCGATGATGGTTTCAAACGACGCCACGGTCTTGTGATAGCCGGCGTACATCTCGGCCTGACGTTGGCGGAAAAAAGCGATATCTCGCTCGGTTGTCACAGCAGCGAGGCGCACAAACGTGGCGCGATTACCGACTCCCTTCATTTCGTCCAGAGCGTTCACCAAGAGAGTCTGTTCGCGTGGCGAATAGACCGAATTGTTTAAGAACCGGTCGGCGATTTCAGCATGCACATCGATGGCCTTGAGCTTCTCGCCGCTCATCCGGCGCAGATCGACGGGCGGCATGCTGCGAAAGACGTCATTCAAAAGTTTGTGGGTTCCTGAAACCGTGATCGCCACGCCGGCGCCACCGGGCACCGCCGACATCGCCGCTGCCCATGTCAATCCACCGGCGTAGCCGGCCCAGGAAATTTCATTGAGCCGATCCTGAACCTTTTGATTGTCGGTATACGCATCGACGCCGAGCTGAAACGCATATTCCCGTTTAGTCTTGGAAAAACCGATGGCGTCCTTGATCTGACTGTCCTCCGAATTACTACGCTTGGCCCCTCCGATGGCGTCACCGGCCCGGCGGAAAGCGACAGCCAAACCGGATGCAGCGCCTTTCACGGTGTCGACCGGTTTGGTAACAAGATTTTTGAATCCGGCCAGGGTATCGGTTCCCGCCTCCTTGATCGAAGCGGCATATTCCTTGGTCCCCTGAATCTGCTCCATGCGCACTAGCGCATTGATCTCGCCGATTCGTTTGCGCAGCATGGCCGTAGACACGGCGACGAATGTGCCGAACTTAGAACCGACTCGGTAGGTATTGAGGAAACCATCGTTGTAGACTCGCTCTTCGACACGGTGATTGGGCCCGGCCAAGAGATCGGGCGGGAGAATCTGTGACGCATTAAGCGTTGTCGGCTGTTGATATCCGCCCTGGGCGGCGAGCGTTAACGCCGGTTGAAATATCAGCAGCGTCACTAGCGCCAATATCAACACTGGAAAAAGGTCTTGGCGCGATCGAGATTCGGGTATTGTCGAATTCATCAATTAAAGCTCCTTTAGCCTAAGTAGCGGCTTTTTATTGACACCCTTCGCGGCTGGGGGATTGAACCCGGCGCTGATTATTAAAATATGACAAGGGAGATGCTCCCCCCCTTTGGAAACCCCATTGAGTGGTTACAGAGTGAAATCAGCGTGGTCAATAACAGTTTTAGCTGCGGCAGCTCGGTTTGAAAATAGCGCAATCACAGGCAGAGTTAAAGTAGGCTACTGATTAATGCGCGCCTCGGCCTCGCTCCCCCCCCTATCGTCCCGATAGCCGCGCCTCTCTGGACATGCGCCGAGAGCGCGGTTGTAAGCCGGTTTTATCGCTTGTCTTCGCGCGGAAACCCATAGGCGGCGGTGAGTTTGTCCACATAGACCTGCTGCTTCATCCCGTGTTCCCAGTCACCGAGCGAGATTTTTTTGCCGCGCGTCAGTTCTTCGGTCTTGGACCCGGGGGAATGGATCGAAGATTTGAACGGCTCGACCTCCCACATTATTTTCTGTCCCTCCGCGCCGGCGACGTATTCGAGAAAGAGCATGGCGGCGTTGGGCCGGCGCGCGCCTTTGATGATCGTGTGGGTCTCGGTCAAGCGCACCGGCACCGGTTCAACCAGCAACACTTCGAGGTCCTGCGCGCCGCGTTTCTTCATGCGCATGACACCGTGATAATAGGTGCCAAAAAACAACCGATATTCTCCCGCGGCCATGGAATTGAGATAGCGCGTGTGGCCGCGCACCCAGATCGGCTGCTGCGCCGCAAGCTTGCGCGCGTAGGATTCCACCCACTCCAGTCCCAGCGCCGGAATCAGACCAGCGATACTGTTGGGACGAATATCAACGAGCAGCTTCCGCCCGCTGTGTTCCGGCTTTAAAAAATCTTCCCAAGTCTTCGGCACCAAATCTGCCGGGAGCAGTTTTTTGTTGTAGGCCGATGCATCGATGGTCGACGACAAGGCAATCACGTTTCGACTTTCTGGATTGATCATCTTCGGCGGGATTTGCAGCACACCCTGCTCGGCCATGGCGCGTAAATCGATCTTTTCGGCATACGGCGCAAAATTCTGCTGACCTTCATTCAGCACGTTGGCGATATCCCAGTCGGAAGTCCGACCGGCCTGGAGTTCCAACAGATAACGTTGCGACTCGGCCGGGTTGCCATGTTCCTCAAAATGCAGGTTGATGAACGGATATTTTTTTCGAAAACCCTCGCGCAACGCGGCGATGGTCGGCTTGTCAAAACCGAGTAAGGCGCGCAGCCCGCCCTCTTTCTTAGCCTTGGAGATCATCTCGTCGCGGTTGCCGTCGAAACGGAATCCCTTCGACTCCGCTTCTTTCTGCGCCTGCGCCAATCCGGCGGCTGCCGACGCCGCCAGCGCGTCGGAGTCGAACGACCCATGAGAGAGAGCCAGCAAAATGGCCAGTAGAATCTTCATCGTCTTCACCTCTGTTTTTGAGAGAACTCTTTTCTCACCACGAAGGACACGAAGATTGCAGATCGTTCACCGCGACGGTGCGTCCTTCGACTCGGCTCAGGATGCGCGGTTATGAAGACCTCCGCTCGTGGTGAGCTTGTCGAACCATGCGAACTCTGTGCCTCTGTGGTGAACATTTCTTCACAGGACACCCTGAATAGCCCTTTTTCTACCGCGGACGTAGAACATCGGTCAGCTGGCGCACATTCGACAGCTCTTCAAGCCGGCGAGTCATCTCAATCACTCTGTCGATCTGTTCCCCACCAAGAATTTTTCCCGTTAGCTGGCGATACTTTTGTTCGAGCATGTCGTCCGGCAGCACATTATTGGGATGGCCCGGCGGAAACACCATGGATTCGGAAAATTCCTGGCCTGCGCTTGTCCGCATCGTGACCGTCGTCGGGTTGGCCATGGGCCAGTGAACATCGAGCGTTTCATCCCCGTAGACAGTCGATTTGTCGACCAGACTGAGAATGTCAGGCGAGCGAAGCTTTTCAGGTTCGAACTGGTCGGCGGTCAGTTGGCCGTCGACAAGAGCAGCCGCGATACAGAAGCGCACGCTATGATTGGCGGTGTCGCGGCTTTGTGGCCGCGCGTAGGATTCGCGCGACTGCGTGTTGGCGTCGCGGCGCGCAAAGCCGACGCGCAACGATGCGATATCGCGCCAGTGCAACTTATTGTCGGTCACGAGTTTAAACGACGCTGCCACCGCGGTCTGGCCGCACTTCACCGTGTTGTAAAGTTTGGTATAGCTCTCCAAAATTTTATACCGCGCGATCGGCGCTACCAGCCCATCGTAGTTGATTGAACCGGCCACCGCCTGCGCGAAGCCGCCCGAGCTCTCGATCACGGCATGGGGTCCGCTGATCCCCTGCTCGGCCAGCAGGGCCGCGACAATCGCATTGGCCGCGGTCATGCCATCGAGGATCGATTTGTTCATCGGTATCTGGCCATGGCTCGCGGCGTCGAGTACGCTGCCGTGGGTAACGGCCATGCCCAGAGCGCTCAATGTTTGCTCCCGATCCAAATGCAGCAGACCGGCCGCAGCGAGGGGAATCGAAAATGACAAGTTAGTGCTGCCGGCCCAACCGCGCGCGCCGAAATCAGGCAAGCCGGAGTTTTCCTGAAAGCGCGGCATGATTTCGTAGCCGGTGACAATCGCGGTGACCAGCTGTTTGCCGCTGGCTTGGACTCGTTCGGCGAGCGCAAGCAGCGGTGGAATGTTGAAACAAGGATGACAGGGATAGGGGCCGGGATGACCGTCCATGAAGTCGAGAAAACGCAGAGCCGTGCCATTGACCAGCGCTGCCCGTTCGCACGAAGTTCGCTCCCGGGTACCAAGAATGCTCGATTCCTCCGCGCCACCGAGAGTTAAGGCAACCCTGCGCACCGCTTCGGTCGTCTCGCCGCCCGCGCCTGCGATCATGCAACCTAACGCGTCGAGCAAGCGTCGGCCCGACTCACGCACGACTTCTGCGGGTAGATTCTCGAAGCGAATCCCGCGCGCCAGATCAACCAGCTTTCCCGTCTCACTATTCATATGTGTCGCCGAGTAACACAGGCGCGAAAGCACTGTCAACCGATTTAACCGACTTGACACAAAATTTGCCCAAGAGTATTCACCACGAAGAGCGTAGCGCGGTAGAGCCGCAACCAAAAGTAAAAGAGTTTCGCACCACGATGGACACAAAGAGCACGAAATTCGGAGTTTTGATTATCCGAGCCCTTCGTGTCCTTCGCGGTGAAAGAAATTCTGCAATGACCGCACAATGTTAACCGTGGAGGGCAAGTTATGACGTTCGCCAAAATCCTCGCCATTTTATTCATATACTTTTCATTTTCCGGGTTGCCCCATGTCTGGGGTCAGGCGGAGCAGAACGCCAAGCTTATCGAAGCCGCCAAAAAAGAAGGCGAAGTAGTCGTCTACGGCACGATGAGCTTGGAGGCGGCCAATCTACTCCACGCTCGCTTCCGCGCCAAATATCCGTTTATCGATGTCAAGCTGAACCGCTTGGGCTCGGGAAAATTCGCGCCTCGCGTGCTCGCCGAAGTCCGAGCCAACAAACACCTCGCCGATATTTTGCAGACCAACAGCCTGACGCTCCATTACATCAAGAAAGAAGGATTCTTGATGAATTACCTGTCGCCGGAAGACCGCTTCTATCCCAAACAGTTCAAGGATCAGGGCTACTGGACCACCACGAACATGAACGTTCACGTGCTCGCCTATAACACCAAGCTGATCGCCCGCGACAAGGCTCCCAAGAGTTACGAAGACCTATTGAACCCGGCGTGGAAGGGCAAACTGCTGAGCGACGCTTCTGAGCAATGGGGCGCGTTGATGTTTCAGATCATGGGCAAGGACAAGGCGATCAGACATATGCGCGAGCTCGCCAAGCAAAATCTATCCCTGCGGCGCGAATCGAGTGCCATGCGGGCGCAGCTGATCGCCGCGGGGGAATCGCCCATCGACATCGATTCGACGCTTGGCCCGGTGGACGAACTCAAGAAGCGCGGCGCGCCGATCGACTGGATCGCGCTCAGCCCCGTTCCCGTCGTTACGAGCGCTCATGGGCTCGCGCTGCGGCCGCCTCATCCCAACGCGGCGCGGCTCTATCTCGATTTCATGCTTTCCAGGGAAGGGCAAAAAGCCGTCTTAGATACTAGGAGAAATGTGGCGCGCTCGGATCTGTTGAGCGAACAAGAAGCGATCAAGAATTTGGACCTCGTGCCGCTCGATCCCAACTTCGGCGCCAATGCGGAATATTACGCGAGACTGATCAAAGAAATCTTCGGCCAGTGATCGAGCGGAAAAAGGATTTTCCGCAAAGTAAGTAAATAATGCAGACGGAGTATCTCCCGCAAAGGCGCTAAGGTAAGAAAGAAAAAATATTCCGAACTTGGCGTCTTTGCGCCTTTGCGGGAGAAAATCTTTTTCCGAAAAGTACATAAGATAATGCCTGCACTTGGACATATGCAAAAGGAGCAACTATCGTGAAGATTACCGACGTGCGAGTCACCCGAATAAAAATGGCCCGCGTCGATCCGGCATGGCGCACCGCCTCCTACGCCAACAATTCAGTTGAAAGTTTCATTCTAGAAATCGACGCCGACGGCAGGACGGGCATTGGCGGAACGGCTGGCCATCCGAGGAGCATGCCGGCGGAAAAACTGGAGGCTCAACTGCGCGGACCGATTCGCACGGCATTGCTCGGCGCCGACCCGCTCAAAGGCAATGTCGTGCGCCAAGCGATCGGCAAATCTAACGTCGACGCGCGCGCCTTCATCGCCGCCGACCTGGCGCTTTATGATCTCGCCGGCAAGATCGCCAACCTGCCCTGCCATGCGCTGTGGGGTGGCGCGCTGCGGCCCAACATTCGGATCGTCCGCATGGTGGGCATCAAAGCGCCTGACGATTTGGTGCCCACCGTCGGACAACTGCTTGAGCAAGGCATTACCCATATGAAAATTAAAGTCGGCACCGGCATCAGCGAGGACGTCGAACGGATCCGCGCGCTCCGCAAAGCCTTTGCCGAGAGAATTTGCATCGGTATCGACGGCAACGGCGCCTACACACCGGAAGAAGCCATCGATCTCAGCCGTGCCTTGGCGCCGTACAACGTCCAACTCATCGAACAGCCCATCGACTATCGCGACTTGGACGGATTAGCGCGTGTCACCGCGGCGAGCCCGATTCCGATCATGGCCGACCAGTGCGTCGACGACGCCAAGTCGGCACTCGAAGTTTGCCAACGCAAAGCAGCCCATGTCGTCTCGGTCAAGGCCAGCAAGATGGGCTCGCTGGATGAATGCCGGCGCGTGTTTGAAATCTGCCAGGCGTTTGGCGTGCGAGTTCATATCGGCGGTTCCGCTGGTCCCGCTGTGGTTGACATCGCCGCGGCGCAGCTGGCATCATCCTTCTCGGCGGTCGATGAAGACTGCGAGGTCGGCGAGTTCCAGGCACTGAAAGGCGAGCCGACAGTCGGCGCTACGGTCAAAAATGGCTCGGTCGAGATTGGCAACGCGCCGGGCTGGGGTCTCAGCTTGGCACGATGAAAAATACTGGAGTGAGGTGTTCGGAAAGCAACATTCCTATACTCCATCACTGCAATTTTCCCACGGAGGTAACCATGACACGAGTTTGTTTTACTATATTGGCTTGGATTGTAGTTCTATCCTTCGGCAGCGCTGACTGTCTCGCCGCGGCGGCAGGCGCTTCAATGGCCAAGGCAAAGCAGGATGCCGAGACCAAAGGTTATACATTTCTTACCAGCCGCGAAGAGATACTCGCGAGGGCTAAGAAAGAAGGCCGGATCAGGGTTCTCAGCTCACAAGATCCAGAGGCGATCAAGGCGATGACCGCGGCCTTCAAGCGCAAATATCCGTTCATCGATGCGCGCGTTGAAGAGATCGGCGGCATGGAAAATTATCAGCGCATCCTCCAAGAGATGAAGGCGGGGCTGGCCAAGACCTGGGACGCCAACTATTTGGCCTTCGATTTCTATAGCGAGTTCGTGCCATTCCAAAAAAAGTTTGACATTCTCGGCATGGCCGAGCATGGCGTGCTGCAAATCTCGCCGAAACTGATCGACCCGTTGAACCGCCTTGTCGTCGCGATCCAGAGCAACATGCAAGTCATTGCCTACAACAAGGAAATGATCGCTGGCGACAAAGTGCCGGATAGCTGGGAAGGTTTTTTGGCGCCTGAGTTCAAAGGGAAAAAATTCCTGCTTGATGTCCGGCCCAAACCGCTCGCCGCTCTGGTGCCGCTCTGGGGCCTCGAAAAGACCGTAGAGTTCGCCAAAAAACTCGCTGCGCAACAGCCGATCTGGTATCGCGGCGAAGCGCGCCAGCTGACGCAAATGACCGTGGGAGAATATCCGCTGATTCTCGGACCCAACTACAAGTCGGCCAAAGCGACGCGCGATCCGCGCGCGATTCTCGAAATCAAAGTGGTCGAACCGGTGCCGGCTAGGTTCAGCGAAGTTCAGGCGGTGTTGAACGCCGCCGCGAATCCCCACGCCGCTCTCCTGTGGCTAGAATTCCAGGCGAGCGCCGAAGGACAAAAGATTCTCGACGACACGGACCTGGCCGCAACTATTTACACGCCCGGATCCGTACACGAGAAGTTGACCCGCAACAAGAAAGTATCCCTGTTGGCCTGGGAGCATTTTCCAAGAATGGGTAAATACGAAGAAGAGATCATCAAAGCCTACGGCTTTCCGCGAGCGGAGGCCAAGTAACTCCGCGCTGGAGTAAAGCAGGTTTTCACCACGAAGGTCACCAAGGACACAAAGGTTTTGGATAATTAAGTCTCCGAACTTCGTGCTCTTCGTGTCCTTCGTGGTGAGAAATCATTTTACGGCTTCGCACTTATTTCGCGCCCACCGCCTGCGCTTTCGGAAAGCCATAGGCTTCGAAAATTTTTTTCTGCAGCTCTTCGAGCTGCGGCGCATGTTCCCAACCGATGACCGTCACCTTTCTTCCCTGGGTTAACTGATACGGCGTCGTACCGGGGAAGTAGACCGAACCTTTGTGGTCTCGATTGATAATATTTTGCGTCTCCGCACCGGCGACGAACTCCAACCACAACAAACCGGCGTAAGGCGACGCCGCTTTTTCAAATACCGCTTCATGCTCGGCGATCCGAATCGGCACCGGCTCCACGACTTTATAGGCCAGCGCGCCGGTGCGATCCTTCTCCATCGCCCGCTTGGTGCTGTTCAAGTTGGCGCCGAGCAACATCGGATATTCTCCCACGGTCATGGCTCCGAGCGCGCGCGAGTGGCCGCGTATCCAGATCGGATTCTGTGCCGCCAGCGCGCGGGCGAATTGCAAGGTCTTCTCCAGCCCCCAAGCCGGAATCAGATTGGCCACCTCTTGAGGGCGGATATCGACTAAAAATTTTCTTCCTTTGAACTCAGGCTTGAGAAAATCCTCCCAGGTGTTGGGCACTTTGTCTTCGCTGATCAGTTTCTTGTTGTAGGCGACGATCTGCGTGTTGGTGCTGTAGCAGACGATGTTACGATTGACCGGGTCGATCATCGCGACGGGTATCTGCAGCACGCCCTGCTGCGCCATACCGAGCACGTCGAATTTCTTCTGGTACGGAAAATAGTCATCGTAAAAATCCGTAGTCAAGTAATTGACGTCCCAGCCGCTTGCCGTGCCGGATTTCATCTCCAAGAGCATGCGTTGATAGGTATCGGTTCCGGCGATCTCCTCGGCGCGCAGATCGATAAATGGATACTTCTTCCTGAAGGCATCGGACACTGGCTTGAGGTTTTCCATTTCGAGCGAAGTCAGCACCCTGAGCCTGCCTTCTTTCCTCGCCTTGGCGACGATCTCATCGCGGCTGGACTCAAAGATAAAGCCCTTGGCTTCGGCATCTTGCTTCGCCTTTTGCAGCGCGCCGGGCGCCGCTGCGGCATTGAGCGCGACCGGTAGAGCGAGGAGCAGCGCAAGAATTGCCAGCAACAAAAATAGCCTATCATGAAGCTTCATTTGGCACCTCCATTAGTGGTGTCGCGTTCGCGAGTGAATGCCCAATTAATATTATTCACCACGACGCTCTCGACTAACACGAAGGGTTCGGACAATTGCAACTCCGAACTTCGTGCTCTTTGTGTCCTTCGTGGTGAAAACATCGTTACAATGAACCTGAAAGCACCGGGTTTATTAAAAGACCAAGTGAAACAGACTACAAAACCAACTGCGCCGCAAGCCCCGCTACGTCAGTTAAATTTTCCAAATCGCGCGCCGACTCGACCACGGCTTGAGAGCGTTTCTCGCCTAGCACCGGCACGCTCAGCAAGAGAAATTTTTCTTCCACCTCGGCCGCGGAAAGCGGATTGTACGGCGCTCCCGGCATACGATCGAGCAGGATTTTAAAATGGCTGCCATCGGCGCTGTCGATCTCGACGATGGCCGAGCGTACGGCGGGAAAGATCCTGGTGAGTTCGGCGTCGGCGATAATTTCGACGCGCTTCTTCAATTCGAGCACCTGGGGGTCATGCATGCGCTCGAAGTCATGGGAGTTTTGAAAATCGATTTTACCGTCGAGCATGGCCACCGCCAGCATGTACTGGCAGTTCACGTCGGGCATGTGACGGTCGTTGATCGTGCGCGCTTGGGTATCGGGCAGCCGCACGACGATTTTTCGGATTTGCCGGCCGTCGATACGATGTTCCTTGACCAACCGGAAGTAACCCTCCAGTGTCGCCTGGATGGGCTGCCCCGCGGGATATTTTTTGATGCTGGTGTCGAGCAGTTCGTAACGCGAGCCCAATTCCCTGATCGTTTCTTCCGGCCGTGACTCTTCGGAAATCGCTTTGAAAAAATTTTCCTCGCCTTCGAATACGGTTGCCGTGCCGGTGAAACCGGCGTCGGCCATCAGCGCCGCGCTGACGCCGTTGCGCGCAGGCGCGCCCGAGAAACAGAGCGCTTTGTCGATATGTTCAGGATCTTGACGCCAAGTATTGATGCCGCTCGCCTGGGTGCCCGCCAGCGCCAAGGCGTGGCGCACCTGCGCCGCATTAGCGCCCAACAGGCGGCTCGCCGCCGCCGCCGCGCCAAAAACCGCGCAAAGCGATCCGGCGTGCAGCCCGCGCTTGCCCATCCAGGCGCGGTCGAAGGCTTTGTTGATCCGGCACATCACGTCGTAGCCTAGGACGACCGCGTGAATGAGATCGCGCCCGGAACGATGGCGCATTTCCGCTATGCCCATGCTCGCCGGCAATATCACAGAACCAGGATGGGTCACGGTGGGAAAATGGGCGTCATCGGTCTCGTCCGCATGGGCGGTCATGGCATTGGCCAGCGCCGCAAGCATCGCGCTCGTACGCAGATGGGTGGCGACAACCGTCGCTTGCGCTGGCCCGCCCTGACCGCGCACGAAATCGACGGCGACCTTTCCCGGTTTGAGCTGCGATCCGGAAATCATCGCTCCGAGTGTGTCGAGAATATGAATCTTCGCGCGCTCGACAACCGGCGCCGGCAATCGGGTCGCCTGGTCGCTGACGATGTAGTTGCTCAGTGGTTCGGTAATATTCAGTTTCTCTGCCATACGAAGTCCTCATTAAATCCAGAGTTCCATCCGTTCAAGTCATTCAACCGCCTCGCTCCGTTCAATCGGTTTGAACGAATTGAACGGCTTGAACGTTTTGAACGGTGAAGCCCTCCTAGAGCCTTATCAAGTCTGTCAAAGCATTTACATCGGCCACGTCTTCAAGTTTGTCGACCGTCGTGATGATCTTTTCAATGTTCGCTGCCTGCAGCACGCGCGCCGCGTTGGCGCGAAACTTACCGACCCATTCGTCGCGCGGCAGAGGATAGCGCCAGTGGCTGCGCGGCAGCGGCTCTGACGCGCTTACTTCCCTGCCGTCGGTTAGCGTGATTACGACGGTTTCGTAAACGATATCGGAATTGATCGGAATTGCCGCATCGACGCGCACGCTGATTTTTTTCAGCAGCTGCTGTACGTCGTCGGCCAAAGCGCGCTCATCGTGAAAGCTCTCGATGGTCAACTGCTGATCCAGGATCGCCATGGCGACGTGATACTGATAAGAAAATTTTCCCTCCAACCCGGTGCGCACGGTGGGCCGGTTGAAGTGACCGCGGCGCGGCACGATGATCTCAATCGCGCTGATCTGGTCGACTCGAATCTGGTGCTGCTTGACCAGCTTCAAGGCTGCTTCAAAAGGGTGATGCAGGTGGTAGCCGCTCGGGTACATCTTGACGCCGATGCCCGGTGTCGCCAGGTGAAAAGGCTTGCCCAGCAGGGCGGTCAGTTGCCAATTCTCGTTCGACCCGCTGCCATAAAAAGTCTCGAAGAACGCGCCGTCGAGCACATTGGGGTTGGCGGTAAATCCGTCGGCGGCGAGCATCGCCGCGACCACGCCGTTGCGCGCTCCGTGCCCGGAATGAAACGGCTTGGTCATCGTGCCGCTGTGCGCACCGATGCCGCTAGCCTCGGACGAGGCGATGCCAAAGGCGAGTTGCACCTGACGCGTGTCTAAGTTCAAGAGTTTTGCTGCCGCGGTAGCGGCGCCAAACGTGCCGAACACCGGCGTCGGATGCCAGCCAGCGCGCTTGTCGGCGCAGACGTGAAGCTTGCCGGTGATCTCATAGGCAGCCACCTGTGCGACCAACAGTTGCCGCCCGGATGCACGTAGCGATTCGGCGACGGCGAGGGTTGCCGGAAAAGTCACGCCGGTTGGGTGAGCGCCCGGCAGCCACATGTCGTCGTAATCGGTAGCGTGGCAGAAGATGCCGTTGGCAAACGCCGCCTGCGGCGCCGAGCTGCGAAGCTTCGTGCCCCACACCGTACAGTCCGGCGTGCCGCCGGTGCGCTCGACGAACTTGAGCGCGATCTTGCCGACTTCCTGCGTGCTGCCGGCGAGCGCGACGCCGATGATGTCGAGAATCTGCCGCTTAGCGCGCTCGATCACCTCGCGCGGAATAACTTCGAACTTGAGCTCACTGACAAAGCGAGCGACGAATTCTGTAGTTCGCTCCATGGGAGTCTCCTAATTTGCCGCAAAGAACCTTTTTGACTCGTCGATTTGTTTCGAGAGTACGAATATCGAAAAATGATTACTCGCGCAAAGACGCAAACTACGCCAAGCTCGTACAAAATGGAAGATATTAATTACACCGTTTGACCCTGTCCGCCCGCGCCAGCAAATTCGGCGGGGTCGTGAAACCGACTTGCCTTGCGGCTTTCCGGTTGACGAACAATTCAATGCGCGAGCAGATTTTCAGTCGCTGTCCATGTCGTTGCGACGATCGCGCCTTACGTCGGCCCTTTGGCGTCGTATCTCCTCTTTACCCAATGGATCGTAGTCACAAGGGCCGTAGAAGTCGACGATATCGCCGTCCTTCGGATCCTTGAGCACCGGCCTAGGCGAAAATAATGTCTCCTCTCTAATCGCCGGGAACCTCAAATGGCAATAGTTATTTCCTGAAACGGGACCCTTGGAAATCACGCCTTCCGCTCCCCAAAGCTGAGCCATGTCCAACCACAAGGAACCGGTCAGCGCTAACATCGAAACGACTAATCCCATGCGCTTCATCCTTGTTCCCCCTTCTTATCCTGCTGATTTTCAACTCGGCCGGGAACGGGAACAGGCAACATTTTTTGGGAAAAAAGCAACCAGTCCCCACTGACTTAGTTTGGAATTTTGTGCTTTTTGATCATTTCAAATTGTTTAGGAATGCGGATTTTAGTTGTGCCTTGGCGCGAGATATTCCGAATTTCGGTTGAGGCTCTGCGCGCCAAAAGCTTCTCGGTTACATCCTCATTACTTCGTGCTCTTCGTGTCCTTCGTGGTGACTACTCTTCCACGCTAAACCCAGGAGGAACATTTATCATTGACCCTGCCCGCGAAGTGGTTTCGCTTATTTTGACTCCATCAGCTGCTTGATGCGCTCGACGATATCAGCCGGCTGATCGATCACTTCCTTGGCCAAAGCCTGCAGCTCCTCGCCGGGTATATGTTCGACCTCCCAGGAACGTTTCTTGGCCTCGTCCAAGAGGTCGGGCTCCTTGAGCGCTTTGCTATACGCTTCGCGAAGTATTTTGACCCGGTCGGCTGGGATGCCCGGCGTGGCGACGGTGGGAAAATTGCCGAAGTTATCCGACCCCAGGAGCACCAGCGCGATGCGCCGGTTCCTATCGGCAACTTTATAGCGATCCATCAACTCGTGCACGCTTGGCACCTCCGGCAGTTTAGCGTTGCGCTTACGCGGCGTTTGCAAAAGTACGCGCAGAAAACCACTTTTCACCCAGCCCTGCATCGGCCCGCGGCCAAGAAATGCTGCGGTGGTGACGCCGCGGCATTGCACTTCGCCTCTTTCGATGGCCAGATCTTGTTCCTGACCGCCTTTGTACCCGGTGATGGTGTTGAGCTTTACGCCGAAGGCTTCTTCGATCATCTTGAGCGTCAAATAGCTCGCTGAGCCCACCGCCGTCGACGAACATTTTGGCGGTTCGCTGGCTTTGCGGATGTCATCGATCGATTTATACGGTGCATCGCCGCGCATGACGAACAAGTATTCATGGCGCTGGGAAGAGCCGATCCAGTTAAATCGGCGCCAGTCGAACTGCGCTTCGCCGCGCCCGGCCAACTGATGAAAATAATGTCCAGCCGATATCGAGCCCATGGACAAGCCGTCCGGTTTCGCCACGCCGTAAACGTAATTGGCCGCGATCAATCCGCCCGCGCCCGGCATATTCTGGACCACCACACCGGGATTGCCCGGAATATGCTTGGTCATGTTGCGCGTCAGCGCGCGCGACCAAAGGTCGGTCGAATCCCCCGCCAGCAAACCGACGGTGTAAGTGATGGTCTTGCCCTGATAGAACGGAGTCTGAGCTCTGGCGGCGCTAGCCGCCAAAATGCTCAAGACCGCAAGAGATAAAGCCAAAATATAGAAAGGCATCGCGCAAAAAATTTTCGTTTGTTGAATAGTCATAGGATAAACTCCGCTTCCCAATTTCGAATATCCCGCCGCGTCACCACCCCACGGTGTATCATGATACGCCCTACCATCGGAATTCCTGTCGGAATTTTTTTGTGCTCTTTGCGCCCTTTGTGGTTAATTATCCGAATCCGAATCTTTTCTTTGATTGCCGCTTCGCCGCGCTTGGCTCTCTGTAGTGCAATCTCACATCGCCTTTTCCGCGTGGGCGCGTGCTTCTAGCACCTGCTCCAAGGCGGCGAGCAGATGCGCCGGCAACAGTACAATATCTTTGCGATAGTTGCCGTCGCGCAGCGCGATCAATTTGGTTTTCTCGCAGATCGCCGAAAGTTCGGCGCCGGAAAATCCTCCGGTGCGCGCGGCCGCGCTTTCAATCGCCTGTTCCAGTTGGTCTTTCTCAGGTAGGCTCGACAGCAGCACCGTGAGGATTTCCTTGCGGCCTTCCAGATCAGGCAGTCCGACGTAAATTTCCAATCCGAGCCGGCCCGGCCGGAGCAGCGCGGGATCGAGCAGATCGCGCCGGTTGGTGGCGGCGAGCACGATGACCTGGCTCGCCGCGCGCAGGCCGTCCATCTCGGCGAGCAGTTGGTTGACCACTCGTTCGGTGGTTGCGTT
>Ga0105252_10000394_pt1 | contig 31622 bp, 45 predicted proteins | sample EasRivMeERMZT100_FD_89675 | JGI IMG/M metagenome (GOLD analysis project Ga0105252, IMG submission 89675) | Soil microbial communities from meander-bound floodplain in the East River, Colorado, USA - East River MetaG ERMZT100 | ecosystem: Environmental > Terrestrial > Soil > Floodplain | place... | reverse complement strand
TGTATTTTTTTGTATTAAATTGTATCAGCTACCCACTATATGTTGTGGTAGGTACCCCCATACCCCTATATATAGTGGTACCATATGGCACGATTATTGCGGTTGCCTTAATCGGTTGATAGGGTATATATTTTAAGAATAATCTTAATAATAAAAGGGTCCCCTATTTAATAGTAGCTACAAATATAGATTTAATTATTGGTCAGATAGAATGTTCAGATGTCTGATTTTCTTGTTGACTTCTGAACCGAAGTCTGTTAGACTTCCTTATGAGGATTAGACCCTTCTGAACGGGACCGTAGAGAATAGTATGTAAAAATTACGTAACGATATATGTCTATTAATTATTAACATAAAACATTACAATAGGGGTGTAATTCCTCTTTCGTTATGGCGAAGCGCCATGAAAAGGTGGTAATCAATGACAGAATCAAAATCAGATGCACAGGTAATAAAAGATGAAGCTGCTGCTGAAAAGGAATTCCAAAAAACTACTGCTGGCGTAAGTGAAGCTAGTAATAAGCCTGGTACAGGTGATACAGCAGCGGGTCTTAAAGCTGATGGTAAAGATGTGTCTGCAAGTGCAGCCAGTAATAGGCCAACAGATGCTAATGTTCCTGTTATAATGAAGCGTCTATTAGGTACTGAAGAAATTGAAGTTAAAGTATCTCGCCAGTCATTACGTGTAGTAGATAAGAATGGCAGGAAACTTGAGGTTGGGCAGGTTGTTAATCTTAGAGTAAGAATTCTATCATTTGGTCCTGACAATCAGATAGAAGTTGTTTATCCACCATATATTAATGAAGGTCCGAAACTGAACGATAAGAAAGATGGACTTGTTACCATTGATGACAGATATAAAGTAGTTGATGGTAAGATTGTTAATGTTGCTGATAATAAGCCTTATGTTGTTGATTCATCTGTTAAGGTTGAGACACAGCATAAACTAACTGTTAAAGCTGATAAGGTAGAAAGATTCTAATCAAAAGGATACATCATATGCCAATGCTTATTGTTGATGATGAAGATTTTGAATTAGAACTGAAAAGATGTAATGGTTCTAAGAATAATTCTACCATCATTAAGATGCCGAAAATGGGTAGACCAGATGGTTGCATTGAAACACCAGAAACATTAAGGAAACTTATTGCTGGTGATGCAATTGATGGTATAGCTACGGCTAAAGAAATAGCAAAGGAATATGGTGTATCCATGTCGTCTGTTAATGCATATAAAGGTGATTCAACTAGTACAGATAGAATGGTCAATAAGGTAGTAGATTCTGACTTAAAGAAACATAACGATAATAAGCGTAAGAAATTAAATAGCCTGGCTCATAAAGTTAGTAGAAAAGCATTAGAACATATTACTGATGAAAAATTAGAGGCATCAAAAGCTACTGATTTAAGTCAGATTGCTGCGAATGCTGCACGTGTTATTGATAAGACCACTCCTAAAGATGGTGGTAATACTGTCACTAATAACATTCATTTCTATTCACCACAGCAAATACGTAAAGAAAATTTTGAAGTAGTTGAAGCAGAAGTTATCGCACAGCGATAATAGGAATTAAAATGCAAACATTATATGATGCTTTAGTAGCTTCAGGATTATCTGCATTAAATGCTGCTGGTCCTATACCACAAGCGGCTGAAGCAGATAGATTTGAAGTTGGTGTAGAATTTGGAGCAGGTACTTCTGCTGGTACTGTAGTAATAGAATCTTCACATGACCCCGCATTTGCTGGTACATGGCATGTTGAAGCTACAATAGCATGGGCAGCTTTATCTAGTTATAAACATGCGTCTATTGTTGGACCGCGCCGAGCATTACGATATAGAGTATCTGTTGCTGTAGTTGGTGGTTCAGTTTCTATATATGCTAAGGCATCTAAAGGATAGCTAATAGGTGTTAGATATGGACCATATTAGAGGTAGGATTAAATCACTCAAGAAGAACTATGGATTTATTCAGGGAGAGAATGGTGTTGACCATTTCTTTCATTGGACTTTCTTAGTTAAAGAGTCTAAAACATTTAATAAGCTACAAGTCGGTGATACAGTAGACTTTATACCCAAGCAAATGGAAGATAAAGTCCATGCAACAGAGATAAAAACATTAGATTAATAGAGATTAATCATGGCTGATTATAATAAATTTGTATTTGACGAAATTAGACGTATAGGAAAAGCCTGGGTTGATAAAAATGGTGATGGTAGTGGTGTCTATGACATTGAACAACTATTCGAGAAAATAGGTGAGATGTCATGGCGTCGATTAGTTGATAGCAAAACAGTTAAACAAATATTAAATGAGATAGGGGTTAATCCTGCTGATTATGGTGAGGATATATCTGTTATAGAGAATCCAAATTTTAAACCATTAAATCAACATCCTCGTGTTGGAATGACTATTGCCGGAATACTTACTGGCGTTAATCACGATATTGATGAAACACTTAAACGATTTATTGATTGTGGTGTTCAATACTCTAGTATTAATCTTATCAATGCTAGCCGTAGTGGTAATGGTGTATTTCCATTCAAAAAATTACCTGATGGTAAGTGGGATTTGTTTGATTGGGATAACAGGTATTTTGAAAGATTACTCGAAATTAAAGAAAAGTTTAATAAAGCTGGTATTGTAATTCCCTGGTGTTTTCTTGAATTATATTCATGGTCAGATAGAAAGCCCGGCCCTCAGCAAATTAGTACATTCTGGCGTAACAATGTCAATGGTATCTATTGGCCACCTGGTGATTCTACTTTAACTAGTCTATTACCTGATAAATGGTGTAAAGAATTTATTAAGAAGATATGTCCATTACTAGACCTACATGTTAATATGTTCAGGATTGGTAATGAACTTCCTGAAAAAGGTTTACATGAACGTATTAGAGATTTAGTTAGAGCAGAAGTTCCAGGTGCGCTAATAGATGTGAATAGAAATGAAGATACTCCTGGTCAATATAAGAATATGAAGATTGGTCAGAATTATGATTTCATTTCTTTTCATGGTGCTAAACTTAAACAGTTAAGTGACCTTAATAGAAAAGATTATGAAGATGGTCCACATGATTCTTGGCAGGATTTTATTGATGATGGACCACATGATAAATGGCGTATAACTTTTTCAAGTGATGGTGCCCGAACTGATACTCGTGATAAAGATGGCAAACTACTAACTAGTAAAGATAGTGCAGATAATCCATATGATTGGACTAAGTTAAAAGAGTTTTTCAGGCATATGAAAAAGTTAGGTTACGGCATTGAACATCAGTCTAGAGCTAAGATGACTCAATCACCAAATCATCATATGATTGAGGTTGATTGGTTCAATGAGGTAATCAAATAATTATGTGGGACTCAACTGAAGTTCTTAACATGGTTGGCTCAGTAGGTATTCTAGTAACTGCATTAGGTGCGGTTATAGTGAATATTATTGTAGCTGTTAGAACTGGTAAGAAAATGGATGACTCTCTAGTTAAATCAGAAGCTATAAGTCATCAGGTTCAAGAAGTTCATACTCTAACTAATTCTAATCTATCTGCTGTTAAAGCTGAACTTAATCAAGCTGTAGCACAACTTGCTGAAATGAAAATATTAGTCAATGATTTAAAGAGTGAAAGAGATAAGTTAGCTATTACTGCAGCAGTAAATACTGATGTTAGTAAAAAACCAGGAGATAAATAATGGATTTAGTATTTCTAGTCTTTGCTTTCGTTTGTTTTGTTCTAGCTGCATTTCCATATGCTAGTCCGTATTGGAATCGTTTAATTGCAGCAGGTTTAGCATTTTGGGTTGCAACACAATTCTTAACTCGTTTGTTATAACAGGAGACAGAATGAAAAAGATTAACATTTTCCAGGTTCTTAATCTAATCAATATGGGTATGGCTTTAGTTGAATCGATTAAAGGTAAGAAATCTAAACAAGAGAAAATTGATGCTGCTGTAGAAGCAGCTTCTCCATTCGTTCAGGCTCTTGAATTAAGTTTTGGTAAAGATTTGCTTAAGGAAGAAAAAGTTAAACCATTTGCAGAGAAGTATATTAGTGCTGCTAAAGACCTGGTTAATATTATTGCTGAAGTTAAAGGTCTTAAGGCTGATAAACCTGCTGATACACCAGTTAATGATAATTAGTAATGTCTGATAAATTATGTCCTAAATGTAATATAGTTAAAAATGTACTTGAATTTGGCTTTCAAGGTATTTATGTAAAGGGATATTGTAAGCCTTATAATAATAATTATAAGAGAAGTGAAGGCCAAATAGATAAGACTAGGCTTAATACTAAACGTAAAGATTTAAAAAGAGCGTTTGGTATTACAATTGAAGATTACGATAAGCTATATGAAGAACAAGAAGGCAAATGTAAGATTTGTCATGTAGAAGCCGAAAGATTTGAATTATGCGTAGACCATTGTCATAGCAGTAATATAGTAAGAGGATTATTGTGTAACACTTGTAACATCGGTATCGGGATGTTTAAGAATGACGTGTTAACAATACTTAAAGCTGCTGATTATTTATTGAATATTAGCGATAAGAAAGGAGAACCCCTCCATGCAGGTGGAAGTAAAATCACCTCTAGAAGCTGACATAAAAAAATGGATGCCTGAACCAAAACAAGAAAGGTTTATAAGTATTCCGTATGATATATTCGAAGCATTCTATGGAGGGGTTTGAGTAAAAGGGCCGGGCAAGAGTGAAATACTGGTTCTGTTACCTATCTTATACGGACTGCATAATAATCCTAATTATAGAGGATTGTATATGCGCCGTACATATGCTGACGTTGAGAGAGAAATATTAGATAGACAGCGTAAATATTATCCATCAACAGGTGCCGTATTAAACGAGCAGAAGAAAAGATGGAAATGGCCGAATGGCGCTATAGATAGATTAGGACATGCTGAACATGAACAAGATGTTCGAGAATATGATACTGACGAATATCATCTTTTACGCTGGGACGAACTTACTCATTTTCTTCCTTTTCAGTATAACTATTTATCTTTCACACGCGTCAGAAGTAGTGACCCATTTTTACCTGCAATTGTTAGGAGTGCTGGTAACCCTGGTAATATTGGTAATCAGTGGGTTTATAAGCGTTTTATTAAACCGGCGCCGTTTGGTTTCAAAAGAATTAGAGAAAGAATACAAGACCCACGAACAGGAAAATGGGAATACTTAGAACGTATATTTGTTCCTGCTGATATAAATGATAATAGTCACATCGACCCAACATATTATCTTAAGATTCAGCTATTACCTGAAGCTGAACGAAAAGCAGCATTAGGTGATTGGCATGCATTTGCAGGACAAGTATTTACTGAATGGCGTGTACAACCATTTGCTAATGAACCAGCTAATGCATGTCATTTAGTTGATAGATTTGAAATACCTAAATGGTGGCCGCGCATTGTATCAATAGATTGGGGTTGGGATGCTGCTACAGCAATATTATGGGCAGCTATCGCGCCGAACGGACAAATATTTATTTATAGAACCTATAATCAGCGTGAAAGATATATCAAGGATTGGACGAGAGACCTGGTTAATTTATCAGTCGATGAAGTCCAATCTATTAGAAGAATTAGTATTTGTCACTCAGCAGCTCAACAAAGAGGAGAGCCAGAAACTATTGAAGAACAAGTTAACAATGCATTACAGGCTAATAATTTTCCTGTTAAATGCACATTAGGTAAGCGTGATAGAGTAGGTGGTAAGCAATTAATTCATGAGTATCTTAGGTGGAAAGTAATACCAGCTAAGATATTACAGCAATCATATAATGAGCGATTAGCACAGGCAATATTAAGAAATTATGGGCAAGAACGGTATGAACAATATAATGAGATGTTTATACCGGAAGTTGAGGATAATCTTCCTAAGTTGCAACTATTTCGAGATGAAACACGTGACTTACAGGAAATTATACCGAACTGTCAGTATGAACAACGAGAGAATAAGAACACAGAAGATGTAGCAGAATTCAAAGGTGATGATTTATATGATGCGTTACGGGATTTGTTATGGTCAGTTAGTTCATATGTGAAAGAATCATCAAATGAATTTGAAATCCGTAAAACTATTGATGCTGTCATTTCTCAACATGCTCAAACAGGGGATACAACGGAGTTATATCGCAGTATGGAACGTATTGAACAAGCTGCTGATATTGCCATGCAGCCAGTTCGTAGGTTTCATCGTCACTTATCTAGGTAAGCCTAATAAGTATGAGCAACATCATAATGAGGTTGTAAGTATTTATAGGGAAAGAATATTTAATCTTGAGTTAGAAGTTGAATTAGCACGTAATGAACGTGATAAATATGAACGAATGTTACATAAACAATTAGGTATAGCTGAACAGAATGAAAGAGATGCTATTGAATATCAGTCAATAATGAGGCCAGTATCACCTGGTCGTATGAAGCATTCTCTTGAGCAAGCTAGTTTATCAAAATTAAAATCAGATAAGAAATGATTACAATATCTGACGAACTAAAGATTGAACTTAAGACTATCTTAAGTACACTTGAAAAACGAGACCAAAGTGTTAGAGATAGACATTTGCGTCTATTAAAGATGCTCGACCTATATTGGAAGAACATACATAATATTTTTTGGGATGCCGCAGTTAAAGATTGGCGTAATATAAATGACCAGAATATCAATACAGATTTGGATACTTATTATGCTGATAAGGTTATTAACATATATCGCGCGCATGGCGAATCGATTATCGCAGCGCTTAGTCAAGATTTGCCACAAACTATTTTTGTACCGGATGATGCTGAAAACCAAGATGACCTCAACACAGCAAGAGTATGGACACAAATAAGTGAATTAATTAATAAGGAACAGAAAGCTGTTTTACTACTAATCAGGACATTGTTCCTGATGTATAATCAAGGTACGGTCGCGGCTTACGTATATAGTAAGGCAGATGAAGATAATGGCATGTATAACGTACCTCAATATGGTAGGCGCACGCAATATACAGATAATGAAATCTGTCCTAATTGTGGTGCTGATTTAGCTAGTGCTATTAGACCTGAAGAAATGGGTATGGAACCTACCATGCCTGGTAGTGTTTTATGTGAATATTGTCAGCAGGAAGTAATACCATTTATTGAAACTGATGAAGAAGAAGTACCAGTTATATTAGGTTATAAACAGGAACCTAAACCGCGACCGTGCATTGAAATTTACGGAATGATGAATATTCGTGTTCCTCATTTCGTTAAGACACAGAAAGAATGTGGTTATCTCATACTTGAGACTGATTCTGATAAAGAATATGCTCAGGATGAAGCTGGTGAAGAAATACCTAATAATGGTAATGGATACGAAACTGGTAGATGGGCGCGTCTTGATTCAGATTTTGACTGGGAAGAATCTAATCAAATTGTTACATGGCGTCGTGTGTGGTTACGCTCATGGGAATTTAATTTAGCATCATCACCTGAACGAGCTAAAGAGTTAAAAAAGAAATTTCCTAAAGGTTGCTATTTCTTAATGATGAATGACCTTCTTGTAGAGGCTGACAATGAATCAATGGATGCGCATTGGATTATTAGCCAGTCTCCATTAAGTAATCATATTCATACAGAGCCATTAGGATTACCTGCTAAAGCTGTACAAGATATTAGAAGTGAAATTGTAATATTACAGCTTCAGGCAATGGAATATGGTATACCTGATACATTTGCTGACCCTGCTGTATTAGATTTTAAGGCATATGGTAAATCTGAAGCTGCACCGGGCCAAATATTTCCTATTAAAGCAATGCCAGCAGGTAGAGCATTAGGTGATTCATTTGCAACATTGAAAACAGCTATTTATCCTAAAGAAGCTGAAGAATTTAAGAAATCACTAGACCAGGATGGTCAATTCGTATTAGGAGATTTTCCTTCTATATATGGTGGAGTACAACAGGGTGGCTCGCGCACGCTGGGAGAATATCAATCATCGCAATCCCGAGCATTAATGCGATTATCTATTGTATGGAAAATCACATCAGTATTTTGGGCAGGAATTAATGAGAAAGCTACACGAATATTTGTTAATGAGATGCGTGAAGATGAGAAATTTGTTAAAAAGAGTGGTAGCAACTGGGTTAATATTTGGATTAGGCGTTCTAATATGCTTGGTAAAATTGGTTCAGTTGAACCAGAAACGAATACAGCATTCCCAATGTCTTTCATGCAGAAGAAAGATTCGTTGCTTAAGTTAATAGAATTTCAGAATCCTGCTATTCAGACTGTTATTACACATCCTGAGAATGCTGGACTTATTGCTAAGTATATGGGCTTTCCTGAACTATATATTCCTGGTGATGATGATAGAAATAAACAGCTTGATGAAATTCAGGAAATTATGGAAGGTATACCAGTTGAAATTGATGCAGATTTAGATGTGCATCAGACTGAATATGATGCATGTATTGCCTGGCTCAATAGTGATTATGGTATAGACGCTAAGATGAGTAATCCTGAAGGTCGGGAAATGGTTAAGGAACACGCAAGACAGCATAAAATTGCTATTTCTATGTTGCAAATGCAACAAATGGAGCAAGAGGCTCAATTTTCAGATGAGGTAGAGGACAATGAACAATTTGCTTAATTCATTCATGCTTAAATTATTTTATGCTCCAGATGGAGATGGTAGTGGCGGTGCTGCTACAGATGACATTCAAGATGATATAGCTATTCTTGAAGATTTAGATGACCCAGATAATAAAGACGATAAAGATGATTTAGATGACGATGATAATAAAGACGATTTAGATAAAGATGACGATGACGATTTTGATGACGATTCATCCGATAAAGATGAAGACAAGGACAAAAAACGCGCTGATAAAGATGATAAAGACTCTGATGATAAATCAGACGATGATGAAGATGACAAAGATAAGAAAGAAGAAACTGAAGAAGAAAAGAAAGCGCGAGAGGAAGCTGAAAAGAATAAGCCTATAGAGGCTAAAGATTTAAGTCCACGAGCACTTAAAGATTATGATAAGGACATCTATAAGCATTTTCCTGAGTTAAAAGATGTTCTGTTTCAGAATAAAGAATACAATAAGCTATTTGGTTCAGTAGAGGATGCACAAGAAGCAAGAGAAAAAGCTGAACTATTAGATGAAATTTCAGCTACTACATTACAGGGTGACCCAACAGAACTTGTTGTTGCTCTTAAGAAAACTGGTGATAATGTATTAGAGGAATTTAGTAACAACTTTCTAGTTAAATTGAAAGATGCTAGTAAAGATTTGTATTATAGAGTTACAGACCCTATTATTGGTGGAGCACTTAAAGCTGCATTTAATCATGCATCTAAGACAGGTGATAAGAATCTGAAACTGGCATCTCAATATATGAGTCAGTTTATATTTAGCGATTCTAACATTCCTGAATTTAATAATGGTAGGAAAAAAGAAGAAGACCCTGAAAAGATTAAGTTACAGGAAGATAGAAATAACGAGAATAGGAAAAGACTACAGGAACATGAATCGGCAGTATTTGAATATACCGAACGAAAGCTAAAAGAGATTATTACTGATGGACTTGACCCTGGTAATGTTTATAATACTTTCGTTAAAGAGGCATTGACTGATAAAATTATTGAAAGAGTTGGTCAGGTATTAAAAAACGATAGAGCATTTCAGGGTCAAATGGCAGCTTTGTGGAAAAAAGGTGTAAGAGAGGGATTTACACGAGAAATTAAGAGTAGAATTGCTCATACTTATTTAGCTAAAGCCAAGCGAATAGTTCCTGGTATTAGAAATAAAGTAAGGGCAGATGCACCGGCTGATAAACAAGATATTAAGAGAGATAATAAAGGCAAGAAGATTATTCCGTCAACGAATGATAGGAATAAAAATAGAAGTACTATTCCAAATGACCCGAAAAAGATTGATTGGAATAAGACAAGTGATGATGACATATTAGCTGCTGATTAATCATTATAGTTAAAAAGCCTTAAATCAGCGTGGGCTGCTGAACATAATGATAAAGCAAAACATAATGATATATAAACATATAAGGAGCTGATTAGTTAGTTAAGAAACGAGTATAAAATGCCAACAGATGAAGCAGATGTCTTATCAAACGAATTGGAGCGAACAAATCCTAAAGTTGCTCTATTGTTTGAAAGAGAAGGTACATTCTGGTCTACAGTTGTAGGTAAAAGACCTGGTGTAGAAGTATCAGCTAGAGATGCACGTGTACCACTAGAAATTAGACCCGGTGGTAAATTTGGACATTTTAATCCTGATGGTGGTGGATTAGGACGTGGTACTGGTCCGAAATTCGATAAGGGATTAATTCCTGCTGTATACAATAAGATGGGTGTTGAGTGGACTAAGAAATCTGACTGGGCTACAGATAGCGCAAGAAAAGCTATTCTTAGCACATTTAGGCATCTTGTTGCTACATCAATGGCCGAATATAGACGACATATGGATAGTTTAGCTATGACTGCTGGTGATGGTGTATTGGGCACTATTACTACAGTTGGTAGTTCAGGTGGTAAAGATACATATACATTTGCTGATACTACTGGTGATGGATTCGATATTCGTTTGCTACGTGATGCGTCATACTATTCTGTATATAATGCTGCACTTACTACACGTAGACCATTTGCAGGTTTGGGTGCAGTTGCAGGTGAAGGTCCAATTGAATTTTACGATATTGGTAACAAACAAGTAAGATTCAATTCGGCTGCTGCTGGTGCTATTGCTACAGATAAAGTTGTAGTTGGTGGTCTTACAGCTACTCCTCCTGTATCAATATTTGGCGTAATGTATCATCATTCAGATGCATCTACAGGTACATGGCTTGGACTTGATAGGGCAACATTGCCACAAGTTCGTGCTAATCGTATTAATGCTGCTGGTGCATCATTTGCTCTACCTTTTGCTAGACAAGCACTTAATAAGTCTGGTAATCGTGTAGGTAATGAACAGTTGAAAACATTACGTGCATGGATGCATCCGGCACAACAGGATGCATATGAGCGTAGTGGCCAGTTGGTATCTACTATCAATATGACTACTAAGTCTCAGGGTCTCAATATGTATTTTGACCAGAATAACATGCAATTAGCAGGCGCTCCTGTTAAGACACATTTTAGCTGGAATAAAAAGCGTATTGATTTCATTCTTGAGTCTGCATGGGGTCGTATTGAAGTACAGCCTGTTGGATATTACACGGATAAACAAGGACGTAAGTTCTTTGAAATTCGTGATACAGATGGTGGCGTTGCTGCCGCTGATATTTTCTATCTTTGTTCAGGTTTGAACATTTATGTTTCAAATCCAGCAGCAGAGACATATATTGATGGTCTTGCAATTCCAAGCGGATATTGATTTCCAGCATAGTCATTAGCGTTAATTACTTCATGTAGAGGAGTTGATAAAATGGACGTAAAAAGAATAAAGGAAATTCTTGATAAGCGAACATCAATTGACTCCTCTACAGGTTGTTGGCTATATTTAGGTACAAATTTAGATGGTTATGGTCAAATTCAAATAGATTATATGTTTCATTATGTTCATGTATTATCAGCTAAACTATTTTTAGGTTATGAAAATAGCGCTGATTTTGTAGTCTGTCATAAAACTAATATGTCCTAATAAAAATTGTTGGAATCCAGAACATATTTATATAGGTACGTATTATGAAAATTCTCAAGATATTTCAACACTTAGAAATGGCCGTGGTAGATATTCTGGTGTAACTCATTGCGTAAACGGACACGAATTTACAGAAGAAAATACTTATATTAGACCAAATGGTAATAGGTCATGTAGAATTTGTCTTAAAGATAGAGATAAAAAACATAAAGCCAGAGTAAAAGAAGCCTTCGCTATACAAAATGAAAAATTTATAAGTAAAGATGTTAATTAATGAGACTGGTTAGCTAGTATATCTCGGTCCTCCAAACGACCAGAGAGTTCATATATTAGCAACCATTATGAGGGTGGTGCCTAAAAAGCTGGGGGGAGCCTCTGGGCATCATCCTCATATAATTAAAATTTATGGAATCGTTAAAAGTAATAAACAAAAGATTAGCTGAAAAGTACGGCCTTAGTTTGGATGGTCGACCAAATTTCCGTGTTGTGTTTTCAGATACGCAATATGAAAACCGATACGAAGATTTTGTGGTCCATCTAGGCGAAATATATTTGAAAGAAACACGTGAATATAGATATTGCAAGAAATATGAATATATCAAAGGTAAACATGTACTTGAGGAATTGAAATTTTTTGATTATGGCACATTTCCTGATAGACCATTTATAAGAGATTCATATGAACCATTATGGACATTTATGGATAAAGATAAGAATCCTCTTTATCCCATATGGCAAGCAGTTGAACATGTAGTTGAATGCAAATTGAATGGTATAAGAGAAACTATTAAGCGAAATTTCAAAGCTGAGGAACAAGCTCAATTAGATGCTGATATTAAAGAGATGGACGAGATATTAGGTGTAGATGAAGGCAGCGTATTAGATATGAATAATCAATACGTTAATTTCGTTAAACCCGTTTTCTTAAATGGACCTATATTCAAAGGATAATTAAAATGGAAGAACAGTATGAAGGCCATATTTGCACAGTTGTTTCTTGTTTACCATTTGTAGTAAATAAGAATATTCCTCATTGCTATCCAGGTAATTTTAGAATACCTGAAGTTAAAGACGTATGGAAAGATATTGAACTACTGCATGTTGGTAGTACAATGTGTCAGTATTATGTAGGTGGCGAGGCTGGTGATAGAAATGATGGATGGATTAAGAAAACTATTCCATCTGAAGAACTTGCACAAGCTATTTGTATGGATGAAGTCGCTTCCTGTATAGATATTACTCTTGGTATAGCTCAGCCTGCTATTTTTTGGTTGCATAATAAGTTGACTCCAGAAGAAGTTATTCTTAAGCATTATGATAAGATAAAGGAAGTGCGCGAGCAACAGAAACGATGGTTTATTGAATTAGTTCGTCAGGCTGATATTGATTTCGGTAAAATTAAATCACCTGGTGCAGTTAGTGAGTTGCAACGAAAAGCAGCTAAATTTCTTAACCTGCGTAAAGAATGGGATATTGATGTTCAGGTTGAGAATATTATGGCATGTCCCTCATGCAACGAGATTGTTAATCCTGCAGCAATTATGTGTAAAAATTGCAAGTATATTCTCAATGAAAGTGTTTATAAAACTATGAAGGATAGATTTGCTACCCCTGAAGTAGTTAATAGGTAACAAACATGATAGTAAGTGATGTAACAGAACGAGCTAGAAAAGTATTTCTGAACGATACTGATGTTCAGTTATATACTGATGAAGTACTGTTTCCATTTGTTCAGCAAGCATATGGTGAGGCTGAAAAAGAACTGAATCTAAATGGTATAAGTACTACAGAAGAATGGTCTACCGTAATATCTGTTGCAGCAGGAGTAGAACCTGTTATAGGATTGAATGAGATAAATGATTTAGTGCTACCATTAGAATTATCAGAACGAGCTGTTGGTGAGACTTATTATACTGATATGTATAAACGTCCCTGGCTTCCTGATACTGAACGAACTGAATATTTAATTTATTGGGATTGGCGTGAGAATGAAATTAAACTATTAGGTTCAACAGCTATTAGAGAAGTGCGAGTTAAGTATATTAAAGGACTACCAGCTTTAGTAAATTCTGGTAGTACTGTTGGTATTAATTCAGCAATGGAGTTTCTTGCAGCTAAAGCATCTGCTTATGCTAGTCGTTTTATAGGTGGTAATGCTTCAAGAGCAGATAGCTTAGAGATTATTGCTAGAGAAATGCTACCTAAAATGGTAGCTGTTGAGGTAAAAGCAGAACAATCTAATCCTGTTAGACGTAAACCTTACAGGGCATTTCGTCATATAACATATTAGAAATGTAACTTAGATTTACAAGCGAGGTGATACAATGTGGGATTTTATTCAACGAGTACTTCATGTTTGGTCAGATGCTAACGTAGAACATTCACTATCTGTTTATAAGAGATTTACTATTGCAGAGGTAAATGCTGGTGCAGTATTAGTAGCTGCTATACCAGGACATAAACTTAGGCTAATTGATGCTAGAATGACAGCTATTGGTGGTGCAGTAGGTGCTACTACAACAGTTGATATTCTTGCTACATTAGCAGGTGTATCACGTAAGTTACTTGCTGTAGCTATTGCAGCTCTCACACAATCTGCTGTAGTTCGTGCTGGTGCAGCTAACGCAGTTGTATTAGCTGATGGTGCATCTTTTACTGCTAATGATGTAAATACTGCATTGACCATTAATAAAACTGGTGCTACAGCTACTACAGCAACACATGTTGACGTTCATGCTATTTATGTATTAGAAAGATTCTAATGTTTGAAAGGGATTTGGGTCTATATGAATACTAAAATTTGTAATAAATGTAAAATAGAAAAACCTATTTCAGATTTTTCAGTAAGAAATATAGGTTTGGACAATAGACCCAAATCCCAATGTAAATTATGTTATAATCAATCTTCTTCAACTAAAAGAACTCCTGAACAAAATAGAATAAAACATTTTAAAGATTATTATGGTATAGATATAGAAGTATATAACAATCTATATAAAGAACAAGAAGGTAAGTGTAAGATTTGTGGTGAATTTTTTGAAAAATTAAATTTAGACCATTGCCATAAAGAAAATATAGTTCGTGGTTTGCTGTGTTTTAATTGTAATACTGGTTTAGGATTTTTTAAAGATAATCCTATATTGTTACAAAAAGCTATTGACTATCTTTTTGAGGCATTAATTCGTGTTTGAAGAATATCAGCCATATCTCATCAGAAAGTTCAAAGGACTCTGGGATAGAGGCACAAATGATTCTTGTCCACCAGACCATTTTCAGGATTGCTTAAATATGCAATTTACTGATAATGGTGTTAAAACAAGAGATGGATTAGAACAAACACTCGCATCAGGAAATGTATTACGTACTCATAGTTATAAACGAATTGGTGAGGCATCACGAGATTTAATACTTAAAGCGGGTGGCAATTTATACGATAGTACTAATTTAGGTGTACCTATTCTTACTATCGCAGCAATGACAGATTTCAGTGCAATAAATGTTTATAACAGAATTTATATAAGTCCACATAACGGAATCAAGGGTTTACCAGGTGAAAAAGTTTATGTATGGGATGGCACTACTATAAGAGCCGCAGCAGGTATAGCTCCTACAGGTGCATTTACTGCTGTTAATAGTGCTACTACTGGTATTGTTGAGGCTGGTACTCATTTATTCGCTGTTGTATATGAAACAGCTAGTGGATTTTTAACTAAGCCCGGCCCAGTTACATTCCCATTCGTTGTTGCTGACGGTACCAAAAAAGTTGACCTATCAATACCTAATGGTCCTGCTGGTACAGTTAGAAAACACGTAATTGCCACACGTGCAATAGCCGATTATAATGGTAATCAATTTGGTCAAGAATGGTTTTTTGTTCCTAATGGAACTATTCATAATAATTCTGACCTACCACTTACTGTTAACTTTTATGATAGTTAATTATCAGCCGATGCATTATATCTATTTTACATTTTAACTGAATTGCCCTCTTGTTTAGTATTATTTACTTACAAGGGGCGATTAGGAATGGCTAATTTTGATGAGAATCAATTTCTAGTACGTTTATCAACTAAAAATGAACCAGAAGTATTTGATGAAGCTGATAGTGCTATGATAATTGGTCCTGAAGATGGACTAGGCATCACTAATGCTGTTGAACATAGAGATTTACTAGGATTTACTAAATCTCTAATGTCCTATGTTACATCTGATAATGGTGATAGTCCTAATACATGGGACCCAATATCATTAGACCCTGGAATTGGTACTGAAGTTCATGGCATTAGTAGTATATTAGATAAGAGTGGTACTAGCACTGATGTATTCTTTATAGCTAGTCGGGGCGGCCTTATACTATTTAACGGTTCATTTCAGGTGCCCGAACTATCATGGAAAATAGAAGCATTATGGAAAAGAATCAATCAGGCCAATTTCCATAAAGTACAAGTAGCTTATGATAGTATCAATAAGTATATATATGTTCTCGTTCCATTAGATGCAGCAACAGACCCATCACATATACTTTTTGCTGATTGTAGTGATGGATTAGATTATAAGAAAATACAATGGTCACCCTGGGCATTTCCATTTGCTCCTACTAGTATCTTAATAGATACAGTAAGTAAGAGTCCAATTCTGAAGATAGCTGGTGATAACATTTATAAGCAAACAGTTGGACTTATTAATGATAATGGAACTGTAATAACGAATTATGTAAAGATGGGATTAGCTCCAGATAAGAGTAATGGGGTAATTAATCATTTTAATGCTTTCATAGTTAGAATGATTGGTAGTGGTTCTGTTGAAGTTGAATTGACTGGATTAGATAATTCAGTAATAACTCATCCACCTAATTTTAATGTTACAGCAACACCAGGTAAAGAGATACTAAGGAAAGTTAATTATGTAGCAGAAAAGATGGCTATTAAATTTTCCATGACTAGTATTAATGAAACATTTGAATTAAGTAGTTTAATCATTTACTTCAAAGCATTATGGTCACAAAGGCCGCAATAAGTGAATGAAATTGACAGAATTAGAAGTCTTATTACCGGTTTACAAAAGACTCAGCCTAAGATATATGAGGCTTTGAGTGCAGTAGCTAAAGCTTTAGATAAGCTAGATACTAATATTGAAGCAGTTGTAAGTGAATTAGCATCTGTACCTGAGAGTGGACTTGCAATAGCACCGAACGTAATAGTATTTACTTATCGATTTACACGTAGGAATGTAATATTAGAATGGGAACAGCCTGATTTAAGTATATTTCATTATGAGATTAAAGTAGGTGGTGCTGATTGGGATACTGCAACACATGTATTAACAACTAGTACATTAAGTGCTGTTCTTGACCCATTAGTAGTAGGTACTACACGTTATTGGATTAAAGGAATAGATTTTGATGGTAATGTTAGTATTGCTGCATTAGCATTAGATGTTGTAGTTCCCGCTATTGGTGCTATTAGTGTTACTAGTGCAGTAATTGATAATAACATCTTATTTAGCTGGACCGAACCAACTAGCACATTTGATATTGATTATTATACTATATATAAAAGTGCTGTATTAGTAGGTAAAACTAAGGGAACATTTGCTGTAGTATTTGAATCTGTTGGTGGTACTTTTGAATATAAATTTAAGCCTGTTGATATAGCTGGTAATGTTGGACCAGAAAGTACTATATCAGTTGAAGTAAGACAACCACCTGATTTTGATTTATTGGCTCAGTTAGTTGATGATTTATCTGGTACGAAAGTTAATACAATGATTCAAGATGGTAAACTGCTTGCTAATGTGTGTTGATAATATAAATGTCTCCTCAAAAACCGTGGATGCATAATTTCAAACCATGTGGAATGAGAGAAGCGATTGCTAGAGTTTGGTATATGACACCATCAGAAGTTAAAAAGGCATTTATACATAAAGAGACTGAGAGAAGTAAGTCTAGTAGTCTGTATCACGCTTTAAGAATGCGAATTGCTGAACCAGATGAATGGGATAAAATCGTTAAGTTCTTAAAGTTGAGGAGAAAAAATGCCCCTCAAGATAGTTAGTTATACTCCTTCAAGTTGTAGTCATGGTGTATTAACTGTCGATATTGATGGTCAACAGTTTTCTATGCCTTTAGTGAAAGATGAAGTTCAGGAATTAGCAGCAGAGGTAGCTAAAATTTCTCCTTTTACTCCTAAACAAACTCTATTATTTTTATGGATAGCGTTTAGAATGGCAAAGGGAGCAACTTTTAATAGTCTTATTGGAGTTGAATTAAATTAATGGCTGCTTCATATCCATTTACACTAAGTCCTCTTGAAATGTCAGGTTGGGCTGCTGCAAATATCAGTTCGTCTCATAATATGGATGCTGATGCTGAAATGATTGCATGGAAACATTTTCCACAGTCTGCGTCTCCTATAACTCATATTGATATTCATGCAAATATAGGCGGAACTATTACTGATACTAATTTTACTGTTGAGGTTCAATCTGATAGTGCAGATGCTCCATCAGGAACACTTTTAGGAACTGCTTCTGCTGAATGGGCTGGTATAGCTGCTGATGGTTGGATTGGTGAAAAGGCTTTAGCTACTGATACGGGAGCTTTAACTATTGGAGTTCCAGTTTGGATAGTAGTAAAGCGTAGTTCTGGTGGTTCTTTATCTGCAACAGATTTTTTTGCGTTTAGAACAACAGCAATAAGGAAAGGACTAGAAAAACTTAGGCATCATAATGGAACTAACTGGACTACATCGGCAGCACAACTTGCTACTCCAATCGCAGTTGTAAAACATTCTAATGGAGATTATGTTGGTCATCCTATAACAGCTATTAATGCTGCATCAGGAGAAGCTGATATATTTGGCACCAACAGATTAGGACTAAAAATGAGATTTGGTTGTCAAGTTAAAATACAGGCAATTAAATGTCAAATTAGTAAGACGGGCTCTCCTGCTAATTTAGAATGTGTAATTTATGAGGGTTCTACTGAAAAATACTCCACATCTATTGCAGCAGCAGTTCTAGTAAATTCAGATGAGGCGATATTTTGGTTCTCATCGGCTGTTCTATTAGCAGCTAATACAGATATATACATAATTTTGAGGCAGGCTTCTAATGGCGGAGATAACTCTAATGATTACGATTTACGTTCATTTGCTGTTAATGCTGCATATATAGATGCTATAGTTCCTAGTAATTGGAGAATGGTTGCTGGAACAGGCGATGACCCTACAGCATTTACAGTTCAGACGGATGAAGTTGCGGTTATGCTTCCTATATTAGTTGATACTGCATTAGATTTAGATGAGACTGCATCAGGTGGTGGAGGTGCCGCATTAGGTGGTGTAAAAGTTATTCATCCAGGTCATATTATAGTTCAGTAAAAAAGGAGAATAAACAATGTCAGGAGTAAGATTTCGTGCGAGTAGTGGTGAGCAAGCATTGGGTGCAGGTGTAGCAGAAACAGTATTACAAGTTGTTGCTGCTGCCAATCATCGTGTTAAAATCACTGAATTGTGCGTTACATTCAAAGGAGTATTAGCTACAGACACGCCAGTTAATTGTAAAATATTTAGACAGACCGGTGCAGGAACATCAGCGGCAGCCACAGTAGTTAAAGAAAATGATGCTGATGATGAAACATTACAAACTACAGCTAGAAATGCATTTTCGTCCGAACCTGCTACAGATGATGCATTAATTGATGAATTTTTAGTTCATCCACAAACCGGTATGAAACAGTTTTTCCCATTAAGTCAGGAAATACCTGTTAAAGGTGGTAATAGAGTTGGTGTTAAATGCACTGCTGCACAAGCACAAACTGTTGTAGTTAGTTTAGCTGGTGATGAGTAATAAAAAATGATTAAGGTGTGGTTACCAATCAGCAGGCGTAGACCTTGGTTCGGTCAAATACCTGTTATAGCTGCTGTAGTAGCAGCCACACCATTAATCCCTTCACTTAATGTTATTGCTAGTAATCAAGTTGAACCTCGACGTGGCTCAGTAATTATACAGCCTATACCACATGAAACTATTGTAGTTCCACCAGTTGTAGCGAAATACCCTAAACAGGTATTAGTTGTTAATCGCGCTATACAGTATCATAATGGTAAGGTAATTAAATTTGGTCCTAGAAATGTAGCTGTAGCAGGACCAGTAATACCACGACCTAAAACTATACAAGTAGTTAATGGTAATACTAGAAATGTAGTTAATAGGTTTAGGAATGTTAAAGGTAATATATGGCTACCTAGACTATTAAAAGAAACAATAGCACCAATTTATCCAGTATGTTCGTGGGGTGCTCATTTTGTTGATAATGGCTGGACAACTATACAAGACCAAATTAATGCTGGTTATCCAATATATTTACAGCCCGCACCATTAGTAGGAACATATGAACGAATATTTGATTTTGGTGCGATATTTGATGATGTAATTGTTACATTAATATGGAACCAAAATCAAATAGCAGGTACAACAGTAGTAAGTTCTGAAATAGCTTATAGTACTGATGGAATTGGTTATACTGCATATGTAAGTGGCAGAAACCTATTTGTTGCAAGTGCTAGATATGTTAAGGTTAAATTTACTTTTACTGGCTCTACTCCACACGCATTACTTGAGTTTTATGAATTAGAAGTAAATCTTAATGTTAAGGTAGAAACAGATAGCGGACAAGTTAATGCTGATAAAGATGATGTGGGTGGTACTATAGTACTATTTAACAAGGTATTTAAGGATGTTAATAGTATTACGATTACTGCGGATAGTATCGAGCCTATTTATCCCATTTATGATTTTGTTGATATTCCTAATCCTACTCAGTTCAAAGTGCTGATATATGATAGTAGTGGACAAAGAGTTGATTATTTGATTAGCTGGAAAGCACGTGGAATTACGTAATGGCTGGTAGACACATTAGATATAACGTAGCTAGTAGTTATTTTGAATATTCCACTACAGGATTAGAGGCCGGGCCATTTGCCAAACTTGATTTAAGTGGACATACTGAAGTAGCACCGGAAGCATTTAAAGTAGGTAGTATATATACTAATGTTACTGGTGTTAATCCCGCTACTGAATTAGGTTATGGAACTTGGGTTGCATTAGCAGCAGGTAGAGTATTAGTAGGATTTGATTCTGGTCAAGTAGAATTTGATACTGTTAGAGAAACTGGTGGTGCTAAAACTCATGCTTTAACTACTGCTGAGTTAGCAGCACATAATCATGGAGTTACTGACCCCGGACATACTCATACTACTAATGTTTTTACTCAATCAGGTGGTGGTGCATCAGACGCATTAACAGTAGCTAATAATGTTACTGAAAAAGTTACAGATTCTGCTGTTACTGGCATAAGTATTCAGAATGCAGGTAGTGGTAATGCTCATAATAACTTGCAACCTTATTATACAGTTTATTTTTGGGAACGAACGGCATGATTACTATTATTAAATCATCAAATAATAAATTCGAGCTAGACGGTAATAATAGTGAACGAGATACTATTGAGTATCTTCAGGAAGAATTTCCACGTAAACTAGAAAGATTTATAGAGATTTATTTAGCCGAACGAAAACGAAATCGTGAAGCCGCTGAGGATATGGAAATTGTTGCTACTATGTCTCCTGGTGAACTAAATGTTAAAAGATTAGCATTAAGAGCAGATAAAAATGAGAAAAGACGAATAGAGAAAGAAAAATCTAATGCCTGAAAACTGGTCATTACCTACAAATACATCTAATTATGCTACTGGTGTATTACAAGTAATTAACAATAAGTTAGTTGATGCTGTAAGTCTGTTTGCTACAGATGGTAGTAATATACCTGATACAGCAATGAAGTATGACCGAGTAGCTAATAAATTTCAGGAACGTATAGTTGGTGTATGGACTGATAAAATATTAGCATTAGCAGGCGGTGGTACTGGTAGTGCTACTGCTGTTGGAGCACGTACTAATTTAGGTATAGGTAGTTTAGCAGTACAAAATGATAATGCTGTTGCAATAACTGGTGGTTCAATTAGTGGATTAACAGCATTAGGTGTTGGTGGCACTGTTACAGCTACTTTATTTAGTGGTTCGGGCGCGTCATTAACTAATCTTAATGCAGATAATTTAGCATCAGGTACAGTACCAACAGCTAGATTAGGTTCAGGTACAGCAAATAATACTGTATTTTTACGTGGCGACCAAATATGGGCTGCACCTGCTGGTACATTACCTGCTGGATTAATAGCATTATTTGATGTAGCATGTCCTAGTGGATGGACTAGATTTGCTGCATTAGATGGTAGATTTCCTCGTGGTGCTGCTTCATACGGTGGTAGTGGTGGCGCTGATACTCATACTCATGCTGCTGGTAGTTATGTAGGACCATCACATACACATGCTGCTGGTACATTAGCTGGAGCATCACATAATCATTCTGTTGGTGCTGGTACTACTAGTGGTCCTAGTAGCACTGTTGCTGATGTGGATTCTGCTGGTGGTGTTACTGATGTTGCATCTGCATCTCATACTCATACATTTGACCCTCCATCTACAGGTAATACTGCTCCTGCTGTTACTGGCAGTACAGCATCAGGTGGTAACAGCGCAATCACAGGCTCAAGTGGTTCATCATCAAATGTGCCCTCATATCTTGATGTTATCTGGTGTAAAAAGGATTGATATGCCATTTGATAACGATGCTATTTTTAATGAAGAAAACTTAGATAGATATGCTAGACGTGTAAAACCTGATAAGAAATCTAAATCTAGATTAGGCGGTTTAGGACCATCTACTATGAGTCCGGAAATATTATCATTAATAGGTGCTATTACTGATTCGGCTGGTACCTATAAAATGCTAAAATCAGGTACAGGTGTTGAGGGTAATCCATTATATAGTAGTCTTAATAACGATCCATTAAAAACATCATTAGCTGTAGCAGGAACATCACTAGGTATAGGTGGTATTGCTAGTTTAATAGGTAAGAAATATCCTAAACTTGCAAATGCTATTAAATCAAATATGGGTGCAAGTCAATTAGCATTAGGTAGTAGTAATTTTGCTAGAAGTGCAAATAGTAAATCAGCAGATGAAGATTGGCGTGATACGTTATCTCATTATAGGAGAAATAGATGATTATATCATTTGAGGATGAGTTAGGTCCAATGCATTTTACGTATGTATTTGAAGGATTTGTATTAGGTGGTTCTATTACAGAGAAAAAAGGATTATCTATATTAAGACGTGAATTTAATATCTTAGAAAAATTAGAAGGTATTAGCCATGTATTGCCATGTGGTAGGAAATTACCATCTGAAGAACTGGCAAGAGAATTAGATGATAAGATGGAAGGTAATGCACCTAGACAGATACAAATAGATGAATACGAGTTTGATATTCTATTTACTTATATTACATTGGTGCCATGGAAAACAGGTGCATCACTTAAGAATGCACTAAATACTATAGATTGGTTGGTAAGAATACAAAGAGGTGCGTTATGAAACTTTTACAGAAACAAATGATTTTTGCTGCTATGGTGCCATCACTTATTAATGAAGCTAGACGACTTGGTTATCAAGTTACTTTAGGTGAAGCACTTAGAAGTAGAGAAGAAGCATTAAGATTAAGTAAATTAGGTGTAGGTCTTAAAAATAGCTTGCATATTGATAAATTAGCTATAGACCTAAATCTATTTAAAGATGGTATATACCAAAAAACTACAGAAGCACATAGACAATTAGGAACCTGGTGGGAAATGCAATCTGCTGGTAAAGATTTTGTATGTCATTGGGGTGGCCATTTTGGCGATGGTAATCATTATTCAATAGGTGATGGTATTAGAAGGTAATATGATAAATATACGTAAATACATTCCATCTGATGCTGCTGCTATAGACGAGATATATAATAGATGTCATGCTGGTACATTTAATAGACCTAATCTTGAACATGTACTCGGGGCAGCTATAATAGAGATAGACGGTAAGATAGTCGGATTCGGCTGTTTAGAAGTAATACTCGAAGCTGTTATGATAATGGATACTGATAGACCTATGCGAGATAGGATTACAGTATTAAAGGAATTATTTAATGTAGCTGAATTCAAAGCATTAGATGAGGGATTCGATAAGTATTACATGTTTCCATCTGATAGTAACTATATGAATCTAATGATTAAACATTTCAAATTTGAGAAATGTGAACAATTATTAAAAATTAATCTGTTAGAGAGGCAAACAAATGGGTAGTAAGAATAAAGAAAAGACACAAGCAGTAAACGATGCCATGCTCTCTCAAGAAAGAGAAAGATTAGATAGAGAGCATAATGAAGTTCAAGGTTATACAACGCCCGAACGTCATGCAGAAAAATCATTTGCTGATTCTCTACGTGGAGAAATAGCAGGTGGTTATAGAGGATTTATAGACGGTACAGGATTAAATACTGGTATAGGTGGTGCAGGTGGAGGCGGTGGAGTATCAGCAGCATCATATAAATTAGACCCATTATATAAAAAATTAGAAGCAGGATATAACCCCCTATCTAAGGGCATACATGAATCAATGGGTGGATATAGAGATTTTGCTAGAACAGGCGGTATCACTGATGAGAATGCTGCTCGAATACGCGGTAATGGAGTATTCGATGAATTTGCGCGAACTGGTGGTGTTAGTGATGCTGATAAGTCTAATATACGTTCAAGAGGTGTAGCACCTATTGGAAGTTTTTACAATAATATTAAGAGTGAGTTAGCACGGCGCAGGAATGTAACAGGTGGTTATGGTACTGGTTATGATTCAGCTAATTCTAGATTATCCAGAGATAGTGCAATAGCTAGTAGTACAGCGGCACGTGATACTGAAATGGATATTTCTGATGCAGTTCGTACTGGTAGATTTCAAGGTGCATCTGCATTATCTGATGCTGAATCAGGTTTATCCTCTCAAATACAACAGGGTAGATTAGCTGGATTAGGTGGACTAACTGATATTGGTAAATTTGGATATGGCGGTTTAGAAGGAATTGCAGCACGTAAACAATCTATATCTAATGCTAATGCAGCATCTCGTGCATCAGCATCAAATGCTAATAAAGCATCTGCGTTACAAGCACAACAATATAGAGATAAGATGAAAGTACTTGGATTAAGTGGATTAGAAGGTGTATACGGTTCTAGTCCTGCTGAATTAGCAAGATACGATGATAATATATATCGTAATCGTGGTATGATGGGCGACCAATATGCTAGATTATTACCTGGTGCTAATCAACAACAGCAACAGGGACCATCAGGTTGGGATAGAGCTGCACAATGGGCTAATATTGGTATTAATGCTTATACTGGTGTACAAGATGCTCGTAAACGAACAGCAGCACCATACACGTATTAGGAGTAATAATGCCACTAAAAGATGATTTCTTTACTCGTAGCAGGGTTAAAAATCCCTGGGCCAATATAATTTTTGGTCAGCAAGAAGAACCTCCATTAGTTAATAGGAGAGCACCACCTCCACAGGATTTTAGTTTTAATAATCCTGCATTAGATGAATATGCTGACCATATTAGAGGTATGCCTAAACAGGAGGATTATGCTCCTTCTATATGGCGTAAACTATTAGCTGGTACTAGCGGTGTATTAACTGGTTATCAGAGTGGTAATCCATTACTAGCATATGACGCTGCGAATAGAATTGCACGAGCACCATATCGTAATGCTATGGAAGAATGGCAGGGTAAAGAAGATGCATTGAAATCTTCGGCCCAGCTAGAAAATACATTCAATACTCAACGTAGACTATATGGTGGATTGAATGAACGAACAACTAATAATGCAGCTAGAACTGGTATAGCTGAAACAAATTCTAGGACGCAAATATTTAATGCTGAAACAGCTAGAAAGCGTGCTGAGTTTGCAGTTAAAATAGCAGAAGCCACTGATGCTACTACTAAAACTAGATTACTACTTGACCAGAGTAAATTTGAACAGCAAACTAAAGTAGCTGAAGCGAAATTACGAATGGAAGATAGACGAGTAGGTGCATACGAAAGAAATGTTGGGTCAATGATTGGTGACCGCGCTGCTGATAATGCTTCAGGTAATAGTCCATCTGATACTCAATTAGCAGCAAGACGTAGAGATGCTGTAGATAGAGTTGCTAATGAAAATCCTGAATGGTTTGATAATAATGGTATACCATTACCTGAAACTTCTGAATTAGTTGAAGCTCAAATACAACGATATATGCAGCCACGTAGGTATGGTAATATTAATCTTGAACCAGGTTCAAATACTAGGCCATCTCATGGTTTTGTACTAGAAAGATAACATGGCTCCAAGAAGGTATAAACTTCGGAATCCTGATACTAGTGAGTTAATCGAATTTGATTTCGATGGTACTCCTACGCCTGCTGATATAGATAGAATTGTGGCTGAATATAAAGCTAAACAAAAGCCACCACCTAGAAGTACATTTGAACCAGCTAGACGAGATAATGTATCTTTGCCTGATTTAGATACTAATAATGAGCCTAATCCAGCTAGTAAGCCAGATTACTTTAATCTGCCATCAATGTCTAGTATAGCTAAATGGGGCACTACATCTATAATGCCTGATGTAGAGGAAGATATAAGTAAATTCAGTCATAAATATGGTGGAGATACATTAGGTGATATTTCTGATTTTGTAGTAGGTGGTGCTACATCTCCATTAGGATTAGCTACTAGTGTTATAGGTGGTGGTGCATGGGCGCGAGCTGCTAAAAGAGCTATTCCTAAGTCAGCAGGTGCTAAATTAGCTGATAAAGCTGCTGATATGATGCCGCCTGTTAATACTATTGATAATGCATTACCTAATCGTTTGCCTCCTGAATTTTCAGTAGATATGCCACCTATTAATAAACCTAGATATAGAGCAGTACGTGACCCATTAAAAGGTGATAGCTCTATGGGTAATATAATGGGTTATGAACCATTACCTAATTTAGATGAGATAGCTGGTATACCAACTGTTCAATTAGCTGATGATGCTATGGCATCACGCAATACTGCATTACCTACATTTGCTGAAAATATGGGTGGTTCTATTCCTCCTAGACAATTACCAGGTGCTGAATTACCTGTTAATAAACCGCGAGTAACTAGATTAAGTAATGATTTAGTAGGTGCTAAACCACGATTCAATATTGGTTATAACAGCTATGAACCTGCATTTGAGAGTGACATAGATAAGGCTCTATATATCATTGCTCAATCTAAACCATCCGCTCGTAATGCAGATTACATGAAGTTTTTGAAGGGTGCTACCGGATTAGATGAAGCTGCATTAGTATTAGAAGGTAAAAGAGTTAGAAGCCAAATTAAGAATATGGTAGGTGGTCAACCCCCCGGCCCTGTTAAAATTCCATCTATATTTAAGATGGCTGATGAACAAAACGTACGTATTAATCCTCAAACAGGTGAGGAATTTATAGGTGATTCTCCTGTTAAAACAGAATTAGCACCATCTACTAGAAGCAGACCTACTAGTGGTTTTAGTATGGGTACACGACAATCTACATTACCACCTTTTATTTCGCCTACTAATGCTGCTAAAACACCTGAAATACAAGCAATATGGAAAAGAGCAGTTGATGCACATATAAATCCAAGAAATTATGATGTTGATGACCCACTAGATTTGGCTCGTTTAGTAGCGGATATTGATAAAAAAGCACCTCAAATAATGAGTAGTGATATACTACCTGATATGAAAAATGTAACACCTATTAGAGAAGCATCAATGAATGATTTCGTTCCAGATGAATCACGTGGTATTATTAACTTAGACCCTAAAGAAAAGAAAAGTCATTTAGGCAGCGAAATTATGGGTCTACCTAAATCATTATGGGCTGCTATAGATTTCTCTGCACCATTACGTCAGGGTAAAGGACTTATTCATAAAGGAGGTATTACTGATAATAAATTTTCTCAGGCAATAGTACCTATGTTTAAGTCAACTTTTTCTGAAGATGCATTTCAAGCTAGTCAGGCAGCATTAAAAGCTAAGCCTACTTTTGAATTACAAACAAAAAGTGGATTAGCATTTACTGGTCTTGATGATATTACTAATAGAGAGGAAGCTATTATATCTTCTCTAGCTGAAAAAATACCCGGTATTGGTAAGGCTATTAGAGGTACTAATAGAGGATATACTACATTTCTTAATAAGCTAAGAAGCGATACATTCGACTCTATGTATGATGCATCTAAAAAAGCTGATATGAACATGTCGCCGGACCAAATATCTAAATTTATTAATGAGGCTACTGGTCGAGGTGATTTGAAATTAGACCTAAGTAAAATTGGACATGGTGATTATAAGTTAGGTAAGATTGACCAGGAAAAGAATGCTGTAATGTGGAATAATATATTCTTTAGTCCACGATTTATATCATCACGTCTTAAGATGCTGGGTCAAGGTGGTAAAGCTATTGTTGATTTACCCAAAGCCGCATTAGGTTTTAAGAATGCTGATGCAGCTATACAGAAGGAATATATTAAATCACTGGTAGCTACTACAGCATATTGGGCTACTGGTGTAGGATTAGCTAAATCTCTCGGCGCAGATGTTACAATGGACCCATCTAGTTCTGATTTTGGTAAGATTGTAGTAGGTAATACTAGAATAGATACGACAGCAGGATTACAACCATTCATTCGTGTTACTTATCAATTACTATCTGGTACTAAAACTGCACCTATGAACAATGGTAGACCTGGTAGAACTAAAAATTTAGGTGAGGGATTTAAAGCTGAGACCGAACTGGATGTAGCAGCTAATTTCGTGCGTAATAAAATGGCTCCTATACCAGGTGCTATTATAGATTTCGCACGTAATCGTACACCAGTTGGTAAACCTGCTCGTAAGGAAATGAAACGATTTGGTACAGATTTTAGTTCTTTTAGTAAAGCAGGTAGTAGTATTCATGAGACATCAAAGAATTATTTTCTAGAAGCTATTACACCTAACATGATAACAACAATGAAGGACCTTTATAGAGAAGACCCTTCATTGTTTAGTGGATTCGCTGGTGTAGGCGCACTATTTGGTGAAAGCGTACAAGTATTTGATGAATATGAACCTAGTGCATCACGCTCAAGAACTAGGAGGCGTACTAGAGCTGCTTACTAATTTCTTTAATTCATTTCTGAAATTAATAACAGCCTGACCAAATATACGCATTAATGCACCATAATTCATATTAGCATCAATGAATATTTGTATGGCATATATATGCTCATCATCATCTATTAGATAACATACATATCCGTGTTCTACCTTCATTCTATCTTCATTTATCTTAATGCCAATAGGAAACAATACACTCGCATTTGATGATTCATATAGCTTAACCTGATGAGTAACTGCTAATTCCTTTAAGTATATTTCTGCTGTTTGATATGTCATTTCTTAAACATCCTTGTTAAAACAAATGCTATGTCATTACGATTCAGTTTAGTAATTAATTCTAATCGTTTAATCCTTCTCTTTAGTGCATTAATGTTGCGTATAGTTGTGTCATTCGGATTTTTCTTTTTCATTTAGCTAATACCTTCCTTCTTTTACTTTTAGTTGAATAACTAGGATTCTGACATATTTCAGTTTTTCTACAGACAAAATCTTTTACAGTACTATCATAAATCAGTTCGGCCTCGTACTGTCTAACACCACATTTCGCACATTTATATATAGCTCGTCCCATATAATTATTCAACCCCTTCAATAAATGATATTGGTGCATTAAGTTTTATTACCGCATCGAATATATAACCACCTATAATTTCAGGATTAGGATTATATCCAACAGTTCCGCTATCACCCCAATTACCATCATAACGCCAACCAAAACGAACAGTTAACCAATGTGTTTTATCTCTCCTAACTGCTATTGAAATATGTTGTCTACCATTAGGTGCTTCTGCTGTCTCTATCCATATACCGCCAATTTTCTCTACACTCTTTACAGGTTTAGTAGTTGACTTGAAGGATAAACCTGATTGAATTTGACCAGCAAATTTACCTAGTGAACCACCTACACGTTTATCAGTACCAGCATTTACATAACCTAAATCTGCAGCAGTTTTTCCATTGACATAATTAAATGATAGTATCAATGATAGCAATTCTCTAATAGTCATTTTAACCTTGTCCCTTCTGTTTTTCTTTACTAAGCATATCATTAATATGTTCAGTTAAGGCAGCATCTAATCTTTTACGGATTAATTCCTTAATTAACTCTTTAGTTTCATCACTAAAAATTTGTTTATCTACTTCATTAAGTATTTCACCATGTTTTTCATGAATTGCTTTGTCAACAGTAGTTCTTAGTGCGTATGATACTGTTTCATTTAAATATCTACTAATATTTCTCTCTAAATGAAGTGTATATTCAGCAATAGTAATTGTTAATGTTGAATCTTTTTGGTCTCTATATGTATCAATTTTCATAATTAACCCTGTCCTTTTTTAGCAGCGTGCCATGCTTTTAATTCTTCTACTTGTTTGTCATTCATAACATACATTACAGTATTACCCCAATTTTCTATTGTTATAGTGCCAGCATCAAACAAGGCACCTATAAGCGCAACGAAATCTTCAGTAACATTATAATGCATCCAAAACTTTTTCATTGCCACATCTTTACTAATGGCATGTGGGTCACGATTAAGTAATTCCTCTATCATTAAGTTTTTAAGTTGTAGATTAGTAGCTGCTCCTTTCTTACCCATTGTAGTTCTTCTTACGTTACCAATAAGTGTTTCGCATTGCTTAACAGCTTCTACCATAGTTGGCATATCTATTACTAATTCAGGTGATTGACTCATTGATAGAAGCATGGCTACTTTTAATACGCTTTCCCCGAACCTTTGTATTGTACCCGTATCATCACGTATTCGCTGAGTACGTATAGTATTATAGAAATCCATATACCACTCGTGATAAAACTTACCAGCACTTGTGCCAGCTAATGATTGGAATGGTCCTTTTAATGCTGAGAGATTTTTAAGCCAATCAGCTAGTTTTGCTTTATCAGGTACACGTTTTAATTTCTCTATGAGAGGATTAAAGTTAGCAGTTTCTCTCTCAGCAATAACAAACATACGACCAATAAAACCACCATGTACATCCTTAAGACCAATAAAATCGTCAAAATGTGCTTCATTAGTTGCAACCAACAATGTAAGGACCGGGTCTTTAAGAGTGAACTGCTCCATTTTAAGTAGTGATTTCCAGTCATCTTCATTCCAATTCCTATCATACAAATCAGTTAAGATAGTCATAGCAGCTCTATCTTCTACTATAGATGATGTGAATTCACTAGATGCTATAAATGCTGCTGACTTATTAACTATCTTACCACCAGGCAAACTATATGATGTGCCCATCTCTTTCAACATGCCTTGTATACTACTTCTACCAGATATAATTCTAGGCATATGAGGACAGGCTTTCCTCACTAAGTTTTTAGCTAATGCAACAGGTGGTCCTTTCTTTAATCCTGACTCAGCATGTAGCATCACATAGATGTTTGGATATGTATTATAAAATGTGGCATCGCTACCTTCCATTTCGCCGCGAGGCAACCACACGTTGTCCATTACTACAGCCGATATACAGGCTAAAGCAGACCAATACCAAAAATTACGTGGACTCTCTAATTCCGCGGTAGAATCCATGACCTCTTGGATGAAGTTCATTTAATAAACTTATCTATGCTCTTCAATAAATCATGAACGAGGGGATATTTTTTATGGCTAATATATTGATGATTTAATACTAGTTGTAATTGTTCTGCTGTCTGTTTATCTATGACTATTTCGTTATCATATGTAAAAGGTCTACCACAATCATCACATATATCTTTTTTGAAATCATCATTCATATTTATACTTCCTAAACTCCTGATAATTATCACCTATCTCTACTTCTGATGGTATGATTA
>Ga0105252_10000389_pt1 | contig 31772 bp, 31 predicted proteins | sample EasRivMeERMZT100_FD_89675 | JGI IMG/M metagenome (GOLD analysis project Ga0105252, IMG submission 89675) | Soil microbial communities from meander-bound floodplain in the East River, Colorado, USA - East River MetaG ERMZT100 | ecosystem: Environmental > Terrestrial > Soil > Floodplain | place... | reverse complement strand
CTCGCCTTCAACCTGTTCAAGCTGCGCATCGGCATCGTCATCGCGGTGACCGCGCTCGCCGGCGCGGCGATCCAGCCGGGGCCGGAGGTGCCGGCATGGCAGCTCGCCGTTCTCGCCCTCGCGGTACTGGTGTCCTCGGCCGCCGCCGGCGCTTTCAACCAGTACTACGAGCGGGAATTCGACGCCCGTATGGAACGCACGCGCCGCCGGCCTTTCGTCACCGGCGCGCTTCGGCATCATGCCGGCTGGCCTTGGCTGATCGCCCTGATGACAGCGCTCGCGGTCTCCGGAGCGTGGCTTGCAGTCAATCCGGCGGCAGCGCTGTATACATTCCTCGGCGCTTTCTTTTACGCCATCGTCTATACCGTGTGGCTCAAGCGCCGCACCTGGCTCAACATCGTCGTCGGCGGCCTCGCGGGAAGTTTCGCGGTTCTCGCCGGAGCGGCGGCGGTGACTCCGGCGCTGTCGCCCGAAGCGCTGCTGCTCGCGCTCGCGCTGTTCCTTTGGACACCGCCGCATTTCTGGAGCCTCGCCATCGCCTGGCGCGCCGAGTACGCCGCCGCAGGCGTGCCGATGCTGCCGGTGGTGAAGGGCGACGCGGCCGCGGCGCGCGTGATTTTCGGCCATATCGTCCTGCTGACCGCGGTATCGCTCGCGCCGGTGCTCTACTCGCCGGGCTGGATCTATCTGACCGGCGCCGCGGCGGGCGGCGCCTTGTTCCTGCGCTACGGCTGGCGGCTCATGCGCCACCCGGACCGCAAGAGCGCAATGGCGTGCTTCCACGCATCACTCGCGCAACTCTCGATTCTGCTCGTCGCGGCGATGCTGGACGGCGCGCTGCACGCCTGAGACTCGCCGTGAGAATCCGCGGAGCATCCGCCGTCTGCGGGGCGCTGTGCCTGCTCGGAGCGGGCGCAGCGGCGCCCGAAGCGCCAGACCCGGGCGCGCCCGATTACGACAAGGCGCTCGCCGTGAGCCAGGCCGCGGTCGGACGGCAGATCGGTGAGTTCGCGCTGCTCGACCACAATCGCAGGCGCATCGCGCTCGCCGACTACCGCGGCAAGCCTCTCGTGGTGAGCTTCGTCTATACCGCCTGCTCGCAGGCCTGTCCGGTGGCCACGCAGTTCCTGGCGAGGACGGTGAAAGAGGCGCGCGCCGCGCTCGGCCCGGACAAGTTCAACGTACTCAGCATCGGTTTCAACCAGCCGTTCGACTCGCCCGAGGCGATGGGCGCGTTCGCGCGCCAGAACGGGATTCGCGATCCGGGCTGGGGATTTCTGAGCGCCGACGCGGCGACCATGCAGGCGATCACGCTCGCGTTCGGGTTTACCTGGTATGCGACGCCCAAGGGCTTCGATCACATCGCGCAGGTGACCATTGTCGATGGCCGCGGCAGCGTCTACCGGCAGGTATACGGCGACACGTTCGAGCCGCGAATGCTGGTCGAGCCGCTGAAGCAGCTGCTCACCGGACAGGCGGACCAGGCAGGGCTCGCGGGCGTCTGGGACAAGGTCAAGCTGTTCTGCACCGTCTACGACCCCGGCACCGGCGGCTACCGCGTGAACTATTCTCTGTTCGTCGAGATTTTTGCTGGCGTCACGGTCCTCGCCGGGATCGCCTGGTTCCTGGTACGGGAGTGCCGCAGGCTGCAGGCTTGATCGGAATCAACTTCGGCGGAACGCCAAAGACATTTATGGACGGATTGCTGCGCTGCGCGGGCCAGGCCGCCTTGTATGCGCTGTTCGTGGCGGCCTTAGGATATTTTTCCACCTCGCCGCGCTATCAGCACCTGCAGCCGGACCAGGCGCTGCTGCGCCTGTCCTTCAGCCATTCGGGCAAGCTCAAGGCCGACTGCCGGCGGCGCACTCCCGACGAGCTGGCGAAGCTGCCCGCCAACATGCGCGCGCCCCTCGATTGCCCGCGCGAGCGCTCTCCGGTCATCGTGCGCGTGGAGCTGGACGGCGCCGAACTCGTCCACGAATCGTTCGCGCCGTCGGGTTTGTCGCGCGATGGCGCCTCGACCGGGTACCGGCGAGTGCCGATTGCGGCCGGGCGGCACCGAGTGCGCGCCCAGTTCAACGACGACGCACGCGCGAGTGGCTTCACTTTCGAGGGCGCTCGGGTCATCGACGCCGCGGCCGGGCAGGTGGTGCTGATCGATTTAGCGCCGGAGCGCGGCGGAGTGGTGATCCGATGAACCCCGCGCCGGTGTTCGACGCGTTGCACGCCGGAGCGACGTTTGCCGGTGAGCGCGTCGCGCAGTTCGTCCTTCCGGTTCCCAGCGACAAGCGCAAGCAGCTCGCCGCCGGTTGGTTGCTGCTCGCGCTTGCGGCGCTGGTCGGCTCCGGACTTTTCTCAGTGCTCCTGGTGCTCGCGCGCACGCCCGGGCTGCATCAGATGTTCCCCGTCGCGGATTTTTTCCGGGTGGCGCTGGTGGTGCACGTGGACCTGTCGGTGCTGGTGTGGTTCGCGGCTTTCGCCGGGATGCTGTGGACTCTGAACAGCCGGCCGCGCTTTACGGCGCTGGCGGTCGCGGCGCTCGTGCTCGCCGCGATCGGCGCGATCGTCATGGCGGCAGCGCCGTTTCTCGGCCGGGGCCATCCGATCATGAGCAACTACGTCCCGGTGCTCGACGACGGCGTATTTCTGTGGGGGCTGTCCGTCTTCGGAGCCGGCTTTGCCCTGCTCGTCATGCGCAATCTGCTCGTCCCGGCCCGCATCGGCGCCGGCCTGGACGGCGAGGGCGCATTGCGCTTCGGCCTCAACGCCTCGGTGGCGGCGGCGGCGATCGCGCTCATCGCTCTCGCGTGGTCGTGGGCCGGATTGCCGGCGGAATTGTCGGGCAAACCCTATTACGAGCTGCTGTTCTGGGGCGCCGGCCACGCGATTCAGTTCACCTGGACACTGTTGATGCTGGTGGCGTGGCTGTGGCTCGCGACGCTGATAGGCGCGCCGCTGCCCTTGTCACCGCGGCTCGCGGTGCTCTTGTTCGCGATCGCGCTCGTGTCAGTCTTCGCCGTGCCGGCGATCTACCTCGCCTGGGACGTCGGTTCGATCGAGCATCACAGGCTGCACACCTGGCTGATGCGCTTCGGCGGCGGCCTCGCCATTCTTCCGATTGGCCTTGCGGTGCTGATCGGCCTCGCGCGCGCCTCCCCGGCGACCGCGGCGACGCGGCCGTTGCAGGCGGCGCTCGTCAGCTCGCTTGCGCTGTTTGCGCTCGGCGGGCTGATCGGCTTCCTGATCCGCGGCAGTGACGTGCGTATTCCGGCTCACTACCACGGTTCGATCGTCGGTGTGACGCTGGCGCTGATGGGTCTTGCCTACGCGCTGCTGCCGCGGCTCGGATTCGGTACGCCGCAAGGGCGCCTCGCCGTGCTGCAACCTTATCTGTACGGCGGCGGGCAACTGGCGCACATTGTCGGGCTGGTATGGTCCGGCGGCTACGGTGTGCAACGCAAGGTGGCGGGCAGCGAGCAGGTGCTGAAGAGTATGCAGGAAGTGTTCGGGATGGGATTGATGGGTCTGGGGGGCCTCGTCGCCGTCTCCGGTGGGATGCTGTTCCTGATCGTGGTGTTCCGCGCGCTGATCGAGCGGCGCAGCCGCGCATCCGGGTGAATCCGATGCGTCGCCTCGTGAGCATTGCCCTGGCGCTGGTGCTGGTCATTACCCTGTCGAGCGCGTTCATCCGCCTTTCGCAATCCGGGCTGTCGTGCCCGGAATGGCCCGCGTGTTATGGCGCGCAGGTCGAAATTCCTGCAGCTGCGCCCTTCGAAGGCTGGCCGGTGTTCATCGCGCGCGTCGTGCATCGCATTGCAGCGAGCCTCGCCGGGATCCTGTTCCTCGTCATCGCGGCGCTGGGATGGCATCGCTGGCGCGGCGATTCGCGGCGCGCGGCGGCCGTGATGCTCGTTGTGCTCGCCGGCCTTCTCGCCTGGCTCGGGACATACACTCCCTCCGCACTGCCCGCGGTGATGCTCGGCAACCTGCTCGGAGGCATGACGCTGCTCGGTCTGCTCGCCTGGCTGTGGCAACCGGACAGCCGCGGGGAAGCGCCGCCAGCGCGCCCGCGTCTCTGGATCCTGGTTGCGATGGCGTTGGTGGCGCTGCAGATCGCCTTCGGCGGATTGATCGGAGCGAGACACGCGGCGCTCGCCTGCGCCGGTTTCCCTGGGTGCGGCGGCGGAATCTGGCCACAGGGCGCCGATTGGCGCGCGTTGGATCCCTTCCTGGCAAACGACGGCCTCGGCGACGCCTCCCGGCAGGCCTTGCACCTGGCGCACCGCCTCGGCGCACTGCTCCTCGCTGCACTGCTCGCGTGGATCGGCTGGCGCCATGCGCGGCTGCGCGGCGCGAGGCTGGGAATCGCGCTGCTCGCCCTCGTTGCCATCCAGATCGCGCTCGGGGCGACGATGCTGATCACGGGTTTCCCCATCGTGCTCGCGGTGTTCCACAACGCTCTCGCGTCGCTGGTGCTGATCGTCTTGGTGAGCATGCTCGCGCTGCCGGGTCCGCAGCAGAAGCGATCGTGATACGCATCGACGCGCGCGGCCTTGAACCGCCGGAGCCCTTCGAGCGGGTGATGGAGGCCATTTGCGAACTCGAGCCCGGGGGCGAGATTCTCCTCATCCTCAACCGCGAGCCGGCCCCGCTCTACCGCGTGCTCGAGCGCAACGGCTATTGCTGGAACACGAACTGGTTCGACGACGGCCGGTGCGAGATCCTGATACGCGAAAAACTCGCGCCGGGCTGAAGCTCAGGGATCGAAGCTGCGCAGCCGGTCGACGTCGCGGATGTGCACGTTGCGGCCGTGGATTTCGATCAGGCCTTCCGCGGCCAGTTCGTGCAGGATGCGCGAGAAATGCTCCTGGGTGAGGTTGAGCCTCGACGCCACGACGCTCTTGGTGGCCGGAAGCGTAACCTCGATCCCGCCGTCCTGCGCAGACAACGGGCTGCAAGCGTGCAGAAGATACCCGATGATGCGCTGCGTGCCCGAGCGCATCGAATTGGCCTCCAGGTCGGCGATCAGGTCGTGCAGCCGGCGCGAAAGGCCTGCGATCATGCGCCGCGCGAAGCGCGGGTCGCGCTCCAGCTCCTCGAAGACCGCCTCGCGCTGGATGTGCAGCAGCAGAGAATCCACGAGCGCTTGTGCCGTCACCACGTGCGACCGCTCCATGAACATCACCGCCTCGCCGAAACTCTGTCCCGGGCCGAGGATATCGACCACCTTTTCATCGCCGTGCGTCGAAACGAACGAGAGCTTGACCTGTCCGAGCACGATGACATGGAAACCCTTCGGTTCGTCGCCGCGGTGAAACAGGATCTCGGAGCGCGCCGCGCGCACTTGCCGGGTGAGGGCGGCGACGCGGTCGAGCTCATCCGGGGCCAGCTCCTTGAACAGCGGCACGTTGGCGAGAAAGGACCGGACCTTGATCGGAGCATTCATGGTGTCGAGAGGCGTGGCCGGTGCGGCTTGATCTGGCTCACATGCGCGCAAAGCGCAGTCTAGCGGATGGCGACACCGAACGGCAGAGGGTCGTGGGTAAGCGCCACGGCGACGATATACGCAAACACGAGCTGCGCCGCGATCCATGCCGCCAGCCGCACACGCCGCGTACGGCCGCGGCGCAACGCCATCATGCCGAGTCCGATGTAGGCGATGAGGCCGGCGACCTTGGCCGAGAGCCAGCCATGCGTTCCCGGGTACTGCTGCAGGATGATCGTCATCCAGATCGCCGCAGCGAGGAGGACGGTATCGTTGACGTGCGGTACCACCCTGACCCAGCGCCGTTCCAGCAGCGGCGAGCCGGCAAGCATCCAGATGCCGCGTAGGAAAAAAAGCGCATAGGAAATCGCGACTGTCGCGACGTGGATTGTCTTGAGCGCGTCGAAGTCCATGCGCCGCAGACTACCTGCCGGCACACGCGCGGTAGATTCAGAGCACGGGTATGCGCACGTGCATCAGCGCCGAGCGCCCGCCGCGCACTTCCTTCAGGCACCTCTGGATTGCCGCGGGCACGGCCTCGGGGTCCATGACTTTCTCGCCGTAGCCGCCCGCAGCCTCGCAGATCTTGGTGAATTCGATATCGGGCGCGAGCAGCGCATTGAATTCGTTCGACGCTTTGGCCTCGCCGTCCGGATACACCCGCAGCGTCGCCTCTTTCACGGCCGACCAGCCCGAGTTGTCGAAGAGCACCGTGAGAATGGGCAGCTTGTACTGCTTGGAGACGGCGTACATCGAAGACGGGTTGCCGAAGTAGAAGCCGCCGTCGCCGACCATCTGCACCACCACCGCCTCGGGCCGCGCGAGCCTGATCCCGAGGGCAGTGCCGGCGGAACTGCCGAGGCCCCCACCCGCGAAGGCGATCGAAGAGCCGGGCTTGGTGCGCATGATCTGCGCGTTGATCACCGGGCCGTTGCGGATGCCCTCGTTGACGACGATCGCATCGTCGCCGATCGCCTTCGACAATTCGGCGCAGAGGTAATGGGGATTGATCGCGCCCGCCTTTCCCTTGTCCGCGGCCTGCTTGGCGAGATTCGCGCGCCGTTCGTCGCTTTCGCGCTTCACGGTCTCCATGCGCTTTGCCGCCGCCTCGCGGAACGCAGGGCTCGCCTTCGCCTTGAGCGCTTCGAGCAGCTGTTTGAGGATCAGGACGCTGTCGCCCTGCAGCCGCGCGTTCGAGGGGAAGCCCCAGATGGGAAAGCATTCCTTCACCACGTCCACGTCGATGTGCGCCCACCAGGTATTCGGATTCTCCTTCGTCGATTTCGGGATCCACGGCACGTCCACGTCCACGAGCAGCCCCACGTCGGCCTCCGCGATGTTCGGCGTCATACCGAGGAAGCAGGGCGAAGCGCGCGAGATGTTGAGAGTGAGCGGGCTCGCCTCGAAGACGCGGATGCCGGCGAGCCGCGCGATCTCCTCGATCAAGGCGGGCGCCTGCGCATTGCGGCCCGCGTACGAGGTCACCATCACCGGATGCTTCGCGGCGAGGAGCTTCTCGGCGATCTGCGCCACGGCGGCGGCATCCGCCGCGCCCGCGGAAACCGCGCCATAGCGATCCCCGGGAAACGGGCGCATCGCGGCTTCGTCCCAGGTCTGCGTGAGCGTCTCGCGCGGCAGCATCAGGTACACCGGGCCCATCGGATCGCTGTGCGCCACGGTGTGCGCACGGCGCAGCGTCTCCTTGGTCATTACCCCCGAGGGCAGCGTCCATTCCCACTTGGCGTAGGGCCTCACGATGCCCGCCTGGTCGAAGGGTTCCTGGATGAAGTGCACGTAGTTGTCGCGCGAACCGGGCAGCTCGCCGCGCACCGTGTAGGGCGCCTTGCCCGCCATGAGCACGAGCGGCAGCCGCCCGCGGCGCGCGTTGTGCATCGCCATCGCGGAATTCGCCGTGCCCGCGTCCACGTGCACCATCACCGCCTGCCCCCGGCCGGTCGCCATGGCGTAGCCCGCCGCCATGTGCATCGCGGTGTTCTCGTGCGGGCAGTTGAGGATCGCGGGAAACTTCCGGCCCGCTTTCTTCCAGCGCGCCATCTCCTCGATCAGCGGCGCGTGGTCGGTGCCGAAGTTGGCGAAGACGTACTCGATGCCGATGTCGTTCAGGCCCTCGAGGAAGTAATGCGCGGTGGAATTGAGCGTCACTTGCGGGGCTTTGTCCATGCCGGGTTCCTTTGGTGTTGGCGGGGCGGGAAGGAGCGTTTCTCGCAAACCCGCGCCGGCAATTTCCGCGATGATAAACCGATTTGCCTGCATCCCTGCGCCTTGTCGCCGGTTACCGTCCTATATCGGCCGGAACGACCCCGGTCTTGACCCAGGAGCGCATCGCGATCACGGTTTCGGGCTCCACACCGACAAATCCATGGGCGGTGAATGCTTCGCAGGCTCCGCCGCGTCCGGGTCCGCCGCCGCGGACCGTGAGCAGAGGCTTGCGGGTCTTTCGGGAAAATCCCTGGGCGTCCCGATACGACGTGTAGGCGCAGGGATCGGCTTCGTGGTGCACCCACAGCAGGTCAGCCGCCAGGTCGGCCCAGTTCACCCAGGACAGGCCCGGGCCATTGCGCGTGGACTGGAACAGTGATGAAGTCAGGATCGTCCGGCGCGCGAGGCGCGGGTTCATGCGCGCCGCATGGAAGGCGCTCACCGATCCTTCGCTCGTTCCGACAAACGTCCAGTCCTCGACAGGGTAGCGGCGGCCGACTTCCACGAGCAGGGCCTCCACATCTGCGCCGTAGCGCCGCGTCTCGCGAAAATGCTGCGTGAACGTCGCCCACTGGTCGGAAGGCGCGTCCACGACGAGTACCAGAGTCTCCTGGTCCAGCCAGTGCCTGCGGGAGCGCACCAGAAAATTTCCGCGCTGCTCGTACTTCGGCTGGCCGCCCTCCTCCCTGAGTTTCAGGATGCCCGGATGGCCGGGAAAGAGCGCGATGCCGTGCTTGAAGGTCTTCGCGCCCTGCAGGTGCGTGACCAGCCCGGAGATCGTGTAGCCGTCGCGCTTCGCCGTGACGACGGAGGTCGGGTGCGCGAGGTTGGGGTCTGCCGGTCCACCCTGCGCGTATCCGAGCCGGATGCCCGCAAGCATCGCGGCAAATACGACCAGGTGCGTCAGGCGACCCGGGAAGTTCATTCTGCTCCTGTCTCCGTTGCTAACGCTTGCGCCTCGCAGTCACCCGCCTGGTCTTGCGGCGGGCACCGGCGGGGCGCTTCTTGGCGCTCTTGGTCGCCGCAAGCCTCGCGACAACCTCGCCGGAGACCGGGTCGGTGACGCCGAGCCCGCCACCGAGGTCCTCAAGCATCCCCCGCAGCTCATCCAGGATTTCGATCATCTGGGGACGCGCGGCAGCGAGGCTCTTGAAATTCCTCCACTCGGCGATGACGCAAAAGGTCTGGTCCCCGGTCCTGACCAGCGATCCGCCGATGAATCCCTTGAACGCGGGTCTCGCCTTGCGGTGCGCATCTATGAAGCCCTGCTCATGCCCGGGTTTCACCCGGAACCGCACTACGTTGAATGCCGTCATCACATCTCCTTTTCCCGTTTGCCTAACCCGTGGACTTCGCGTGCGCTAGCGGGCCCGCTTGAACGCCGGTCGCTCGGCGCAGCGCTTGCACCACGCAGCCACGCGGGGGTGGCGGTCGAGCTTGAGCCCGAGCATCGTGCCCATGGCGAGCCAGCTCGCAGCCGCAACGTCGACAAGGGAGAAGCCGCCCAGCAGGTATTCGCCGCCCCCAAGTCGCGCCTCCATGGCGTCCAGGCAGCGGTTGAGCTGCGACAGGTTGTACTCGGCCGCAGCCTTGCTGCGATCCTCGGGTTTGTACGAGACCGGAGTATCGAGTCCGTGGTACAGGTACTGCATCATGTAAGGCCCCAGTTCGGTCGTCGCCCACACGGTCCAGGAAACGGCGTCGGCGCGGGCCTGGCTTCCGGTCGCCGGCCACAGCATCTTCTCGGCGCCGTACTTGTTGCCCAGGTGCAGCAAGATGGCGCCCGATTCGAAGAAGCTCTGGTCGCCGTCGGCGAGCGCCGGCACCTTCCCGTGGGGGTTCACAGCCAGGTACTTGGGCGCTCGCTGTTCTTGCTTCTTCAGGTCGATCTCGACGTACTCGTAGGGTATGGCCAGCTCCTCGAGCGCCCACGCGACGCGCGTACCCGAGCTTCGCGGCGAAGAATACAGTTTGACCGCCATACTCACCTCCTCAGTTGAGCGAGCATCATAGACTCGCGCCCGCCGGTTGCCTAGCCGAGTCGGTCGAGGCGGTCAGCTCCAGAATCCGAGAAACCCCACCGTCATGTGTCCTTGGAGCGCGCCGGATCCCCGGACGGCAGAACATCCTTGAATTCGGGAAATGTCTTCCACTTCGGAACGGGCGGCGTGACTCCCTCGGCCGGGACATACGGCGAGCGTTCGACGAATTGCATGCGGTGAATGTAGCGCGGACAGTTTGGAAATATGTGATGCGCCTGCACCCGCACTATCGCCTGCGCCCCCGGCACCAACGACAGCAACGGATCCTCGGTGTTGACGCTTGCCGTTCCGTCGACCCGAAGCCGCTGCGGCTTCTCGAAGTTCAAGAACAGGAGACCCACCCGTGGATTGGACCGGACGTTCCCGAGACTCTTGAACATGCCGTTCCCGTCGTAGCTCGGAAACGCAAGCGTCGATGGGTCGAGCACACGCACGAACCCGGGTGCGCCGCCTTTGTACGAGCAGTCGGGGTATCCCTCGGAATCCGCAGTAGCGAGGAAGAACATGCTCTGCTTCTCGATGAATGCGCGATCTTCTTCGGTAAAGCGCGCTCTAACGAGCTTCTCGACCAGCCGATCGGCAAGGCGACGCGTGTCGAACAGGTCCTGGAGTTCCCGGCTCTGCGCGTGATACATGGGAGGACTGCTCATTGCATCTCCAGTTGAAAATGTTTGGGCTTCAACGCTTCGGCTCGGGTGGTGCGCGAAATCCTCCAGTGACAGACACGACCGCCTGGGAATCTCGGACGCTGGACGGACGAGGTGTCGTCAGGCACCGCGGTCGAGCGACTTGTTCAGCGTCGATGCCAGCGTCACCAACGCCAGCCCGGTACCGAACAGATTGACGCCCACCAGCACGCCCACTGCCCACATGCCGGACACCGGCCATTGACCCCAGATCAACAGCCCAAGAAGCAACGACAGTACGCCGCTCGCCAACAACCACTTCCAGCCGGTGGCCGGCTTATAGCGGAATGAAACCACGATCTTCCAGACGCCTTCCGCCACGAAATATCCCACCAGCAAGAGCGTGAGAAACGCCAGGCCGAGGATCGGGTGGCCGATGACCGCGACTCCCGCCAACGCAATGATGATGCCCAGGATGAGACTCATTGCTTTTTCCATCCCGGCCTCGACGTTCAGTCCGCGAACGATGGGCACGATTCCGGCGATGAGCAGAATGAATCCGATCACGATCACCACAGCGCTGCCGGCCACGGCGGGAGTCAGCACCGCAGCCACGCCGAGGGCGATCAGGACGATACCCAGCCAATTCAGGCGTCCGATCGCGGATCGTGTTTCATGTCCCATTGGGGTTCTCCTCGCCGAAAAGTTTCGTCTTCTCGGACAAAACGCTGTCTACCCGGCCACCTTGTACACGTCATCGTTCTCGCGCGCGTGCTGGGTCACCTTGATGCCGATCTCCTGCCTCTTGCCGGCTTCGGTGACCGGCTGGTGCTCGACCTGCATGGAATCGATGCGCTGGCGGAAGTCGCTGGTGTGCCCGAGGATGCGGATCGTGTCGCCGACCCGCAGGCTCCCCGAGTCCAGCCGCACCGCCGCGACCGAAAGATGGCCGAAATAGTGGGTCACGAATCCCACCCGCTCTTCGCCGGGGAGCGGCGCCGGGCGCGCTGGAGCAACCGGCGGCGGCGCCGGACGCACCGCGAGCTTCTGCGCGGGCGCGGCACTACGCCGGGCTTTCGCCACGACCTTCTTCAGTGCGGCTTTTTGAGGAGCCGCTTTCTTCGACGCCGGTCGTTTTGCGGCAGATTTCTTGCTCGCAGCGGGCTTACTCGCCGGCGCTTTCTTGCCTTTGACTTTAGCCTTGCGTTTCTTTGCTATTGCCATGGCTCCCTCCGGTAGGTGAGAAGGACTTCCGGCAATCCTAGTCGCCTCGGCGGGACATATCAAGGCGCGCGCCCGCCGCCGGCCCTGCCCCCGTTACCGCTCGAAGATGAACAGCAGATACGCGAGGAACAGCAGCAAGTGCACCGCACCGAGCAGCACGTTGCCTTTCGGTGCCCCGAAGGTCAGCGTGCTGACCGCGAGGGTCAGAAGGAGAAGAGTAGAGTCGATGGCGTCCAGGCCGAGTGTGATGGTCTGATCGGTAACGAAGCCGATGGCGAGCACCGCGGGGATCGTCAGGCCGATGCTTGCGAGCACCGAGCCGAGCAGGATGTTTACCGAGCGCTGCAGCTCGTTGGCGAGCGCCGCGCGCACCGCCCCGAGCGATTCGGGCGAGAGGATCAGCACCGACACCAGAAAACCGGCGAGGGCCGCCGGCGCCTGCAGCACGTGGATCGCGTGGTTGATCGGCACCGCGATCTGCTTTGATAGAACGACCAGCGGCAGGACATAGGCGATCAGCAGCGCGGCGTGAAACGGAACCGAGCGGATTTCGCCGCCGAAAACCGGCGTCTCTTGCGCGGCGCCCCTGGCAGCGGGAGACGTGAAGTAGTCGCGGTGGCGGAAAGTCTGGACCCCGAGAAACACCCCGTACAGGACCAGCGACATGAGAATGAGAAAGCCGGCCTGCAGCGGCGACAGCGTCGGTCCCGGGGTGGACACCGTAAAATTCGGCAGCACCAGGCCGAGCACCGCAAGGGGCAGGATCACCGCGAGGAACGCGTTCGCGCCCTGCAGATTGTAGGACTGCTCGTGGTGGCGCAGCCCGCCCAGCAGCAGCGACAGCCCCACCATTCCGTTCAGCACGATCATCACTACCGCCATCATCGCGTCGCGGGCGAGCGCCGAATTGCCCTTGCCCGTATACATGACGGCGGCGATCATCATCACCTCGATGCCGGTGACCGCGAGCGTGAGGATGAGGGTGCCATAGGGCTCGCCAAGCTTGACCGCGAGCGCCTCGGCGTGGCGCACCACGGCGAAAGCCGAAAGAAACATCACGGCCAGCAGCCACAGCGAGACGAAGGTGAACCAGGCCGGGTGTGCAAGATCGGCGAGCCAGGCGTCGCCGAAGGCGAGAAAAAGCCCGGTCGTGGCGAAGTTCGCGACCAGCACCCACTCGGCGCGAAGGATAGGCAAGGATTTCAGCAAAGGGATAGCCCGAGACTACTCGAGAAGGTGCGCGATCGAGTTGGCATAGTAGCGCAGCACGGGCAGTTCCTTTTCGCGGGCGAGGTAGAGCCCGTCGACCTCGTCCACGAGGTGCCGCGAGAGCAGCATCCGCAAGCCCACGTTGATCGCGTAGTCGAAGTCGCGCCGCGGCACGTACACATGCGCCTTCGAGCGCTCCAGCGCTTCGAGCAGCTGGCCGACTTCGGTCTTGAGTTCCAGCTCCGAGAACCTGCGCCGTGAATTCCTTGTGAACACCGTCGCAATCAGCGGCACGGGGACGACCGGCACGATCCGGCCGACCGCCTGCATGAGGTGGGCGCCGAGCGCCGCGGTCTCGCGCTTGCGCTCCTCCCCCGAGAGCCTCTGAAAATCCACGCCGCGTCCGCGGCTGTAGGCGCGCATCGAAATCGGCGAGCCGAAGTTGACGCAGGCGTAACCGAAGCGGTGCCACTCGCTCTTCAGCATCAGCCGAAGGTTGTGCGCGACGAAGGCGAGCGTGTTCCAGAGAGTTTTCGCGCCGCCCACGCGCGGCGCCTCGGCGTCGAGCGAGCGCAGCAGGCTGCGGTCCTCGAGCACGCGGTCGTAGTTGACCCCGAGCGGCACGAACACGAGGTCGCGCTCGCCCTCCAGGCGAAACCCGCGCATCGTGTAGTCGATCACGCCGAGCTTCGGCTCGCGCATGCGGCCGTCGCGCGTGAGGCCTCCTTCGGGGAACAACGCCTGCGGAACGCCCGCTTCGGTCGCCATCGCGACGTAGCGCTCGAGCACGCGCCGGTACAGTTCGTCCTTGGAATTGCGGCGCACGAAGTAGGCGCCCATCGAGCGGATCAGCGCCGAAAGCGGCCAGATGCGCGCCCACTCGCCCACCGCGTAGGAGAGCGCGGCCTGATCGGCGGCGAGGTATCCCGCGAGGACGTAGTCCATGTTCGAGCGGTGGTTCATCACGAACACGACCGTCGCGTCCGGTTCGATCGCGGCGAGGCCCGCCGAATCCACGTAGCCGAGGCGCACGCGGTAGAGCGCGCGGGCGATGCCGCGTCCGATAAAATAGGCGATGCGGAAATAAAGGTAGGCGTTGAACGCCGGCACGATCTCGCGCGCATAGCGCTCGACGGCGCGCAGCGCCGCCGGTACCGAGACGCTTTTTTCCTTCGCAAACTGCGCGGCGGCGGACTGTACTCTTGGGTCGGTGAGCAGCCGGTGGATGAGCGCCTGGCGCTTGGTGCGCTGGAACGGGCGGATGCCGATGCGAAGGCGCTCGCCCAGCTCGTCGATCACGCGGTTCGCGGGGTGCGTCACCAGGAAGCGCAGGGCGGGCACGGCCACATGCTCGTAGAGCGCCCAGACCGCGAGCGCCGCGATCAGGACGAGAAGCCATGCCGGGAGCGTCACGCCTTCGGTCATCGCATCGTTCGCCGGGAACCGCCGGGGGGCTTGCCGACACCGCTCCTGATCGGGCTCGGCGTCAATCGAATTCGAATGCCTGTTCGTAGTTCTTCTTGAGCGCCGGGTCCTGGTCTTCTTTGCGCAACAGGCAATTTCCCACCGCGAGACGCTCGATCTCCGTTCCCATGAAGCAGCGGAACGCATCCTCCGGCGTGCACACGATGGGCTCGCCGCGGACGTTGAAGCTGGTGTTCACGATGACCGGGCATCCGGTGAGCGCCTTGAAGGCGGATATGAGGGCATGGTAGCGCGCGTTCGTCTCCTTGTGCACGGTCTGGATCCGCGCGGAGTAATCGACGTGCGTGGCCGCGGGGATCTCGGAACGCGGGACATTGAGCTTGTCGATGCCGAAAAGCGCCTTCTGCTGCGCCGTCATTTCCTTGCACCGCGATCTCGCCACGTCGGCGACGAGCAGCATGTAGGGGCTGTCGCAGTCGAGATCGAACCACTCCGAGACGTCCTCGCGCAGAACCGAGGGCGCGAAGGGGCGGAAGGACTCCCGGTACTTCACCTTCAGATTCAGCATCGACTGCATCGTCGGCGAGCGGGCGTCTCCCAATATCGACCGCGCGCCGAGCGCGCGCGGACCGAATTCCATGCGGCCCTGGAACCACCCGAGGGCCTTGCCGTCGGCGAGTGCCTGCGCGCAGGCCCGAACGATCTCGCCGTCGCCGAGCACCTCGAACCTCGCGCCGGCCGCCTTGAGCCGCTCCTCGATTTCCTTCTGGTCGAACTCCGGGCCCAGGTAGGCGCCTTGCATGCGGTCGCCCGCGCCGTTCGAAGCCGGCCGCGGCTGCCCGTTGTGGATGTGGTACACGGCGAGGGCGGCGCCGATCGCGCCGCCGGCGTCGCCGGCGGCCGGCTGGATCCAAAGATTCTCGAAGCGGCCATCGCGCAGGACCTTTCCGTTGGCGACGCAGTTGAGGGCTACACCTCCGGCGAGACAGAGGTTGGCGCTTCCGGTCTCCCTGGCTATCGAGCGGGTGAGCCGCAGCACGACTTCCTCCGTCACCGCCTGCACCGAGGCTGCGAGATCCATTTCCCGCTGGGTGAGCCGGACCTCGGGCTTGCGCGGCGGCCCCCCGAACAGAGCGTCGAATCGCTCGTTGGTCATGGTGAGGCCCGTGCAGTAGTCGAAATAGTCGAGGTTGAGCCGGAAGCTGCCGTCCACCTTCAGGTCCATCAGGTGCTCGTAGATCAGCGGCGCGAACTTGGGCTCGCCGTACGGCGCAAGCCCCATCACCTTGTACTCTCCCGAGTTGACCTTGAACCCGGTGTAGTAGGTGAAGGCCGAATACAGCAGGCCGAGAGAGTGGGGAAAATGGATTTCCTTGCGGACCTCGAGGTGCTCGCCCTTGCCGAAAGCGAGAGACGTCGTCGCCCACTCGCCCACCCCGTCCATGGTAAGCACCGCCGCCTGCTCGAAGGGCGAGGGATAAAACGCGCTCGCCGCGTGGCTCAGGTGATGTTCCGAGAACGTCACGCGGTCGCCGGTTCCTTTCGGCGCGCCCCGGGACCGCAATTCCTTGACGAGCAGGTCCTTGAGAAACAGCTTCTCGCGCAGCCAGACCGGGATCGCCATGCTGAACGACTTGAATCCGCGTGGCGCGAACGCAAGATAGGTCTCCAAGATCCGCTCGAACTTCAGGAGCGGCTTGTCGTAGAACGCGATGAGATCGACCTGATCGAGCCCTACCCCCGCCTGCTTCAGGCAGTAGTCCACCGCGTAGCCGGGGAAGCGCGAATCGTGCTTCTTCCGGCTGAAGCGCTCCTCCTGCGCGGCGGCGATGATGTTGCCGTTGTCGACGAGTGCCGCGGCGCTGTCGTGATAGAAGGCGGAGATCCCGAGAATCCGCATCGCGCCTTCTTCAGAAGAGCGTGTAGATGAACGGCGCGATCGCCGAGCCCTTTGCGAGCACGAGCAGCCCGCCCAGTGCGAGCATCGCCACGAAAATGGGAAGCATCCAGAATTTCTTGCGCACCCTCATGAAACGCCAAAGCTCGACGAGCAGGCTCATGTCCGATCATCCTCTAGAATTGATCCTTGAGCGTTTCCGGCGCCGGTCCCGGGGGAATCCGGTCCACCCAGTAAGTCCCGCTGTCCTTGTCCAGACGCAGCTTCAGGGGGTCTTTCCCGAGCAGGCGCATCGCGAGCCCCATCGGCGTGATCACGACGAAGAACAGGACTCCGAGCACGATCGGGCTCACCACCCTGTGGAGCAGCAGTCCGAGCTTCAGCCAGAGCCGGTTGAGCGGCGTCAGAACGGCCGGAGCCGCGAGCGCCGCCAGCGCGAACGCCGCGCCGGTGATCAGGGCCCAGACAAGGACCCTTCCGCCGCCGAGCAGGGGAAGACAGGCGATGACCGCGAACGCGCCGGCGAACGTGAACCCGAAGGACCGGTTCGAGGGACCTGCGACGGTCTCCTCACGTTCCAAGGGTTCGTGCGACACGACGGCCTCCCGGGACTCACTCCAAACGCATGCCGACAGCGAGGCTGCCCGGTTCGCCGACAACCGTCCAGCCGTTTTTTTCCAAGGTGCCCCAATTTGCCGCGAGCGTCAACGACGATCGATGAGATTTCGGTGCGCGAGCAGGTAATCCAGCATGCCTTTGCCCAGCAATTCGTGGCCGAGGCGGTTTGGATGAGGGTCCACGACCGAGTTGGTGAAGGCCCTCGGGGGCGTGCCTGAGAGCCACGTTCTACTGGACGAGAAGGCGAAGCCGAGGTTTGCGGCCAGCGCCGCGATGTCCTCGCCCAGTGCTCTCGTCGTCACACCCGGAACGACGTCGTAGAGAAACACGACGAACGGGATACGTCTCTCCCTGCAGTAGCCCGCCATCGCTTCCAGAGCTCCCAGCGAGCGCTTCCAGCCGGGGCTGTTCCGCGGCGCGGCGGTGCGCTTGGGCCCGCCCGAGTTCTCGATGACATGCACCGCGAACCGGTATGCCCAGGACCGGCCGAGCAGGGTCTTCAGCATCTCCGGCGGGTTCTTGCCTTCGAGAGAAATGAGCTGCGCCGGATTGTACGGCCCTTCGTTGATCTCGATGTCGTTGGCCAGATACATGAGCAGCACCAAGTCGGGAGCAATTTCGGGGCCGCGAAGTCCGAGGAAAGCCAGCTCCTGCTCCGTGTTGTAGCCGCTGACTCCGGAATTGATGACACGGACCGGCCTGCCCAGATCCTTTGCGAGACCGGCCTCCAGGCGCCTGACGAAGGTGTTCTCCTCGGGCACCCCCCAGCCGAAGACGATGGAGTCCCCCAGGAACAGAATCCGAAGCTCCCCGGGCTGCTTCAAGCCAATCGGCCGGTCCCGCAGGCCCATCTCGTTGGTGACGACGCGAACGCCCTGGTAGGTCGCGTCCAGGTGCGTACGGTGCCGGAATACCAGCGCCTCGTCGGGGATTCGGTCCAGGAAATAGCGCTGCGACTCCTCGTAATAGGATATCCCGATCAGGTCGCTCACCCTGATGAAAATCTCGATGCCCGCGGCGGTCAACAGCGTCGAGATCAGCAAGAGCGCGATGCCGTGACGGGCCGCGTGGAGACGGCGGTAAGCGCGTCCGAAATGGCACAGGGTCAGTACGATCGCGACGCCGAAGATGCCGGCGATGGCGAAAGCGTAGCCGGCGGACCATCTCCCCAGCACCAATGGGTCGTCGGACACGTGCGTCGACAGCCAGAAAGCCGTCAGCCACGCGAGACCCGCAATGATTCCCAGCGCCCACCTGAACATGCGGTGCTTCCCCGACCTGTCCCCGAAGGACGGAGACCCGCGTCAAGCAGGCTTGGCCGTTCCCGCGCGGGTCCTGTCGAGCACCGTCATCGCCGAGGCAACCACGCTCGCAACGTCGGAGAGATTGGTCGGCACGATCATGGTGTTGTTGGTCTTGGCGAGATTGCCGAGCGCGCCGATGTAGAGCTCCGCGACCTTGAGGTTGGCGGCCTGCAGGCCGCCTTCCTTGCCGATCGCATCGGCGACCACGTTCACCGCCGCGGCGGTCGCATCCGCCACCACGCGCAGCGCGGTCGCCTCGCCCTGCGCTTTGTTGATCGCCGACTGCTTCTGCCCTTCCGAGGTCAGGATCGCGGCCTGCTTCTCGCCTTCGGCGAGGTTGATCTCCTGCTGCTTCTCGCCCTCGGACTTGGCGATCAGCGCGCGCTTCTCGCGCTCGGCGGTAATCTGCGCCTGCATCGCGCGCAGGATCGCCTCGGGCGGGGTGAGGTTCTTCACTTCGTAACGCAGCACCTTCACCCCCCATGAGCGGCCCGCCTCGTCGAGCACCGCGACGACCGAGCGGTTGATCACATCGCGGCTCTGCAGCGACTGGTCGAGCTCCATCTTGCCGACTTCCGAGCGCAGCGTTGTCTGCGCGAGCTGCACAATCGCGCTGACGTAGTCGGAGGTCCCGTAGGAAGCCAGGCGCGGATCGGTCACCTGAAAGTAGATCAGGCCGTCCACCGCGAGTTGGGTGTTGTCCTTGGTGATGCACACCTGCTCGGCGACGTCCAGGGGCACTTCCTTCAACGAGTGCCGGTACGCGACGCGGTCGATGAACGGGATGATGATGTTCAGGCCCGGCTCGAGCGCCTGGTGGAATTTTCCGAGCCGCTCGACGACCCAGGCGTTCTGCTGGGGCACCACGCGCACGCCTTCGATGACGAACACGACGACCAGGGCAACGATGAAGAAGGGGACGGCGAACGGCCGGATCGGCTCGAAGTAGGAAATGACGAAGGTGGCGACGAGAACGCCGATGATCTTAGCAAACATGCTGCCTCCCATGGAGCGTGAGATTTCTTCCGCAGCCTGCGCGAGGTCAGGCGGGCCGCGTCTTGGATACTTTGAGCGTGTTGCCATCGACGGAGATGATATAGAGGATTTCGCCGGGTTCGCCGGAAGCGTCGCCTGAGACTTGCGCGTCCCACAGCGCGTCGCGGTACCTCACGCGGGCCTGCGCCGTGCTCTTGTTGACCCAGGACTCGAAGGCGGCCGGCTGGCCGAAGTCCAGCCCCTGCATGCGCTTGGGCGAGATCGACTTGCGAACCAGGTGCACCCAGACGACGCCGGCGACTGCGACGAGCCCAGCGGCAAGCGCCTGCCACACGAACGCGCCGCCGATGTACGCAACCCCAGCTCCGGCGAAGGCGGCGATTCCCAGGACGACCAAGTAGAACGTACCCGTCACCAACTCGAAGATGATGAGGATGAAGCCGGCGATCAGCCAGGCGAGAGATGGGTCCAGGGACATTGCGGAGATTCTTGTTCTGGGCGCCCATCCTACAACGTCTGTCACTCCGGCGCCCGACCTATTCGTGCCGCCGCGTAATCCATTCCGCCACGAGCACCGGCTTCGCTTCTCCTTCGCGCTCGACGGTGACGTTCCAGGTCATCTGCACGCCCCGCTCGATCTCCTCCAGGGCGGCCAGCAGGAAGCGCGCACGCACGCGCGAGCCCGCCGGAACGGGGCCGGTGAAGCGCACGCGGTTCAAGCCGTAGTTGATCCCGAGGGTCGCGCCCCGGATCTCGACCGCGTCCCGCAACAGGCGCGAGAGCAGCGACAGCGTGAGGAAACCGTGCGCAACGGTCGTGCGGTAAGGCGATTCGCGGACCGAGCGCTCGCGATCGACGTGGATCCATTGGTCGTCGCCGCTCGCCGCGGCGAAGGCGTCGATGCGCGACTGGCTCACCGTCAGCCAGTCGGTCACGGCGACTTCCTTGCCGACGAGCCCCTTGAGCTGGGCGATGTCGGAGATTACGATCCGGGCCATCGGCTTTTCGTCGTCCAGTTCCGCAAGCGCTCCAAGCTGCGGTATCTTATCGCGAATGACGGCAATGACGACCAGCGCCAAGCTCTTCCTTGCAGCGGGCGGTTTCGCGGCGCTCGCTGCGGTCGCTCTCGGCGCCTTCGGCGCGCATGCGCTGAAGACACGCCTGTCGGCCGAAATGCTCGCCGTGTGGCATACCGGCGTCGAGTACCACGTTTATCACGCGCTCGCCCTGCTCGCGGTCGGACTGGTCGCAGCGCAGCTTCCGGAATCGATGCTCCTGAAGTGGTCGGGCTGGCTGATGCTCGCGGGCATCGTGCTTTTCTCGGGAAGCCTGTATGCGCTCGCGCTGTCGGGCGAGCGCTGGCTGGGCGCGATCACGCCCGTCGGCGGCGTGGCCTTTCTTGGCGCGTGGGCGCTGTTCGTGATCGCGGTGCTGAGGACCTAACTGATACGCGGAAACGCCGACGAGCCGGAGCTTTCCTGAGTGTATGCCCGCGCTACGCCAATCGTATCGGTGCGGCGCAGTCGCTTCCTCCGCCCTATTTCTTGACCAGCCTCTGCCCTTCCGCGGAAAGCAGGAAATCGATCAGCTTCTGCACGTCCGCGCTGGGCTTGCCGATCGTGACAACACCCCACGGCCGCGAACCCGACGGCCCGCTTACGCTTTTGACGTTGGATCCGGGTGAGTCCACGTATCGTTCGCTGATGAACCCTATCGCTCCCGGGTCGTGTGAAACCCGCTTCAGTTCTTCGGCGGTGGTGCGGACTTCAGTCGCTCCCGCCCAAAACGCTTGCCCATCCAGCACCTGCCGCTCGACGACCAGCCGGGTAGCCGTAGTAGGCGTGCCGGTAATTACTTTCAGGGGCAAATCCGGGCCGGCCAACTGTTTCCAGTTGGCGATCCTGCCCGCCGCGATCTCCTTGAATTGTTGTTTGCTGATGGCTGTAACCGGGTTTTGCTTGTTTACGACGATTACCAGCTTGTCGTTGGCGAACTGCTTGTAGAGCAAGTTCTTGGGAATCGAGAGGGTGGTCCCTTGCTGCTTAGCAACCGCGTGCGCCTGCTTTATTGCCTCGTCCAGCGTGTCAAGCGCGAAGGCAGCCTGGGCTTTGCCTTCGACGAGCAGGTAAATGCCCAGGCCGGTGGTTGGCCCCGCAAACTTGATGTTAAGTCCGGTCCTGTCCTTGAATGTCCTCGCGTTGGGTTCCAGAACTTCCTTATAGAACGTCAGGCCGCCCGCAACTTCCAGGGTCTGTGCGCGTGCCGAGGCGGCCGCAAGAAAACAGAAGGCAACACTCGACGCAATGGCGCCGATGATGGTTCTCGTGCTCATGATCTTCATTGGTTGGTCTCCGTTATGGGTTGGCCGATTCCATGGCTTGGGGCATCCCCCGCGGCATTGCGTCGCGCAATGCCGCGGCTGCCCGGCACGAATCTGGGGGTGGGGAACGCCACGTGCAGCGCCGCACGTGGCGCGCGGCGCGTGTGTTCGTAAATGGAAGATTCCACAGGCGTCGCATCGCTCAACTTGAACACGCTCACTGACTGAACCAATTGCTGCGCATTCGCCTGCATCAATTCTGCCGCAGCGGCGGCCTGTACGACTACGGAGGCGTTTTTCTGCACCACCTGATCCATCTGGCTGATCGCACTGTTTACCTGCCCGATGCCGCTGGCCTGTTCGCGCGAGGCGGAACTGATCTGGTCGATGTTCGCGGTGACCTTCTCCACCGAGGCGACGATTTCGCTCATGGTCTTGCCGGCTTCTTCGACCTGTTTCGTGCCGGTGTCGACCTTTTCCACGGAGTCGCCGATCAGCGTCTTGATTTCCTTGGCGGCGCCCGCCGAGCGCTGCGCGAGTGAACGCACTTCGGCGGCCACTACCGCGAAGCCGCGACCCTGCTCGCCGGCGCGCGCGGCTTCGACCGCCGCGTTGAGCGCCAGAATATTGGTCTGAAACGCGATACCGTCGATGACGCCAATGATGTCGCCGATTTTCCTGGAGCTCTCCCGAATCTCGTTCATGGTGGTGACAACGGCGCTCACCACTTCACCGCCGCGTGCGGCAACCTGATTCGCCTGCTTGGCCAGCACGTTGGCGTTCCCCGCGCTCTGGGTATTTTCGTGCACGGCGGAAGTCAGTTCCTCCATGCTGGCGGCGGTCTCTTCGAGGGTCGATGCTTGTTCCTCGGTACGGGAAGAGAGGTCGGCGTTGCCGGATGCGACTTCCCCGGCGGCGTTGTGTATCGATTCGGCACTGAGTCGTATGCCGCTCACCATGCGCGTGAGATTCTCGTTCATGGCTTTCAGCGCGCCCAGGAGCTTGCCAAACTCGTCGTCGGACGTGACTTCGATAGTCGCGGTTAGATCGCCCGCGGCCACCTGATTGGCGAATGCCAGCCCCGCGTTCAGCGGGCGTGTGATGGAACGAGTGATCCAGATCGACGCCAGAATCCCGATGATGAGCGCGAAGACAGTTCCGACGGCGATAGCTCTTACGCTCGTGGCGCTCGTATTGGATACCACCTGCGCCGTCCCCACGACCTGCCGGACCACTCCCTCCTGGAGTCTGTCCAGCTTTTCCGAAATCGCAATCTGCACGGGTCTGAGGTCGTTATAGACCACCCATGAGGCCTCATCGTACTGCGCCAAGTTGATGAGATTGAGTGCCCGCGCGATTACCTCGTTGGTCTTTCCCTTGCTTGCGATGACTTCGTCTATTCCAAGGACACCGCTTTCGCCGCCCATAGCCGTCTTCTGGCGCAGAGACTCGATTGAGCGGTCGATGACGTTGGTCTGCTCGACCAACGCGGTCATCGACTGCTTCTGCACCGCCAGGTCACTGTGACTCGCGATGTCCCTTACCAGAACGGATACCTTGAGATGGGCCTTTTGCAGGGCTTCCATCTCGAACACCAGCGGAAGGTACGTGTTTGTCATGCGATCGCTGGCATCCCGACTTTGGGAGAGCGCAAACCACGAAGCGCCCGCCACGGCCACCAGCAGGATCAGCACCAGCCCGAAACTGGCGGCGAGGCGCTTGCCTGTCGAATCGAGAAATCTGACGCTCATTACGCCACCGCCTTCCGTTCTTATTTCGACTTGAGGAGGCTATGAACACCCCGCGCCGGTGACACCGCAACTGGAAGCAAGGGCGCGGCCCTGCTGTGGGCTGCTATGCCCTCTCTTTTCCATGAGCGACCTCCTGCGTAGGTGAACCCCGTTGTTTCCATGCGCCACGCAGCCGCGACGCAGCGTCACACATTGTGGTCCTATCGACCTGCGCGGTAAGTCAGGCAAACCCTACTAACGATGTCAGGTAAACCGTACTGCTGCGGCTCGGAAGCGTGCCCAAAAAGCGCGGGGTGAAGCACCAATGACTATCAAACCATCCGCTGTATAAAGTTGAAGAAGGGAGGTCTCGTTCGTGCACAGCGAAGTCTCCAAACTTTGAAGGAAATACGTAAATGAGACTTCCGAAGTGCCGCCATTGGTAGGCAAAACCTGACGCGAATTGTCGGGTATCCCCTACAGACAGTCTTCACGATAAATCGCTATCGTGATTTTTGTCAGTATGCCGCTGACTTTCACGAAGGGTTGGTTCTGCAAATGCGTGGCCTTTACCTCCCTCGCACGACTCAAACGTTTCAATACCCCCAGTCCTGAACCCCAAAACACCACCTGCTAGTGCAGCAGCCCATCAAGCGTCTTCTTGTCGCCAATCGCGGCGAGATCGCATTGCGCGTCTTCCGCGCGGCGCGCGACCTCGGCATCGGGACGATTGCCGTGTATGCCACTGAAGACCGGTTCTCGCGCCACGTCCAGGCCGCCAACGAGAGCCATAGAATCGGTCGGGGAGGCCGCCCGGTTGACGCCTATCTCGACATCGACGAGCTGCTCCGCGTAGCCCGGGTGACCGGCGCCGACGCGGTCCATCCGGGGTACGGATTCCTCGCGGAGAACCCATCCCTAGCGGAGGCCTGCGAGACGGCGGGCATTGTCTTCATCGGGCCTCGACCGGAGACCCTGCGTCTGCTCGGCAACAAGGTGGCTGCGCGAGCGCTCGCGCAACGAGCCGGCCTGCCTGTATTGCCTGGCACGCGCGATGTCGAACCGGAAAGCGCTGCGGACGCGGTCGTAACCTTGGGCTTGCCGGTACTCGTCAAAGCGGCTTGGGGCGGCGGCGGTCGAGGGATGCGGCGTATTGCCTCGATCGCCGAGGCGGCCACGATGGTGGATGCGGCACGACGCGAAGCACATGCAGCGTTCGGCAACGGTGAGGTCTATCTCGAAAAGCTGTTGAGTGGCGCGCGTCACGTCGAAGTGCAGATCCTTGGCGACATGCACGGCAACATCGTCCATCTCTATGAGCGAGACTGCACTGTCCAGCGACGGCATCAGAAGATTGTCGAACAAGCCCCTGCTCCCTGGCTGTCCGAGAGTGAACGCCACGACCTGTGCGCGATGGCCGCGCGAATCGGCAAGGAATGCGGATACGCCGGCGCGGGCACGGTTGAATTCTTGGTCAACCCGGAGACCCGTGCGGTCTACTTCATCGAGGTGAACCCGCGCATTCAAGTCGAGCATACGGTCACCGAGGAAATCACCGGACTCGATATTGTTCGCGCGCAAATCCGCATCGCGGAGGGCGCTGCGCTCGGATCTGAAGCCTCTGGAGTGCCAGAACAGTCTTCGATTCGAATAACAGGTTTCGCCATTCAGTGTCGGGTCACGGCCGAGTCGCCAGCCGCCGGATTCGCCCCTTCGCATGGCCGCATCACCCAGGCTGCACTGCCCGCGGGACCTGGCGTGCGCGTGGACGGCGCGTCCGTGTGGCCAGGTGCTGTAGTCTCCCCGGCCTTCGACTCCCTGCTTGCCAAGATCATCGTACGCGGCGCCGATCGCAACGAGGCCCTAGAAAGAATGCGCCGCGCGCTGGATGAAACGCGCGTCGGCGGCATCGAAACCAACATCGGCTTTTTGCGCCAAGTCCTCTCCGAACCCGCGTTCCTGCACTCCACCGTGCACACCACGTGGGTGGATGAACTCCATCTCCGGCCAGACTCCTCAACGACCCGCGCCGCGATGGAGGACCGCCCGCTCGCATTCCTCGCCGAGGTCATCGTCCACCGCCACCCGGATCTTCGCGGGCGCGCTTTGGTCGCCTTGGCGGCGACGCGAGCGACGCTGCCGTGCTTGCCTGACGATGCGGGTGTCGCGCCGGGCACCCGACAGCTGTTGCAGTCGCTCGGGCCCAAGCAATTCTCTCGTTGGATGCGAGACGAGCGCCGGCTCCTCATTACCGATACGACAGTGCGCGAAGCCCAACAATCGCTGCTCGCCACACGGCTGCGGACACATGACATCGTGGCGGCAATGCCCCACTACGCGGGCCTGTTGCCGGAGCTGCTGTCAATCGAATGCTGGGGCGGCGCAACGTTCGACGTCATGCTGCGATATCTGAGAGAGGATCCCTGGCATCGCGTCCAGCGCATCAGAGCGGCCGTTCCCAACGTGCTGCTGCAAATGATGCTGCGGGGCGCCAACGCTGTAGGGTACAGCCGCTATCCACAGCCGGTGATTCACCGGTTTGTAATGGCCGCCGTGAACGCCGGGATCGACGTCTTTCGAATCTTCGATGCGCTCAACATCGTCGACAACATGCGCGGCGCGATGGACGCGGTGATCGAAGCAGGCGGTCTGTGCGAACCCACGCTCTGCTACACCGGCGACCTGTTCGACAGCGACCGGCCGAAGTGGAACCTTCGCTATTACGTCGAGCGCGCCCGTGCGCTCGAGCGCGCCGGGGCCGACGTGCTTGCAATCAAGGACATGGCTGGCATCTGCCGACCTATAGCGGCGGCGGCGCTGGTGCGCGCGCTTCGCGAGGAGGTTGGCATCCCGATCCAGTTCAACGGGCACGACACCGGCGGCCTGGGCGTCGCGACGGCGCTCGCCGCTGCGGAAGCGGGAGTCGATGCCGTCGACTGCGCGCTCGATGCACTGAGCGGCATTACCTCCCAACCCATGCTCGGCGCGATCGTCCGGGCGCTCGAAGGCACGGAGCGAGATCCGCGCCTCGCGCCGGCGCATGTGCTCACCCTGTCCCGTTACTTCGAGGACGTGCGACGGCAGTACGCGCCGTTCGAGATCGACCTTCGCGCCGGAACATCCGAGGTGTTTCGCCACGAGATGCCCGGTGGGCAGTACACGAATCTGCGCGAGCAGGCGCGCGCGCTCGGTCTCGCCGATCGCTGGCCGGAGATCGCCTCCCGCTACCACGATGTGAATCGGTTGTTCGGGGACATCGTCAAGATCACCCCGACATCGAAGATCGTCGCGGATCTCGCGCTCTTCATGGTCATGCGCGACCTCTCACCGGAAGACGTCCTCGATCCGGATCAGAAAATATCGTTTCCCGCTTCGGTCGTATCGCTGCTGCGAGGCGACCTCGGTACGCCCGATGAGGGATTTCCGCCAGCACTTTGCCGCAAGGTGCTGGGGCGCGGGACCGGTAAGAACGGCGCGCGGACCGACGTGAGCGCCGCCGACATCGATGCCGCCGAACGCGAAGCCGCACACCTCGTTGGGGGGAGCGCCACGGAGTTCGATGTGCTCTCGCATCTCATGTTTCCCGACGTGTTTCGAGAGTACCGCGCGTACCTCGACCGGTTCGGGGAAGTGTGGCGTATTCCGACGGCCGCCTACTATCACGGCATGCGGCCGGGCGAGGAAATCGAGATCGAGCGCGACGGCGCAACAGCCCTGCATGTGCGCTTGCTCGGCAGTACCCACCATGATGGCGGAGTCGACGTGCAGGTCCTGTTCGAGGTCGACGGTGAGCACCGCGTCGTAAGCGTCGCCCCGGACCTCGGAACCAGACCGCCCGGGCGAGCGAAAGCGCGCGACGACCGTCCTGGCGAGATCGGCGCACCGATGCCCGGCCAAGTTGTCCGGGTTGGTGTGCAGGCGGGTCAACTTGTGGAAAAGGGTCAACCGATTGTCTGGATGGAGTCTATGAAAATGCAGAGCGAAGTTATTGCAGCGTGCAGCGGCCGCGTGGCCGCCGTGCATGTGAGCGCCGGCGACATGGTCGGTTCGCGCGATTTGCTGGTGACACTGGAATGATCGCGCGCCCGTTCATTGCGAGCACCAAAGTGCTTGCCCACATCGCGACCGCCGTCGCGCTCGGCGCAGTCGCCGTCTCGACCCACGTGCGAGCGGAAGAAATTCCGATCTCGATCGGCACGCAAAACACGACCATCAATACGGTCACGGCCGGCGTCGTGCTCAAGGAGCTCAAGCTTCTGGAGAAGCATCTTCCCAAGACCGGCAAGTTCAAGGACCGGACTTACAAGATCGAGTGGCAGAACTTCAGCTCGGGTCCGCCGATCACCAACGGCATGATCGCCAATCGAATCCATATCGCCGCGATGGGCGACTATCCGCTCCTGGTCAACGGGGCAACGGGTCAGCAGCAGAAGGGGCAGGAAACCCAACTCATCGCCGTGGTTGCCTACAACATGCTCGGAGCCGGCAACGGAGTGGTGGTGCACCGCGACTCACCGTACTTCGAGCTGGCCGATTTGAAAGGCAGATCGGTGTCGGTGCCGTTCGGCTCCGCGGCGCACGGCATGCTGCTGAAGACGATGCAGGATCGGGGGTGGCCGCAGGACTTCTGGGCCCTGTCCAACCAAAGCCCCGAAGTCGGCACGACCAGCCTCCAGGAGAAGCGCATCGATGGCCATGCGAACTTCGTGCCGTTCGCCGAGCTGCTGCCGTTCCGCGGCTACGCGCGCAAAATCTTCGACGGCGTGCAAACCCGCGTCCCGACCTTTCATGGCGTAGTCGTTCGCAAGGACTTTGGCGAGAAGCATCCCGAGATCGTCGAGTCCTTCATACGGGCGATGATGGAGGCGAACGAATGGGTGCGACGAAACCCGACGCTCGCCGCCGAGCGGATTGCCGGGTGGACCCGCATCGAGAAAGAAGTCGTCTATATATTCTTTGGCCCCGGCGGAATCCAGTCATTCGATCCGACGATTAAACCCCAGCTGGTCGATGCGATCCGCACCGGGCGCGGCGTGTTGCAGCGTTTGAACCGTCTCAAGGATCTCGATACCGAGGCGTGGGTGAATGACACGTACCTGCGCCGTGTATTTCGCGAGCTGCGTCTTGACTACGATGCGCAACTGAAGTCGCTTGCCAACTACGAGGTCGCCGGCAATGACTCGTTTTGCGGGGTGCCGATCAAGCAGCCCAGACGGGCCGGTGAAGTGTGGATGGCCTCGGGCGAGATCCTTCCCTTCAGTTCTCCGGATTGCACGCTCGGTGCCATGCGTCGCTTTAACACGGAGGGTCGCAAGTACTCCGTGGCCTACCTTTACGACCGGGCACTCGGGATCAAAGTCTTCGCCGAGCAGGCGTTCTACGCGACGGAAGGCGCCAGCAAGCCGCGGATCGTCCCGTTTCTACTGAAGAAGGACGCTGAAGCGCATGCCTTGAAATCCGGGGGAAAGGTGATCACGCTCGCCGAGGCCCTCAAGCCCACCGCACGGGACAAGTAGTCGTGAAGAATCAAACCGACCTCACTGCCGTATTGGGGCCTGACCTGCCAAGCACACTCACCAGCCGAGCGGCGACAAGATACTCCGTGCTGCGGGATCGCGCGCGCAGGCTCTTTTGGGCGCTCGTGACGACGGCGCTCTCGCTCGGCCTCTTTCTGCTCGTCTGGTACATCGCCACGCTGTACCGGGTCGAGCTCTACGTGCGGTTCACCAATATTCCAACGCCCGGCGCGGTGTTTGACGCCTTCCTTGTCCAGATTCAAGTCCCGGCCTTCCAGTCTCATATCGTCAACAGCGTGCGGCGGATCGCGATCGGATTCGGCATGGCAGTGATGGTCGCCGTGCCGCTTGGCTTGGCGATCGGGCGATACGAGCGGTTCCGCGCACTGGTCTATCCGGCGATCGACGTGCTCCGGCCCATTCCGGCGATCGCGTGGGTGCCGATGTCGATCATGCTGTGGCCAACCAACGAGACGAGCATTTGCTTCATCACGTTCCTCGGAGCGTTCTATCCGATCCTGGTCAACACCGTCGGAGGCGTGAGTGCGATCGATGCGGTTTATCTGAGGGCGGCCCGCACGCTCGGCGCGTCGGAGATGTTCTTGCTGCGTACCGTGGTGCTGCCTGCGGCGCTCCCTCATATCTTTACCGGGGCCACCGTCGGGATCGGTGTGGCATGGGTGTCCCTCATCGCCGCCGAGATGATTTCCGGCCAGTTCGGTATCGGCTATTTCACGTGGGAAGCCTACTCACTCGTGCAATACGCCGATATCGCTCTCGGTATGGCGACCATCGGCCTTTTCGGGTTCCTATCGAGTGAGATCGTCCGCCGCGCCGGGGATTTGGTGATGCCCTGGTTCGCGTTCCGGGTTCAGGAGCGTCATTGACATGAATACCGCCGCCACACTGGAAATGAACAACGCCACCGTCGTTTTTGGCAGCGGCGCGATGCGTCATACGGTGCTCGATCGGGTGTCACTCCTGGTCCGACCGGGCGAGTTCGTATCGCTGATCGGTCCGTCGGGTTGCGGAAAGTCGACGGTGCTCAACGTGTTCGCGGGATTCGTGCGCTGCGCCGCCGGTACGGCGACCCTGGATTCGCGCGCGATCACGGGTCCGGGTCCGGATCGGTCGGTCGTGTTCCAGCAATACTCGCTTTTCCCCTGGCTGAACGTACAGCGCAACGTGGAGTACGGGCTGCGCGCACTCGGCGTATCGCGGCGGGTGCGCAGAGCCAAGGCCCTGCGGCTCCTGGAGCACGCCGGCCTCGCGCAATACGCCGATCGCTATCCGGATCAGCTCTCCGGCGGCATGAAGCAACGCGTCGGGATCATCCGGGCATTCGCGACCGACCCGCGCGTGCTCCTCATGGACGAGCCGTTCAGCGCCCTCGATGCGCAAACGCGCTCGACCATGCAGCAGCTGCTTACCAATATCTGGGAGGAGCACCGCATTTCGGTGCTCTTCGTCACGCACGATATCGAGGAAGCGGTATTTCTGTCGGATCGCGTCTTCGTCATGAGCGCAGCCCCAGGCCGTGTCCTGCGCGAACTGAGCGTGGCGTTGCCTCGGCCGCGCGATGCGGATCTGGTCGACACCGCCGCATTCCTGGAGCACGTGCACGAGATCAGGGTGCTGGTGCGCCGCGAGGGGCTTGTTGGAATCGGCGAATCGCCGGCGGGCGCGACCCACGGCGAGGATCTACCCGAGGAATTGGAACTGGAGCGGGTGCTCAGGGCGCTGGTGCGCCGCGAGAGGCTTGCTGGAATCGGCGAATCGCCGGTGGGCGCGACCCACGCAGCAATTTCGTCGTATGCGCAACCATGACCGGCGCCGAGATCCTCTTGAACATATTTTCAGTCCATACCGGGCAGATCATTCTATGACTCATCGTGAACAATCGTGATGGAACAAGGCTCACTCAACCAGACCAAGCTCAAAATCGGCGATTCGATACAGCTGCAATTTCAGACCGGAACTGAAAAGTCCAGATGCCTCGTAACCCTGATTGGCTATCTTGCCGAGCAAAGCGTGATTGTATCCATGCCTGTGATAGATGGCCGTCTCATGCTGATGCGTGAAGGGCAAAGTCTCAATGCGCGCTTCTTCAGCGGAAAAAATGCCTACGCTTTCTCTGCTGTCGTCAAGCAAACAACCAGCACCCCCTATCCTCACCTGCATTTATCCTACCCGCCAGAAATACGCGGGCTGGTTGTGCGCAGCAGCCCGCGTGCCCAAGCCCACATCAATTGCCACGCATCAACTAGGGACGGCAGCAGTTACAAGTGTATCGCTCGCGACATCAGCATCGGCGGAGCATTGATTGCAAGCCGGGAACAGATGGGCGAGGTGGGTGAAAAACTGTTGCTGAGATTACCCGTCAAAATCGATGAAAACGAGCATGTGCTTGACTTGAACTGCCAGATTCGTTCGGTTAACACCTCTTATGCTTCGGAAAATGAAATACCCGTAAACCTGTTTGGCCTCGCTTTCCAGGAAACGAAAAGGTAGGAAAATCGATCGCACCACTCGTCGACCCGCTGATCGGGGACCACTGGGTCGCCGACTACGAGCTCTGACGCGCTACCAAAGCGACGCCAGCATGCGCAGCGCGAGGCCGAACATCATCAGCGCGAAGATAATGCGCAGGCGCCTGACCGGCAGCCGATGGGCGGTACGCGCGCCGAGCGGCGCGAAGAGCATGCTCATAGCCCCGATCAGGCCGAGCGCGGGCAGGTGGATGTAGCCGAAGGTACCCGCCGGCAGCCCGCTGGCCTGCAACCCCTGGAGGACGTAACCGGCCGAGCCTGCGATCGCGATCGGAAAGCCGACCGCGGCGGCGGTCCCGATGGCGCGCCGCAGCGGCACGCTGCACCAGGCCAGAAACGGGATCGTCAGAAACGCCCCGCCCGCCGCGAGCAGGCTGGCGGCGACGCCGATGGCCGAGCCGGCGGCGAATAGTCCCGCCGCCCCCGGCAACTCGCGCGTCGTCTTCGGCTGCACGTCGAAAAACATGCTGATCGACGCGTAGAACACCAGGCCCGTGAACAGAACGGCGAGCGCCCGGGTGGGCAGAAAGCCCGCAGCGAGCGCCGTGGCGAACGAGCCGGCAAGGATGCCGGGAGAAATGGCGAGCGCGATCTTCCAGTCCACCGCGCCG
>Ga0105252_10000386_pt1 | contig 31994 bp, 47 predicted proteins | sample EasRivMeERMZT100_FD_89675 | JGI IMG/M metagenome (GOLD analysis project Ga0105252, IMG submission 89675) | Soil microbial communities from meander-bound floodplain in the East River, Colorado, USA - East River MetaG ERMZT100 | ecosystem: Environmental > Terrestrial > Soil > Floodplain | place... | reverse complement strand
GCCCTTATTAGAAATCTCAATAGAGTGGAACAAAAAGCTACTAAGCATATCCCAGGCGCTGGGAAAGCAATCGAGCTTCAAAAGAGTTTGTTTGAAGATCCTCTCTTTAAGCTCAAATTACCTGCTGATAAGTTGGATTTTGCTGTGGATAGATTTAATCAGTTATCAGCCAAAGGATTGGGGCGTGGCGAAGCATTACGTAAAGCAGCGTCTGATGCTAATACTTTCATGGGCGGAATTGAAAAATCACTTCGGGATAAAACCATCTCTGACCTCACAAGAATTGGAATCCTTGCACCAGATTGGGCGGAATCTAGGTTAAAGCTTGCTGGTAAATCCCTGAAGGCACTAATTGGAAAAGAGGATAGTCTTTACTTAAAAGCATTAGTGCGAGGTGCTATAATGAAAGCACCTAAATATGGTCTCAGCACATATGCTGGTAAAGTTCTATATGATGCTAAAGAAAAGCCATCTGATGTTACTGGTATTCCAATGGGAGATAGGGATGCAGGAGTTAAAGGAAATAAACAGCGCATATTCCCTGCATATGGAACAGCAGTGGAACCAATTAAAACTATTGAAGAAGGAGTTAACAAGGCAGCACAAGGAGATTTACGCGCTGCTATTGTTGACCCAGTTAAGAATCGTTTATCAGCACCATTATCTAGTGCAATCAACATTGCCACTAACAGAGATAACTTTGGCAATTCTTTAACTGGCAAGGATAAGTATGGTCGTGGTATTCCACAGGGAAAACAAGCAGTAAACATGATGAAGCAGTTTGCTCAATCTGTAGAACCACAACAGATTCAAGCAGCACGCAGATACTATGCAGGTGAATTAACTCTTGAAGAAGCAATTGCACAGGGGCTAGAGTTACCATATCGTAGCTCTGCCCCTGCATTTCAACCAAAGCGTTCTTCAAGTTTACCAAGGATTAAGTTCTAAAAATTTTCATCTAATGCATTAGCTTTCTTGTGCATAGACTCATACTCTCTTTTATTGCTTTGTATTAAAAGCCTGCGCTGTTCTAGAAGGGTAGCTATTTGTGGTTTGGAATAGCTACCTTTCTCTACTTTAGTTCCATTCATAGTGTGACCAAGCTTAGGCTTACTCATGTTACTTCTATGAACTTCTGTGAAGATAGTCTCCATAGGAATACCATAGGATAGCGCAGTACCAAATACCACATAGAGTAAATCTGCTAGACCATCTGCAATTAAAATCAAATCACTATTAGCTAGAGCTTCACAAGTCTCCATAGCTTCTTCAGCTATAAGCTTTCTTCTAAGTTCTCTTTCATTACCATCTTCAGGAATTTGAGGGTAATCTCTAATCGTTTGCTTGTGCTTAGTCATGAACTCTGCTATCATTCCACTATAATTAACTACTGGTATTCTCATTTTTCTCCTTCTTTAATCTTCTTAAATTGAAATATTTTTGTTCCTTCGTTTATTTCAATTATTGCTTCACCATTAGTAAAGGATATTGCTCTAATACGAACAGCAAAACATCCATTAGAATTAAAATATGATCTTCCTGATTTTGTTATCATATCATGATGTGTCCAGTCAGGAATTTGAGTAGTACTTATTGTTACCCAAGTTGAACCACTAGTATCATTAGTAATTTTACATTCAAGAATTAATGTACCTACAAATTCTCCTTTAATAGTAATAGTTCCAGTACCTATTCCAATATAAGAACTATCATATACAAAGTCCTCCTTCTGTGTTATTTTTGATTCTATTATATTTTCTTTTGATTTATTACATCCAGAGACTATAGTTAAAGTAAGTATAAGTAACCACTTCATAAAAGTTCTATTCCTTTCAGCGCAGCATACTTCATCATTGCTGCTATGCTAGCTTTATCAAACTCAGTCATAACCTCTACTCTACCCCAACCTGTTTTACGTTCTAGATTCTTTTGAAATTCTTCTCTTAATAGATCTAGAAAGTTCATGTCCTTCATAATATTTCTCCATCCAAATTTTATTGAATTTCTGTCTACAGTCCCAACAACGAGTGAACTTTATTGATGGCTTCTTACAAGTATAACATTTGCCAGCAGCGCGCAGTCTATCACGTCTAGCTTTATCATTTATCTTATTTTGTAATCTCTTCTTCTCTGTCATAGGAATTATTTCTCTTTTACAATCTCTATAAATTTTTCATAATCAGCTAGTCCTTCAGGAGTTAGCTTATATGACCAGTCATGTTGAAGCTCTCCTTTAACATTAGCAACCACTCTAACTTTTTCAACCCAACCAGTCTCTACAAATACAGTGTCTATAATCCTATCAAGTACTGCGCTGTCAAAGTCTCCGTGTCCCTTTTGGAGTAACCTTTTCCTAGTAAGTTCATGATTCGGTGCGCTGAGTAAATGTTCAAGTATAATCTTTGCTTGTGGCGCAAGGGGATCTTTACCTATGCCAGCTGTAACTCGTTTGCTAGTATATAACAAACCACTAGTCTGCTCTATTGCTTCTTCAATATTTGTTTCATTAATCTTAAGAGTTGTACCTTCAGATAAAGATAAGCACATAGCAACTTTAAGAACATGATCAGGCAAACGGCCTTTAAATCCTGTCTTATCTTCACCCTCTGTCTCTTCTCTATTTCTCTGTGGAGTATACCATGCACGCCATACCTTCGCAGCTGTAGGTGTCCACATGAATTTACGTTCTGGTCCTTCTTTAAGTGTTTCATTTATATTCTTGAGGTGCGCTGCAAGCTTATCATATGGAAACTTAAAGTCTTCTATTACTTCTCCTTCAACATCGGACATAAGATCATTTATCTTGCTACGCTTTTCTTCATATATGATAAGCATTCTACCCACGAATCCACCAGAGATGTTTGTCTGGGGAATAGTGTCAAAGAAATGGGACGGGGAACTACCAGAGAGAATAGTAAGATTGGGTTTGATAACCTTATCAGTACCCCTACTGATAATCTTATTGTTCCATTCTTCGTTCCAGTGACAATCATACAAATCGGTGAGTATTGTGAGAGCTGCTTCATCTTTGATGAGACTTGTAGCAAATTCAGAACTAACGAAGAATCCACGTGAGTCTTTGAATACTGGTCCATCTTCGCTACTTTCTTGTGTAGCTAAATCCTTAACTACAGACTGAATAGAATTTCTTCCACTAATTACTCTTGTACAACGAGCCAGCGTAACCAGCTTCTTCGCTGTATTAACTGGAAATCCTTTGCCCAGTGCGCTGCGCCCCATGAGCATTATGTATACGTTAGGGCGAAGCTGATAAACTCCCTTTCTATTTATGTATACATAATTAGCTGCTGTTGCTGCCAGCGCGGCAACCATGCTCCAATATAAATATGATGTTGGTGTTTCAGCTTCTTTTGCTTCATCTAAGACCTGGCTTATCCAGTTCATTCTAATCTCTTATCATATCCAACACAAAATGCGCCATCTGTCTGATTTCACTATCTGAATTAGATAAGTTTTGATTAGCTATCTCTTTTAACTCTTGATATTCTTCTTCTAATTTTTTTGTTCTCTCATCATCCTTTCTACACCATTCATCATATTCAGGTTGTGAAGGAACATATGGACATCTCTCAATATCTTTTATGAATCTAGCAGTCATTAATATTTCCTTATAATGTGTTCTGGTGGTTTGTTATGATAAATTACTTTCTTAGTTAATTCTGCTGATAACTCTATCCAAGTCTTAGCTACAATTATCTCTGGGTGATCTATCCCATCAAAGATAATCCAATACTTTAATTCTATCATACCTTTAGCTTCTCCATTTCCTTGAGATTCTTGTACCCAATCTCAAAATCTGCTGGAATAATTAATTGAATAGATCTCTTAATGCTACCATATGTAAAGTCAATTGGCCTCTCGATTTCCTCTTGCATGATCTTAGCAACTTGTATCTCCTCTCCACATTTAGCAAGGACTGTGAAAGAATCATGCTTTTCTGCAACGAAACGAAGGTCAGGTATTCTATCTTTGATACGAATACCAGCTCCCGTAAGTGTATCATGCACTGTTGATTGGGGTATATCTGCGTATGCTTCACGATACATTGCTTCTCCTGGTCTATCGAGAAACATTCTAACACGACCATAGGGATTGACCAGAACTCGTGTAGTATCAATGGCGTGTTTAATGTCACGATGGAATATCCCCCTTATCTTAGGTGATGCTTCATGGAACAACTGTAATGCACGACTTGCTCTATATTCTGAATAGTCTAGTTTAATCCCGCTGCGCCGAGCAACTGCCATTACATCTTTATGATGAGTCTCTGGACCCATATCATAATTACCAGCATGCCTAGTCTTCTTTCCAACAAATCTTTCACCTGAATCCTTACCTATCTTATCTACTTCAGGATTAGAACATGGTGTTCCAAAGTCCATGAAACTAATCATATCGAAAACTAAGCCAGCAGTTCTTCTATGAATATCAATGCTATCAAATGCTTTAAGTAAATCCCAATCCTCTGCTAATACAGCTACTATCCTTGCTTCTGCTTGTGCTAAGTCTACGTTTAAGAAGACGTATCCTTCATCTGGTTCGAGCATGAGTCTAACATCTGGACCAATATCTCCATGCTTGGGTAACTGATGATCTGACCATCCCAATCTATTTGGTCGAACGGGAGGTTTAAGGACACCCGTAGAACTTCTACCAGTTTCAGTCCCTGTAATAAAATAAGAAGATCTCATCCTTCCATCGTAATCAGGTTTAGCTAGGATGTATGTTGAGTCTGCTTTACGTACTCTCCTGTCTTCTAAAATATCACTAAGAATAGCTTTACGCTTTTCATCTTTCACTACATTTGTAAGTAAAGATACTATTGAATCTTCTCCTGTATCCTTACGCATCGGGCAATTAAGCTCTTGATAAAGCAATTTGAATAGTTGCTTAGGACTTCCAACATTAACTGGTCTACCAACATTCTCTATGAATCTCTTTTGTATTTCATTATGCCACTGTCTATACTTCTTATGTAGTCTAGCTCGTTCTACTTCATTCGTCTTGTAACCTACTCTTTCCATTTCAATATAGAAATGGTGCAATTTACGAACATAACCGTAGTAGAAATCAACAAGCTTAGGACTATATAAGTCAGCCATTTCTCTAAGCTCGGCATCTTGATCTTCAAAAACTTCATAATCTACAGCGCAGTCTTTTCCATTGTATAGGAATAGCTGGTCAATATCATCTTTACCAAACCTAAATTCAGAGCCTTCCTCTTTATAATAGGGTTCGAGTGTCCTGATGGATGAGATGACATGAAGCTTTTTCGACGGTAACTCAGGGTTAAGTGTATGTTCCAAGAGAAGAGTGTCGGCGTGTAACTCTCCACTATGAAGTCCCAGTCTGTAAAGTTTCTCTTCATCATATTTCCAGTTATGTCCAATGATTGACTTCTCTTTTAAAGTCTTTGCTATTAGTTCCCACCGTTCAGCAATGTCAATAAGAGAATTGTCGCTAATAGAAACCCCAGCAAATTTACGATAAAGAGGAACCGAGATAGCTTCATGTTTATCGAATGCGAATCCAACGCATACAGGTACACAGTTAATTGACTCAATGTCACTGTCCACAATAGAACGGTGCTTATTTCGCTCAAGGAATCTATAGAGATCAAGGCTATTCCTCGCTATCTTTAGTATTCTATCTGGTACAGAGTATTCTGGAGTCTTAGACTGTTCCTTAGCACGCTTCAAGTCTGCTATCATTACATACTTCCAAGCATACTTGAACATTCCCTTTCCTGCTTGCCTACCACGCTGATAGAGTAGATTCGCTGGATGAAATGTAGCTATTACCTTTGGTGTCCCATCTTTGGACCTAAGGATACTTCCACGATAGTTATTGATTCCAGATTTCCCTGTAGTAGCAGCGAGTGCTTTATCTCCAAGCGCGATGATAATATTTGGTCGTTGTTGACGTATCTCTTTCCAAAGATTTTCAATTTGCTGCTTGAGATCCACACCGATTTCTGAAAGACGTTTGAAATCATTATCCGGTGGACGATACTTAACAACATTCGTAACATAACAATCTGTGCGCTGAATGCCTGATTCTGCAAGAAGTTCATCTAGTAAATCTCCAGTCGGACCAACAAAAGGTTTACAATACTCATCTTCATATTTACCTGGGGCTTCGCCCACAATCATAATCTTAGATTGTAGTGGTCCTGTTCCTGGAACATAATTAGGCATTCCTATCCTTTATGTGTATGTAAGAATGCATGTTCAATCTTCTTTACACCAATACGATTTGCTAGCTTATCAATACTTGAAGCTTCCCATTCATCTCTAGAAATAACAAAAGGAGCTATCTCTGCACGTCTAAATTCTTTATGAGAATGTACATATTCATATCCACTCTGTAACATAAATTGCCATTTATTATCTGTTTTATCAATATTATCTTGAGTACTTAACTGTTCAGCTTGAGTATGATCTAGATTATATGCACCCCACATACCAGCGTATACAGCTAAATCGTCGAAGCTATCTTGAATACTCTCATTATTTGGTTTACTTTCACTACCAGTAAGCACAGCAAGCCTAGCAAGTTTGGTTGTAATTAATACAACAAATACCTTATCAACTGGATCTTTAAATTCTTCTGCAATGCGCGCGCTGAACTCGAAGTTAAATGCCCATCCCCTATTACCGGCATAATCTGCGTTCTTCCTAATGTGAATTTCTGCTTGTCTTTTCAGCGCATCTAGATAAGTTTGTGATGCCATTAGTTTAACCTCCAGGTATTGGCTTGATTGCCAGCTATAAATCCAAGTTTCCATGTAGCTATCTTTATATAATCACCTTCATTTTCTATATCAATATCTTGAACATTACTAGTGATTTTATCTTGAGGAATATATCCATTTATAAATCCATTAAGGAAAAAATTACATAGCTCCTCTGAAGATATAACTGACTTGGGCATCTAATTAATCTTTCTTTTAAACTTCTTATCCTTTATAAATTCTAAGGCTTTTGTAAGATGCTTAATCTTCTCTAGCTCAGGATACACTCTCAGCGCATAACCTAATGTAAGACACTGAGAAATTGTACCATGACTATAGCCTACTATGTGACTAAGCTCACGACAAGATAAGCTATTTTCTTCTTGTGCTTTAACTAACTCTTTACAAGTATCTTGCCAAGTACTCTTTTTTTTAAGCATCTTATAAGAACCTTAGAAGCTTGTGCTTATGCTTTGTTTGAGCACAAGCACAAGCTTCTCACTGAGTTTAATTACAGCAAATCCTCATCTTCTTCATCTTCCTCTTCATCATCTTCTGCAAATGGATCATCTACTTCATCTTCTTCTACCTTCTCTGGTGCAGTTTCTTCATCTGGCAAATCAATTTCTTCAGGCTTTTCCATTTTTCTGTCTCCTTCAATGAATCGTTTCCTTAATCCACTCATGCGCTGCGCCGATTGGTGAGCTTTCAAGTGGTGCCAGCGCAGGGACTCGAACCCTGATGTTCGTTAAGAACGAGAGATTTTAAGTCTCTTGTGTATACCAATTCCACCACACTGGCAAAGAAGAACCTGAGTGCTAATAAGGTATTTTACTTACTTCCCGTTATTGGGTCATAGTAAGGACTTATTACACACTCAGGTGCTACTCTTATTTTATCCACAAGGAAAGAGTAGCAAAAACCCTGCCTATTCCTCTATTGTACTTTAATACAATGAGGCTGGAACTCTACGCAGCTTTATATCCAGTATTCGTTCCAATTGGTGCAAAGTCCTTAGGTTCATTGAACTCATTACCCTTATTGGAAGCACCACGGACAAAGTAAACATCAACCAACTTACCAATCAAGATTTCTTTAGAAAGCTCTGCGCTGAGCTTCTTTCCACCTTGACCATCATCAACCATCTTTGCGCCTAAGCTAATAAGTAAAGTCTTAGCAAAGCCAAGAGCCTTCTCATTATAAAGTCTCATTCCACCAGCGCCCTTGAAATCCCCAGTAAGAATTTCAAAATTAACAACACCATTAGTGGAACGGTCAGTCTTGGCAGGTTCTTCTTTGTATCCAGTAATCTTGCAAGGATACCAACCTGGAGTAACTAAAGTACCTTTTGCCAAAGCTGCTGAATCTAGATTGACTCTCATTGTTTTGTTTTCCTTTAAGTTAGAGTTGTTGTTTTTGCTACCTCTTCAGTAGCCTTCTTAGGTAAAACCATCTACATACTTCCAATCAAAAACACCACCACCCTTCTGTGTAGTTAAAAATGTTTATACTTCCTATCCAAGTTTAACATAGCTTCTGTATCTGGATTCCTATCCAACAATTCAAGTTCATTATGAAGTTCAACAAGTCTCATCTCTTGCATTTTTATTTGATCTTCAATAACTCTCCTAATGTATGAGTATGGTCTATCAGTACCACCAGTAGACTCTTCCGAAGCATAACCTTTTGCTTGATCCATTCTCTTTTGTGAATTAATTACTCTATTAAGTTCATTAAGTTTACCTGCTGGATTATTACTTGGACCTTGACACATAATTTACTCCTGTCCTGCCAACTTAACTTGATGCTCAGTCAAATCAGCTTGAATGAGATCATACAATGAGAGTGGCTGCCCATTGTCATCTGTCATTGTGTACTTAGACTTAATAGGAAGAGTAGTCTTAGCTAATGGATACTCTTCTGTAGGTCTTGTATAACATACATGCTTGACACTGCCATCAATACTTTTTTCAATCTTAAAGAAATAGACTTCGTTAAAGTATCCTGGAATAATACTCTCGACTTTAGGTCCAAACGCTGCAAGTGATGTATACTTTTCATTAGTAACAGAGTTAATACGAGATACAGGATGTGCTTCTACGATTACGCTACAAGGTAAACTCTTTAGAGCATCGAGTACTTGCCCTACAATCATTGCCTCTCCATTGAATTGGTCCCAAGAAGGAACCATTAATCCACCTTTAGTCTTCTTAAGATTGTCACCTCCACTCATCTGATGCATTTGATAAGTTATCGCAAGATGCGTCAGCGAAGTAATCCCTGCCAACTGAACCATGCTATAAGGACAGTCTTTAGTAAGTCTAGGAATAAACTTATATGCAAACTCCTCAAAATTAGTTAAGTTAAACTTATCAAAGTTAATATTAGTGCGCGCTGGAAGATACATCTTCACAGCATCCATTCGGTCATCAAAGTCAATAAACTCTAGCAGTCCAGGCCAGCTTGCACCAGCTAGTGTCTTTCCACTACCAGTTAATCCAACAAACAAAGCAAAGAACCTACGTCCGAGAACATTATCTGATGTTTTAGGCATAAGTTATCTCTTCTTTTTCAGGATGCTCACACTTACAAAGCTTAGACAAATTTTTGTTACTCATGCTACCTTGTTTATGAGTATATTCCTCTTCTGACTCATTATGAGTCCATATTTCAAAGAATCCATTACACACTATACACTTATAAAGCTTAACGTGAAAGCTCATGTTTCTTCTCTCTATATGGAGTTATTCTTCTTACCTTGATATAAGTAAACTCGTTCTTGTGCCACCACTCCCAAATCACATCTAGTATTCTAGAAATGATACTCATTAATCTTCCTCATCCTTATCTAAATCAATAACTCTAACAGGTCTTTCTGCTCTCTTAACTACCTTAACAATCTTAACAACATATCTTACATCATGGATACCAGATTCTACTTGCCTAACTGCTTCATTGATTGTCTCTTGCTCAGTCTCTCTAAGAATATGACGTGCTGCATCTGGGCTACTTGTAGTGTAATACCTTTTCATTTGTATTCTCCTATCTGAGTTAAGTTCACATGTACATGAATCTATGTCAAATAAAAATCCAGAATGACAATCACAGCAATGTATATCTAGTGAAGTACCATGAGAACATAATTCATTTTCATCTTCTATCATACTTCAATATCCATTGCTTCATCAATGGTTTCATCAAGAGCTTTCTCCAAGTCTGCTCTCCTAATATACTTCTTAGTACATCTTTTGCAATGTGGGATGTTCTTCAACATTCTCAGTGTCAGTGGCAAAGAGAATTTATTTCCACACTTGTTACAAATAGACTCTTTACCCAAGATTAAGAAGTCTCGAATATAGTGTGTACACCCAGGCAATATACACTTGTAGTAATTAACCATCTTACTATCAGCATTGTTCTTAGTCAGCCTACCTACAGCGCGTCGATACTGATGTATATGTTTCAATCCAGGCATAACTTTATCCTATCTTCCTATTGGGTCTATTGCTTTTACTATGCTTCCTGCAAAACTTACGCTTCTTATCTCTAACTCTAAACATCTTACCACAAGGTATATTCTCATTCATGTATATGCATACTTTCTTAATCATACTAATTCCTTTTCTTTCTTTGTTACTTCTTCCATTAGACCAGCTACATGTTCCATAGTTGCATACTTATCATAAGATAATCTACCCTGTGTTCTTACGCTTGCATTACCATCAATGCTACGTTTCCATGCATCATAATGGAACCTACTTTCTTCTCGAAGCTCAGTTGCTAGTTCAAGCAATTTTTGCTTTAATTCTGGTGTCATATGAAGTATCCTCTAGTATCTGCTTCATATTGCTCTTTCATTTGACCGCGCCGAGCATCGAACTGAGCAATGTCTTTCTCTACATATGCTACTGCTTTCCGTACATGCTCATCTTGTGGTGTAATTATACTAAGAATCTTCCTAACATAAAGAAGCTGTTCTTTTGTCATTCTCTATTCTCCAATACTTTAGTTGGGTCCCACTTCTCACCTTTAATAAATTCAGTCTGTAATTTCCATGCTCTTGCTTCATCACTGGCCGCTGTGCAGTATCCATAGAACTCACAAAGCTGAAACTTATTACAACCTTGGTGATTCTCAGGCCATTCATTATTCTCTTTATCAACTAAGTATCTCTTAACCCAATAAATACAATGCTTCTTCCAGCGTTCAAGTACATATGGTGGATATGATAACGGAACTCTACGTAATTTCTCATGAGGCTTCAATGTCTCTTGAAGACCTATTACGTTTACCCAAAGCAAATTACTTTCCGTTGCTACAGCATAACCTTCAAATTGGTCGTCAAGTACTAAGTAATCTGACTTGCGAGCTTGACTCTTATGGTCATAGACTTTAACTTCCTGACCTCCAATGGCTCTAGCAATTAAGTCAATTACTCCAACATAAACTATTCTTAAATCTTCTTCTTCACTTTCATATAACAACAAACTAAAAGGTTCTTCAGCGGCCAGTACTTCCATCGGTTCGTATCGCCACATCTCTACATACTGGCTTAAGCTTCTCTCAAGATTGTTTATGTCTTTCTCTGTTAATGAAGTCAATGCAGACTTAGGTTTGAATACTTCCCAACCTTTTTGGGCGCAATCAATCCAATCAGCACTATTCCCACTAACCAAACGATGACCATAGTAACCAGCAAAGAAGTCATGTATTAAGCTCCCGCGCTGCAAGGATGGACTCTTATCGGGTGTAGTTAAGTCCATTTCAAATCGCAGTAATACTCTCAACTCACACCGCTGTAAGTTTGAAAATATTTGACTGTCTAAAACTACTGTTCTCATATTACATCCTTACTGGTATCACTTAAGTATCCAAACATTATAACTCTAACAAAAGACTTAGTTGGTAACTTCTCTAAGAACTTAGCAATCTCAATCTCTTCTTCTTCAGTAATAAGAGCTGAAGTTTCATTCTGAGTCAAAGCATTCATAATCTCAGAATATCTATTCTCTAGAACTTGAGTTATGTTTGGGCACTCTTTGAGAAACCTTTTATGCATCTCTACAAATAACTCCTTCCCAATTATCCGTAGGATTATACCCATTAAATTCTATCTCAAACTTAGCTATTCTTACTGATTTCTCTATTTCTATCATAAAGCCTATAAGCTTGCCAAAAGATTCAAAAGCTATGCTTATGCATTCTACCTGCTCTAAGTCAGCCTTGTATTCTGTGACCGTAAGAATGTAAAGCAAGTTACTGACTTTCAATAAATGTATAATCTGATTCTGATACTTCTTCAGACATAATATCAGATAGAAAATATTCTGTTATATGTTCATCTAAGATATAATTAGCTGCTGAGAGTATACCTGAAAATGAAAAGTAATCTGCATCTTCATCATCTACATGAGCAACTTTTAAGTAAATCATTTAATCTCCTTTAGATTAAACCTTACAGCTTGAGTCTTCCCTTCATAATTTACCCACTGAGCTTCACTATAAACCATCGAATAATCTGATGGATAAGTAAGCTTAGCAAACTCCACTGCTTCCTTATGAGAGGTTGCTGATACTACTCTAAAGCAATTCCTAAACTCAGACATGAACTTAAATGTTATAAAGAATTTATGCATAGAATATCACCACTGCTACTGCTAAAGTTGCTATGATTGTAATTCCACCTACTAAGGTATCTAACCAATAGTTCTCATTGATACCTATTCTTAATAGTCCTATGCCTACCATAAGAGAAATGAAGAGCACCATTCCCATAAGATAGTTACTGTTAATCATGCTTTCCATCCTCTCAATCTTGGATTATGCTCAGCTAAGAATACCATTTCATTCTCAATGTCTTTATTGTTCCAGTATAGTTGCATTACTTGAATGCTATCTAATAGTTCCTGCTTTGCTTGCTCGAACAATGGCTTTGGTCGCTGTCCAGTGCTTGAATATATTCTATTCCAATCTTTAGGTCCATACTCTAGGCTATTCAAGATAGCCTGTTTCATCTCTTCCAGCCCAAACTTAGGTATTGGCCTTGGTACTATATGATAAACTATGCTTACTCTTTGTCCTAACCTTGCGCTGTGTGCTGCATCCATTGGATTCTTAGTATGATTATCGCAAAATAAGATTTTACGTTGTTCAGTTACCTCTAATGCAACTACATGCTTTGGAACAATTACTAAATACATTCCTGTCTTATGAACTATCTGATGCATTAGTGCATAAAGGCTACAGTCACCTTGAATTTGAGTTGACTCAAATTCTAAATAATCTAATGCTTTCTTAATGGTTCCTACGCTGACTTCTTTTCCTCCATACTGACCAACCTTCATGAATATGTCCGCACATTCATCGGTGCTCTTACCAGTCAGAATAGATAGAACTGCTGGACCACAGAATTGATTGTCTCCCATCACTACTGATTCCATATTTATTCTCCAGTCAAATTACCTACTTTATCTCTAAGTTCTTTAAATTCAGATTTCCATTGCATAATTATTGATTTAATTCTTTCTTTTCTTCTATTTCCCATTAAAGAATATAGAGTCATCATCCAAGCTACAGCTTTATTTCCAAATATGGTAGTTGTATAATAATTTTTATTCGGCTTTCTTCTCTGCATTGTAATTTGACAAGTAGCACCTAAAACATCACTTACTCTTTTAACAATATCTAAATCAGTAGATGACATTCTAATTATAGGTGTAACTGATACTCTATAACCAGAATTATATTTAATCTTACTTCTTTTAATATGAGAGTGCAAGCTAAAACATCCCTCACCTTCAAGGATACCAGCTAACCAATAAATAGATTTAATATTCAACTTTCCTCCTTATTTAAATCATCATACTCTGATAACTTAAATAAAGAGTAGGTATGTGACTGTCTCTGTGACCGCTCACATACCTATTCTCTACAGCTTCCACCTCTTACTTCCCTTGACTGCTAATACATCCATTAAATCCTTCATTAGACTCTTAGCATCCCAAGGTATCTCTTTTCCATCCATTGTAGCTGCTACTATTGCTCTCTTCTGTTCTACTAGTTCAGTGAAGAATTCATCAATCGTTCCTGATGCAATCATGTATGTTGCAATTACATCATTCATTTGTCCTATTCTAATAAATCTTCCTTCCACTTGCTCTTCGTTCGCTGGATTCCATTGTCTTTCCATGATTATGCAGTCAGCGCAGAACTGCATATTCAATCCTTCGCCGGCTGCTAATGTGCTTGCTACACAGATTCTAGCTTGTACATCGTTCTTGAATCTTTCTACTACTTCATTGCGCTGAATGCTATTCTGCTGTGCATTTATCTCCAATACTATCTCAGGTAATCCATTTGCTGACTGAACTCTCTTTATTGCTGCTATCAACATAGTGTTTACGTCTATGTGATGTGTAAAGATAGTAAGCTTTCTCTCAGGGTCAGTGTCCATTAAGAATTCTTCAATGAACTCCGCTGTTGCTTCAATCTTATTGAAACCTGTTATATGTCTAAGCTTCTGCATCTTAGCTATTGCTATTTCAAATCCACCCTTCTCTTTATCTTGATTATAATATGCTTCCTCAAACTCTGATTGAGCTTCCTTGTATGCTTTCTCATATTTCTTTTCAAGCTCTACGTGTCTGAAGCGTCTGTCTGCTTCAGTGCTGTTTAAGCCAATCTGCTCCTTAACTTCCTCTCGTTTTCTACGAATTATGAAGTCCTTCGTATCTTCGTGAAAGTTAGTTACATTCCTTAGTCCACCTACTTTGGTTGCCCATCCATTATTATATGCATCACAGTAATCTCTCAAGTAGTCTGCATAATATGGGAACCGTCTAGGCTTAAGTAGATTAAGAACTGTAAAGTATTCTCCACTATGATTCTTAATTGGTGTGCCACTTAAGCAAAGTATGTTCTCTACATCCTTGCAAAGCATCTGCACTTCTTTAGCTCTAGAAGAAAGATGGTTCTTAATCTGCTGACATTCATCTAGTATTACTGTCTTTGCTTTTAATGCTTCTTTAACTTCAGGCTTAAGCCTACGTAATAGGTCATATGTTATAATGTAGGTCTTAAACCCTGGCACTGGAATGCTTTTACTATCTCCAATTATCTGAGGTAGAAAGTCATTCCCACACCATCTTAATACTTCACCAAACCACTGTATCTTTAGACTCGATTTCACAATGATTATGGCTGGTGTCAATTCCGGATGCAGCTTAAGGAATCCTAAAGCCTGCACTGTCTTTCCTAAACCCATCTCATCAGCAATAAGTGCTCTCCCCGATGCTTGCTCAACAAATTGTATTCCTTCTTGCTGGAATGGTTTAAGTTGGCGACCATCTGCTGATGTAATCTCATATCCATTACCTTTTATTGCATCTTCTGTAATGGTATGTCCACACTCTAGAGTAACAAATGTTAGCTCACCTAATGCTAACCTACTCTTCTCTTCTGCAACTTTACCACAATAGGGGCATGGTAGTTTGAGTATTTTACTCTTTGGTTGCATTGTCCTTTCCTTTGTAATGACATTCGCATATACAAACGAATGTTACAGGGTCTGATTTAGTTCCTTTTGATACTCCTTTACATTCGTTGTGCTTACCTACAGCGCAGAAACCATTTAACTTTTTAATTATCTGCATTGTTTAACTCCTTATGACTGCACAGCTTCGCTTTATTATACGCTTATGACAGCGAAGCTGTGCAGGATATAAAGTGTTAATCCTTATAGAACTGAGTTGGAATGCTGTTCTTAAGTCCAATCTCTAGTGCTGCAATTCTAGCTTGATGTAAGCTAATGTTTCTGTTCTCTCCAACCAATGTTACTGCAATCATTCCATTTACATACATAGGCCAAGGTCCGCGGACATCTACATACTCATTCATTCTTATGCTCCCTTCATTGCTTGTCTAATTTCTTCTGCACTTAAACCTAATGCTTCTAATGCTGCTCGTGCTTTATCTTCCTTGCTTTGACGTGTAGTTTGAATCTTACGCTTCTTAAATTCACTATTTTCTGCTGGTTTGAAGTTAGGGTCATTAATTAAAGCATCACGTTCTGATTTAGAGAGTGTAGCATCTAATTCTCTAGCACTATCATATGCAGCTCTAGCCTTTGTTTTGGCTTCAAACTGCATATTCTCCATTGTAACTAAGAATTCAAGCAAACTAGAACGCATTGCTGCTTGACTCTCGAAATTGCTAACTACCCAAGCTTTACGTTCTGTATTGTATATGTCTTGCCATCTGTCTACACTCTTATCTACTGTCTTTTCTACTATTGTTTCGATTCTTCCCTGTAGTGTATCTTTGTGTTCTGGAATGTTACTGTGACCGTTTATGCTTATGCTTTGCTTTGGTGCCTGAATTACGTTCTTCTCTTTGATGCTGCATTCAACACATAAAGCTAATGAACCAACTTTAACTAATGCCTTCACAACCTTATCAGGCATTATTACACAATCATTGAATGGATGCTGACTAGCTAATCTGCTACACTTATTACAAGCATCTGGTGCGCTGGAACATGCTTCACATTCTAGTTTAGGCTGTATCTTTAACATAGTTGATTACCTTTTCTCCTTATTTGAATTAATAGCTTAATTGAATGCTCAATCTTATTTCAGCATTAGCCTATCTCTAGGCAGAATGATTAACATCCTTTGTCAGCTTATTCGTATTGAGCATTCAACTAAACCATTAAGGTTTATTCTTCAACAAAGACTCAAATATATTATTTTCTTTACTATCTAGCTTATTTTCGTTCCTTCTTTCTTTCAATTCTTCTTCTTTAGTGAAACATAGATTACAAACTTCCTGTAAAGCATTAGGAACCTGACACCTACATTTTTTACATCTATAAATTTTAACAGACATTTACTATTACTTTCAAATTATGTTTCACATAACTGATAGCTAACAGCCTACTAGCGGTAGTATAACAGTGTAGCTAGAGCACTTTATAAGGTATGTTACGGACCGTGCCAAGCGCCGGAACCTGCCTAGAATCAATGAGTTACAGACGGACTACTCCCATGACAGGCACAGTATACCACTAGTGACCCTACCTTGTCAATGTCCTAAAAAGTGGACAGTTTGGTGGGGTGTAGTATAATAATATATATATTTCAAATATTGAACACTCCAACCACCCACCCACAAACTGACCACTAAAGTGGACACTAAGTAGGTGGGGTCAATGTGGGATAGGTGAGAGTGTAAAGCCTAGAGAATGACTGTAAACTATTGAAAATTAAGGGTTTACAAAGATTGGCATGCTTCTTAGAATGTTCAATACATGCCTGTAGGTAGTGTGTAGATAAACAGTTACAATACAGCAGCTATGCTGTTAGATAGCTGCTCTATTCTAACTATTATTAAATCAGATATTAAAATACCCTGTGCTAGATATACTCTAGTCACAGGGTATCTTAACTTTACTTTACTTTACGCTGCTTTCTTCGCAAGTGCAGGAGATGCCTTTGCAATCTCTACAGCCTTTTCAATTTCCATTCCAAGAGCCTTCAGTGAATTAACACTCAAACGGAATGCCTTGATTTGAGCATCATCCCAGTAATCTTCGATGTAATCTGCAAGTGCATCGCTAACCTGCTTGTAAGCCTCAAGATTGAAACCGACAGCGAAGTTATCAAGAACCTGCTGCATTTCTCCACCGACAAGACTCAATGCATCTTTAATGTCGGTCAAGACTCCCGAAGTAACTAACCTTTGTTCGTCGCCTTCACCGACAAACTTGCCGATACCCTTGTATTCAACTTCGCGGGTATTCTTGCCACGTGTCTTCGCCTTGATTGTAAGTAGTTCCATTGTCGTTTACCTCCGATTGTCGCCGTTAGTGGACAGTCCAGCGGAATTGCCAGACTCATCCGAAGCTGAAACCAGTATAACACACTTCTCCCTTGAATGCAAGCAAAAAGTTGGTGTATACTTGGTATACAATAAGGCGAGGCAAGCAGAGTGTAGCGAATAGTCTAGGGACTAATGCTAGTCTGCTTACCTCTGTGCAATTAACTCCGTTAATGAATAGGAATGCATCCTTCCAAATTTCCGGAACCTATTCATAGGTTTAGAATTAATCGCAGTCTCAATATCTCTATTCGACAGCGCAATGATTGTTTATTCTGTTACTTGCCTAATTGCAAAGTGACTGCCTTTATTGTGAGCAGCGACTAGTCTGTCTTGATAGACAAACTTAGCAGCGTCCCAACTATACGCAGTCTCGGTTAGTCGAATGTATCGTCCGTTCAAATCTCGGCGGAAAAGGCTATAGACTTTCTTTGCCTTTGGCGCATTAGGTGACACTTTCTTAATCATATCCAAAGTCAAATATCGAGCCATAAAGTTTTATCCTTTATGCGCTGTCTAATACAGATATTGAGTGCTACCGACTAGGTTTACCTGCTCCTTACTTACTTATGCTGTAACCCATCCATAGGTTATTGCTGCATTGTTCTGGAGTAGTGGTCCGGCCTTAGTCCCTTCGCTATTCAATTTTCAAATATCAGATTCGGCGTTCCGCTCATTACCGCCGACACAATACATGAAGCATATTGAATGCCAATCCATTCAAGGGCTATTGAATGGTTAGGATTGAATAGGATTCGCATATTTACCACACTAAATATGTAAGTTATTGATTCTAAAGGGTTTAAGGTGTAGTATATTTACCACACTGATTGGTAGGTTTGACACAGAGAACATAAGGCGAAACATGCCTGTTTTGTTGAATAGGTCATTTCCTCATTAAGCTACCTAATAGGTCTGTGGTAAGGAGCATCCTTCAATATGGGCCTGAGGTATTAGAAGGATAGAGATATACGCTCATATTCAAAATGACTATCTGATTATCTGCCTAACTTAGCTGCGTTTTCCACAGGCTAAACTATGATAATACTAGAGTATGAGCCATTTGATTTGAGAGTAAATACTGAATACATATCTTCACATATTGTGAATCAATTCAATATTCTAATACCCCCCGTATACTCCCTTTAAAGGGTCCCATCTACCCACCTGTAGGATTAAAGCTTGGTTTCATGATGGGTTACTATAAAAATATAAAAAACAAATAATATGAAATTTTAATATTAAAAAACTCTAATACCGAACAGTTCAATAATTATACGTTCAATTATTGAACAGGCTGCACCTGTAAACCTTTGCTACGCTAGAGGTTGTAGGTGCTTGACAGCGCACCCCCAGATTTGCTACCCTCGCTGCACGGTCTTGTGTATAAATTAACATAGAGAAATCTTATGATATATAATGAAGAGAAAGCTTTAGAACGAGTAAACTCTGAAGATAACTTAATTAACAAGCTTCAGCGCATAAAATCTGGAAACTTGGAGGTAAGAAAACTGCCAAGAAGTGAAGGACCAAAACAGATACCACCTATGGTTCAAGAACTTATAGGTGTAGCTGCGGCATTAAGTTCAGGCGCTGAAGCGAGTAGAGTATTTGGTGCTGTAACTCCCCAAATGGCTAACCTCTATAAGAATGGGGAAACGAATTCAACTCGTGGGAGAGTAGCAGAACATATTGAAACTATTCATACCAAAGCTATTGATGCAATGCTTGCTTCAATTGATAAGGTTACTGAGCTTGTACCAAATGTGAGGAAAGCAACTGATGCTAGCATTATTGCTTCCAATATGGCTAAGGTAATTGAAAAGACGACTGCAAAGCAGGAAGATACTAAGAATAGAGTTGTTATTGTTGCCTATGCTCCAAATATGAAATTGGAATCTGACTTTGATACCATTGAAGTTCATGCATCACAAGGATAATTATGAAAAGAATTCTATTTGTTTTATTACTTCTTATATTAAGCATAAGCATAGGCTTAAACAAAGCAGAAGCACAAACATTCACAGCAGTAGGAAACGTAGAGATAGATGTTAGAAATAACTCCGCTATATCAGTCCAGGTTTCTGGAACTTTCACTGGATTAACTGTAGCCTTTGAAGTAACTAATAATCCTACTGCTGGGTGGGTTGCTGTATCTTGTGATATTCCAAGTGTCTCATCATCAAGCTCTGGAACTGCTTCAGATGTTGGTGTTTGGATTTGTCAAGTAGGAAGCTTAAGTAAGTTTAGGGCAAGAGTAGCTGCTATATCAACTGGCAGTGTAACACTAAGTCTTAACTCCTCTCAAGGTGGTAGGTTTTTACCAACTCCATTTTCAGTAAATTCACAACAAGCTGGAACTTGGACAGTAGATGCCTCTGTATTAAATACCATTAATGCATTCATTACTAATTTTGGTTCTGCTATATTAGCTGCGCAGGGTAATGGATACTCTGTAACTACTGCTAACTTCACCCCTCCTGCTACACCAACAGACAATTGTGTTCTCACTGGTTCTGCATCTACTACAATTAAAGTAACCGAAGCTCGTATTCTTGGCACTGCCACAGCGGCCAGAAATGCTGATTTCTATTTAATTAAAAGGAATGCAGCCAATACTGGTGGAACTTTTGTTGCTGGAACTGTAGTTCCACATGACCCTGATGTTGCATCAGTTGCTCCAACTGTAGGTCATTATACTGCTAATCCTACAATCAATAGCACAATAGGAACTATTAATCGTGCGAAGGTTTTATTGCCACTAGCTGCAACATTAACTATAGACCAGTATAGCCCCAACTTAATTCCATTTGGTTCAGTAGTTGAATTAAGTGGAGTTGCACAACAGATTGCGATTAATTATAATGGTGCTGCTTTAGTTGGCGGTGAGAGCTGGGCTTGTCAATTTACTTGGTTTGAAGAGTCTGAATAATGAGGAAGCAGATGAGTTTAACATCTTTTATCTCTGGTTTAGTTGCACTGTTAGCTGCATTTTATGGTATCACATATGAGGATGCTAATGCTCAAATTGCAGCGGCTCTTCAGAGTGGAAAGACTAATGGGGATAGGCAAGATATTGTTTGGCTAGCTGACCCAGGAAATGTTTATAATGATGTATTTGATAATACGGGTTTGCCAAACATTCCTTCATCTTGGGGTGGCACTTCATATGTTTTCTCAGTTGGTTCTACTAGTGGATTAGTACTAAGAGGTCGTACTGGATTAAATAATCGCACAGGTATTATCTCAAGAATTTCTTGGTATATAGCTTCAATGGGAATGGCTGATGGAGAGTTTTTAAGTTTAAATGTTGTTAAACCTAAGGCAGCTACTCAATTCTATGATGGGGCTACTCCTATTATTGCATACATGGACCTGTATTATACAGGTGGTGCATTAAAGGTAAGAATTCGTTATCCAACTAATAGTGGTGAGGTTATTAGTACATGGTCTGGTTCTATTAATCCGGGAACTGTATTCCAGACTTATTTAGAAGTTAATCTTATTACTGATAAGCTTATTGGTAGAGTTAATGGGGAAGAGTTTCTGAATTACTCGATGGACCCCACGCTACTTCAGACGAGTATGCAGACAGTAGATACACTAGTTATTGGTTCTAGTGGTGGTTCTACTGGTAGGAATACTGTTTTCTTAGCTGATGCAATTCTAGAACATATTATACCAAATCAAGGAGTTGCTCCAAGTAACTCACGTATTCTTTCACCTGTGAATGGAGCAACTAATCAAGAGATTACTGTTCCTCTTACTTGTGCTGCTGATAATGGTCCAACAGGATTTGAAATTCGTGTTGAAACTGCAAACCCTCCAGTCGGTGCTTGGAATGTAGCTAGTGGAGGAATTTATAATCCTACATCATTATCAAATGGAACTACCTATTACTCTCAATGTCGTACCACTAATCAATATGGCATCAGCGCAATCAGTGCTGTAAGTTCTTTTACAACTATTACTCCAGCATCTACTACAACTAGTGACCCATTAGGAATTGTTACCGCAGGTAGACAGACAACTTGGTCTAACATGCGGACTGACTATCTGGCTGATACTACTTGTCAATCATATGCTTTAGATAGTAATTCAAGGATGGCTTGTGAGTGGTATGATTTAGGTATTAAAGCTGCTAATGACACAGTTAGTAATTTTGATGGTGGTATAACAGCAGCTTGGTTATCTAATGTTCCTGGAGAAAGTAGAGCAGCGTGGTGTACAAAGTCTTATAACACTAGTGTATCAAAAGGATTTCTAAAATATACTAATGGAGCAAATGTCCAAGTAAATGAAAGGCGGGAGTTTGCTATTGATTGGCTAATTCAATTAGATTTATGTTATGGTGTAGGTGGTTGGACTCAGACTCAAAGTGATTTATTTATGACTCGCCTGAATGAAATGGCGACCAATATTAGTACTATTATAGGAACTAGTGGATGGCGCTGTAGTGACGTTGACCAACCAATAGCTGAATACTTCTTTCTTACTGCATACTATAAAGGATTTCAGAATATTAACCCTACTATTAAAACTCTCTGGGAAACTACTAGAGCAGCACAGATTGGTGGAACTACTCCCACAACCTTAAATTGTACTCTTGGTAACGTCGGTAATACAGGTAGAAATATAGTTGCTCGTCTTTATGGAACTGATTGGCAAGGTGGAGCTTCTACTGAAGGTAGTATGTATGGACTAACAGTTCCAATGTTAGGAATGCAAGGATGTGAAGCTCTCCGTGCTCTAGCTCCGGAAGTCTGCACTGAGATTGATACATATACTGATGACAGCGCACGGTTCTTTCCAAATATGTGGTTTTCTGATTATAAAGGATATTTCCAGGATGGAGATAATCAGGAGCCACATCGGAGAGCCATGCCAAGATTTAGTATTGATAATGTAAGTCATATCATTATGTTAACTGGTGTTCTGCCTGATGGCAGTGACCGCCAGAATTTATATCGTTGGTATAAGAATTTTAGAGCAACTAATGGTAGTGCTCGTTCTCTTCCTAATGCAGTAGGTGGACCAGGCCGTTCATTAATGTGGGGTAATCCTTATGCTACTGCATCAACAGACTTAAGTACTTTACCAAAATGTTATACTAATAATGCTGGCTACTATATCTATAATGATAGTAGAGCTACTGATGCTGCGCAATTATGGTATAAGTATTTTCCAGATGGTAATCTTGGATTAGATCATACACAAGAGAAGTTCTCTGACTTCCAAATGTGGCATAAGAATGAATATGCTATAACTCATCTTTTGGGTTATGGGGCTAATGATGTTCTTCCAGAGGGAAGCAATGCCTTCTATGTAGAAGGTTTACCAATGTTTACTCGTTCCTTTATATTCCCTGGACAACAATACAGAAAAGTAAATGGTTTCGTGTGTTTAAGTAATGGAATTTATGTTGCTGGTACAAGTGGTGGATTACTTCATGGTCCAGCTAGTTCTTTTGGTGGAACTTCATATTATGACCCACCACCAAAGGCTGTTGATGAATTTACTCAATCTCATGTAGGTTTGGTATCAGCAGATAAGAAATATACTATTACCTTTAACATGACAAGGATTAGGGCTACAGACCCAGAGACATTACCTAAATTTGCCCGTTATCTGAGAGGTAATGGTACACCGGAATGTAATTATCTTGTAACTTGCTGGCGTTCACATAATTATATGTCAGCGGAACAACAGCATATTCAAGACTACCCACGCTGGACTGCATTTATGCAGCAGTGGACGGATACTTTACCAACTGTAGATGGTGGTGCTAGAACTACAAGTTGGTTTTCATTAACTGGGTATAATGTTAAAGACTTTTGGTTAAGCCCAACAACAGTTAATATTGATTTGCATCGAGTTGATTCAAAAATAGAATTTGGATTCACCACTGATGGTGGTGATAGCATTCCATATAATGTTGAAAAGAAATATAGGACTGTAATTGAATCTAGTATAGCAGATGTTGAGTGGAATCCAATTCAACGTGCTGTAGTTGCTTATGATTTAGGTGAGTCTGCTCCTATCTTCACTGTCTTGTCCGCCACAGGTGGATGTGGTGCTACATTAATGAAGTGGGGAACTAATAACAATGTAGTCTTTATCTATAACATAACTCAAGGCGCGGCAATTCCTCAAAGTTTTCCAACGATAGCACAAGCTACGACTGCATTATCTACAGTTAGATTTGCTAATGCAGAGACTTGTACTGTTCCTTGGACGGCAACTACGTCTACGACTCAGATTCTCGTTATGGATAGGCTTCCATCATTAGCTTGGACTTCTAATCTTAATGGAGCGGGAGCTGTTGCATTAGCTGAAGACGCTAGTGGTTTCAAAGAGCTTAGTGCTACTGGAATTCAAGCACACTCTATTGTAATTATTGGTTCATAATTTATGGCATTATATACAGCTCCGGAAATCTTACTGTTTATTGCAGCTATTGGAACATTAATAGTTAATTCAATATATGCTTGGAGAACTGGAACTGCTGTACAACAAACATTGACTAAGACTTCAATAATTGAAGGTCATGTTAATTCTAAAGAAACTAAGTATGTTGAACAGATAACATCATTAGGTAAAGAGATTGATTTACTTAAACAAGTAATAATAAACAATGAAAAGACTGCGGCTTTGTTAGCTCAAGCAGTAGTTCAAGTAAAAGCAATTGAGAAAAATACAGAGAGCATAGATATAAACACCAAAAAGGAGAAATAAAATGGAGTTAGTATTTTTGGTATTTGCTTTTGTATGTTTTTTTCTTTCAGTTTGGACTATAACTATTCCAAATTGGTATAGACTGATTGGAGCAGGTCTTGCATTTTGGGTAGCTTCTCAATTTATTCCCAAGCTATTGTGACTAAAAAAAAGAAGAGGGATTTACTTCCAGTTGGAGAATATGTTGGAAAAGTATATCCCCCATTTCAATTCCTCAATAGAATTTGGAAAGGTAAATGTTTCTGTGATGATACAGTAGTAAATAAAGTATTTGGCTATTGGACACTTCCTGGTAAAGTAACTCGTATAGGAGAAAGAGTTTACATTCATTATCCTAGACTACATATAACTGACACATTGATGGAAGTAAATGAAGGTTGGCTTGGGAGTATGATAATCTTTGGGGTAAAGATAGAGTTTCTTTTAGAAGAAAAATGGAAAACTGATGAAAGAATTGGAGTAAAATTATGAGTATGCCAAACCGCAGCGCATTAGTTAAACAGATTGCTGCTCGTTATCCTCAAGCATTTGGTAAGCCAGATGAAACTTTAGATGCACGGCGCAGACTACTTATTCCAATTATCTGCAAGGAATGTAATAAACTAGACAATGATCAGTGGGCACTTCTCAATCGAATGGATAGAAGTGATGAAGATCCTAAGATAGGAAGATTAGCCGCTGATATTTTAGTATGGCTTCCAACTAAAGAACATGTTGATGTTCTTAGTAGTTCTGGTGCAATGTGGGAAGAACATCCACCTATTACTGATACTGAATGGAAGTTTGAGTCTCCTGATAAGTGGCCTAGTTGGGATAATCAATCTTTACCAACAGAAGGCACTACTCATAAATATAATGGTGGTGGGCATGATACAGGAATATGTGATGATTGTGGACAGATACGTGGTTCAGAAGTACATGCAATTCCAGAGTCTAAAGTAAATCATACATATGATGGTGGTGAGCAAGATACTGGCACCTGTGATATTTGTGGTCAGGGGCGTAACTCATTACTCCATAATCCAGTTCTTGAACCACCAGTAGTTCCAGAACCAGTTCCTAATGAAACACTGACACATTTACAAACTAAGATAGATGAACAAACAGTACTGATAAAAGAAATACTAGCTAAAGTAAACACAGCTACAGCAGCAGTGGAAAGAGCAGTACCAATTATTGAGCGTGTAGCAAAGATGTTTGGAGGCTAAGAATGAAAAAGAAAAAGCCTATGAAGAAAAAAGGAAAAGAGAACTTGCTTGAGATGTATGGTAAGCAGGCAATCACTGGTGAACCCAAAATGAAGATGAAGTGTTGAGTAAGCAGAAACTGGCAGAAACATGAGCTTACAGGAAGGTAATGCAGAATCAGTAATAGAGAAAGTGTGGAAGCCATATCCAAAGCAAGCACATTTTCTATCAATTCCTGATTCAATTTTTGAGGGTTTCTTCGCAGGTTCTAAGGGTCCAGGTAAGACGGATACCTTAATGATGCTGCCATTAATTAGGCAGTTTACTGAGCATCCTAAGTTTAAGCAGCTAGTTCTAAGACGAAACTTTACAGACTTAGAACAAGAAATTATCATTCGTCAGAAAGAATGGTATGCACCATCTGGTGCAACATATAATGAAACTAAACGAAGGTGGACATGGACCAGCGGGGCAATAGTTCAGAATGGTCATGCAGATAAAGAAGAAGATGTTCGTAAATATGACTCAGCAGAATATAATGTCATTACGTGGGATGAGGCTACTCACTTCACCAAATTTCAATATGAATATTTATCTTTTACTCGTTGTAGATCAAGTTCTCCAGATTTGCCTGCTATTGTTAGGGCTGGTAGCAATCCTGGAAATATTGGGCATACGTATTTCAGAAAGCGTTTTGTTGACCCCTATCGTGGTGGAAACAAAGTATTAGTTGATTCAAGAACTGGACTTAAAAGGATATACATTCCTGCTGGTCCATTTGATAATCCTAGTTTATTAAAGAATGATCCAACCTATTTACGCAAACTTGAGTCGCTTCCAGAGGCAGAAAAGAGAGCTGCCTTCGGAGACTGGTATACCTTTTCTGGACAAGTGTTTGAAGAATGGAGACTGGAGCCTTTACTTAATGAACCAGATATGGCAAGGCATGTTATATCCAGTTTTGCTATTCCATTTTGGTGGCCCAGAATATTGGCTATTGACTGGGGATTCGCCGCTTATACCGTTGCAGGATGGGGAGCTATTAGCCCTGATGGAAGGGTATATATTTACAGAGTATATGCAGTTAAAGGAAAACTAATTAAGAATTGGGCACCTGAAGTAGTAAACTTATCAAAAGATGAAAACATAGTAGATGCAGTAATTTGTCATAGTGCAAATCAAAATAGAGGTGAACCACATACTATTCAAGAGCAAGTTCAAACTGCACTTGAAGAAGGTGGAATGGATGTAGCACTTAGGCTTGGTGAAAAAGATAGAGTAGGTGGAAAGATGCTAGTGCATGAATATCTGCGCTGGACTCAAAAACCTGCACTAAAGCCAAATGAAGGTTACAATCATGAACTTGCTGTAAAGATATTACAGTTTCATGGACAGAAGAAATATGAAGAATATGTCAAATTCTTTGCAGAACAAAAGGAAGAAACTAATTTACCTAAGTTTCAGTTACTTGATGTAAGTCCAGAAGGTGAAAGTAACTTAGAATTAGCTGAATGCATTAGCTCTTGCATATATGATGACAAAGACTCAGAAGGTAAGCCAGCAGAAGATGTCAAAGAGTTCGATGGTGATGATTTTTATGATATGCTCCGCATGTTACTGCGCCGAGCAGATGACTACCTTAATGAAGTTATTGATGAATTTGAGACAAGAAAGAAAATTGAAAAAGCTTGTCAGAGTTTAATTCCTGGAATGGATCAAACTAAATTTTATCGAACGATGGAATCACTAGATATTTCTAATAGTCCAAATAGAGTAAGAATGCATAAACGTAGGGGCCGCCGATGAGAGAAATACTTGAAGCTCTGAAAAATTCAATATTAAATTGGCTTGAGAGGCCAGACTGTGAACGCTGCGCTGTGCTTGAAGCTGAGCTTGATTATGAACGTAGTCAAAAAGAGAAGCTTCAACGAATTATCTTTATAAATGCTAGACTAACAAATGAAGAAGTAGAAGATATAGATACTGAAATGAAAAGTATTAGTAGACACGTGAGTCTAAGGGATGCAATCAAAAGGAAGCAAGAAAAGATTAATAAAGAGAGATCAAAGGAAAAAGTCGAACCTGCAAAAAATAAGACTGAAGCAGAAGAAATATTCGAGAAGTCATTACAGAGTATTAGTTAATGCCTAAACTTATTGAACAAGCTATTCCTGAGGAAGAAGTTATTCCTGGGGAAGAAGTAATTCCTGAAGAATCTGTAGAAGAAACTACAGATGAAGAGGAAGAAATTGTTCCTAAAGAAGTAGAAGATGAATTGATGAATCTTCTTTCTGAGTGTGAGAAAGAGGATGATGAAGTTCGTACTGAATCTATCCGGCTATGCCGGTTGATTGAGGAATACTCCCGTGGAATTTATGATATTTATTGGGATGAAGCAGCGCGTGATTATAGGCAGCTTGATGAAGAGGATTTAGAAGATGTAGATGACAGGAAAAATATTAACATCACACGCCCTCATATGGAAAGCATTATTGCTGCTCTCAGTGTTAAGCTTCCTGGAGTTAATTTTTTTCCTGATGATGCTGAAGATCCTAATGATATTCAAACAGCAGATGCATATAATCATATCGTTAAGTTGATTCAGAAGCATAATAAAAGTCCATTACTTTTAATTCGTTGTCTTTCTTTACTTTGGCATTCTGGAACTGTATTTGGTTACAACTATTATAGGACTGATCCTAAGTTTGGCAGTATAAGTACTCCAATAACAGAACAGCGCAAGATATTTTCATATGATGTATACTGTCAGAATTGTGGAAATTTAATGGGTCATGTTAAGGAGACAAAGCCAACATCTCCAATTACATGTTCAGCGTGTGGTTTGACTTTAATACCTGAAGTTCTTGAGGGTGAAGAAACAATTGAACGTATTACTGGATACAATGAAAGTCCAAAAGGAAGAGTAGCAATTGATTTCTTTGGAGTCAAAAACGTAAAAGTACCTTTTTATGCAAGGAAGCAAGAAGATTGTGGCTATTTATTATTTAAGATAGATAGTCATTATGCAATGATTAAGAGTCAGTTCTCATCCATTGCAGATAAGATTAGAGAAGGTTCTGATGGAATTTCTGATGATTTCTATGAAAGGCATACAAGATTATCATCACAATATAATGGAACAATTCCTAAGAATCTTAATACAATGAAGGCACTGTGGCTTCGCCCTTGGATGTATTGGATATTCAAGGAAGAAGATTGTAGAGATTATTGTAATAAAAATTTTCCCAATGGTTGTGCATGTTTATTCGTAGATGATTTACTTGTTGCTATTGAAGATCAAGATTTAGATAAGCATTGGACTATTTCATTTGACCCATTAAGTGAGTTCATTCATGGTGAACCAATGGGTAAGCAATTAATTAGTGTACAAGAAGCAGAGAATGATTTATTTGATCTTTCAATGCAGACAATTGAGTATGGTATCTCTGAGAACTATGTAGATAGTAAAGTTGTTGATTTACAAAAATATGCTAATGAAGCTGCTAAACCAGGAATGCTCACAGCGGTCAAAGCACAACCTGGTAAAAGTATATCTGATGGATTCTATCAGACTAAACCAGCAACACTTGGTCAGGAAGTAGATATATTTCATAATCGTCTTGAAAAGATGGGTCAATTTGCAGTAGGAGACTTTCCTGCTTTATTTGGTGGAGAGCAAGAGGGTGGGAAGACTGCATATGAATATGAGAAATCAGGTTCACGAGCACTTCAAAGGCTCACATTAACATATAAGAAGCTTGTGGATCTTTGGATTGGAACTCTTGGAAAATCTACTATTCTATACGCTGAAAGGATGAAAGTAGATGAGAAGAATGTAACTAAAGTCAATGGTAAGTATATTAATGAGTGGATTAGAAAGGATAATCTTACTGGAAAAATTGGACAAGTTGAGCCTGAAAATGCTGAAACTCTTCCTCAGAGTATGGAGCAAGTCTGGCAATTATTAGTACGTATGTTAGAAATGAAAGATCCAGTTATAAATGCTGTAGTTCTTGCACCTGAGAATGCTCAGTTACTTAAAATGGCATCTGGAATGCATGACCTTTATATACCTGGTGAGAATGACAGGAATAAACAGTTTGCAGAAATTTATGAAATTATTGAAACTCAGGCTCCTGTTCCAATTGATCTAGAAATAGATGATCATCCTGTTCATATGAGAGTGCTCAAGCATTATTTAACTTCCCCACAGGGAATGAATATTTATAAAACATCACCAGAAACATACCAACTATTAATTCAACATTATTTGGAACATCAACAGGCTCAAGTTATTAATACGGCGGAACCAGTTGGAAATAGTAATGCTGGTGAAAAGCCAATTTCTAATGTAGGAGAATGATAATGAAGCTGTTTTTCTCTCCAGATGGAACTGCTGCTGGAAATATTACTGGGTTCTCTGGAACTAAGGGTGAGGATGATAATTCATCTAATGATGATCTGAAACTTCTAAAAGAAGGAAATGAAGAAGAAGATAAAGAAGAAGATAAAAAAGAAGAAGATAAAGAAGAAGACATTGAAGATAAAGAAGAAGACAAAGATGAAGAAGAGGAAGATACTGAGGAAGATGAAGAAGAAGATAAAGAAGAGGAAGATGAGGATGAAGAAAATACAGAAGAGGATGAGAAGCCTGGGCTTGTTACTATAAAGGATATTAAGAAAGATTTTCCAGACTTCTTTAAGAAGCATCCTGAAGTACGCGCTGTGATTGCAAGGGAACGACAGTTCTCTGAAATATACGCTGATCCTGCTGAAGCACAGGATGCCAGCGTAAAAGCTAATACTTTTGATAATATTCAGGATGATTTGGTTAATAAAGGTCACAGTGAAGAACTCTTTTCAACGATCAAGAGAACCAGTCCTGAAGCTTTTGAAAGATTAATGAAGGGTATTCTTCCAGCTATTCGCAAAGTTGATGAAGCTACTCATATGAAGTTGGTTGCTGTCCCACTTAAGAGAGCATTGAGAGCAGCATTAGCTCAGGGAATTAAAAAGGGAGATAAGAATCTCCAATATGCAGCAATGCATGTTCATAACTTTATCTTTGAAGATGATGATTTGAATGCAAAGACTGATTTTGAAGATGAATCAGGTGTTAAGAAAACAAAAGAACAAGAAGATTATGAAAAGAAGTTACAAGAGCTTGATGCAAGAGATCATATAGCTTTTAAGAATACTGTAGATGCAGAATTCCTTAGTAAGACTAAAGCATTCTTTATGGATGGATTTGATCCTGATAATCTTTTATCAGATTGGACTAAAGATAAGATGTTTGAAGACTGCCTTAAAGAGCTTAATAGGCAGGTATCGAAAGACCCACGGCATTTACGTAATATTGATATGCTGTGGAAGCAGGCGAAGTCTCAGTCATATAATTCTGATTCAAAGTCCAGAATTGTAAACGCGGCCCTGGCCCGCGCGAAGCAGATTATACCTGATACTCGTCGTAGACTATACGCTGAAGCGAGAAATGAGCGTAAGCGTAAAGTAGAAGGTAAAACCAAGAGTTTTACTGGCAACAAAGATAGAAATGAAAAAAGCAAGAGTAATTCTAGGGGAAACAAAGATCCTAGAAAGACTTCTGAAATGAGTGAGTTAGAACTTATTAGGAGTTAAATATGGTAAATGAAGCTAGTGTCATTAGTCTAGAAATGGAGAAAGTCTCTGGTAAAGTACCAGTGATGTTTGATAGGGATGATACCTTCTATTCTGAAATTGAGAAGACAGATGCGGAAGTAGTTTCAGATCGTGCAATGAGAGTTCCACTTGAAATGAGACCAGGTGGATTCTTCGGGCATTATGATCCTGATGGTGGAGATTTGGGTGTTGGTGATGGTCCGAAGTTTGAGCATGGAACTTTAAACGTAGCTCATTTAAAGTTTGCTGTTCAGTGGACTAAGCTTGCAGAGACTGGAACCAATGATAAGCGTAAAGCAGTAGTTGATGCATTTCAGCGCATACTTGCTGGGGGAATGCCTGAATTTCGCCGAAACATTGATTCTCTTTGTATGCAGTCTGGTAATGGTGTTCTTGGAACAGTTTCTGCTGTTACCACAACGACTATTACAGATGACACATTAGCATTGAATACAGATGGCTTCGGCGCACGGTTAATGCGCTATGGTCAGATGCTCAATGTCTATGACACTACCTTAGCAACTCAGCGTACTTCAGGTGGTGAAGCAAAAATCATTAGCTATGATTTGGCTAACAAGTCTATCATTCTTGATAGGTCTGTTCCCAGCATTGCAGCTACTGATAAGCTAGTTGTCTCTGGACTTAGCGGAGCTAGTCCTGTGAGTATTCTTGGTATTCCATACCATGCTACCAATGCTTCAACTGGTACTTGGTTGGGATTCACTAGGTCTACTACTCCAGAAATTCGTGCAAATAGAGTAAATGCTGCTGGTAATCTTGCTCTT
>Ga0105252_10000381_pt1 | contig 32236 bp, 52 predicted proteins | sample EasRivMeERMZT100_FD_89675 | JGI IMG/M metagenome (GOLD analysis project Ga0105252, IMG submission 89675) | Soil microbial communities from meander-bound floodplain in the East River, Colorado, USA - East River MetaG ERMZT100 | ecosystem: Environmental > Terrestrial > Soil > Floodplain | place... | reverse complement strand
CACGTTCGACGACTCCGAGGCAAACAAGGTCTCGATCTGGATCTCAGATTCCACGGTGCTTTCGGCGTGCGACTGGCTCCGCGAGAGTCCCGCGCCCGGGATCGTGTGGACCGGATCCGTGGAGTTTGCGCACGCGCTTTCGCACGCGTCGCGCCTGCAGTACTACGGTCGCGAGGGCCGGGATTCGATGGGCCGCGGCTTGCACCTCGCGGACACGTCGCAGAACATGATCGCCTCGTGGCACGCCAATAAAAAGGGCTTCAACCTGCAGGCGTGGACGCGGCAATTGATCGTGTTTCCGCCGCAGAGCGCGAAGTGGTTTGAGCAGATCTTCGGGCGCAGTCATCGGGCCGGGCAAGATCTGGCGGTGACGATCGACATTCTCGCGACGTCCGGCGGGACGCTCGACATGTTCGAGACCGCGATCGGCGAGGCGGGTTTTGCGCGTGACACGATCGGGATGACACAAAAGCTTTTGCGCGCCACGATCGTGCGCGCGACGCCGCGCATCACGCGCGCGAATCGTTTTCGGTGGGCGCGGGGCGCCACCACGGCGCGGAGTTTTGCGCCACCACCGTTGCATGCGTAAAGCGTGCGTGTTACGAAAGGACTCACATGGGAACCGCGATCGGCTACTACAAGGTTTTCGCAACCGAAGGGCAGGACGCGCGCGATTGGCAGTCGTGGACGCCATTCCGCCCGGGCGGCGTGCTAGTGCAGTGGATCTACCCGTTCACGGACGCGACGCGCGAGACCATGCGTGCGGCCGCACTCGAAAAAGCCATGGACGTTTCGGCTCGTCTCGACGGCGCGCCGGTGTCCGGGATCAAGAAAATCAGAGGCCCATCGGGGCACGCCTACGCAATCCGCGTGGGCAAAGAAAGGATCGAAGCATGACGCAAGGATTTGGTGTTGGACGTTTTCAGCCACAGGCGCGCCCAGCGGCGCCCGCATTCGGCGCGCCCACGGCGCCCGCCACGCCCGGGCCTGCCGCATTCGGCGCACCGCGCGCCGCGGCGCCCGCGCCCATCGCCCCGCCCGCGGGCGGCAGTCGTTGGGCAGGCTTGCAGCCGGCGCGCTACCGCGAGCCAATGCTGGACGTCGGGACGTACGTCGTGCGCGTGCTCTCGAACGAGCTCACGCGCAACGGCCAGACGAATGAAGAGACGTTCAAGGGGCACGTCGAGGTCGTGCACGCCGAAGAGGGCGCACGTTCGCGCGTCGGTGATCGCGCCGCCGTGATCTGCAAGCTCGTGGGCCCGGCCGCGCAGCGCAACGCGGAACGCATGATGTCTTACATCATGGGCGCCGCCGGCTATGCGGACGTCACGGAGTACGACACGTTCGATCCGCAACGGCGTTTCATCTCCGCCGTGCAAGGCGAGGCGAACGAGTACAGCGCGCAAGGTGCGACGATCGTCGGGCGCCTCGTGTGGGCTCGCGTCTCGCGCGGGAACGACGTACTCGACAAGGCCACGAAGCAACCCACGGGTGACTACTACCGCGACACGATCTGGACACCCGTCGAAGAGGCGCAGCAGGACGCGACGCGAAAGGCGGGGACGTGATCGGCGAAACCAAAATGGAGGTGACGCACGAGACGATCGTGGCCGCGGTGCAGCTTTACCTGGACGGGCAGTTCGCCGCGGGTAAGGCACCGATCGTCGAGCGCGTGTCCTTCGAGTCTTCGTCGAAAAATTCGTATTCCACGAGCTCCGCTTTCGTGGTGACGTGCAAGGCACCGGCACTCCCGGCGCCGGCGGGTACGTGATCGCCATGCGAGCCGGCCCCACGTTTCTCGTGATCGCGTCTCTCGTTGCGTCGTGGTACCTTGCAGACGAAGCAACGTATCACTGGCGCATGGGCGGATGGATCGGCGTGGGGTGGCTCGCGGGCGTGTGCGGGTGCGCGGCCTTGATCGGTGCGACGGTCGGCGCGCTCGGGAGGTGGACCGATGGACACTGAACGCGAGCGCGTGATGCGGCTGCGCGCGCTCGCCCCGCGCGAGGGCACGTTCATCGTGGCTGGCAAGACGTACGCGCCCAAGGTGAAGCCCGTGCGTATGCGTCCGCACGCGGATCGCGCGGCGCTCAAGGTACGGCGCAAGGCTTCGCGTGCCGCACGCCGGGCGCAACGGAGGCGCGCACGATGATCATGCGGCGCCCGCGCGTGCCCGCCCGTTACGTGGTGCTCGTGACGGGTTCGCGTGAGTGGACCGACGTGGACGCAATCCGCCGACGCTTGACGTTGTACCCGTCGGCGCTCGTGATCCACGGATACGCGCACGGTGCAGACATGATCGCCGAAGAGATCGCGCGCGAAGAGGGCATGCGCACCCTCGCGGAGCCGTACTTCGGCGACCTCGGTAACGAAGGGGGCGCGGCGCGAAACGAACTGCTCGTGCACCTCGCCATGGTGTACGACCACCATGGGTACACCGTCGTGGTGGAGGCCTTCCCCACGGCGAGCTCCCGCGGCACGTGGCATTGTGCGAAGCTCGCGGAGCGCTACGGGCTTAAGGTCGCGGTGACGCGCGGATGACCCTGCTCCTAGACTTCGAGACGCACTCAAAGGCCGACCTAAAAACGGTGGGCGGGCGCCTGTACGCCGCGCACCCAACGACGCGGCCGCTCGTGTGTGTCCTCCATGACACCGAAACGCAAGCCACGGGCGCGTGGTTTCCCGAGGACGGCCCGATCGCACTAACCGAAGACACGGGCGCGCACAATTGGGACGGCTTCGATCGGCACATCGCCGCGCGCCTCAGGTGGGGCGACTTTCCGCACGCCGTGGACACTGCGGTTTTGGCGCGTCGCGCGGGACTGCCCGGCGCGCTGGACGCCCTCGGGACGCGGTGGCTCGGACGTTCGAAAGACAAGGCCGCGTCCACGTTCACCAAGGGACTTTCGAAGTACGACGACATAGCGGACGCGCCCATCCCGACGACGCCAGCGGTCGAGGGCGAAGACAAGAAAGCCCGTGCTCGAGCCCGCACGAAAGAACTCAAGGCGTGGCGCGCACGGCCCGCGCACGAACGCCGGGCGCACGTGCTCGAGATCGTCACGCGGTACTGCGCTTCCGACGTTTCGATCATGGAACACGGCTGGCCCATGCTCCGCCCGTTCCTTTCTGAAGGCGTGTTCGCCGGCTGGGAGGGCGACGTCTTGGCCGTAGATCGGATCGTCAACGATCGCGGCGTGTGCTTCGACTCTGACTTGGCGCGCCGTCTGCTCGCGGTGGACGCGGCGAATACGGACCTCGTGATCGAGCAAGCGGCGCGGGTGTGCGGGTGGTCCGTGAGCGCCGTGCGCGCCGCGGTGGGCTCACCCACGCAGCTAGCAGAAATGTTTGGGACGGCGGACGCGACCGCGGAAACGATCGAGAAGATTGCCAAAGAGATCGGTTGGCGCGGCGCACTCGCCCGGGCGCGCCAAGCGCTCGCCACGATCGCGCGCGGGAAACTCGAAGCGGGCTTGGCACGCGTCTCGCCGGACGGGCGCCTGCGTGACATGATGCGCTACTACGGCGCGCACACCGGGCGCTGGTCGGGCCGCGGGCTGCAGCCGCAGAACCTGCCACGGCCCGACAACCGATTTGAACGGTGGGGCCACACGGAAATTGAAAGGTACTGCGCCGGTGAAACGGTGGACGGTCACACCAAGTCCGGACCGGTGCCGATCCCGTGGGGCGATCCGGATGGGATCATGGTCGCGCTTCGTGCGTGCCTCACTGCTTCGCCTGGCAATGAGCTTGCCGTGTGCGACTTCTCCGGCGTCGAGGCCCGCGCGCTCGCGTGGGTTGCGGGCGACACCGCAGCGCTCGACGTCTTTCGAAGCGGGCGCGATCCGTACAAGGTCGCGGCGTCCGTGATCTTCGCCATGCCGTACGACTCGATCGAGAAGAATTCGCGAGAGCGTGACATCGGAAAAAAGTCAGAGCTCGCGTGCGGGTACGGCATGGGCGCCACGAAGTTCGAAGCGCGATATGAACCGTCGCGCGTCGGCGTGGATGCGGCGGACGTCGTGGCTGGCTGGCGCAAGCTGCACGCGCCGATCGTGCAATATTGGCGAAGACTTGAAGACGCTTTCGTCGCGGCGGTGCGTGGCACCGAGAGCCGCGTGGAGCCGTTCGCCTTCGTGCCTGGCTCGGACGGGACGGGCGTCGCGATCATTCTTCCGAGCGGCCGCCCGATCGTGTACAACGCTACGGGCCTTTCGCGTGAGATCGGCTTCAACGGTCGCACGAAGTTTTCGCCCTTTTACGTGGGCACCAAGAGCGGACGCGAACATTTGTACGGAGGCAAAATTGCCGAGAACGTAATTCAAGCGATGTGCCGCGACCTCATGGCCGACGCGCTCGTGCGCGCCGAACGTGCCGGGCTTTCGCCGGTGCTTCACGTGCACGATGAGATCGTGGCCGATTGCGCGCACGGCCGCGAGGGCTACGAAGCCCTGCACGAGATCATGATCACGTTGCCCGAGTGGGCCCATGGATTCCCCGTGGGCGCGGCCGGGCATTGGGGCACGCGCTACCGAAAGTAGGACGACATGGCATCACGTTTTCTCTGGATCGATCTTGAGACGACGGGCCTAGACCCTTTGAGCGGGTCTGTGCTCGAAGTCGCCGTGGTTGGCGTGGACGATGACGATCCCGCGATGCCTGTGCTCGCCGCGTGGGACTGCCCGATCTGGGCGAACGTGAAGGAGTACAATCAAGCGGACGCATTCGTTAAGAACATGCACACCGCAAATGGACTTTGGGCCGCGTGCTCGGACCCGGCGCGCGCCGTCGAAAAGTCCGCCGTGGAAAATGCGCTCGTGGACTTCGTGCGCGGGGACAACGTCGAAATGCCCAAAGGCATCATGCTCGCGGGCGGCTCCGTGCACTTCGATCTCGCGTGGGTGCGTGTGCACTTTCCGACGTTCGCACGCTGTCTCTCGCACCGCGTCTTGGACGTTTCGACGCTCAAAGCCTGTGAGCGTACGTGGGGCGCGCCGTTCCCGGATATCAAGACGGACGCGCACCGCGCACTCTCGGACGTAATGGCGTCGATCGCGGAGGCGCGCGCACTTCGGGCGCGGCGGTGGGCGCCGGACGCGGGCCCCGTGTACATGGGGCACCAGTGATCACGATCCCCGAAGCCCTACGCCTCTTGCGTTTCGCGGCACGCGAGACGTGGCAATTGCGGCGTCTCGAAGGCATGATCGCGACGCCGTACCTGACGCGCTCCGTTCTGTGGGGCATGAACGCTCTCGAGGATCACGACCCGTCCGCGCCGTCGAGCGCGTTCGTGCACGAGATCCACACGCCCGACGGAGATCGCGACCCTCATAACCACCCATGGTCATGGAGCGCGGCCGTGGTGCTCTCGGGCGGGTATACGGAGCGGCGATATTCGACGTGGTGGCAACGTACGGACGGAGGTGACGGGATCGAAATGTCCCACGTTACCGGGAGCCTGAACACGTTCAAGCCGCACGACTATCACCGGATCACGCACGTCGAGCCCGACACCGTCACCCTTTTTCTCTGCGGCCGCGAGTCGCACGACTGGGGTTTTCTCGTGGACGGGGTGCACGTGCCGCACAAGCAATATTTCGCGAGCCGCGACGGCGCGGGCATGAACATGGAGACGGTGCGCCTATGACCGCTGCAACGGCCGCGCGCCTGTGGGAATATCTCGCGCGAGTCCCGGATATTTTTCCTAGCGTCGCGTGGCGCGTACGAAGCGACGGTTGCGCGATCACGATCGAAGCCCGGCGCGTCCGCTGGTGCGTCGGCTTCGGGTTCATGTACGCGCAGCTTGCGGATCACTTCTGCCCCGAAGAGTGGCTAGCGTACGAGATCGCGAACATGGTGCACGAGCTCGATCGATCGGAGCGCACGTGACCGAACCCTACATCCACACGTTTCACGGCCGGCGGATCTATGTGCGCGATCCCGACCTGAACGAAACGATCCACCTCGAGGACGTGGCGCATGGGCTCGCGCGGATTTCGCGGTTCACGGGGCAAACGAGCCACCGCTACAGCGTTGCGTCACACTGTCTCATGGTCGCGGATCTTCTGCCCACGCCGCTCCACGCGTCCGGGCTCGTGCACGACGCTGTAGAGGCGATCCTTGGTGACGTCTCAAGTCCGCTCAAAAGCCTTTTGCCGGAATACCGCGCGCTGCAGACGCGCTGGGAAGACGCCATGTCCGTGCGGTGGGGCGTCCTTCTCGCGGGGCCCGAAATCAAAAAAGCAGACTGGCTTGCGTACACGATCGAGCGGCGCGATCTCATGCCGCACGTTTCCGATCCGTGCCCGATGCGGGACGGGATCGACGTGCCTCCGAACGCGCCGCACTGCACACGGTACGCGGATCACCCCGAACGCATTGCGGCGTGGTGGTACTCCGAAGTGCTACTATGCGGGGTGCCAGAGATCGCATGACGTCGGACGCGCCGCCCCCGCCGGTCTCTGCGCCACCGCGCCGCTCGCACAGCGCGCGCATTGCCCACGTGATCGCGTGGGGCTTGCTAGCTGGCTTCGTAGGGGGCGGGATCGCCGTGTCTATCGTGCTCTTTGCGATGCGCGCCGCGGGGATGCTATGATCGCCAAGCGTGCGCGCGCCGCGCTCCGTGCCGTGCGCCTCGCGTACCTCCTCGCGTGCGCAGCCATGCGCCCCGTGCGCCGCTGTGAGCTTTGCCGCGCGGTGATCCCGGGCGACGACGCGATCGCCGTGTGCGGGCGCTGCATAGTGGAGAGGTCATGACGCCCGAAGAGCGACGCGGCGCGATCGCCGCCGGGCGAGTGATCGTGGACGATCTTCGCGAAGCCGCGGGCGGTGTGAATGACGACGCGATGACCGCGGCGCAAGCTCTGCTCGCGTTCGCCGCGGTGCTTGAGCGGCGCTTGAACCAGGCGGAAATGTCATGACGACCGAAGCCTTTTGGATCGAGGCCTTGTTTTGGGATCGCGCGGTGCGCTGGCTGCTTCGAGATCGGCGGGCGTGGTGAGCGTCCTCGCGATCGATCCCGGCGCGGAAACGTGCGCATGCGTCGAGTTCGCGCGCGACGTGATCGTGCGCGCGTCCTTCGCCTTGCCGCCCGCGTGGCACCCAATGGACGGGGAGCCGCGGATCGTCGTCGTCGAGCGCATGCAAGCGGATGAGCGCACCCGGCACGTGGACGTCCGGCACGTGCTCGCGTGTCAGTGGAACGGTGCTTTTTGCGCGGCGTACCTTTCGGGGCGCACGGGCGCCGCGGTCCAGTGGTACACGCCCACCGAATGGAAGGGCAGCGAGCCGAAGCCCGTGCAGCACGCGCGCTTGTGGCAAATTCTGTCGTCCGACGAACATGCGATACTTGGTGGTAACGCTACGTCGGAGGCTATTGCCCGAGCCGTGGACAAGGGCGCCGCGCGCCGCTGGAAGATCGCGGGCGCGGACTGCTACCCGCGCAAGTTCACGACACACAATCTTTTGGATGCGGCTGCGCTCGGGTGCACGCACATCGGGAGACTCGAGAAGCGATGAAAGACCGTTACGCAACGCCGTTGCCTGGCGGGTGGGGCATGCCGCCGGCGCCCGCGCCCGTACCCGCGCGCACCGTGGGCGCGGATGGATTGTACGTGTGGGACCCCGAGCGCGACGAGTCCGTGTATTGGTCGCTCCCGTGGCCCTGGACGAAACAACAGGCAGAAACAAACAGGCAGGCGCTCGCCGCGCCCGTGCGAAAGGAAGATGGGATCAAATGACGACACCGGGTTTGTTAGGGATCGTATTCATCACGCTCAAGCTTATGGGAGTGATCGCGTGGCCGTGGCTATGGGTGTTGTGCCCATTCTGGATCGGGTTCGCAATCGCGATCCCGTGTCTCGTGATCGCCGCACTTCTACGGAGCCCCTCATGAACGACGTGAAACGAATCAAGTTCAACCGTCCGATCTTGATCAGTCAGTCGGACACGCTGCACCTCGAAACCATGGTGTGGTCTGCGGCGTACGCGGCTGCGTTGACTGTCGACGCCGGAAAGTCCGAGGCTACAGCGGACGAGGCCGTGCGCGTGTGGCGCGAAAGGCTCGAGAAATGACCACGCCGTACGAAGTCGTTTTGCAAGTGCCCGCCACGGCGCACGAAATTGCGGCACTTCAGAAGATCGCAGAGAGCGATCTGCAAACGTGGCGCGAGTTCACGATCGACACGGCCGAAGAGTACGAGGCCGTGGACGCCGTGCTTTCGGACGTCGTACGCCGAAAAGACGCGGCGACCGCGATGCGCACCTCTGCGACGGGCCCACTCTACAAGGCCACGAAGACGATCGAATCATGGTTTGCGCCGTACCTCGGTGCGCTCACGGGCTTGGAAGTCTTACTCAAGGGAGGCATGGGAACGTACCGTCTCGCGCAAGCGGAGCGCGAGCGTGAAGCGCGCGAAGCCGCGGCCGTTGCGGCGGACGCCGACGACTCCGAGGCGCTCACGGAAGCTTTGACCGTGGCCGCGGAAGCCGCGCAAGCGCCCGCCGGACGCGCGTCCGTGGGCTTCGAGTGGCGCGTGGCGCGCATCGTCGAAGACCTCTTGCCGCGCGAATGGTGGACGCCAAACACGAAACGGATCGACGCGCACGCGAAAGCGCACAAGGGCGACGATCCGCCCGTGATCCCGGGCGTGGTGTTCGAAAGAGTCGCGAAGATCGGGGCCCGCCGGTGAACGCCGTCGACTTCTGCGATCGGCACTTCGCGGCGCTCGTCGTGCTCATTCTCGGGGCCATTGCGCTATTTAAGGGCGAGAGCTTCCTAGTTTTCATCGCCTGCCTCCTGCTGTGGGAGATCCTCACGAAATGAAAACGAACTTCGTGCATGCGCGCGTCCGCGTCGCGCCCGGGATCGAGCTCGTAGTCGATGGTAACAGTAAGATCACCGCATCGAACGGCACGTTCGAAAAGCCGACGCCGAACGCCCTAAGTCTCCCTGCCGCGTCCGTCGAGTGGTCGGGCCCGTCGTGTCCAGGGTCCACGCCCACGTGCAGGGCCACGTGCTACGTCAAAGGCCTGGCGAAGCACGCCCCGGACGTGTACGCCGCGTATCACGAAAATCTCGTGGCCATGCAGTGGCTACTCGTCAAGCCCGGCACGCGCGAAGAGGCCGCGCGCCGACTCGGGACGTGGATCGCGTTGAACGCGCGCGGCGGCTTTCGCTGGCACGTCTCGGGTGACGTCTTGAATCTTGCGCACGCGCAATGGATCGTTGACGTGTGTCACGCGTCGCGCGACGTGCAACACTGGATCTACACGCGCACATTCGAAGCGATCCCCGCACTGCTGTGCGCGCCCAATCTCACGGTGAACGTCTCGGCGGACGTGGACAACTACGCGCAAGCGCGCGACGTCGCGACCGTGTACGGCCTCGGGCTTTGCTACGAGGCGACGGGTGACGGCGCGGTGCCGGCGCATCTTCCGGACGTGATCTTCCCGGACTACGCGCTGCGCGGTCGTGATCTCGAGCGACCCACATCCGCGGCGTGGTGGCAAAGTCTCACGCACGAGCAACGGCAGAACGTGTGCCCGGCGGACTTTTTCGGGCAGAGCGAAGCGCATCGGTGCGGACCGTGTAACAAGTGCTTGGTGCAAAAATGAAACGAGATCCCGAGAAGAACCGCGCGCAATGGGCACGACACGCGGACAAGGTGAACGCGAAGCGCCGCGAGAAGTGGCAAGCGCAGAAGGACGAGAAGAACGCCGCGCGCGCCGCGAAGTATCGCGAGGGCCGGCCGGACCTTCCGCCTTACAAGCCCATGCTTCCGCGCGGGCCCATGTCACCCCCGGAAGATCCGTACGTGATCGCCGATGGCCAAGAGCTATCGGGGCTCTCGACGCTCGTCGGGCCAACCGGTGAAACGCGTTTGGCGTGGCACAAGACACGCGCCGCCGGCGCGGATCCGTTACCGCTCCCCGAAGGGTTCTCATCCGTGCCGACGCGCGTTTCGCGTATGTCGCGCGGCGACGGTCAACAGATCGTCGAGTGGGCGTCGTACGCGCCGGATGAAGAGGAACGCATCCGCGCGATCACGGAAGCATGGAAGCGTCACGCGTCGTTGTACGCGGGACTCGCCGGAAAAAGCCCAGTACCCGAGTGTGTATTCGACGCGGACCAGATCAACGTGATCCCGATCGGCGATCCGCATATCGGAATGCTTGCGTGGGCGCCCGAGACTGGCGATCACTTCGACACCAAGATCGCGTGCCGCGAGCTTCGGTGCTGTATCCAAGAGCTCTTGGCGTCCATGCCAAAGTGCGAGCGCGCAATTATCACGAATCTGGGCGACGCGATGCACGCGCAAGACGACTCGAACAAGACGCCCGGCCATGGACACATGCTAGACGTTGACGGGCGTTTCGCGCGGTCGCTCGACGCACTGCACATTCTTTTGCGATCGATCGTGGACGAGGCATTGAAGACTCACGAGCACGTGACGTTCCGAAACCTGCCCGGAAACCACGATCCGCGCGTCGCCGTAGAGCTCATGATGTGGCTTCGCGCGGTGTACGAAAACGAGCCGCGTGTGGACATCGCGGACGCGTACGCGGCGCACCAGTACGATCTTTTCGGAACGAACCTCCTCGGGTGGCACCACGGAGATCGCACGCGCAAAGGTGAGCTTCCGGCGATCATGGCCAGCGATCACGACGGTGGCGGGACCGGTTGGTGGGGCACCACGACCGAGCACGTTTGGCACGTGGGGCACGAGCACCATACGACCGTACTCGAGACGCCGTCGTGCTTCACGTGGGTCCACAATACGATGGCCGCGCGCGACGCGTATCACGCCGGGCGCTACCGCGCGAAGCGCATGCTGCGCGGGTTCACGTATCACAAGGAGTACGGCGAGTCCGGGATCAAAACGGTGTCGCTGGCGCGCGTGCGCGCCGCACTCGAGAAGGGGCCCATATGACCGACATTCAAATCGTGCACGCGGACGCCCTCACGATCCCGCCTGCGTCGCTCGCAGGTTTCGACGTCATGATCACGGACCCGCCGTACTCTGCGCACGTGCACGAGAACGCCGCCAGCGCGGGCACGCTGGGCGAAGGGTCGCGCGGGTGGCACCGTCGCGATCTCGGGTTCGCGCACCTCTCGCCAGAGCTCCGCGCGCACGTCGCGCGCCTCGCCGAAAGCGTGCGCCGGTGGTCCGTGATCTTCAGCGATCACGAAGGCACCTTTCTGTGGCGGGGCTTCGTGTCGAACAACGGGCTCGGGCCCACGGAATACATTCGCCTGGTGCCGTGGGTGCGGTGGAGCCAACCGCAAAAGTCCGGCGATCGTCCAGGCTCGCAATCTGAAGCCGTGCTGCACTTTCACGCGCCCGGTGCGAAGCATTGGAACGGCCCGGGCAGCCTCACGCACTACGCGCGCAAGTGCATGCGCGGCGCGGAGAAGCACCCGACGGAAAAGCCCCTAGATCTTTTGCTGGACATGGTCTCTTGGTTCTCGGACCCTGGCGAGAACGTGATCGATCCGTGCGCCGGCGCGGGCACGACGGCGCTTGCATGCAAGCTCTTGGGTCGTGGGTGCGCTGCAATCGAAGCGCAAGAGGCGTGGGCAGCACACGCTACCGCAAGGCTTGCCACGTTCTCGGACCGCGACCGCACGAAAGCCGCGGAGTGGTGCGAGTCCACGACCGAAGAGGCGGGCGCGTCGCTCGCGAAACCGCCGGCCGCGGACGGCTCAGACGTGAAGACAAGGGCACGTGCACAGCGTCGGTTGGACGACGTCGAACGGGTGCGCGCATGGCTGTAAGACGCAAGGTCGCGCCGCGCGAGCGGACGTACGACGTGATCCGTGAGGCCGTGACGTCGGGCGTGGCGTACGGGTATAGGCACGCGCACAAATACGGCGCACCCACGGACGCACACATTCGCGACACGATCGTATCGGCCGTGCTCTCGGAGCTCTGCGAGGCTCTCACTTGGGAGGGCGACGGTGGCCCGTAGCGTTCTCGAGATGGGCGGTAGCGCGAACCTTCTGGACGTGCTCTCACAAGGCCCCGTGCGCGGCTTGCGCAATTGGCCCGCAGCCATGCCGTACGTGCACGCCGGAACCGTGGAAGCGCGCCCCGTCCCGTGCACGGGCACCGACCTCGGAGAAGAGCGCTATTACATCTACGCGATCACGGACAAGGGCCGGCGCAAGCGCGTCGGGTTCTGGGGGCGCTTCGCGTGACGCCCGCGCCGCACGGGATCGCCGTATATACGACGCCCGGAAGCCCGCTCCACTGTGAGCTTTGCGAAGCGTTCATGGCCGATGGCGGTTATGCTCTCATTGGAATGGAGCGCCTTTTCGAGGTCGTGTCCATGTCGACGGCTGCGGACGGCGCCCGTACGCTGTGGCGCCTCCAGGAAGCGGCGCACGCGGGGACAGCCTAGCGGGCGCGCGGGCGGGGCGGACGCAACGGGGCGTGCCCTGGGTGACCGGGCGGGGCGGGATCGGTTGGCCGCGCGTCGGGCGCGTACGTCTCCACGACGCGTGGCGGCAGACGGGGGGCACGCACGGACGCCACGGCCTCCGCCGCCCGCTCCCGCTCTTCGGCCCACGCCCGCGCCTGTGGGCCGTCCACGAAGCACTGCAGGGTCGGCATTTCGTCCCGCATGGGGGGCAGGGATTCAGGCTTAGCCCCGCTGGCGATCTTGTCCGCGCGCTCTGCACGAAGCAGCGCGGTGGTGGTCGCCTTGAGCTCCGTCGCGGCCTCGACGTATCGCGCGCGCCAATGGTCCGTGTCACGCTCGGCGCGCGCACGCGCAGCCTCTTCGCGCTGCAGTGGCCGGCGCACGAACCACCGAAACGCGGCCTCGCATGCGCGCCCAAAGAGCGCGATCACGCCCGCGGATGCGAGTACTTCGAGCCAAGACTTTGCGCTAGAGTCCATCGGGCGGCGGCGGGAGCTTAGCACCGTGTTCGGCGTGTGCACGGAGCGCCCGGAGCTCTTGCGCGTGGAGGTCGAGGCGTTTGCTGACCTCGTCATGACGCTCGATCACGAGTGTGCCGAGGCTCTGCAGCGCGCGCTTTACGTTTTCCGTGATCGACTGTTCAACACGCTCGAGCTCCACGCGCACGGCGCTCGGAAAGTCGAACGGCGGCGGGGCGGGCTCCGTGGGCGGTGCGGGCTCGGTGCGCGTCACTGGCTCCGCGAAAGGTGCGTATGGTGTGATCGATCGCTTCGGTGCGTCGGAGCTCATGAGGGAAATCCTAGCACTGGCAAATCACGGGCGCACCGCGACCGGGCTAAACCGTATGAAAAACGAATCGAGCCCCACCTGCACAGAGCTCGAGCTTGCGTTCTTAGTGCCTTTGACGGTGCCGCGGATCGTGTGCGTTTGCGCGTCGCCGAACACGTGCGACCACACCAGCACGCGCTGCGAGGACTGCACGGAAGCGTACAAGTCGACGTCGGTCGCGCCTGCACCGTCGGCCGTGAACGTGACGATCCCTCGGTCGGGTCCCTTGATCGCGTAGAAGCCAAGCTCGTTGACACCCTTGTGCTCGATCTCGAGATAGTCGTTCGTGTTGGCGCTGATCATTTCGTCGTGGTCGTGCGCGCCAGCGACGCCGGACGGATCCGGAAATGAATATGTCCACGTCCCGCTGCGCGCGACGCCCGAGCCTGGGAGCGCTTCGGGGGTCGTTGCGCAATTCAGTTCATAAGAACTCTCTACAGGAAAGGACTGCGTGCGCACCGCGCGCAAGTCGTCAAGGTATCGCGCTCCCTCCTGCTCGCTTGGTGTCATCCCGATCCCTTGCTCTGCGATCTCATTCCACGTCGAGAAGATCAGAAGCTTTTGCGTCTGCAAAATGCCTGACGCCACTTGCGCCATGAACTGCGGCCGCGTCGGTTGGTCGGTCCATTTGGTCGCGCTCTCGGGTGACGCGAACGTCCGCCGATCCATATAAAGCGTTCGGTTCGAGATCCGCTCCGCGCCGGGTACGGCGCCGTCTCGCGACGTGTCCGACGTGATCACCTCCGTGTACGCTTTGCGCCCGTTGCCCGCGCTAAGCGCCTCGCCGTTGTACTCGTAGAGCATGTTGGCCTGGAGACTGAGCGCCTCGAACAAGGACACGCTGTTTACCGAGATCCCGTAAACCGGCTCGCCGATCGTGGTCTTCAATTGATCCCACGCGGGGACGTCCGCAGCGAAGCCGTCGTTCCACACGACGATCACCGGCTTGCCGCCCTTCCGGAAGTAAGCCGGGTCCTGCATCTTCGCGGCGATGTAATCGAACTGCGCTTGCGCGTAGTCCCCGCTCCCACCGGGATACATGATCCACGTGTAGAATATGATGAACGCGAACTTCACGTCGGTCTTGTTGGGACTCGCGGCGTGCGCCTCCATCACGCTGGTGATGTAGGAATGCGGGGTCTCGTCTCCCGTGCCCTCGAGTACTTCAAAGGGCGGATAGAAGTCGTACAGCCAGAAGTCGAGCGCCCCCTTCGCTGCGGCGATCTCGGCCCCGATGATCGCCGCGGTGTCGACGGTCTCGTCTTGCCGCCAAAGTTGGAAGTTGTCCCAGAGCGTCGGCTTGCGAAAGTTGAACTTCGTGCCGCTCGGGACGCACTTGTTGAGACCAGTAGCGGTCCACCACGAAAGGCTCGAATCGTTCGACCAAGCATCCCAGCGAATCGCCCCGATCGGGGGGCCGACGTACTGCTCGTCGTTGGCTTGTCGTAGCGCCCCAGCTGGGACAGCCTGCTAGGGCGCTACGCGGCTCTCCTTTTGGGCCAAGCCTGGAGCACGCGCATGTTGTCCAGGTTGGCGGTGCGCGCGGTCGCGCCGAGGCTCTTCACGATCGCCGCGAACGGCATGATCGGAGTGCTCAAAGGTACGTTCGTCGCTTGGCCGGTTCCGATCTCGACGTTGTCCGCATAGAAGTGAACTGTTGTTTCACCCGCGTACTTCACGATCTTGAAGCGGAAATAGGTCGTGGTCGTGATGGTCGGGCCGACTGTTGACGTCGACGTGCTGCTCGCGCGCGTCGTTGCGAGCCAGTGCGTCGCGTCTGCCGTGTGCGTATGCTCGATCCAAATGCCGTCCGTGCCCGTGACGTCGTTGATCGAGCTCAACCCGAACATGAGCCGGAAGGTTTGCGATCCGTCACTCAGTGCGTTCGGCCCCGCCGCGCGGATCTCGAGCTCGATATACTGATCGATCGTGACGTTCATCGGCTGCAGAGCGCCGGAATACGAGAGCGCGCACACGTTCGCCGATGAGCTTGACGACCCCGTGGAAAGTTGGAGTACGCCCTTCTCAGTGGCGGTCGAAGCCTGCACGGCCATCGCCATGCCGGTACCAATGCGGCAGAAAAGTGGCATACCCCCGGCAAGGATCGAAGCCTGGGCTAGCGCTGTAACGCTTTGATCGAAGTCAGTCGCTTCGAACGAAACTTCGTTTAGAGAACGACCAGCATCCGTGCGCATCCATGCCAGCGCCGTCGTCCCAATCGTGATCGATGGGCTGTTGACGTAGACGTAAACCCCGCCGCGGCTCTGTAGCCCCTCTGTGATGCGGATCGACGCCGCCAAGATCTTCGCGGGCGTGTCCGCGAGCGTGCTTCGCGTCAGGATAAACGGGGTTCCGCCGTCGCCAACCTGTGTCAGCTTGTAAAGCCCGTTGTCCGGCCACGCGGCGCCGTTCTGGACGAGGATCAGATCGTTCAGCGCGGGCGTCGTCCCGTCGATCGACGCGATGGCACCGTTGCCGTCCGCCGTAATGGTCGCGCCCACGCCGCTCGAGCCGTTCGCATAGGTGTACGCGGCGAGAGCGACGGTCGTTACAAGGCGCGCGGCGACGAGTGGAAGCGCCTGGCCAAAGTCCTCGGTGAACGCCGCGCCGTCCGCTAGTTCTTTCAAGTTCCCACCCACGCGCGTCGCGGTGTTCGCGTTCGGTGTAGTCTCGTCACGGATCGTTACTGCGTTCGCTTGTGCTGTAGATCTTGCGGTCATTGGTCAAGTTCCTTCAATTGAACGTGGTGTCAAATGTGACGTCGAACACACCCGGCGGAGGCCCGCCGCCGTCGTCTGCCCACGTCTCGCACTCGAAGTCGCACTCTTCTTGAACTAGTATCATTGGATCGATCCCGCGCCAAAAAACAGCGCATTGCCCACAATAGGCGGCCCGGACGTTGCGGCCCACCGCGGGCGCCCGAAGATTGCGTACGGATCCGCGTGATACGCTGCGGCCTCTGCCGCTGACCATACGCGTTTCGCGATCGCGCACGCGTAAATGTCGCCGTCCAGATTATTGTTCGCACTGAGGCGCCCGCGCCCCAAGAAGAACGACTCCGCGGGCACGGAGGCTGACGCGCCCGAGCCGTCTGCGCCCGCGGCGGGGGACTGCACTACGCCGTTCGCATAAATCCGGCACCCCGCTTGCGTAAGACTCCCATCGTGCGTGACTACGACAGTGAACGCGCCGCCCGTGTCAAAGCCCGCGAGCGTCGCACCGAACTTCAGATTGACGACGGCGCGCGTGATGTTAAGCCCGATCGGGCCCATTTGGTTAGGGCCGATCTGCCACCCGCCGGCGACGTTGTTGTCCTCGTGGCACGCGAGATCGAGGCGCGTTAGGTCCGTGGTCGCGCAGTAAAACGCCCACGTCGCCGGAGAGTTCGCGAGATTCTCGGTGCTCGCCTGCGTTCCGTAATTGATCACGGAGTTCAAGTCCGCGCCGCCTGCGAAGCGCATGCCGAGCGTTCTACGGATGTTCACGCGCGCTACGTTCGTGATCACTCCGAGATTTCCGCCGACGCGATCGAACGGCTGCGCAATGCTGGGCGTGTACGCGAAGATCAAACCGCGCGTAAGGTCCACGTTGCGCCGCATCGGCATCCACGACGTGGACGCGGGCCCGCCCACTGCCGAGACGCCACCGGTCCAGCATGAGGACGTTTGCAGTCCGCGTGTAGGGAGCGCAACGATCATGTGTACTTAAAAAGTTCGTAGCCTAGGAGTACGTTCGTCGCGTTCGCTCCGGTTGCGTTGTTACGTACGGACGCGGTCATGTATCGCGCGGCCTTGAACCGCCCTATGAAGATCGACTGTGTGCCGTTGATCGGCGCGACGGACATCACTAGCGGCGCCTGATCGGGGTAGGATTTCGTGATGAGGCGCGACGGCCAGATCGCGACGTCGATCGTGCCGGCCGTGACCGTTGACGTGAACTTCAGAAAAAGATCCACTTCCCCGTCGGAGGCATTATCCGCTAGGAGATCGATTTCCGAGCTCGTGGTGGTCGTGTTGTTGGCTATAGTGACGCCCGTGGTTTCGTCGGTACCAAGGAAAACGCCAGTGCTTCGCGCGATCGTCATTGGAATGGAACTCCCTAGAGGAAACTGTTTCCCATTGCGAGGTACGCGGCGCCGTCCCAAAAGAACGTGGCCACATTCTTGTTGCCGGTCGTGTCCCATGTGGGCTGCACGCCGCCCGCCCATTTGACCGTTGCGGGCCATACAAGCGAGTGCCCACCGCCCGAGTAGACAAACTCGATCGTGCAGTGGCGCTCCACGCTTGGCGCCGCGAACGTGATCGTTATGTTGTTGTCAAACGTCGCGGAGTGGTTCGGGCCCGCCGCGAAATCGAATGTCTCCGTAGTGCCTGCAGCGCCATGCACTATGAGTGCGGGGATCACGCGGATGTCCGTGCGCCCGTTCGCGGGATCGTCCGTGCCCTTTACGCCGGACAGAAAGTTCAGGACGGCCTCGCGCGCGAGGTCCACGCCGTCGATCTGGATCTTGCCGTAACCGCCCAGGAAGAATCTATCTAGCCACGACATTGGATCAGTACCTCAGCGATTGCATTAGCGAACTGTGTGTCGCACCTATTCCGGTGCACGTGATTTGCCCGCGGTCAGGGTTTGATGCGATGTGCAGCGTCGCTGCTGGGAACACGAGACGCGCCACGAGCTCCGCTGACGCCAGGCCATCGGTCGAAATGTGGATCTCATTCCACCCAGATCCGAGGCTGCTCGCGGTGGACACGGCCAGCACGAGGTACGACGCGAAGCCCCCCATTGAGTTCACTGTGAACGACGGCACGTAAGGCGTAAACGAGCCAATGACAGGATCGTCCGTGATCTGCACTGACGTCGCGTTTGCGAAGAACCACAGATCGAGGTCTGGCAGGTACACGCCGTCGATGATTTGATCGAAGCCGATCGCAGACCGCGAGGACCACGTATCACCGTCGTCGTCCGAGTAGTACAAGATCGCGCCCTGGTTTGCGGACGTCGCCTTGACCCACGTCACCAAGCGCCCGTTTTTTCCTACGATGATGCGCGCGAGGTACGATTGAGATACCGTCAAGTTCGCCACGGTAACTCGTGTAAACGTGGCGCCGTCGTCGTCTGACTTCCAAATGAGAAACTGGCCTGTGCCGGATATGTCGCCGCCGCCACACACGATCACGCGTTGCGTCGGGGTCACCACGACGTCACCCGCGCGCACGTAAGTGAGGAACCCGGCGATCGTGTCCAGGCTCAGCGTGGTCCACGCGCCCGTAATGTCGCCGCTCGCCGGTCCTCTCAAGTACTTCGGATCCACGCCTCCGCCCGTCGTCTTGAGATCGCCGTTGTATAGCGTGACGCGCCCAACGGATGCGCCGATAGTGGAGTCGCACCCAAATGAAGTTTTTACCGCGCCGCTCGCGCCTGTATCATGCAAAAACCAAAGGTCGTTGTCGCCGATGTACACGATCCCGGCGGTGTCAACGCCGCACTTGATCCAGAAATGGAACATGTCGGACCAAAACGAAGTGTTTGATCCGTCGCCGCGCTTGTGCGCGTTGAAGTTGAACGCGGTTGGTACGACGCTCGCGATCACTTGCGGGCGGAGGTTTCGGAGCGTGCGCCCGTTCTCCCCGTCGAGTATCGTTTTAAGGTACACGGTGCGATCCGCGAGCCCCTCAAGAGGCACGTTAACGGATGCGACCGTCCCGGGCTCCCCGTCGGACGGCTCCGTGATCTGTCCTGGAAATACGTTGTTGCCTGCGTAAGTGGAGCTCATAGCGAAGGGCCTCCGAAACCGTTGAGCCTAGCGAACGTAAGGGGGCCGCCGCCAGTAGTGGGCGTGCGCGCTGGAACGGAAACGCCACCGGTGATCGTCGAGAACGCCCCCCACTTATTGCCTGGGTTGCCGGCGTCGATCCCGGAGTACGGGGAGATCGTGCAACCTGCGATCCCCGTGCTTCCGGAGAACACGATCAACGTCTCTACATAGAACGAGTGTTCACTCTGCCACTCTTTCAAGATCTCTTTGACGCCAGCCATGATCCCTGGCGGATTCGCAAGGCCCCACGAGCGCGAGAGATCTCCCCATGTCGCGCCCGGTGCGCCCCACGCGGGCCCAGGCTTCACGGTTGGGAAGTCATACAGCGTCCACGAGATCGCGCCGTTGTTTGCGTCTGCGCCCGTGGAGAGCCCGCACGACACGACGCACGACGTCGCGGACAGAAACATTTCAACGCGAAAGCCTTGATTGTTGTACACGCCCTGCGCGGCGCCGGTGAAGACAAGCACGCGCCCCACATCCGTGGGAACGAGACCCGTCAAGCCGGTTACGAGCGCGAAGCCTGCCGAACTAGTGATCGACGCGACCGCGCCCGTGCTTATGCTTACCGGGGTAAAGTACAGCACAAGCCACGCGCGCCACCACTTCGAGTAATCGTCGTCCCAGTTCCAATTTGCGGACGCTGGCGCGACATGGACGGGCGGCTGCGCGGGGTCCATATCGCCATAGTAGATGTCCCAATCCGGCGTGGTGCCACCCACGATCGCGACGATCGGATCTTGCCCGGCGGGGAGCGCGGGCGAGTCGAGGTACTGCGCGACCTGAGAGAGCACGGCGCGGCGCGAGCCGGCGCGCTGCCACGCCTCGTAAGCTCGCTGCAGGCGCCCCGCGTAATCTTCATTCGCCTCGTACGGGCCTTGTGGTATCACGCGATCGTTTCCGAGAAACACGAGCGCGGTTTCGGTGCCCGCGCCCGGCATGTGCGCGCGCATGGCTTGGTTCATCTTCTCTAGAAGCGCGTCCGCCGAGAGCCCGAAATCGTACATCAGTTTTTCGGCAACGCCTGTGGCAAGCCACGGCGGGGAGATCTCTTTAATGGTGTCGCGTTGCTGCGCCATCACACACCGATCACGTTCACGACCGGAGCCGGCGAGAGTTTTGCGACACGCGCCGAACTCGGGAACGCGAGATCGTCTGCCACACCGTTGATCGTTAGGAGATTGATCGCCTTGACGTACGACGCCGAATTACCGAGGATACCGGCCGCGTACAGCACGCCGCTAACTGCAGTCCACTCGTACAGCCCCGTCGGTCCGACGGTCGGAAGTACGAGCCCACCGATCGGCACGGCTGCATTGAACAAGGCCAGCGCGTTTTGGACTGCTGTGGTGTACGCGGACACGTATGCCACCGGCACGGTCACGGTCGCGACGATCGCGACACTGAGATCGACCGCGGAAACCGTTCGCTCGGTCACGGTGTCCGGCACAGCGTTCGCGCGGATCACGCGGTCGACTTGCCCGAGCACGCCACCTTCCAGGACACCTCCACCGAGATACGTGCCAGAACCAACGGAGCCATTCAGAGTAAAGTTCGTGGTATCGATCACGGTGATCGTCCGTGTGCCGTTCGCTGCAGGCACACCGAGCGCGCCCGCGATCGTCGCGACGTCACCCGTTGACAGACCATGAGCCGCGGTCGTGACCTGGATCGGCGTACCGTTCGTGACGTTCGAGATCGGAAGATTCGCCACACCGCCCACCGCGCCCGAGGCACTCGCCACCGTCACGGTCACGACGCCCGTGGTCGCGTCGCGCGTCACTGTCGCGCGTGTGATCGCCGGGATCGTGATCGCTGGCGGGAGGAAAAGCGGATCGCTCGAGTCCCCAAGAATACGCGACGCAGACAGCGCAAAATACTCGTACGCGCCACGCGGGCCATTTGGCGAGAGCGACGCGAGCCGCGCACGACACCTCGCGACTAGCTGCGAATTCGTCTCGAAGCCGGAGCCTATTAGCGCCGCTGGGTTGCTCACGAACACGCCCGGATTTGTCGTGACGGCTTCCGTGATCGTGTGCTCGTTTGATGTGCCGCCAGTGCCCGCGACGTCCGCCGCGACCGTGATAAGCGTCACGGTGCGCACCGTGCCACCAGAGACGTACGAGCCTAGCGCCGTGGTGTCGGTGTCGTTTAGCTTGAAGCTAGTGGCGGTGATCACCGTCACGAAAAACACGCCCTCCAGGCTCATTCCGACGACGCCGGAGATCACGACGCCTTGCCCGTCGATGAGTCCGTGCGCGGTGTTCGTCACGACAACGCCGGGCGACGCGTTGGATATGGTCGTGATCGAGGTGCCCACGAGCGTGCCCTGTGGCACTGCGATCGTGTCGGTGTTTGCGTACGTCGCGCCCGTGTCCGGGTTCTCAACGTGATACGTGCCGGCCGTGTAATTGAGCGTGGAGCCGCTCGTGTTGCCCACCGCTAGAGAACCCGTAGCGAACGACGCGAGGATCCGATCCGTGCTGTAGTTCGAACTCGCGAGGAGATCGAGCCACCCGAGCGCGCCCGTCGGATTCGCCGCGGGATCGGACGGATCTGGAGTGACGGCCTGCGTGACGGTCTCCCCATTCGCCGCGGTGTACGTGACGACACCGTGCGCCGCGAAGTCGAGGAACCCACCCTGAGCCATGATCGAGATCAGCCCATCCTCTTGGCTCATGAGGGACGCGACGATCTCCATCATTGTGAGCGTCGGGCTTCCGGGCTCCCACGACGTAGTTTTTAGGCCGAGCGTGTTCGCGTTCGCGAGCATAGCTGATTCCCACGCGTCCGAATCCGCGGGGGTAAAAAGCTCTGTGATCGTGAGTTCGGTCATGTGCCAGGCCCGGATACGAGTGTAACACTCACGGCGGAAACGGCTAGAACCAGCGGGAAAGGACCGGCCGCGTCCGTGATCGTGATCACCACGGTGAGTACGCCCACGGCAAACACGCATGCGGCGGTGCACGCAAGCACGCGCTCATCCTTCGAGCATTCGGCCTCGACGTCGGACGCAATTGCCGCGATGTCCGCCTGCGAAAGATCGTCATTGATCCGCCCCGCGAGATCCATCCCGTAGTTTGGATGTTTTAGGAGGCGCCCGCGCGGCGTCTGCAGCCGGCGTGCGAGTGCCTGCCCGAGCGCCGTGCGCCCCGAGACCGTGGACATGGTCGGGCTTAGGTCCGTGAGTAGCGAAAGATCCGTCCCGTAGTCCGTCGCCATCACGCACCGTCCGCGGAGATCATGAGCCGCATGCCCTGCACGGCGCCGGAATTTGCAGCGTCATACACGAAAAGCGGAACGTGCACGACGAGCCCACCAGCGAAACCGGTGTCGGCCGCAATCGCGGCGTCGAGCTCCGTTCCGACGTTCGCTATGGTGCCCGTGTACAAGAAGCCGTGTACGCCGGCCGCGACCATGGCAGCGGAGAACGATGCGAGAAGCGCGAGCGCGCCGACCGCAGCGGACACCGCAGCCGATAGAGCTACGCGGATGTTTGCGATCGCACCGCCCGCAGCGGAGATCGCGGCGGAGATCGAGAGCAACGCGTTAAGCTGCGCGTCGATTACACCGATCTTCGCAGTCATATCCGCAGAGACCGCGGCGCTCGCGGTGATCTGCGCGGATAGCGCGACCGCCGGCACGAGTGCGCCAAGCGTCGCCTCTACTTGGACGAGACCCTCAAGCAATCCTGCGAGGTACAGCGCGGGATTTCCGACGTCCGCGGAGAGCTGCGCGCCGATCGCGATCGACGCGTCTAGCTGCGCCTGGAGATCCGCGAGCGCGACGAGCCGGATCGCCGCGCGAGCCGTGACGACGGCGGACGCCTGCGTGTTGATCGCGATGCTTGCATCCGCGAGCGCCGAAAGGTTCGCGTCCACCACGGCCTTTAGATTCATGAGGGACGATCCCACCGTGGTGAGCGCGCCCGAGAGCCCGGGTATTGCACCCGCCACCGTCAACGATCCGCGGTATGCGACCGTCATGATTTCACCAACGGGTTGCCGGATGAGACGGTCCCATACAGCACGAGCGGCGGGCCCGCGGGCGTCCACGTGCATGGTCCGGCGGGACTAACGAACTGCAGCGCGAGCGCGGCCATAGTGGCGTTAAGAGAAGCGCTCGCTGGGTTCGCGATCGCCGTTGCCGTCATGTCGCCCTGACGCCCATTCGGGAGCGTGCCGCCTGCGAAGACCATGAGTGTCATAGGGTCGGAAAAGTTCGTCACTGTCGGGCGCGACGGATCGCCGTTCATGAACTGCACGGAGCACAGCGCACCCACGGGAGGCGTGACGCCGTACGGAAGCCGGACGGGTGCCTTCGAGATCGACGGGAGTTTAAGTGCCGCATCCGTGGGCGTGCAGTCGACCGTGGTCGCGGGCGTACTTGACGTGCCGTCCGTCGCCGTGACGCGATACTCGTACACACCGAGGAACGAAAGGGCCGGGAGCTCTGCGCGCACGAGCGCGCGGAACGCGGACCACAGGCGGTCGAGCGCCGTAGGGCTTTCCGGGATCATGACGAGAGCACTCCAACACGAAGCTTTCCCGCGTTTGTACTTTCGATCGTGACGCTCGAGATCGTTTGAGTGCCGCCGTTCAGATCGAGAAACGTGTTTCCAGGCACCCACTCCGCAAGCGTCTCTGTCGCGATCTCGAGCTTGTTGAACTTCGCGACGTGCGAAATTATCACAAAGTCTTTCTTGACTTTGCCCGTAGGACGCGGGCCGATGTGCGTCACGCCGTCCGCGGCGATCCACCACGAGGCGCCCGCGACCTGACGAAGTGCGCGCGACGCGGGTCCGGCTTCGCGCGTGAAGCGCTGCAGGTTCGTGTCTTGCGTGTCCATGGCAATGCGCTCGCCCACCGCGGACGCCGCATCACGGAGCACGGTGGACGCCATGACGGACGCACCGCGGTAGTCCTGTGCCGCGACGTCTTTCCGCCAACCGCCGTAGCCACCGACGATCCGCGCGGTGCGCGCGCCTTCGTCTGCGCCTCCGCGAAACACCGTGCCGAGAAGCGAGAGATCTCCGATGACGAGCGGCGCCGTGGCGGGCGTTGACTTCTCGAGGGCAAGCGTCACGTCCGCAACCCACATGCCCCACCGCGGCATGAGCACGGACAGGGTCACGGCGCGCTCGCCACCGAACGAAAGGAAGTCCGTCACGCGAGCACCACCACGGCGATGACCGCGAGCACGATCAAGGCGTCCACGATCTCGGGAAACGCAACCGTCACGATCACAACGTCGAGCGCGCTCATGGTGCGGTCGCCTGCTTAAGCAACGCGGCGATCTCCTTTTGCTGTGCGTCCGCCACGGGATCGGGCTGCGCGCCCGGCGTGGTCTCGTTCGATTTCGTGGCTTCGCTTTTCGTGGGCGTTGACACCGCAGACTTTTTTGGCGCTGGGCGGTACTCCGAGAATTCGACCGTGATCGAGTAGAGCCCCTTGCCCTTGTGCACGGTCGAGCCGATCGACTCCGTGACAACGGACTTGAAATCGACGTCCGCCCACGACGGGTGGAAGACGTCTACAGCTTGGATCGCTTTCTTGGTGGCGTCGTACTTGAGCAACGCGCGGAACACGGCCCACTCGCGAAAATGCGCGGGTGTCCACAAAAGGAACTCAACGGACGCCTCAACGGGCGGAAGCCCGACGTACGTGGACGTGAAGCCGTTCGTGCCCTTGCCTTTTTTCTTATCCCATTCGAACTTGCGCTTCGCCTCTCCCACGATCGCGATTCCGGGGTTCGTGGCTTGGCCCACGCGCAGGACGTCCCACGCCTGAGGATTGGATAGCGGGTCAAGATTCTCTGACGCCATTACGCCGCGAGCCCCTGCGAAAGAGCGATCTTCTCGAGCACAAGAGTAAGCGCGTGCTCCGTGAGTTCCGCGGCGTCACCGCTCGCGCCGTTGATCACGATCGCGCCGGCCTCGACGGTGATCGTCAAGCCGCCGCCCGCAGTGGCTGGCGCGGCCGCCGGCGCGGAGCTCGCGCCACGTGCGCCGTCCATGGCCACGTCCGCGAGCCCGGTGCCCGCGTCGCGCACGTTGTCGTTTGACGCCTTGAGTCCGGAGAAGAACCCGTGACCCGTGTGCTTGCCAAGCTTGATAAACTCTTTCGAGTCCGACGCGATCCCGAGCGTGCTCTTTAGCGCGGTCATGGCCGTGGTACCAAGCCCCTTGATCGCGTCCCACACCAAGCCCGCGCCGCTAGAGATCCCGTTCACGAGACCGTTGATCAAGTTCGACGCGGCCTCGCCTGCCCACGTTGAGATCGACGCTGCCCACCCGGAAAGGGTTTCGCCGATCGATCCGATCACGCCGGCGACGAAAGCCTTGATCTCGGTCCAGTGCGTGAACGCTTCGTACACGCCCACGATCACCGCGGCCATGAGAAGGAACGGCGCGGCCGCCACGGCTGCGCTCGCGATGAGTGCACCGAGCGCAACGACGCCCGCCCACACCGCGGGCGCGAACGTGAACGCGAAGATCGCGGCCGCGATCCCGATCACCATGCCGATATCCTTGATCAGCGGGATCCAAGGCTTGATCGCGATGTACGCCTTGAGCCCGAAAATGATCACGCTAAGAAAGAAGTGTTTCGCCACTAGCACGGCTTCGCCGGCCCACTTGAAAAACGAAGTGAAGAACCCAGCGAAGACCGTCTTCATAGTCTGCCCGCTGGCTGTATTCTGCCCGAAGATCGTCAAGAGATCGCGCATCGCATCGGTGAACGGTGAGACGTGCACATCCTCGAACATGTCGCCGATCGCCTCTTTGAATTTCTCCGAAAGTACGGTGGTCGTGCCGAGCAGGCGATCTAGTGGTCCTTTGCCCTTCGTGATCAGCGCCTCTTTCAAAGCGTCGCCGAACTTCGACGCGTCGGCCGTGCCTTTCTTGAGGCTCTCGGCAAGATCTTGCGTGGACACGCCCATCGCGCGCGCGACGTCGGACACGTTTGCGCCGGTCTTCGCGAGTCCCGCGAGCTGCTTTTCTCCGAGCTTGAGCTTGCCGGTCGTGGCGACGGACTCTTGGATCTTCCGTGTTAGCGTCGTGAATGCCTCCGCGCCGGAATCGCCCATGAGGGCCGCGGCGCTTGCAGTCGCGCGGAGCTCATTCCGTAAGGCGCTCTGATCGAGAATGCCCATGGCCGTGAATTCTTTGGACCACGCCGTTAGCTGCGCCTTCGTCTGCGGTAGCTGCGTCGCCAAGTTCTCCATCATTTCGAAAAGCTGATCGCCGGCGTGCTTGCCTCCCGCCATGGCGCGGAACATTTGTTGCGCGGCCTGCTTTTCTTGCACGGCCTCGAGCGTGAAGTGCGCGCCGGCGAGCGTCGCCTTTCCGATCGCCGCGGCGAGACCCAAGGCCGCGGCACCCGCCGCGACCACGATCCCAGAGTACGCCTCAAGGGATGCTGCGGTGTCGCCGGCGGCTGCGGCCTGCACCTTTAGGCCTTGCGCCATTTTAAGGCCGCTCTTGTCGGCCTTGTCGTATGCGGCTTTCGTCTGTTTCAAGAGATCGGACTGCCGCGCGTACGCCTTGAAATTCATTTCCACGGCGCTCTTGGCCATGGCACGCTCGAGCCCGTGCATGCTTTTCTCTAGCGTTAGCGTGCTCTGGTTCGCCTGCAGGAGCGCCTTGCTTTCGTCGAGTAAGCTCTTTTGCATACGCTTCGCGGGCCCCGTTACGAGGTCCGTGAGCGATACGGCGAAGACGAGTTTTTCCACTATTCGGGTTTCGTATTCTGGTCTAGGTACACGTTGATCAAACCTGCCACGACTTGCGCCGCGGCTTCGGCGCGGTCGGAATCTTCACCCCGAAGCCACGCCGTGAGTCCGTCTGATAGTGCTTCGTAGTCCCTGCGTTGACCCGCACGGAGGAACTCTATATTTTTGCACCCTCCTCGGTCGTCATGCCCACGAGCGCCTTGAGCTCGTCGTTCGAACTGAACGCCTCGGGAATCGCGGGGTACGTTTCGAGAAGCGCTTGAAAGGCTTCGCGCTCGGGGTACAAAACCGTTTGAATGGCGAGCGTATCGTTTGCGTCCGCGACGCGCGACGGATTGTGCGAGTTCGCGCGAAACATCTTGTATTCGTTCCGCGTCGGGATGCGGAACACGCACTCCCACGTTTGAGCTTTGCCGATGAGGTGCACGATCCCGCGCGGGTGCTCGGCGCGGTACTTGTCGAGATCTGTTTTCGAGAGCATTGGTTTCCTCCAGAGTGTTGGAAGAAACCGCCTTCTCCATTCCAGATAACGACGGTTTCACGGGAGCCATTCCAGCGCCCGAAGAGCGAGACGGTTACGCGCCCGGCGGGCCCACGAGGGGCACCGCGAGATCGTCCACGCCGTTGAACAGAATTTTGAGGGGGTTGAGCTCGATCTTTCGTGAGAGCCCGTCCGTTCCCTTGGCCAGTGCGATCTCTGTGGTGTCCATGGTGCAGCCGAGGATCGTGTCCGAGATCATGTCGAAACCGTTCGACGTGTACGTGCACGTCGCGTCGAAGAACACGTCACCGTATCCAGCGCCGAGGTTCTTCTGAAAGAGGTTCCATTCGGCCAGGTACAGCTCGCAATCTGCGGCGTACTCGTTCTCGCCGATCGTCTTGGCGAGCGGGTCCGGATGATTTCCGCGGACGATTCCGCGCGTGCGCGTGCGCTTGTAATTCATGCTCGCGACGCCCACGTAAACGAGTCCGTTGAACTTGAACTCGACGGACGCGAACGAATGTCGAACGCCGTTCAAGAGAGGATATTGAAGCGGGAGCGGGGGTGCCATCGTTTATCCTTACGCGGCGACGGAGCCGAAGCCGATCGTGACCTGCTCTTCGAGCACGTACGCCTTGCCCTGTACGGTGACGGCAATGTTGACGGAGCTCGTGTCCTGAACGTTGTTCGTCTGGTCCACGACCACGCCCACGGCCGAACACATGGACTTCGCCACCGTGGCGTCTTTCAGCTTTGTGAGGATCCCGTTTTGGATCGTGATCGCGTCCGGACCGTACAGCGTGCCGTTCGAGTTCGTGCGCAAGTCGTCGTTGATCGAAATCTGCCCGGCTTGGTGCACGACGGTGCACGCCACGTCCATGACGAGACCTTTCGGCAGAAGATCGAAGTCCGAGCCCGCGGGGCTCAGGAGGCGCGGGTTCGTGATGTAGAACCCGGGCAGACCCTTGCGCTGGCGAGCGCTCGTGAGGCGCGCAACGTCCAGCGTCGGGCTCAATGCGTCGTCGTGGTAATTGAACCCGTCGCGCGGATCGTTGACCGGATCCTGGACGATGAAAGAGAGGGAGCCGTCCCGCACGCGTCCGGCGTGGCGCTGCGTGGGGATCGTGACCTGGCGAGCCGCGAGGCTCCATGCCAAAGGCCGGCGATACTTCGGAGCACCGGCCACGGACGTGGGGATCTGCGATTGCGTGTTGTAGTACCCGCCAACGGCGCAGATACGCTTGGCGGATACCGCAGCGACGTCCGCCGTGATCACGCCCGTCCATGTCGCGTCAGTCTCGCCCGCGCCGCTGAACGCCGTTGGGGCGAGCGAGTCACGGAGCGAAACGATCGCACGGTTGTACGAGAACTGCGTGACGAGAGTGTCGAGGTAGCCTTGAATCGACGTGCAGTCTGCGCCCGCGGCGCCACGGAATGCGCCCGCAGTCGAGACGCTTGCACCCACGATGTGCATGGTGCCGACGCCCGCGCTCGCGTACGCGCTCGCGGCGAACGCGTTCAGCGCCGACTGAATGCCGGCCGCGGTCCACGACGGTGCAGTCGTGGTGAACTTCGCGGTGTCGAGCGCGACGAACGTGCCCGCCGCGAAATTGAGTGTGATGCCCGTGTTCGGGATCGCGTATGACGTTGCGGTGCCGAGCGCAATGTTCGGGCCGAACGTGCGCCCAGCGTCGAAAGAGATTTGGAAGAGCACGCCGGCGACGCCGCGCGTCCCGCCCACGGCCGTCCGGAAAACGACGTTGTAATCGTCGAACGCGCCGATCGAGCCGTCGAGCGTAACCGTGATCACGCTCGTGCCAGTGCCCACGAACGCTACGGCAGTGCTCGTGCCAAGCGCGTTCTGCGTCGCCTTGATGAAAAGCACGACGCCACCCGCGGCGAGCGAGAGCGCAGACGCTTCGGGCCCGGGGCCGTAACCCACGGCCGTGGTGAGCGCGGAGATCTGCGTGGTCGCGATAAGCTGGTTCGCCGTACCAGCGGAGCAGCACCCGATCGCGAGCTGCACGTTTGCGCCCGGAACGACGATCGAGCCGCCTCCATCCAGAATCGTGATATTGACTTCGCCGTTCGTCGCCATGGGCTAGCTTCCTTGTTTTGGCATGAATTTTGCCCGTGCGCAAATGCCCCTACGGGCCAAGCGGGATCACGGCCACGAGCTCGTCGGGGGTCTGGCCCGGGACATGAGAATAGACGGAGGCTTGGCCGACCGTGCCGACGGGCACGAACGGCAAGAGCACGGAAAGCACCGGGGTCTGCAGCGTGAGGCCGAAAACGAATTCGCGCCCGAAAGTGATCAGGCCGCTCGTCGTCCACTGCCCAGGCTCCACGGTGTACGCGCCGCGCGCGAGGTCGTCACACGCCGCGATCACGGCGTGCGAAAGCGTGCGCGCAAAATTGTAGTCGTCATCCGGGATCGTCTGCGGGTTTGTGTCCGTGCTCGTGCGCCCCCAACAACGTACCTCAAAGGTAAACTCTTCGGTTAGGATCGGGCGGTTCGAGATCTGGACCAATTGCTCCGCGGTATACGGCGTAGCCGAAAGCAACGGCGCGGCGCTCGTGATGTCCTTCGACCCGTAGCGGCTCGAGCGCGGAACGAAAACCACCTTCGGAGGTGAGTCGTTCTCGCTGATGTGCTGCTCGCCTAAAAGGATCTTTCCAGCCGTGAGCGGCGGATAGCTCGCGGCCGCAAGACGCGCAACGACCGCGTCCGAGATCTGCGTGACTATGCTCGTCGTCGGGCCGCTCATGTGCGCGCCCTTCGGAACTCGGTCTCGCCAACGCGTTCGATCGCGCGGTTCCACGTCGCGGGTAGGACGCCACGCGGGAGCATCGGGCGCGCGGCCATTTTCTTGGTGCCGTACTGGTGAAAGATCGCTGGCACGTCGCTTGCGAAAGTGATCTCGATCCCGGCGCCCGCCATGGGCTTGACGGTGATCCCGCCACGCATCTTGCCGGTGTGCGTGAGCGGGGGCGGCCGCCTCCCGCGCGCCAACGTCGAGGGCTTGAGCTTCGCCCATGGACGTCCGTAGGGATCAACGCCCGCGTTGAATTCGGACTGTATCAGTTTCCCGATCTCGTGCGACACCGCGGGCGCCATACGCGACGGGATGCGCGCGAGGAGCCCGATGTTGCGGGCAAGTTGATCGAGGTTGCGGACGTTGCCCATTACATTCCTGGACCGATGGTCTCCACGTAATACGAGTCGGTTCCGGTGAACACGATGTCCGCGTTGTTGCTCGCGGTCTCTTTCGCAACGCAGTGATCGTGTACGAAGCGGAACGCGACCCCCGTCGCGGCAATGACCGGGATCGCCGTCCCGCCGAAGATCGTCACGGTGCCGCCCGCCGTGCTGTGCACAATGATTTGCTTTACGGTGGCGCCCGGCGGGAGCGCAACCGTTCCGGACGCGCCGGCGTAGTAGATGAATTTGCCTTGGACCATGGTGTTACCATCCTCGATTTGAGTCTTCGGATCCGGTGTTCACGTTGATCACAGAAAACGAAAACGATCCCGGCTGCGCATACACCGAGCCCGCGTCAGGCTGCGCGACCACGGCCGGATGCATTTGCTGCTTTTGGATCAAGGTGAGCTGACGGATAGCATCATCATAGCGCGCGCGAATGTTCTCGTCGCCCTGGCTCGCCGGGTTGTAGCCGCGCACGCTCAAGAGGTTCCACGTCGCGATCCGGCACGTGTGCTCCGTGATCGATACGGGCCACGAGATCAGCGGGAGCGGATAGCGCGCGGCGAGAAACTCATCCACTTTCGCGGACGCTTCGTCAAGGCCCGCTTGCTTGTCCGGATCTGTGAGGTTACCGAACGCCGTTGCCGGCGCGCCGTACTTGTACAGATCCGCTAGTGTTGCGTAGCCCACAGGCGCCACCCTTTCGGGTTAGACGCCCGACCGTGACGAGAGCCACGGAAACGACCACGCGACCGTCATACGCTCATGGGCGCCGTAGAGCACGGCGTGCTGGTCGAAGACGACCGGATCCGTGGGCGCGTTGCGGTAGAGGAATTGCGCAGCCTGGCGCATCACGACAGTGAACGGCTTTCGTGCGCGGCTCGTGTCGAGCAAGTACCATGCGGCGTTGCTCGTCAGGTCGGTCCACACGAGCAAGTCCGAGGTCCCGCGCTGCGTGTTCTCGGTCGCACCGACCATGCCGGTAAGATTGCCAATGACTGGCGCGCCGATGAATTGCGCCTGCAGGAGCGTGGTGGCCGTGGCCTTGAGCTGGCTCGGAGCAAGCAAGGTGTTCGGCATGACGCCTAGTTTCTCGCCGGACTCCGACACGCGATTGGCCATTTGCTGCCACAGGGTCGCGTACGAATTCAGCGCGAGCGTGCCACCGACGGTGACGCCACCGATCGAAACGCCACCGGCGCCGAAGTCGTTCGGGTAGACGCCTTTGGACGAGTCGTAGAAGTCGACGGGATGCGAAGCGTTCCAGTGCGAGACGCCGTCGATCCCGGTCTGACGTGCGCCGACCTGACTCTTGGCATTCTCGAGAAGATCCCGCAGAAGGTAGTCAGGATTCTTCTTGATGTTCATGCCGAGCTGAGTCGCACGGTAGCTGTACACGCCGTGCATGTCGTCGTCCAGCTTGAACAGATCGATCGCTTCCGTGAGCTCGAAGTTCTGCACGGTAACGAGGTACGTCTGCGGCGCGGGCGTCTCGGTGACGCGGGAACCGAGCCACTCGCGCATAGTCCGACCCATGCCGGTCCACGCTTCGGCGTACTGCTCGGACCCGGTCGGAATGAGCGTCGCGATCTTCGGATTGACCGTCTCGGTGACGCCGTAGGCGAGCGTCATGTTGGTCTGGACGCTCGTGAAAAATGCGTCGCGTAGTGAGGGGGCGGTGATGTCCATTTGAGTGGTCCTAGTGTCCTTCTATGATCACGCCTGGTTGTTGATCGTCCAGTGAAGCGTT
>Ga0105252_10000380_pt1 | contig 32239 bp, 31 predicted proteins | sample EasRivMeERMZT100_FD_89675 | JGI IMG/M metagenome (GOLD analysis project Ga0105252, IMG submission 89675) | Soil microbial communities from meander-bound floodplain in the East River, Colorado, USA - East River MetaG ERMZT100 | ecosystem: Environmental > Terrestrial > Soil > Floodplain | place... | reverse complement strand
CATCCTGGGCCTTCACGCTCGCGCCGCAGTACGCCGCATCCTGTGCCTTCACGCTCGCGCCGCAGTACGCCGCATCCTGGGCCTTCACGCTCGCGCCGCAGTACGCCGCATCCTGAGCCTTGACGCTCGCGCCGCAGTACGCCGCATCCTGGGCCTTCACGCTAGCGCCGCAGTACGCCGCATCCTGAGCCTTCACGCTCGCGCCGCAGTACGCCGCATCCTGGGCCTTCACACTTGCGCCGCAGTACGCCGCCTTTTCGCGTTGCTCACCTCCAAACTCCTCCAAATACAAGCGCTGAGTCTTCACCGCCAAGGCGGCTTTTCGTTCGATGTCGGCCGGCGTGCGTACGCCGACATGCGGGTTGTGATGCAGATACGTGCCGAATACCCTCTCGCAGTCCTCGGTGTATTTCATCGTGTGCAGGATATGGGCATGCCAGAATTCATCCACGTCCTTGCTCACGACGATGTCTTCGGCGTCGTCGGGGTGCTTCACCAGCATCGTCAGATAGTTCCGGTAGGCGAGCTCGATATTCTCGGCGTGCTCGCGCGACCAGCCTTCTCCGAATTCGGCATCCATGACTCTGAGTCGGATGGCCTCGAGGTCGAGGGCCTGTATCGCGGAAATAGCCTGGTCAACGGGTCGGTTTGTCAGCTTCGTTTGCATTGGATTCTCCAGTCAGGTTGGACGGGGACGGAACAGCACCTTATCGGGCTGCTGCCGCCAAAAGGTTGTTACGATCGGACTTGGTCTTTGTCGAGCGATGTGAGCAGCGCAATCACCCCCCCTCTCACGGTGGCGGCTTGCCGCATAGATGTCTCTGGAACCGGCGCCCGCTTGTGACCGGGCCACGCCTCGCGTCGGAATGCCGCGAAGCGCAAGTTCCTCCCAGGGCTTTGCGCCCGAGGGATATCTAATCGTGAGATGTCAGGAAAAGCTGTCAGGCAAGGCGGACAAATGCTGTCAGGGTTTACCTGACAGCAAGTCGCCCCGGTCGGGCGACCGGGAAAGGGAAACCAGCCCGCCTTTCAGAAACAGCGGGTTGCGAAATGATCGAGGGTTATGAGCCGGCGACGATGACCAACTGGTTTCTGACCGACTTGACTCCCGGCACGCTCGATGCGACCTGAGCGGCTCTTTCGCGGTGAGCGCGGGTGTCGGCAGTCCCGTAAAGCGTCACGACGCCGCCCGCGGCCCCGGTGTCGATCGCGAGCAGCTTGAGGTCGGAATCGGCGCCGAGCGCAGATTTGACCTTGGCGGCGAGCACCGAGTCCTCGTCGATGTCACGGGATTCAGCGGGTTTTCGATTGTCGCCCGGTTTCAGCACCACGATCGGTGCTTCCGCGTCCTTGGGCGCGAGCTGCACCGGCGCTGCCGTGACGGGATTGACGCTTCCCTCGCTTTTCCACAGCGACTGGATCCGATCGCACGCGGCGACGCTCACTGCCAGCGTACCCGCCATTGCGGCGGACAGGGCACTGCGCCCCTTCTTGTTCCATTTCATGACTCGCTCCATCTCAAACGATTCTGTTCAGACACGCGATGATTTCCATTGGTTTCAATCGACGAAAAAGAAATGTGCGCGCCCATCTGCCTGTCGCCGCTGTACGACAGCCGTGCGCGCATCGGCCCGCCCGCGCTACACTTGCGCCACCGATGACCCACCCGCTGAACCTCGAGCCCAGGCTCGCTGCGATCCACGCCGCCGAGTACCCTCGCTTCTCCGACGCGGAAATGGCGCGCCGCCGCGCGGCTGTGTCGCGAGTCATGGAGAAACAAGGCGTGGACCATCTGCTGATGTGCGGAGAGCAGCGCGCCGGAACCGGGGTCGCCTGGCTCACCTCGTGGCCGGCGACGGTCGAGGCCTACGCGATCGTCGCTCCGGGAGAACCGCAGGTCATGTACGTGGAGTGGTACAACCACTGGCCGCTCGCCCGGAAACTCGCGCGCGACACCGAGGTGCGCTGGGGCGAGCACCGGGGCATCGAAAAGCTGATCGCCGACCTCAAGTCGCGCGGAGCAAAGCGTATCGGCCTGATGGGCGCTCTGGGTCTTGCGAAGTGCAGGAAGATCGAGGCCGTCTTCGGTCCGCTCGTCGATCTCAATCACGAGTACGTGCGCCTGCGTCTGGTGAAATCGCAGGAGGAGATCGACTGGATGCGGATCGGAGCGGCGCTCACCGACCTTGCGATCGAAGGCTTGAGGCGCGAAGCAAGGCCCGGCATGACCGAACGCGAGCTGGGCGCCATCTGCGAAGCGGCCTATCACCCGCACGGCGGGGTGACCTATATCCACTACTTTCTGGTCACGCCCATGGCCAAACCGGAATACTGCGTGCCGCGGCAGTTCGAGTCGAACCGCAAAGTGCAGGCGGGCGACGCGATCGCCACCGAGATCACCGCCCAGTTCTTCGACTATCCCGGACAGATCCTGCGCACCTTCACCGTCGCCGCCGAGCCGACGCCGCTATTCCGCAGGCTCTACGAGACCGCGGAAGCCGCGTTCGACGCGGTGACGGGCATCATCCGCCACGGCACCACGATGCAGCGCATCATCGATGCGGCGGCCCTCATCGAGGACGCCGGGTTCACTGTATACGATGACCTGGTGCACGGGTTCGGCGGCGGCTATTTTCCGCCCGTGCTCGGGTCGAGGAGCCGTCCGGCCGGACCCCTTCCCGAGATGACGCTCGAGTCCGGAATGACCTGCGTGGTGCAACCGAACGTGATCACCCCGGATCAGAAAGCGGGCGTGCAGGTCGGAGAGCTGGTGCTCGTGACCGACACGGGCTTCGAGCGCCTGCACCGCGCCGAGCGCGGCCTGTTCCGGCTCGGTTGAACCTCGGACGAATCCAGGGTCCCTTAAGGGACCTTGATCGCCTTTCCGTAGCAGACGAATGACTCGGAGCCCAGCGAAAACAGACCGGGATCCCCGTAGCAGCCGATGTTGATCAATCCATTCGCGCCAAGCCCCGCCGCCTTGTCGCGCAGCGCCTCAACGCCCTCCTCCCGCGAGGGATAGGTCGGCACCCAGAACCGGGGGCGCCAGGTTTCGACCCACAGGCGCGCGACCGTCTCGTACTCGCCCTGCTTGAGCTGGGCCGACCTGTAGAGCTTCACCTCCTCGGATCCAGACGTCGCGCAGCCGACGAGAACGGCGGCCGAGGCCGCCACGCAGATCACAGCGATTGGCTTGTTCATGAGATTCCGAGTTCGAGCCGGGGATTATATCCCGCCGCGCGGGCAAGTCATCGGGCGCGCGGCGCATCTACGCGAGTCGCAGCCCGTTCTGCGTCATCACGTAGATTCTGTCGGCAGTCTTCGCGGCCGCCGTGGAATGCGTGACGAGGATTCCACCGGCGCCTTCGGCCTTGACGCATTCGCGCAGCAGCGCGAGCACCTCCTTTGCGCTTTCCGGATCGAGATTTCCGGTCGGTTCGTCGGCGAACACCAGACGCGGCCTGTGCACGAGCGCGCGTGCGATCGCGACGCGCTGCATCTCGCCACCCGAAAGCTCGCGCGGCAGGCTGTCGCCCCGGTCGCCCAGCTTCACCGCTTCCAGCATGGCCGCAACGCGTCCCAGAACCTTCGCGTTCGGGGCGCCGTTCAAGGCGAGCGGCAGGGCGATGTTTTGCTCGACCGTCAGGTAGGGCAGGATATGAAACGCCTGGAAGACGAATCCCATGTGCTTGCGGCGAATGAGAGTCAGAGCATCGTCGTCGAGGGTGCATAGATCGGCCCCGTCGAAGAGCACCTGTCCCGAGTCGGGCCGCTCGAGCCCGGCGATGAGGTTCAGCAGCGTGGATTTTCCGATTCCCGATTCGCCCATCACCGCGACGAAATCGCCCGCGACCAGATCGAGGCTGACGTCCCGCAGCACCGTCTTCGCGCGCGGTCCTGAGAAGGACTTGCACAGTGTCCTGACCGAAAGCACTAAGGTCTGAGCTCCTTCACGAATGCTTCATGGCCTTCGATGTCGTTGACGATCTGCCACCCCCGCCCGTAAATCGGGTTCTCCGCGGCGCTGTCCCACGCGATGATCTCCCGCAGCTGCTCGCCCCGGCGGAGCTTCAGATAGACGTGCTTCATCACCGCCATCAGGTGAATATGGGTCAGCACCATGGGGGGTTCGTCCCTGTATTTTTCCATCAGCCTGGACCCGGGCAGCCGGCACGGGATGTAGGTGTGGAGCAGCTCGTGAAACACCAGGGCGGAGAACAGATGCATCGGCTGCGGCTTTCCCTGCGTCGGCCCGTCGAGGAATCGGCGCACGTTGATCAGCAGAGGGGTGCTCATCGAGGAAACGGGACAAAGGGTGAGTGCGGCCACCATTTCCCTGCGCCTGAACGGCTTGCCGATCTGCGAGACCGTCGTCCCGAGCAGGGACGGCGCCTTCCTGTCCCAGAATTCCTGGAACAACGCGAGCTTCTCTTCGATCTCCCGCATCCAGCTCTCTTCGAGCTTGATGTTGAGCCACTGCTCGCAGGTCCGATCGAAAGGAAGGTACTGATACACCAGCTCGACGCGCGGGTACCCTGCGGCGGGCGCCGCTGCCGCGCCGGAAGATCTCCCGGCCGCAGTCGCGGGCGTCCTTCGCTTTGCGGCTCGGGTCGAAAGGGAGTTCGGCATTGTCGGAGAGCGGTTCGCGGTGTCGTCGATGCGTCAGACGCCCAGGTAGCGGTGCTGCACGTCGCGATTGGCTGCGAGCTCGGGCGAAACCCCGCTCCATACGACGCGCCCCTTCTCCAGAACGTAATGCCGGTCGGCGATGCGCGTCAGGGCCCTCAGATCCTTGTCGATGATGAGGATGGCCAGGCCCGAGGTTTTCAGGCTTTCGATGGCGCGATAGATCTCGACGCAGACGAGGGGCGCCAGGCCCTCGGTGGCTTCGTCGAGGATGAGCATGCGCGGATTGGTCATGAGGGCGCGCCCGATGGCGAGCATTTGCTGCTCGCCGCCCGAGAGCTGGCTGCCGAAGTGGCCGCGCCGCTCGGCGAGCTGCGGGAAAAGCGCGAGTACTCTGTCGAGCGACCAGGGGTCGGCGCGCCTGGAGCGGTTGGCCGCGGTCGCGATCAGGTTCTCGCGCACGGTGAGGTTGGGAAATACCTGCCGCCCCTCGGGCACCAGGCCCAGCCCCGCCTGCGCCACGCGGTACGAGGGCAGACCGTGCAGCGGCTTGCCCTCGAACGTGATCGCGCCTCCACGCGCGCGCACCATGCCCATGATCGAGCGCACCGTCGTGGTCTTTCCCATGCCGTTGCGGCCGAGCAAGGTCACCACTTCACCGGCGCGCACGTCCAACGAGACGCCGAACAGCACCTGGCTCTGCCCATAGGCGGTCTCGAGCGCTTCGACTGCGAGCATCAGGCCCGGACCTCCTCGCCGAGGTAGGCGCGTCGCACTTCCGCGTTGGCGCGGATTTCCTCGGGCGTGCCGGTCGCGATGATGCGGCCGTACACCAGCACCGAGATCCGATCCGCGAGGCTGAACACGGCGTCCATGTCGTGTTCGACGAGGATGATGGTCTTGCGCCCCTTGAGGGTGGAAAGGAACTCGATCATGTGCCGCGTCTCCTCCGCGCCCATGCCCGCCACCGGCTCATCGAGCAACATCAGGCGCGGCCGCGTAGCCAGCGCGGTTGCGATCTCGAGCGCTCGCTGCTCGCCGTGCGCAAGATTCGCTGCCAGTACCTCGGAGCGCTCGCCCAGCCCGACCTCTTCGAGAATCGCGCGCGCGGGCGCGCGCAGCGCCGTCTCCTGGCGCGCCGGCCGCCAGAAGCGGAAGCTGTGGCCGGCGTGCGCCTGGACCGCGAGCATCACGTTCTCGAGCGCGGTGAATTCGGAATACACGCTGGTGATCTGGAACGAGCGCGCGAAACCCCTGTGCGAGCGCGCCGGCGCCGACAGCGCGGTGACGTCCTCTCCGGCAAAGCGCACGCGGCCCCTGTCCGGACGCAGGTTGCCCGCCAGCTGGGCGATCAGCGTCGTCTTGCCGGCGCCGTTCGGCCCGATGACCGCATGCGTCTCGCCTTCCCGGACCTCGAGATCGACGCTATCGCTTGCGAGCAGCGCGCCGAAACTCTTGGTGAGGCCGCGGACCTCGAGCAGGGGTTTATTCATCGGGTCTATTCGTCTTTGCCGAAGAGCAAGCCTGCGAGCCCGCGCCTGAAAAAGAGCACCGACAGCACCAGCAGCGGCCCGAGGATGATCTGCCAGTGCTGCGTCCACCCGGAAAGCGCGTCCTCGACCAGCAGCAGCGCGAGCGCGCCAAGAACCGGTCCGGCGGTAGTCGCCATGCCGCCGAGGATGACCATGAACATGAGCTCGCCCGAGCGCGTCCAGTTCATGAACTCGGGCGTCAGATACGCGGTGTGGTTGACGAGCAGCGCCCCCGCGAGCCCGCACACGGCGCCTGCGATCACGAATGCCGCCAGACGGTACGGATACGGCGAAAAACCGATCGCCCGGGTGCGCGCCTCGTTCGACCTCGCGGCGCGGATCACCATGCCAAAACGCGAGTTGACGAGCCGGTGGCCGAGCAAGGCGACGAGAACGAGGATAGCGAGCACCAGGTAATAGAACGCGTTGCCGTTGTTGAGGTCGATGAGCCCGGAAAACTGGCTCTTCACCTCAAGGCGCATGCCGTCGTCGCCGCCGAATTCCTCGATGGAGATGCCGAGGTAATAGAGCATCTGGGTGAACGCGAGCGTGATCATGATGAAGTAGATGCCGCTCGTGCGGATCGACACGGCGCCGATCACGAGCGCAACCAGCGCCGAAGCCGCGATCGCGAGCGCCCATTGCAGATAGCCGTTGTGCACCCCGTAGTGCGCGAGCACGCCCACGGCGTAGGCGCCGACGCCGAGGTAGGCGGCGTGACCGAAGGACACCATCCCGCCGTAGCCGAGGATGAGGTTGAGGCTGAGCGCGGCGATCGCGAAGATCATCACCCGCCTGAACAGATCCACGTAGAAAGGCTGACCGAAAAGCGCTGCGAACAGCGGCACCGTGGCGAGGAGCAGGAATCCCGCCAGGAGGATCGCGGTTCGCCGGTTCATGCCGAATCTAGCCGCGGGCGGGGAACAGTCCCGCAGGCCGAACCGCGAGCACCGCGGCCATGAGCAGGTAGATCAGCATCGAAGCGAGGGCCGGTCCCGCGGTGTCGGCGGCCACAGGTGAAATCACGGTTGCGAGCATCGGCTTCAGGAAAGCGCGGCCGAGCGTGTCCACCATGCCGACGATCAGGGCTCCCGCGAGCGCCCCGCGGATCGAACCGATGCCGCCGATCACGATGACGACCAACACTTCGATGAGGATCAGCTCGCCCATGCCCGGCTGTACGACATGGATGGGGCCCGACATGAGACCGGCGAGACCGGCAAGAACCGCACCGAAACCGAACACCAGCGTGTACAGGAGGCGAATGTTCACGCCGAGCGCCGCGACCATCGCGCGGTTGGACGCCCCAGCCCGGATCAGCATCCCCAGGCGCGTGCGCGCCACCACGAACCAGAGCAGTCCCGCGACGGCCAGGCCGACGGCAATGATCACCAGGCGGTAGAGCGGATAGCGCAGCCCCGCGAAAAGCTCCACGTGCCCCGACAGGTACGCGGGAAGGGTCGTATAGATTGCGGCCGGGCCCCAGACGATCGCCATCAGCTCGTTAAAGAAAAGGATCAGGCCGAAAGTGGCGAGCACCTGGTCGAGGTGGTCGCGCTCGTAGAGCGTGCGCAGCGCCACCAGCTCGACGGCGACTCCCACTACGAGAGTGCCCGCAAGCCCGAGCAGTACGCCAAGCAGGTACGATCCGGTGAGTTGGTAGAAGTAGGTTGCGAGGTAAGCCCCGACCATGTAGAGCGAACCGTGCGCGAGGTTGACCAGATTCATGATGCCGAAGACGAGCGTGAGGCCCGCCGCCATCAGGAACAGCATCACCCCGAGCTGCAGCCCGTTGAGGGTTTGCTCGAGGACGAGGACGATATTCATCGATCGAACAAGACTGGGCGCGCGCTCAGGCCGCAGGGCGCGTCACGCGCCAGGAGCCCGGGATCTCGAGTGAACACTACCTGCGCGACGAGCGGCGCCCGGCGTCCGCTCCATCGCGCAGAAGTAAACCGTCGCCGCCGTGCGGCGTCCGGTTTGCTACCACTTCATCTTGCATTCCTTGCTGTAGGAGTCCTTGTGGTTCGCGAACACCGTCTTCTGAATCTCCATCACGGGGTCACTACCGGGCGTCGGCCCGGCGACCGCCTTGAGCAGGTAGAAATTCTCAATCGGAAAGTGGTTGTTGTTGTAGGTGAACTTGCCGCGCGTGGAGGCGAAATTCGCCTTGCGCATGGCGGCGATCATCCCTTTCTTGTCGGCGAGATTGCCCTTGACGGCGCGCACGCCCGAATCGATCAGCATGATCCCGTCGTAGCTCTGCGCGCCGTAGAACACCGGATACTTGCCGTACTTCTTGCGGAAGTCGGCGACATATTTCTGGTTCGCCGGGTTCTTGAGATCCGGGCTCCAGTAGCGCGTCTCGATCTGGCCGAGCGCGGCGTGCTTGACCGCCGGGATCGAGATCTCGTCCACCGTATACACCGAGTACAGCGGAAACTGCCCGCGCAAGCCCGCCTCGGAGTATTGCCTCAGAAACGAGATGCCCATTCCGCCCGGGTAGAACACGAACACCGCCTTCGGCTTCTTGGCGCGCAGCTGCGAGAGCTCCGCCTGGTAATCCGTCTGGCCGAGCTTGGTATAGACCTCGTCGACGATCCGCCCCTTGAAGTAGCGCTTGAAGCCGGTGAGCATGTCCCGGCCCGCAGCGTAGTTGGGTGCCATGATGTACACGTCGTTGATGCGTTCGTCCTGCATGTACTTGCCCATCGCCTCGGGCGTCTGGTCGTTCTGCCAGGAGGTGGTGAAGAACAGCTCGTTGCACATCTTCCCGGCAAGTTCGTGCGGACCGGCGTTGGTCCCGATCATGAACGTGCCCGCGGCGGTGACCGACGGCGCGACGGCGAGCATCACGTTCGACCAGATGATCCCGGAAACGAAATGCACCTGGTGCTTCTTGACCATCTCATCGGAAACCTGCTTGCCGACGTCGGGTTTGAACTGATCGTCACCGTAGATCACCTCGACGTCGAGCCCGCCTACCTTGCGTCCGAGGTGATCGAGCGCCAGCTCCACCGAGTTCTTCATGTGCTCGCCGATGATGCCGGCAGGGCCCGACAGCGTGGTAATGAAGCCGATCTTCAGTTTCTGCTGCGCGATCGCCGGCCCGGCGGCGAGGAGCCCTGCGGCGAAGCCGATGATCAGGGCGCGGTGCGTGTTTTGCCTCATGACGTTTCCCCTCCGTTTTCTTGAGCCAAGCCAGTCTAGCAAGGGGGTTTCGGGGTGTCTAGGATGAACTATACTGCCGTCGAATCCCGCACCGTGCCCTCGAGGGCGAGTCCTGCTGAAAGCACGAGTTCGTCTTCCCCGGAAAAGCCCGCCACCATCAGCCCGACGGGCGCATCGCCGGGAGCGTGGACCGGCAGCGTGAGCGCGCAGCCGTCCAGGAAATTGATCGGATTGGTATTGCGCAGCATGAGTCTGTTCACACGACGATAAGTCTCGGCATCGCGCTCCAGCTCCTCGATCGGCGGGGCGACGCGCGGGACCGTGGGCATGACGAGAACGTCGATGTCGTAGCGCATCCGGGTGAAGCTGCGCATGAGCCGGGCACGGTTCTGGAGCAGGTCGATGTAGTCGGCGGCGAGGACGGATGCGCCTTGCAGGATGCGCTCGCGCACGCGCGGGTCGAACTCGCGCTCGCGATCGATCCAGGCGCGGTGCACGGCGTAGGCCTCGGGCGGGGAAATGCCGCCGCGGGCATTGGCTTTCGCCACTTCGTCGAACTCCGGTACTTCGATCTCCAGGATTTTCGCCCCGCGGCGCGAGAACCGTTGCAGCGCCGCCTCGAAAGTCCGCGCGACCTCGGCATCCAGGTCCTCCAGCATGAGGTTCCTGGGCACGCCCAGGCGCAGCCCGGAGAACTCCGGGGGCGTGAGCGCGCGCGGCCGCTCGCCCGCCAGGACCTGGAACACCGTCGCGCAGCAGGCGACCGTGGGCGCAAGCGGCCCGACCGAGTCGAGCGTGGTCGAAAGCGGAAACGCTCCTTCGCATGAAATGCGCGCCTGAGTCGGCTTGAACCCCGCAATGCCGCACAGCGCCGCGGGAATGCGCGCCGACCCGCCGGTATCGGTGCCGAGCGCGAACGCGGCCATCCCGTCGGCAACCGACACCGCGGCGCCCGAGGAGGAACCTCCGGGAATCCTGCGCGCGCCGCGGTCATAGGGATTGGCGGGCGTGCCGTAGTGCGGATTGATCCCGACCCCGGAGAATGCGAACTCGGTCATGTTGCTGCGGCCGATGATCACCGCGCCCGCGGAGCGCAGCCGCGCCACGGCGACCGCGTCCGCTGCCGCCGGAACGGCGTCGCGCAGGATTCTAGAACCGGCGGTGGTCACCTCGCCCGCGATGTCGAAAAGATCCTTGATCGAGACCGGCAACCCCGCGAGCGGCGACGGCACGATGCCGTCCTTTCTCATCCGGTCGGAAGCCTCGGCGGCGCGCAGCGCGGCTTGCGCGTGGACCTTGATGAAGGCGCGCCCGCCCTCGCCACCCGCGTCGGCGATGCGCGCGAGCGCCGCCTCGATGAGCTTGCGGCTGGTGGTCTTGCCCTCCGCAAGATCCCGCGCGAGCACCGAAATCGGGCGGACGACGGCTTCACCCATGCTTCACGCTAGCGCTGAGTGCTCTCGTCGTAGTAGTGCAGTTCGAGCAGCAGGCAGCCTTTCTCCGACCTGAAGGGCCCGTGCGGCGTTCCCGGCGGCCGGCACGCATAGGTGTTGGGGCCGAAGCGCGTGCCGCCCTTGCCGTGCCGGTCGTTGCCGACGATCAGGTCGCCCGAGACGAGGTAGACCTCCTCCCAGTAATCGTGCACGAAGGGCTCGGTGGTGTGGACTCCCGGGGCGAAGCGCAGGTGGCGCGTGCGGAAGCCGCGCTTGTTCTTCTCGTCGAGGAAACCGGCCAGCACCTGCTGCTCGATTCCATCCGGATAGGCGGGCAGTTTTTCCCAGCCCTTGTCGAGATCGACTTTGTAGAATTCCTTGTGCTCTTTGCGTATCGTCATCTGATTTTTCTCCTAGTCCGCGACCGCGAGGCTGCGTGTCGCGTACTCGTGCTTCAGGCTGCGGTTGGTCGCCGGATCGAGCAACTCGATCTCGAAGCGCTCCCCGCCGCCGATATCGCCCTGGGCAGCGAGCGTCCCGCAGAACATCGCCGCGCCGGGCGGCAAGCTGCCCGGCGAGTCGGGAAAACGCGCAAGCAGTTCGCTGGGGGCGAGCATCCTGCTCACGGTACCCTCCTGGTAAAGCCGCCGCCTTCCCCCGCGGGTCACGTGCGAGCGCAGCACCAGCCGGTCCCAATGCCCCTCGACCTCGGCGAAAGGCCAAAGCTCGCGACCGAGCGGCTTGGGACACATCTGTTTGGACACGGTGACGCCATACGCTTCGACCTTTCGGTCAGTATGATCGGAGCCGACACCGACATACATCGCCTCCGGCGCGGATATCAGAACGAATTCGACTTCGCCGCTCGAGTTCTCGCCCACGACGTCCAGTTCACCTGCCGCAGTGAGCAGGTTCGCGCCCAGGCGGTAGAAACAGGGCACGCTGCGCGGCCGCTTCACTCCGATCGCCGCCAGTTCGGCGATGTGGTGTTCGACCGCCGCCTTGTCCCGGCCGGTCCAGCCGGCAACGACGAGGCTCGAGATTTCGATGCGGCGCGGCGCGCCGTTGACCAGGAACTCCATGCTGTGCCATTTTACAGGTGGGACACCGCCCAACTCGACAGGGTTTGCAGTTGCTGCGCGGCCGGAGTAGATTCTTTCCCAGTCCGCATTTGACGGAGGACCCGATGGCCCGATTCGTGATATCGCCGCATTTCAGGCTCCAGGAATGGGTCGCCGAGGAAAAAGGCTATTTCAAGGCCGAGGGCCTCGAATACGAATTCCGCGACAACTATGGGCCCGGCGATGCGGCGAAAAAGCACGCCACGGCGAACAAGATCGGCGCCTACCAGAGCATCGAGCAGGGCCGTGCCTGCGACGTGAGCGGCGCCTGCCACTGGACCGTGAACGTCGCCGCCTCCACCGGCCACGGCAAGCTCTACGCCGATGCCTATTCGGTCGCGCCTTGCGGCGTGTTCGTTCCTCCCGAGTCGGAAATCAGGCATCCGGCGGATCTCAAGGGTGTGCCGATCTCGGTCGGCTATCAGTCGGGCAGCCACTACTCCACCATCCAGGGGCTTGAGCAATACATGGCCCTGGACGACATCAGGCTTTCCTTCGCCGACGGCCTCTTGTTCAGCCGTCTTGAGAAACTGATCGACCGCAAAGTCCCGGCCGCCTCGCTCTTCAGCGGGCCCTACTACTTCCTCGAACAGCTCGGTTTCCGCAAAGTCATCGACACGACGTTCATGATGGCTACGTCGATCACGGGCGACGCAAACCCCGAGGACCTGCGCAAGTATTTCAATGCACTGAGGCGCGCGCAGCGCGATATCGATCTGCGCCCGGAGCTCTACACGCACTACTACAGGAACGAATTTCCCAAGCGCTTTCTCGATCAGATGGACGTTCGGCGGTGGGGGCCGGGCGAGCGCATCGTCTTCGAGCCCTATACCAAGGAAGTATTCGAAGAATCCTTCAAGTGGATTGCCGAGCGCGGCATCTTCGCCGAAGGAGACATGGGCGCGGGCCGCTACGAGGATTCGGTCATCTCGCTCGCGGCGTAGAGGGCTGCTTCGATGAAACTCCGGCCGAACCTCACGGCTGGCCGTGCCTTGCGGGAGCGCGCTTTTTCCCTCTGACTCCGGAAGCCGCGATCACCTCGGCGAGGGCCGCGTGGTTTTGCGGTGCCATGACGTGTACGCCTGCTATCCCCGGCGTGTCGACGAGCTGCTGCATGAGCTCGATGCAGATTTTTCTTCCTTCGGATTTCGGGTCTGCGGCTCGCTCGAGCCGCGTCACGATACTCTCCGGAATCAGCGTCCCGTAGAGCTTTTCCTTCATCCATCGGGCCGAGCGCACCGAGGCAATCGGAGCAACGCCGATCAGAATCGGCAGCCGCTGGGCGATACCCATGTCGAGCAGCCGCGCCGCGTACCGGCGCACGACGCCGGCGTCCATGCAGAACTGGGTCTGCACGAAATCGGCGCCGGCCTCCAGCTTGGCCTTCAGCCCGTCGGGACGCCAATCGGCGGGCGGATCGACCGGGAGTTCCGCGGCGCCAAGGACAAGCTCCACCGCACCCTTGATCTCCGTGCCGGAGGGCAGCAAACCCTGGGTGCGCATCCGCTGAGCCATCGCGAGCAAACCCGTCGTATCCAGATCGAATACCGCTTTCGTATCCGGCTGATCTCCGCTCCTCGGATCGTCGCCGCGCAGCGCGAGGACATTCCGGATTCCGAGCGCCACGGCGCCGAGCAGCTCGCCTTGCAGCGCGATCCGGTTACGGTCGCGGCAGGTCAGCTGCAGGATGGGTTCGATGCCGTTCTTCACGAGGAAGTGGGCGGCAGCGAGACTGGACATGTGCGCCCTCGCACCCGCTCCGTCGGTTACGTTGACCGCGGTGACGAGACCGCGGAGCGCGAGCGCGCGTTCGATGAACTCGGTCGGGTCGCTGGAGACCGGAGGGGTAAGTTCCGCCGTGACGACAAAACTGCCGCTGCGCAGCTGCCTCTGCAACTCGCTCGCGAACACCTCTTCGGTCGTGGCCAGTTCCATTTTTCCCGGTTCCGATTTCAGCCGCGAGTGTAGCACGGTGTAACTCACGCTCCGGCGCGCCCGGCACCTCTCGCCGCCTCTACTTTGGCCATGAACTTCGGCGCCATTTTCTTCAGGCGCTCGTCGGGCATGCGCCCGCTCCTCGTCATGTAATCGTAGGCGAGCCGCCACGGCTCGAGCGCCATTTTCTCCGAGAACTGCTCGTACCAGTACGAGCTGGCCTTGGCCGCGGCGAGCAGCTTCTCCACCACCGGCCTGCGCTCGCGCTCGAAGGCGGCGAGCGCGAGGGGCACGTCCTCTCCGCACTCCGCAAACGCGCGTTCGAGCGCAATCGCGTCCTCGAAAGCAAGGCGGGTCCCCGAGCCGATCGAGAAGTGCACGGTACGCAGCGCGTCGCCGAGGAGCACGGCGTATTGCGAAGGCGAGCGCCGCGCGGTCCAGCGGTCGTTGCGCAGCAGCGGAAACTGCCGCCAGACCGACTTGTTCGACACGAGTGCATGGCCCCCGAGGTCGGCCGCGAACACGCGCTCGCAATACGCCTGCGACTCCGCGTCGCCTGCGCGGTCGAGTCCGGCGCGCGTCCAGGTCGCTTCGCTGCATTCGACGACAAAGGTGCTCATCGAAGCCGAGTGTCGGTAATGGTGCGCCACAAAGGCGCCGTGCGCGCTATCGCGGAAAGTCAACGTCAGACAGTCGAAGGGCTGCGCCGTGCCGTACCAAGCGAAGCGGTTGCTGAGAAGCTCGATCGTCGGCTGGAACTGCGCCTCGAGGGCTTTGCGCACCAGCGAATTCGATCCGTCGGCGCCGACGACAAGATCCGCATCGCCGATCTCGTCGAGTGAAACGACCGTGCGGCCGTACTCGATGCCCACGCCCGCCTCGCGGCACAGCTTCTGCAGAATTTCTCGAAGCGCGAGGCGCCCGATCGCCGAGAACCCGTTCCCGTCCACGTCCACGCGCTCGCCGCGATGGACGATGCGCTGCATGGGCCAGCGCTCCATCGCCCCCTCGATGACGCGCGAGAGCTCCGGTTCGTCGCGCTCGAGGAATTCGAGCGCCCTTTCGGAGAACACCACGCCGAAACCGTAGGTCGCATCGGCGGGATTCTGCTCGATGACTTCGACGCGCCACCCCGGATGGCGTCGTTTCGCCAGCAGCGAGAACAACAGGCCCGCCGGACCGGCGCCGAGCACCGCTACCCGCATTGCCTATCCGCAGATACTTGCATGGGCGTAGTGTAAAGGCCCGCTACCCACGGTGCTTGCATCGGGGAGCCAATGTCCCTAGCATCTGTTCGAGCGGCTTCAAAAGGGGGAGGTCTCATGCAACCTGCAATGCAATTGAACTACTGGGCGGTTCTCGCGGCGATGGCGGCGGCTATCGTCATCGGCTTTCTCTGGTACGGCCCGATCCTCGGCAAGGCCTGGATGAAGGAGATGGGCATGTCGCCCGGTCAAAAGCCCGGCCCCGGGGTCATGCAGCGCGCGATGATCCTCATGGTGATCGGGTCGCTGCTGACCGCGGCGATGCTGTCGCTGGGCGTGGAAGTGTGGCGGCTCTCGGACTGGAGGCTGGGGCCCAGCGCCCCCAGCGCGACCTACGGCTTTTTTGCGGCATTTTTCGCCTGGATCGGGTTTTGCGTGCCGCTGCTCTTCGGATCGGTCGCCTGGGAAAACAGGTCCTGGACGCTGTTCGGCATCAACGCCGGTTATCACTTCGTCAGCCTGCAGGCCATGGGGGTAATCCTGGCGCACTGGCGCTAGAGCGGCCGGGCTTCGGCGCGACCCCAGGAAAACCGGCGCTATGGGCGGGTGAAATCCAGCCCCGCGTCGAGCAGCACGCCGTAAAGCTTGATCGGGTCGCGGCGCGGGATCTCCAGCGGCGGCAGCTCTTCGGCATCGATCGGAACGCCCATCTCCCGGGCAAGGTCCACCAGCGTCTCCGACATCACGAACTCGCCCGGCCGCGCGCGGTGCAGCAGCCGATTGGCAACGCTCACACAGTCGCCAAAAACGAACAGCTGCCCGGGCTGCGGACTGTTCTCGGCAAAGCCCACGACGGCGTCCCCGCAGTGCAAGCCCATGGCTACGGCTGCGTGGATGCCGAAATCGCGCTGCCAGGTCTCCGCGAGCGCGGTGAATCCGTCCTGGATTTCGCGCGCCGCCCCCACCGCGTGCTGCGCATCGTCCTGCCCGGTGAAGGTCGCCATCACCGTGTCGTTGAGGACGTCCACCACGGCACCCTCGTGTTCCTCGACGACCCGGGTGATAAGGGAGACGAACTCGCCGACGCGCGCGAGCACCGCAACCGGGTCGAGCATCTCCGACATGCCCGTGAAACCGCGCGTCTCGGCGAACAGAATTACCGTCGGCGAGCGCTCCGGCTTGTCGATTTCGGACGCTCTTGTCGCCATTTCGCAGATTCCGTCGCGGCGCTCCGTCGCTCGCAGCGCCGTCAGCGCCGCAGATTTTCCTCGAATTGAGCATAGGGTCCAGCCGCGTACACGATCCTGCCGCCGACCATCGTGAGCAGGGATTCGATCCCGCCGATCTGCTCGACCGGCGCCGTCATGTAATCCTTCGACAGCACCGCAAGATCGGCGAGCTTGCCCAGCTCGAGCGATCCGCGCTTTCCCTCGTCGTGAGCGAACCACGCGCTGCCCATCGTATACATGCGCAGCGCCTCTCCGCGCGTCGGGGTCTCCTCCGGCCCACGCAGCGCCGTCCCCCCGACGGTCTTGCCGTCGAGCATCCAGCGCAGCGCGACGAACGGGTTGTACGAAGCGACGCGGTGGGCGTCGGTACCGGCCCCGACCTTCACGCCGATTCCGAGCGCGGTCTTCATCGGCGGGGCGCGGCGCGCGGCCTCAGCGCCCTTGTCCTTCTGGAAGCGCTCGCCGTCGAAATACATCGCGTCCTGCAAGGCCCAGCCCACACCGAGCGCCTTCATGCGCTCCAGCGTCGGCGCGGAAGCGTCGTTCAGGTGCGCGATGGCCCAGCGCAGTCCGGTGATGGGCATCTCCTTGTCGACGCGCTCGAAGATGTCGAGTAACTGGCCGACCGAGCGGTCGTTGTGCCAGTGCATGTTGAGCGACATTCGCCGCTCGGCCGCCCATTTGGCGATCTCATAGAGCTGCGCCTTGTCCGCCTCGGAAGGACTATCGTTGTTGTACATGCCCCAGGCGACGTTTTCCCCGATGCCGTTGAAGCGCAGCATGTCGTCGCCGAAGCCCATCGGCACGAGCTGAGTGAGATTGCGGTAGTCCTCCAGCTCCGAGCCGCGCTTCAGAGCGAACACCGTGTAGGCGACCCGCAGGCTGAGCGTCCTGTCCTGCCAGACCTTGAACAGCGCCTGATAGTCGCGCGGCGCCATGCCGAATCCGCCCGGATCGATCACGCCGGTGAGCGCCAGGCGGTTCAGCTCGCGGAAGAACTTGCGCGTGCCTTCGACCCTTTGCTCGAAGCTCGGTGATGGAAGCCGCGCGAACAGGGCCGTGATAGTCGCGGTGTCTCCGGTGATTCCGCCGGTTGGATTCCCATTTGCGTCCCGGTCGAGCTTGCCGCGCGGAGGCACGTCGGCATCGGCCGCGATACCAAGCGATTTGAACGCCGCCGGCGTCATCATCGCCCAGCCGTAGAACAATTGGACGTATACAGGATGGTCGGGCGCAGCGGCAGCGAGCTCCGCCTGCGTGGGCCGCCGTCTTTCCTGGAACTGATCGGGCGTCCAGCCTCCCGCGACGATCACCCAGTCGCCCGGTTTCGCCGCGCGTGCAGCGTCGCGGATGCGGGAGAGCGCCTCGGCGAGGCTGGAGGTGCCGATCCAGTTCACCTCGACGCTGTAGGAGAGCGCCGCGCGGATCGCATGAATGTGCGAGTCGATCAGGCCCGGGATCACGGTGCGGCCTCGCAGGTTGACGACCCGCGTCTTGCGGCCGGAGAGTTTCATGATGTCGGCGGAACGGCCGAGCGAGGAAATCCTTCCGTCAGTCACGGCGAGCGCCTGCTGCACGGAGGAGCGCTCGTCCAGGGTCAGGATCTTGCCGTTGACCAGGATCATGTCGGCGGTCTGGGCTCGCGCCGAGCCTGTCAGGAAGAGCCCGAGCACGACGAGCGCGCCGATCAAGCTTGCGATGGATTCTCTCAACTGGATCACCCCTCTCATGTTCAAAATGCCCTTAGTTTAAACCGTCGGCCGGGGTTATAATTTTCTCGGTTTGGAATATTCCTCATTCCCGCTTCCGGCCCTCTCCCGAAGGGAGAGAGACGCAGGTCGCACGATGTGCAGAGGGGACGCGCCCTTTTTCGACAGCCTGTGAGAACGACGGAGGAGTTCATGCAACGCGTCGCGATGATCCTGGCAATCCTCGGCGTCCTTTCGGCGTCCGTCCTGACCGGCGGATGCAAGCACTCGCCGGACCCGGCGGAGATGTCGGCCCTCGATTACGGACCGCGCCCGGAAAACCACGAAAAGCTCATCCGGGACTACCTTTGGAACAAGCTTCTCGATCCCGGCAACGCGCTCGTCGAGTTCAAGGCCGGCCCCAAGCAGCTGTACCAATCGGCAACGTCGGTACGCCCGCTGCAGTACGGCTGGGGCGTCTGCGTGTGGATCACCGACAAGAACACCCGCGGCGCCTACGACAGCCCTTACCCGATGGCCTTCTATATCCGCCACGGAAAAATCGTCGCCGCGAACGGAGGGTCCGACGACAACATCATCGGATGGCGCTACGCCCGCGATGGCTGCAACAAGTTGGGCACGCCGTTCGTCACGCGATGATCGATCGGCCGGCGCCGCCGGGACTGAGTCTTCTCGGAGCGGGTGGTACAATCGGCCGCGCCAATTCGACCGGCTAGGCATCGTTCCATGGAACTCATAAAAATGTACGTGGCTCGCGGAGGCGTGAGCGTCTCTTCGCTGACTCAATGGGGAAAGGACGAGTTTTCGTCCTTTACCAGCGATTGGCTTCCTCACTATCTCACCTGGAGAGGCAGCGATGGGCAGAGGCAGACTCTGCTGGGATACAGCACGGCTTTTTTTGCGAAGATATACAGCGCGAGCCCGTCCACGGCGGATTCATCCAATGTGATTGTCCTGGACAGAGGGTACAAGGAAGAGGACTTGGGGAAACTCGTCGAAGCGAAGGGTACTGAAATCAAGCGATACGACCTCAGGAAATTCTGGAGTGATACCTGGAGGCATGCGGTCCACTGGACTTACTTCGATGCCGACAGAGGAAACTACTCCATATACAGCGTCGAGATCGATGCCAAGAAATATGGAGCCTTTCGAACCAGTTCGGTGTTCCACATGCAGGGTTCGAAAAGACCGACACGAAGTCCGGCGCCTTCGACAAATAGCTGATCCAGGTAGAGGCTTCAGGTTTCGAGTGCGGCGTACTCGATCGCGAAGACTTCGTACTCAAGCTTTCTTTCCCAGTTCGGTCCCGGCGAGCTTCTCCCAGTAGCGCACCACCGCGGTATGGTCGGCGCCGGGGCCGAGACTCGCCTGCGCTTCGCTCCAGGCTTCGAGGCAGGCTTCGGCGAACGGAGCGGGCGAGCCGGTTGCGCGCGCGACTTCGACCGCCGTCTTCAGATCCTTCACCATCAGATCGAGAGAGAATCCGGAATTGAAGGCGCGCGACAGGATGAACTGGTGGAACTTGTTGAGGGTCGAGTTGTTCATTCCGGTCGAGGCGTTCAGGATATCCACCACGTTCTTCGCCTCGAGCCCGAAGCGCTGCCCCGCGAGCACGGCCTCGGCCGCCGCGGCGAGCCCGGCCGCCGAGACGTAGTTGTTGAGCGCCTTCATGGCATGCCCCGAGCCGAGCGGCCCGGTGAGAAAGATCTGCTTGCCCATCGCCTCGAGCAGCGGGCGGCAGCGTGCGATCAGCTCGGAACCGCCGCCGACCATGATGGAGAGCGTCGCGTCCGCGGCTTTCCTCACTCCGCCCGAGACCGGCGCATCGAGCATTGCAACGCCGTGCTCGGCGAGCCGCGCGCCCAGCTCGCGCGTACCCACCGGAGAAGACGAGCTCATATCGATGAGGACGCTCCCACGTGCCAGCCCCGCGAGCAGGCAGTCCCCGCCCGAGCCGAGCACCACTTCGCGCACGGCCCTGCCGTCGGGCAGCATGGTGATTACCGCCTCGCAGTTCTCGCCGATCGCTTTCAGCGACCCGAGGACCTGGACTCCGGTCGCTTCACACGCACGCTCGAGCGCGTTCCTGTCGAGGTCGTGCGCGGCGATGCGGTAGCCCGCGCCGGCGAGATTGCGCGCCATCGGCAATCCCATCTTCCCCAGACCGACGAAACCGATGCGCGCCGATGGGGCAACGGATGCAGAAGTCACCGAATCTCCCCTGGGGCGCCCGTCCGATAAAATGATACGCTTGCAACGCAGTCTATTGGCGCGGGCGTCCGGAAGTCAATCCGGCGCGCGTCGGAAAAAACGGAGGAGTGAAACATGAACCGCCTGAGCTTCACGTTGGCCGCCGCGGCCCTCGCCCTTGCGGCAGGGAATCCGCTTCACGCGCAGGACTATCCCAGAGGGTCGATCTCTCTCGTCGTTCCGCTTGCGCCCGGGGATGCGACCGACACGGCCGCGCGCGCCATCGCCGACGAGCTTTCGCGCGAGCTCAAGGTGGCCATCGTTCCGGTGAACCGGCCCGGCGCCGGCGGCGCGCTCGGCACGGAGCTCGTCGTGAAGGCCAAGCCCGACGGCCAGACCATCGTCCTGACCAACAATGCCGCGCTCGTGTTCCGCTCGATCCTCGATCCCAAGACCGCGAATTACAACGCGCTCACCGACCTCACGCCTCTTGCGCTCGCGATGCGCTCCCCCAGCATTCTCGCGGTGCGCTCCGACGCGCCGTACAAGACTTTCAAGGAAATGATCGAGCACGCCAAGAAGAATCCGGGAAGCGTGCGTATCGGAACCGCGGGGGTGGCGTCGGTAGGCGACTTCTGCCTGCGCACGATCGGCAAGCTCACCGCCGCCGAGTTCACGATGGTGCCGTTCACGGGGGCCTCGCCCGCGGTCACGGCGCTGCTCGGCGGACACGTAGACGGCATCATCCTCGCGCTCGGCACCATGACCGCCCATCTGAGAAGCGGCGCCATGCGCGGCGTCGTGATCTCGAGCAAATACCCCGACTTTCCGGATATCCCTACGCTGTCTGAACTCGGCTACTCGGAATCTCTCTTTGGTATCTGGGTCGGGTTCTTCGCCCCGGCTGGCGTGCCCGCCGAAGTCACCCGGACGCTGGTTCCGGCGCTCGAGCGCGCCATCAAGTCCCCTGCCCTGGGCGCAAAGCTCAAGCCGCTCGGAATACTGCTCGACTATTCCTCGCCGGAAAACATGCGCACTGAAATGCGCGACGAGCACAAGCGAGTCCTGGAGATCGCGACGAGATCGGGGCTCATCAAGTAGCGTGAAAGCGTGAGCGCGGACCGAGGACTATCGAGCAGGCCCATGAGCCCAGGGAGCATGCGCTACTGGCGCGAGGGCGTGCTGCTGCTCGTCCTTCTCGCGGCGCTCGCGCTGATCCTGGCGGCCGGCCCCATTTTCCAGGACCTGCGCCTTCACGCCTACGCCGATGACCGCCCGGCGCTCGGCGTGCCCCATTTTTTCAATGTCGTCTCGAACGCCGCGTTCCTTCTGGTCGGGCTCGCCGGACTTCTCGCGGGCGCCGCGAGAAAAATCTCCGGGGCGTCGCGTTCGTGGTTCGTGGTCTTCCTGGGCATTGCGCTCGTCTGCTTTGGATCGGCCTACTACCACTGGGCGCCCAACAACGCCACGCTGGTCTGGGACCGGCTGCCGATGACCCTCGCTTTCATGGGTCTGTTCGTCGCCGTCGTGAGCGAGCACATCGGGGAACACCTCGAGCGGCTGCTGCTTGCGCCGGCGCTCATCGTCGGAGTCGCAAGCGTCCTGTGGTGGCACTACACGGGCGATCTGCGCTTTTACATCTGGGTGCAGTTGTCCCCGTTTCTCGCCATCGTCGCGCTGCTCCTCGCCTATCCGGGCAGATACACGCACCGGGCCTACCTTTGGCACGGACTTGGGCTCTATGCCCTGGCGAAGATTGCAGAAGGACTCGACCGCGAGATCTATTCGGTCACCGCGCAACTGCTCAGCGGGCACGTGCTGAAGCACCTGCTGGCCGCGTGCGCGGTGTTCGTCATTTATCTGATGCTCTTGCGCCGCTCCGCGCTGTCACGACACCCCTAGGGCATCTGGATCTTGCCGGTGCCCACGGGGCCTTGCGGAATGACGATCGAAGAGGACGCCTGGCGGCGCAGCTCCTGCAGCTCGCGCACGGTCCGGTCTATCGCCTCCTTGGCGAGCGATCCGAACTTCTCCGCGGCGTCTCCGACCGACCCCGCGTCGATCTCGAATGCGATGGGAATGGACCCGGCCGGGGTCATGATCTGCGTCTCGCCGACGTAGAGAATGGCGCGCGCCGCGTCCGGCTTGCCGTCTTTCGTGACCGGCGTCAGGCGGCGGATCGTTCCGATGCGCCTATCGGTGAAAATCTCCTCCACATAGAGCTTCTCCGGATCGAGCTTCAGTTCGGCGGACTTGGGTTCGGGTGTGGCCATGCGCGGAGTTTAACGCATTCCGCCGGCGGCGCGTCCGCCAGGTGACCTACACCGCCACGCCGACGAGGCGGGGCAGCGTCTCCCCGATCGGCTCGCGCAGCACGGCGTCGGCAATCCCGTCGAATGGGGTGGATTCTGCGTTGACGATCACCACGCGCGCCCCGGCTCGCTTCGCGATCTGCACCGTGCCCGCGATCGGATAGACCTGCAGGCTCGTCCCGACGGAAATGAACAGGTCCGTTTCGGCGGCGACCTGCATCGCGCGGTCGATCACTTCCGGCACGAGCCCTTGGCCGAAGGAAATCGTGTCGCTCTTGAGGATCCCCCCGCAGTCCTTGCAGGCCGGATCGGACTCGCCCGAGCGAACGCGCTCGAGCGTCGCCTGCATCGGACTCTTGCAGCCGCACGAAAGGCACACCACGTCGTGCACCGTGCCGTGCACCTCGATCACGCGCCCGGGCGAATTGCCCGCTCTCTGGTGCAGGCCGTCGATGTTCTGCGTGATGAGCGCGTGGAGCTTCCCACGCCGCTCGAGCTCGACGATCGCCATGTGGCCGGCGTTCGGCCGAGCGCTCCAGGCCGAGTGCGCAAGCCGCGCCTGCCAGGATTTTCTCCGCACCTCGGGTTCGGCGACGTAATAATGGATGTTGGAGAGTTTCTCCGCCTCCGGATCCTTCGTCCACACCCCTTGCGGCCCGCGAAAGTCCGGAATCCCGGACTCGGTGGAGATTCCCGCGCCGGTGAGGACGACGATGCGCTGCGCCTCTTTCATCCAGTTGCGAACGGATTCGGTCAGCACTGGCTTGGAGGAGGAAGCGGTGCGTGTCCTGCGATCAAACTCGCCACCTCATTTCGTTCTCGCCGCCCGGGTCGTCGCCGGCGGCTCCTTTTCCTCGGGCAGCGCGACGTGGAATCGGTTTCGCCCCGCCCCCTTCGCCTCGTAGAGCGCCGCATCCGCCCGCTTCAGGAAGCTCTGGCTCGTCGCGGCGCCCCGCGTAAAAGCGATGCCGATGCTCGTCGTGATCTGAAATCTCTTCGATTCGATATGAAAGTCCCTGCGCATCGTTTCGATGATTTTCCTCGAGACTGCGTGCGCGTCTTCGGGTCGGCGCAATTCCTGCAGCAGGATGACGAACTCGTCGCCGCCCAGGCGAGCGACCGTGTCGGACTCGCGCACGCATGCGTTGAGGCGCTCGGCGAATGCCACGAGCAGGGCATCGCCCGCCGCGTGTCCCATGGTGTCGTTGATCGACTTGAAATGGTCGAGATCGAGGCAAAAAAGCGATGTCAGCTGTCCGGTCCTTCGCGCGCGCGCCAAGGCCTGGTCGAGGCGATCGCCCAGCAGACTGCGGTTCGGCAAGCCGGTGAGAACGTCGTGCCGTGCCGCGCGTTCGAGCGCCGCGCGGCTCTCGGCAAGCTCGTGCTCGGCGCGCTTGCGCTCGGTCACGTCGGCGTTGGTGCCGACCAGGCGCAGCGCCTTGCCGTCCAGGCCGCGCGTGGTCACCTGTCCGTTGCTCTGGATCCAGATCCATTGTCCCGTATGAGCCCTGACGCGATGCTCGGCGCGGTAATGCGAATTCTCCCCCTTGAGCGCCTCGCGAATCAACCGCCCGAGATGGTCCCTATCGTCCGGGTGCACCAACTCCCCGAGCGCCGCAAACGTCGTGTGGGTCGGCGCCGACTTTCCCTGTATCAGCTCGGCCCAATGCTCGCTCAGATACACGTCGCCGGTAACGACGTTCCAGTCGAAAAGTGCGAGCCGCGAACCCTCCAGCGCGAGGCTGAGCTGCCGCTCGCTCTCGCGCAGCATTCTCTCGGTGCGCTTGAGCTCGGTGACATCGGTTGCGAGAACATAGAATCCCGCGACGCTGCCGTCGCCCCGGAAATCCGGAACGTACCGGATGTGCGTGTAACCTTCACCTCCGAACTTGGAGACCGGCAGGTCGACGCTGACCTCCTTCCCGGCGAGCGCCTCACGGATATACGGCTCGCGAAGCGCATATCCTTCCTTGCCGACGACCTCGGGCACGGTGCGCCCCTGAACGACCTCGGGGGCCATACCGAACCACTCGCTGTAGGAAGCGTTCGCGTAGCGGTAGCGCTCGCCTGAATCGATGTAGGAAATCAACGCAGGGGTGTGGTCGGCGATCGCGCGCAGCCGCCGCGCGCTCTCCTGAGACGCCACCCCGCTCTCGTCCCGTTCCCGCATCAATGCGTTGAAATCCGCGGCGAGGTCGCCGATTTCGTCGCGGCGGCGGACCGCGACCTCCGGAGTCGAACCCGGGTCGCTTCGCACGCGGCGAATCGCGTCGCGCAGCAAGAGCAAGGGGCGGATCATGTACCCCGTCCCGAACCAGACGAGCGGCGCGAGCAGCACGATCAGGACGATCGTGGTCTGCACAATGCGTTCCTGCGCGGCCACGATGGGCGCATAGGCCTCCGCGATAGGCAGCGCGGCGACGAGCACCCACGGCGCGGTCTCCAACTGCGAGTAGCTGTACAAGGCGCGCAGTCCGCGACTGTTGACGTTTTCCTCCCAACCCTCCTCGCCGGATGTGGCGCGGTCGAAATAGGGAGACACGCCCGGGGCCGGCCCCTGGGTCATGGTGCGCTCCGCGTCGCGCGACACGAAGATCGTGCGGTCGCGGCCGAGGAGCGCGAACTGGCCGGTCTTGCCGACGCTTGCTGTGCTGATATTGCCGAGAAAATTGGGCCTCATGAGGTTCAGGGTTCCTGCGAGAATCGCTGCAACCTCGCCTCTATCGTCGAGGATGGGCGCCGTCAGCATGATGACCGGCTGCTTCACGGTTCTGCCGATGAAAGGCGGCGAGATGAGAGGCCGGCGCTCGGCGAGGGTCCGCTGGAAATACTCGCGGTCGGCCACGCTGTTGCCGCTTACATCGATCGCCGGCACATCGACGAGAATCGTTCCCTTCCTCGAGAAAACGAAGAGCCCGTCGAACAACGACAGGATACCGGGGCGGTCCTCGAGATTTCTTCGGAGCCGCTCGGGATCGCCGGCGGTTTCGAGAGGGATCACTCTCGAGGCCGCGATCAGCGCGGCCTGCGTGGACTTGAGCTTCTCGTCGAGCTCGTCGGCCATGCGCGAGACGAGGGTGAGCTGCTGCTGTCCGAGGACTTCCCTCAGATCGGTCTTTACCCGGTACATCTCGATCGCCGACACGAGCACCAGCAGCCCCGCGATGCAAGCCGTGACGATCAGCGTCACCTTCGTCTTGATGCTGCGAAGCCCGGCAATCACGCTATGGGTCGCTCAGGTGCACAGTTCGCCTTTCCAGACTTTCCCGTCGCCGCATTGACAGCGCATTCAGGAACTCGATCTCGCACGGGTCCCGGCGCCAGCGCCCAATGTCAGAAAGAACCTCACCCACGCCCACAAGGCCAGCAGATCCGCGAGCACGGCTCCTACAATGAACAGGACGCGGCCGAGCATGTGACCGGTTTGCAATGGTCCGCGCACCGTGTTCAATGAGAACCCGCTCGTGAGACTTGATTCACCCGGCCCGAACGCGATCCAGTCCACCGTCAGCGCAAGCGCGGTGATCATCAGCGCCGCCATCAGCGCCCGCATTCTTGCGAAACTCCGGGGCAGCACGAGCAGCGCGCCGCCGAAGGCGAACACCATTCCCACAGGCAGTGCCGCGAATTCTCCAGCTGCGAACTTGTCCGCCTTGTTCTCCAGAGAATCGACTCCGAGCGCGACGACGCCGATGCCTATGGCAATCAGCGCGAGGCCGATCGCGACGCGCTCGCCCGGCGACAACTCCTTCTTGGCCGTGCCGCTCGCCTTCGCCTTCCGGCTGGAACCCATATCAGGAATTCTCCCTCACTTGCAGTGCGCGCGTCCCGATGCAGCGGGACGCCGCTCGGTGAGCGGGCAGCATGCTGCCCGAAACCCTCACCTCGCCCCCCGGCCCTCTCCCGGAAGGGAAAGGGAGGCAGGTTACGAACGAAGCTTGAAGCGCTGTATCTTCCCGGTCGCCGTCTTCGGCAGCTCGGGGAGGAACTCGATCCAGCGCGGATACTTGTAGGGCGCGAGCTTGTCCTTGACGTGCTGCTGCAGGGCCTGCTTCAGCGCATCGCTCCCGGAGTTGCCCGGCTTGAGAACGACAAAGGCCTTGGGCTTGACGAGCTTGTTCTCGTCTTCGGCGCCGACCACGGCCGCCTCGAGCACCGCTTCGTGGCCGATGAGGGCGGCCTCGACTTCCGCGGGCGAGACATAGATGCCCGAGACCTTGAGCATGTCGTCCGACCTCCCGCCATAGACGTAGTAGCCGTCCTTGTCCACGCTGTACTTGTCGCCGCTCTTGGTCCACCCGCCCATGAAGGTGTTGCGGCTCTTCTCGCGGTTGTTCCAGTAGTAGGCGGCGTTCGTCGGCCCGTTGATCTGCAGTTCGCCCAACTCGCCCTGCTTTACCGGATTGCCCTGCTCGTCCACCACGCGCAGCTCGTAGCCCGGCACCGGCTTCCCGGTCGTTCCGTAGCGCATGTCGTTCGGCCGGTTGGAGAGAAAGATATGCAGCATCTCGGTCGAGCCTATGCCGTCGAGAATATCCACGCCGGTCTTCTCCTTCCAGCTCCTCGCGATCTGCGGCGGGAGCGCCTCGCCCGCCGACACGCACAGGCGCAAAGCGAGTGCCTCTCTCTTCGGAAACTCGGGACTCGCGAGCATCGCAGCGTAGAGGGTGGGGACGCCGAAGAACATCGTCGGCCTGTTCTCCACCAGCCGCTTGAAGACCGATGCCGGCGTCGGGCGTTCGGCCATCAGTATGGCGGCGGCGCCGAACGCAAGCGGAAACGAAAGCGAGTTGCCCAGGCCGTAGGCGAAGAAGAGCTTCGCCGCCGAGAACACGACGTCGCTTTCCTTGTAGCCGAGAATGCCCTTCGCGTAGAGCTCCGCAGTGGAGATCATGCTCGAGTGAACGTGCACCGTGCCCTTGGGCATGCCGGTCGAGCCGGAGGAATAATTCCAGAAGCAGGGATCGTCGGAGGTCGTCGGCGCGGGCGCGAGGTCGGGTGAGCCTTTCGCAAGCACGTCCTTGAACGCGGTGTGACCCGCGGCGCTGCCGCCCGAGACGATGACGTGTTTCAGGAAGGGCAGCCTGGGGAGAAGCGGCGCGAACTGCGGCAGCAGCTGCTCCGAGACGACGAGCGCCTTGGCGCGGCTGTCGGAGAGCATGTATTCGTAGTCCTTGGGCGTGAGCAGCGTATTGACCGCGATCGGAACGATGCCCGCCCTGATGCTCCCCAGGAACGCCGTGGGGAAATCGATCGTGTCGGCAAGCGCGAGCAGCACCCGGTGCTCCATCTCCAGGCCCATCGCCCGCAGCCCCGAGCCGAAACGATTGACGCGCTCGGCGAGCTGGCCGAAGCTGTACTGGCCCACGTCGTCGATATAGGCGATCCTCGCCTCGCGGCCCGCCGCCAGATTGCGCTCGATCAGGTCGTACGCGGCGTTGTAGTCGCGGGGAATCTTGACTGCCGGCGGGCTGACCGAATGGTCGGTGCTGCTCAGGGACGGCACGGGGACTCTCCTCCGCTCTCAGTGGTTGCACTGCATTGTTCGCTCCCGCGCGCAGAGCGTCAAGGCGCACCGATACGGGCGCACAGCAACAATGCCTTTATCCGTTCCGGTCAAGCCCGGGTCGCTACCGGCGCGTCGTCGGTGGAAGGCTCGGGCTTCGACTCGGGCCGCACTTCGTCGGCCGACGGCTCATCGAGCGGCTCGGTCGCCGTTTCGGTCGCAACCACGTCGGGCGCCAGGAATCCGCCCGACTGGTGTCGCCACAGCCGTTCGTAGAGCCCGCCCAATTGCAGCAGTTCCTCGTGCCTGCCCTGCTCCACGATACGCCCCCCATCGAGCACGATCAGGCGGTCCATGCGCGCGATGGTGGACAAGCGATGCGCGATCGCGATCACCGTCTTGCCTTCCATCAGGCCGAGCAATTGTTCCTGGATGGCGAGCTCCACCTCGCTGTCGAGCGCCGATGTGGCTTCGTCGAGCACCAGGATGGGCGCGTCCTTGAGCACCACGCGCGCGAGCGCCACGCGCTGGCGTTGCCCCCCGGAGAGCTTGACGCCGCGCTCGCCCACATGCGCCTCGTAGCCCTTGCGGCCCTTCCAGTCCTGCAGTCCCATGATGAATTCGTGCGCCTGCGCCTTGCGGGCGGCGGCTTTCACCTCATCGTCGCTCGCGTCCGGGCGGCCGTAGCGGATATTGGATGCGATCGAGCGATGCAGGAGCGAAGTGTCCTGGGTCACCATGCCGATGGCTGCACGCAGGCTTTCCTGCGTGACCCGGCCGATGTCCTGCCCGTCGATGCGGATGCTGCCGCGCTCCAGCTCGTAGAAGCGCAGCAGCAGGTTCACCAGCGTCGACTTGCCGGCGCCCGAGCGCCCTACCAGACCCACACGCTCACCGGGGCGTATGGTGAGGTTCAGGCGGTCGAACACGGGGTTCCCGTCGTTCTTGCCGTAGTCGAAAGTGACGTCCTCGAAGCGGATCTCGCCGCGCGGCACCACGAGCTCGCGCGCGCCGGGACGGTCACCGCCGGCGTGCGGAACGGCGATCGTCTGCATGCCCTCCTGCACCACGCCGATGTTCTCGAAGATGCCGGTCACCTCCCAGCTCACCCAGCCGGCGACGTTGGCGATCTGCCAGGCAAGCGGCAACGCGGTGGCCACCACGCCCGCGCTCACGATGCCTTGCGCCCACAGCCAGATCCCGATGGCCGCCGTACCCGTCAGCAGCGCCGCGTTCATCACCGAAAGCGCGAACATGAATTGCGAAATGAGCCGCATGTGAGCGCCGATCGCGTTCTGGTGCTCGTCGATCACTTCGCGCACATAGGCGTCCTCGTCGGCGAGCCTCGCGAACAGCTTCACCGTCAGGATGTTGGAATAGCTGTCCACCACCCGCGCCATCACATGCGAGCGCATTTCCGAGCTGGCCCTCGCCAGATCGCGCATGCGCGGCACGAAGTAGCGCAGGAACACCAGATACCCCAGGAACCAGGCGAGCGTGGGCAGGCCCAGGCGCCAGTCCGAGAGCGCCATCAGCACGAACGCGCTTATCCCGTAGACCGCGATGTACCAGACCGCGCGAATCCCCGCCATCACGCTTTCGCGCAAGGCGTTGGCGGTCTGCATGACGCGGTTGGCGATGCGCCCGGCAAAATCGTTCTGGAAGAAAGGCCAGCTCTGGCGCACCACGTGCCAGTGGCTTTGCCAGCGGATCAGACTGGTCGCACCCGGGATGATCGCGTTGTGGCGGATCGCCACGTCGGCGAGCATGACCAGCGGGCGAACGATCAGAACGAGCCCGACCATCGCGGCGAGCAAAGGCCATTCGCGCGCCAACGCCGCCTGGCGATCGGCGGCTTCCATGAGCGACACCAGCCTGCCGATGAACACCGGAATCACCGTGTCGATCAGCGCCACCGCGAGACTGGTGGCGAACATCAGCGCGTACCAGCCCTTGGTCTGGCGCGCGAAATGCCAGTAGAAGGCGATCAGTCCGGGCGGCGGCGCGCCGGGGCCGGTGTTGGCCGTACCGCGGATGCGGGATTGAAGGTAGTTGAACACTTCTCAGGGCCTGCTTTGCGAGATCGTGGGAGTTATTCCAGTCCGATCCTGCAACGAAACAAGACAAATGGCCCCGCTGCCGGGGCCACTCCTTGCTTCAGCTAGGCAGCCTTCTTGGTATCTGGCAGATCCGAGGAAGACGGGCCCTTCCCCTGTTTCAGCCCCCGGCTATGAAACCATTTCTCGATGCGCACCTCAATTCAGCGTGAAGCGCATGTCTATGAGGTTATCTTGTAAGGTGCCCGCCGCATCCGAGGAAACCCCGCTGAAGACCCGGCGCCCGGTATAGCGGGCGGCGTTCCCAAGGTCCAGCGCGCAAGCGGAACCTGAGGCCGTTCCACCGGTACCGCTCACCTCTACCACCAGATTGTCTTTGCCGTTGTAGCCGAATGGAGTCGAGAAAGGAATCTCGAGCCAATCCCCAACGAGCACCGCCGGAATGTTGAGCACCCCGCTGAATACCGTAGTTGGGGTCGAGAGGTTCGTCGCGTAAGTAGTGCCCAGCGTGGATGCCGTACTATGACTCAGCAAGACCGTGTAGCTGAAATTCGTCTCGGCGGCCCCGGGCAAAACGGCGCGGCAGGCAAGTTTCGAAATCGTGCCTTTGGTGCCCAGCTCCGCAGCGTGATACAGGTACTGGCGTTTTCCATTGACAGCCCAAAACGGCATGGCATCCCCCACGCCGCCCGCGATCCCGGTTGGAGTGATTACCTCCATAGGTCCGCCGTTGAAGCGCAGCGCGATGTGGTTGGCGAAGCCGTCCACCACCGCTGCCGTCGGGGCGGTCGCGCCATTATTCGGCGCACGCCTGCCGACGATCGATGTGGTACGCCAGGAGTTGCTCACCGTTCCCGTGGTCGTCGATACCTCGACAATGAGGTTGTCGGTGCCGTTGTACGTAAAGACGCCGTCTGGGATCGGCACCCATATCCATTGGCCGGCCGGGACACCTGCCGGAATGGTGAAGGTCGCCACCGCATTCGCGACTACGGTCGGCGAGCCGGAGTAGTTGCCCGCGTAGTTGGTCGTGAGAGCCGCGAGCGTCGAGTGGCCCATGGTCAGGGTGTAACTGTAGGTTCCCGCAACCGTCGTCGCGTTCGTCTGGTAGGCAATGCCGGTGATGGGGCCGGAACCGTTGATCTCGGAAGCCAGGTACAGGTTTTGAATCCTGAGTCCGCCTAAGGCATTGTTATCGGCGAAGGGCCAAGTATTCGAAACCACACCGCCAAAGTCGAGCCTGTTATCCCCGCCCGAGAAGACGAATTGCATCCACGCGGTGTAGGCAAAGAGCGCCCCGGTGGTCGTGTTGTTATCAGCGGTTCCTGCAGTCGCATCGGCTGCGAACGATGTGGCGAGTCTGTTGGCAACCGTTGTACGCACCGCCGTCTCGACTCCACCTGAGCAGATCGTTGTCCGGTCCACCTGCACGACGAGGTTGTCGGTTCCGTTATAGCCGAACGGCGTGGTCAGCGGGACGTCGAACCAACTCCCCGCCGCCCCGGAGGGAATGGTCAGGGTCGCGTTGTTGAACACGATTAGCGGCGTCCCCTGGTTCATATCGGTGGCGTACGTCCCGGTCAAATCCGCGATGCTGGTGTGCCCGAGCCGTATCGTGGTATTCGGACAAGTCGTCGCGGCGGCATTCGCAGTTTGGCGCTGGAACCGCAGAGTCACGATCTTGCCGCCTCCACCGACTTCCGCGGCAGTGAAGAGAAACTGAGCGGTCACATCGCCCCACACCGAATCCCAGAACGGTACGACGATGCCGAGGGCCGGCCCGGTGTTGAAAGTCCGCGTAAACGTCCCGGTCGCGAGCGGTTCCGGGGTGCGACCTCCGTCTCCCCCCCCTCCGCCACCGCAGGCAGCCAAAGCGAGGACCGATATGGTCATCAGCCACGCGAGATTGCGATGCGTGTTGCGCACGATGGGTCGCTTCATGGTTGTTTCCCTTCCCTTTGAACTTGGCATGCCCGCCCCAGCGGACGGATGACGGCTGCGAAGGACTATCTCATACAAAGGGTGGAAAAATCCAGCTTGGACGTACCGGCCGCTGGAATTCGTGATCTTTTCCACAAGAGACTTCCCGCGTCAACCCGCTCCGCTCCCAACGAGCCTGCGGTACTGCGCCAAGTGCCGCAGGGCCTGCTTGGGCCTCCCCAACTTCTTGTACAGGAGCGCGAGGTTGTAGTGGCAGTCCGCCAGGCGCGGAT